>Ga0210390_10005395_pt1 | contig 10711 bp, 8 predicted proteins | sample IncBWH11OmetaG_FD_161050 | JGI IMG/M metagenome (GOLD analysis project Ga0210390, IMG submission 161050) | Forest soil microbial communities from Barre Woods Harvard Forest LTER site, Petersham, Massachusetts, United States - Inc-BW-H-11-O ... | reverse complement strand
CCACACCCGCATCGAGGGCGTTGGCCTTGCCGAGATAGCCGAGGAGACCGCGCGCCGCCACGCCGACGCATTCGGCGACAAGCTCGTCTACAGGAATGCGCTCGACGTTGGCGGCGAGTATGCCTACCGGACCAGAGGCGAGGACCACGCCTGGACCGCCGAGTCCGTGTCGACGCTGCAACATGCCGTGCGCGGCAATTCGCTGGAGCGTTACCGGGCGTTCGCGAAAATCCTCAATGAGCAGTCCGAGCGGCTATTGACGCTGCGCGGCCTGTTCAAGCTCAAGACCGCCGAAGACGAGAAGCGCAAGCCTGTCGCCCTCGACCAGGTCGAGCCGGCCAGCGAAATCGTCAAGCGCTTTGCGACCGGCGCGATGTCGTTCGGCTCGATCTCGCGCGAGGCGCACACCACCCTTGCGATCGCGATGAACCGGATCGGCGGCAAGTCCAATACGGGCGAGGGCGGCGAGGAGAGCGATCGCTTCAAGCCGCTGCCGAACGGCGATTCGATGCGCTCGGCAATCAAGCAGGTCGCATCGGGCCGCTTTGGCGTCACCACGGAATATCTCGTCAATTCCGACATGATGCAGATCAAGATGGCGCAGGGCGCAAAGCCCGGCGAAGGCGGACAACTGCCCGGTCACAAGGTCGACGCGATCATTGCCAGGGTCCGGCATTCGACGCCCGGCGTCGGCCTGATCTCGCCGCCGCCGCACCACGACATCTATTCGATCGAGGATCTGGCACAACTGATCTACGACCTGAAGAACGTCAACCCCGACGGACAGGTCTCGGTGAAGCTGGTTTCCGAAATCGGTGTCGGCACCGTTGCCGCCGGCGTCGCCAAGGCACGTTCGGACCATGTCACCATCGCAGGCTTCGAAGGCGGCACCGGCGCTTCCCCGCTGACCTCGATCAAGCACGCCGGCAGTCCCTGGGAAATCGGTCTTGCCGAAACCCACCAGACGCTGGTGCGCGAGCGGCTGCGCAGCCGCATCGTGGTGCAGGTCGACGGCGGCTTCCGCACCGGCCGCGATGTGGTGATCGGCGCGCTTTTGGGCGCGGATGAATTCGGCTTCGCCACCGCACCCCTGATCGCGGCCGGCTGCATCATGATGCGCAAGTGCCACCTCAACACCTGCCCGGTTGGCGTTGCCACCCAGGATCCCGTGCTGCGCAAGCGCTTCACCGGACAACCCGAGCACGTCATCAACTACTTCTTCTTCGTCGCCGAGGAAGTCCGCGAGATCATGGCTGCGCTGGGGTACCGCACCTTCAACGAGATGGTCGGCCAGACCCAGATGCTCGATCAGACCAGGCTCGTTGCGCACTGGAAGGCCAAGGGGCTCGACTTCTCCAAACTGTTCGTGCGGCAGAAGGAGGAGAAGGGCCAGAAGATCTATCACGCCGAGCCGCAGAACCATCATCTGGAAGCCGTGCTCGACCGCAGGCTGATCGAGAGATCGCAGGCAGCGCTTGACCGCGGCGCGCCGGTGAAGATCGACATGGAAATCAACAACACCGACCGCAGCGCGGGAGCGATGCTGTCCGGCGCACTGGCCAAGATCTACGGCCATGCCGGGCTGCCGCACGACACCATCCAGGTGAACTTCAAGGGCACCGCGGGCCAGGCATTTGGCGCCTGGCTCGCCACCGGCGTCACTTTCGACCTCGAAGGCGAGGCCAACGACTATGTCGGCAAGGGCCTGTCGGGCGGCCGCATCATTGTCAAGCCGCCGCGCAATTCGGGCATCGTGCCGGAAGAGTCCATCATCGTCGGCAACACGGTGATGTATGGCGCTATCGAGGGCGAATGCTATTTCCGCGGTATTGCCGGCGAACGCTTCGCGGTACGAAATTCCGGAGCGGTCGCCGTGGTCGAAGGCGCCGGCGATCACTGCTGCGAATATATGACCGGCGGCATCGTGGTGGTGCTCGGCAAGACGGGCCGCAACTTCGCGGCAGGCATGTCCGGCGGCATCGCTTACGTGCTGGACGAGGCCGGCGATTTTCCGAAACTCTGCAACATGGCGATGGTCGAACTTGAACCGGTGCTGTCGGAAGAGATGATCAACGAGAACGAATATCACCAGGTGGGCGATCTCGAAGCGCACGGCCGGGTCGACGTGTTTGCGGATCTTCTGGATTCCGACGTTGAACGGCTGCACGTCCTGATCACCCGCCATGCCAGGCTGACAGGGTCGAAACGCGCCGCCGAAATTCTCAGCGATTGGAAAGTCTGGCTGCCGAAATTCCGCAAGGTGATGCCGGTGGAATACCGCCGCGCGCTGAAGGAACTGAAGGCGAATGCCGACGCCGAACCCAAGATCGCGATCGGAGCGTAGTCGCTGGCAACCGTGCCGTCATTGCGAGCGCAGCGAAGCAATCCAGACTTACTCGATATGCAGATGGATTGCTTCGTCGCTTACGCTCCTCGCAATGACGCTGAATGAAGACGAACAGAGATGCAGGGGCTTTAAGGTTCTAAATGGGCAAGGTCACGGGTTTTCTGGAAATCGAACGGTACGACCGCAAGTACAAGCCGGTGGTCGAACGCGTGAAGCACTTTCACGAATTCGTCGTCCCGTTGACGGAGAAGGAAACGCGCGACCAGGCGGCGCGGTGCATGAATTGCGGCATTCCGTATTGCCACGGCACCGGCTCGGTGGCGCCCGGCACGCCGGGCTGCCCGGTCAACAACCAGATTCCGGATTTCAACGATCTGGTTTATCAGGGCAATTGGGAAGAAGCCTCGCGCAACCTGCACTCAACCAACAATTTTCCGGAATTCACCGGCCGCATCTGCCCGGCTCCGTGCGAAGCCTCCTGCACGCTCAATATCGACGACAATCCGGTCACGATCAAAACCATCGAATGCGCGATCGTCGATCGGGCCTGGGAAAACGGCTGGGTCAAGCCGGAAATCCCCACAATCAGGACAGGCAAGAAGGTCGCGGTCATCGGCTCGGGGCCGGCCGGCATGGCGTGCGCGCAGCAGCTCGCGCGCGCCGGGCACGACGTGCATTTGTTCGAGAGATACGCCAAGGCCGGCGGGCTTTTGCGCTACGGAATTCCCGATTTCAAGATGGAGAAAGGCGTCGTCGACCGCCGCGTCGCACAGATGGAGGCCGAGGGCGTCACCTTCCACTATGGCGTTCATGTCGGCGGCAGTTCGCCAGGCGCGATCGATCCGCGCGAGATGCTCAACCAGTACGACGCGCTTGCCCTGACCGGCGGCGCAGAGGCGGCGCGCGATCTGCCCATTCCCGGTCGCGAGCTTGCGGGCATTCACTTCGCGATGGATTTTTTGCCGCAACAGAACCGCCGCGTCAGCAACGAGCCGCTCGGCGAAATGCCCGACATTCTTGCCGGCGGCAAGCATGTCGTGGTGATCGGCGGCGGCGACACCGGATCGGACTGCATCGGCACCTCGTTCCGGCAGGGCGCCTTGTCGGTGACGCAACTGGAAATCTTGCCGGAGCCGCCGGAGCGCGAGAACAAGGGCCTGACATGGCCGAACTGGCCGCTGAAGATGCGGACCTCTTCGAGCCAGGCCGAAGGCGCGCGGCGCGAATACGCGGTGCTGACACAGCATTTTTCCGGCATCGACGGCAAGGTGGCGAAGCTGCATTGCGTGCAGGTCGACGACAAGTTCAAGCCGGTACCGGGAAGCGAGTTCGAACTCGATGCGCAACTGGTGTTGCTGGCGATGGGCTTTGTGCATCCCGTGCACGAGGGCCTGTTGAAGACGCTCGGCGTCGAGTTAGACCCGCGCGGCAATGTGCGCGCCAACACCGCCGATTACCAGACCTCGCTGTCGAAGGTTTTTTCGGCCGGCGACATGCGGCGCGGACAATCGCTCGTCGTATGGGCGATCCGCGAGGGCCGTCTCTGCGCGCGATCGATCGACACCTTCCTGATGGGGGCGACGAGTTTGCCGCGGTAGGTTATGACTGATCTGGTAGTCGCCGCCGCTCTATCGGGTGCCGGTATCCAGCATGTCGAGGACCGGGCAATCCGGTGACGGATGATCGCCGCATTTGGCAATCGTCGCGCTCAAGATGGCTTCCAATTTCGCCAGGTCCGCCAGCTTGGTTCGAACGTTGACGAGGTGTGCGCTTGCGACGTTTCTGACCTCGGCGCATGAGTTGCGACCGGGCGCCGCCAAAGTCAGCAACGCGCGAATGTCGTGGATGCTGAAGCCCAGATCACGCGCCCGACGCACGAACGCCAAATGTCTTATCGCCTCTTCATCGTAGGTTCGATGTCCACCCTCGGTGCGCGCGGGCGCGTTAATCAAGCCGATGCGTTCGTAGTAGCGCACGGTTTCCAGATTGACCGCAGCCGACTTGGCCAATTGCCCGATCGTGAGGCCTCTCATTGTTGTGATCCCTTGCGGCTTGAACCCGTAGCGACTACGGGTGGCACAGTGCCCGAAGTCGAACGGAGGAGCCAATCCCATGACCGTGACCGTGACCAATGCCGACGATGGAGCCTCGCGCGTACCCCTCACACTCAAGGCGTCAACCGGATGGGTAGCGGGATTAGGCGCGACGTTCGGGCTTGGCGCGCTCATCTCGTCGTCTTGCTGCGCCATTCCACTTGCTCTGGCCGGGCTTGGCGCTGGCGGGGCAGTCTTCAGCGGGATCGAATTTCTCGCGCAATGGCGGCTATATCTTCTTGGCGCCGCCTCCCTGGCGTTACTCGCATCCTGGATCATGTTCTTTCGGCATCGGGCAGCTGCCCGCAACACAGACGCAAGTTGTGCGCCGACGCCGACAAGGCGAACGGTGGCCGCCTTGAGCATTGGGACGGCATTTGTGGCGCTGGCTCTCGCTTGGGACGCGCTGATCGAACCCATCGTTTTCAAGCTGGTGCGTTAGAGCGAATGGTACGATAGAGGCATTGGTGAGTAGAGTTATGGAGCTTCAATCAACGATAACCTGTCCGGAATGCAGCCATCGGTCGCTTGAAACAATGCCGACCGATGCCTGCCAGTTCTACTATGACTGCAAGGGTTGCGGTTCACGGCTAAAGCCGCTGGCAGGCGACTGCTGCGTGTTTTGCTCTTACGGTTCGCGGCCCTGCCCGCCGGTGCAGGCCGGTGACTGCTGCTGAGGCTGCCTGACGTTTGGGAGCGCTCGCCGTCGATGGCCAAACCTCGTTCTATCGGTCGTCATTGCCGGGCTTGACCCGACAATCCATCCCAAGATTCTTTCAAAGCTTGATGGACACGGGGTTCAAGCCCGCGTGTGACGATCCTGGCAAATACTAATTCTGCACCCGCACGCCAAGCATCGCCACGGTCGAGGCTGAACTCGCACCTGCCACGTTGGAGTCCAAAATGCTCCGCAGCAGCGTGCCCTTGATCCAGAAATTGCGGGTCAGCTTGTAGATCAGATCGCCCTCCAGCGTATAGGACCGGTCGAAGCGTCCGTCGCCCTGATAGTCGTAAGTGCCGTAGGTGAATTTGACGACGGCCGAGAGCCAGCGGCGAAAATCGTGATCGACCTCGAAGGTGTAGGTACGCGTCAGCACGCCGGAAACGCCTGGCACCGTGGTCTCGTCGATCGAGGTGGTGGAGTAGAATTTCGCCGTGGTCAAAGGCGTTGCGGTCCAGGTCAATGAGGATGCGCTCAAAAAGCCCGAGAGCGGTTCAAGGCGAGGATCGACATAATTGCGCGCCGCATAGCCGATCGAGATTTCCCCGAACAGGAGCCGCGAGAACTCGAATGAGGTGCCGGCCCTGGCGTAACCGCCGCTGGAATTGCGGGCATAGCCGTTATTATCGATGTACTGGTCGTGAAAGCGGCTGTCGCCCTCGACCTCGACGAAGGGCTTGACCGCTGGCGTCAGCTCGTAGCTGACTCTCCCAACCCCGCCATACTGGTTGAAGGCGCGATCGGCGTTGCTTGAAATGGTGCCATCGGTGAGCAGCGAGTTCTGATAGACGGTGCGGTCGAAGGTGGCGCCGCCGGCGAAATCGAGCCGGTTGAACCTCTGATCGACGCCAACCGTGCTGCCGAACGTCGCATAATCGGGATAGCGGGCAAGGCCGGCCTCGACGTTCGGGCTGCCCGGGTTGTCGGTGGCGACCCGCAGGCGTAACTGCGATGTGAGCCGGGTATCCTCGGTCACGTCGAGCCGGCCGTCGATGTGACCGAGGAAATCCGGACGGTCGATATCGGTAGGCGCCGGCGAGATCGCGCCGTCGACGATAGGTGGAAGGCTGTGGCCGTAGCCAGTGAAGGAGCCGCGCAAGTCCGCCACCAGCGCGTGCCGCTCCCAGTCGGAGACCGCAAGAAATTCCGGCGCGATGACCCACAACGGATCGCCTATCGACACCGCCAGGCGGCCGGGATTTGTGTCGTAGCCGCCGCGCAGCTCGACCGCCGATTTGATGAGAAAGCTGCCGGCGTAATCGCCGGTCGCGCCAAAGGGATCATCGTCGATCTTCAGGCGCCTGCGGGGCGGCTGGCCATCGACGCTGCCCGCCATCGCTGGCGCAATCGGCGGCTTGTGCGCAGTCTCGGACAGCGGAGGTGACAAACGCACGCGCCCGTCGGAAATCGGCGGTTCACTGCCTGCGGTAGCCCGCGTGCCGGCCGCGGGGGCCCGGCCCCCGGCCTGGCCCGGATAGGGTTTCTGCTTGCGGCGTTTGCGATTGAGCGAGTCGAACCCCGTCTGCGAAGCGCCGCTGGCGGGGGGAACATCATAAGTTGGGATCGCCCCGATCCGTGACGGCGCCCGCTTGTCCTTGTCGCGAGCTTGCTCGCCTCCGCCGACGTCGCCGCTTTTGTCGCCGACGTTTTCGCTTGTCCTGCGCAGCGGCGAATTCTGGGGCGCCAGAAAGCCGTCGCGCACAGGACGCAGCATGTCGGAGGTCAGGGTCTGCGCCGGCGTTTCAGTTGCGCCAAAGACGATCAGCACAGGACACGCCAAAAAAGCGCGCAAAGCGAGTGCGCGCTTGCGGCGGCCCGTTGCTGGACCCGGCTTCACGATAAGAAAACCCCAACGAATTCATACGCTTGACGTCCCGGTTCCAGAGCCCGCGCTGGCCAGCTGGAAAACGTCGTTAACGGAGTTAAAACAATTATGGTTAATGAGCCGTTGAGACGCAGACCGCGCGTCGCCTCCTGATATGCAACATGTTAAGAAGGCGCCAACGCCGCCGGATTTGGCACCTGAATTGGCCCTTCGGGCCAACCCCTCGGAAAACTCGCATGCCCAATTCAAAACCGCTGACGGCCGACTCATCCGGGACTGAGCCAGTGAACGCCGCCGTTCAATCCGCCTTGCGGACGCTCGATGCAGAAGGCAGCGGTGTCGTTGCGATAGCGGCGGCGCTGAAATCCGAGCTCGGTGAGGCCTTCGCGCGCGCGGCCGACCTGGTCCGCAATGCCAGGGGACGGCTGATTGTCACAGGACTGGGCAAGTCGGGCCATATCGGGCGCAAAATTGCCGCCACCTTCGCCTCCACAGGAACACCTGCGTTCTTCGTCCACGCGGCGGAAGCCGGTCACGGCGACCTCGGCATGATTACGCCCGACGACGTGATCCTGGCCCTGTCATGGTCCGGAGAACAGGCGGAGATGAAAGCCCTGATCACCTACGCCAAGCGCTTTCGCATTGCCCTGATCGCCATGACCGCGGAGCGCGACTCCACTCTCAGCAAGGCCGCCGAAATTGCCCTGATCCTGCCCAAGGCCCGCGAGGCCTGTCCACACAATCTCGCGCCGACCACCTCTTCGCTGATGCTGCTGGCCCTGGGCGATGCGCTGGCGATCGCCCTGCTCGAGGGCCGCGGGTTCACGCCCGTCGATTTCAGCGTGCTGCATCCCGGCGGCAGGCTCGGTGCGATGCTGAAATACACCCGCGACATCATGCACACCGGTGACACGGTGCCGTTAAAACCGCTCGGCACCCGGATGTCCGATGCCCTGGTCGAGATGACCTCGAAGGGCTTTGGCTGCGTCGGCATCGTCGATTCACGCGGTGCCATCGCCGGCATCGTCACCGATGGCGATTTGCGCCGTCACATGGATGCGGACCTGATGACCGCGCTTGTGGACGATGTGATGACCAAAAATCCAAAAACCATTCGCGGCGACACGCTCGCCAGCGAAGCGCTGGAAATCCTCAACTCCTCGAAGATCACAGCGCTGATCGTCACCGACGCCAGCAAGCCGGTCGGCATCGTGCATCTGCACGATATCCTGCGCGCCGGCGTGGTGTAAGGGGCGCGTAACGTCGTCGCGTGCGCAAGCGACGCGATCCAGAGCGGCAAAAAGACTGGATTGCTTCGTCGCTGCCACTCCTCGCAACGACGGTCAACTACTTGGGAAACCTCGGCGCGTTTTCCTCAAGCGGCAGGTCGAACCCGCTGGCCAGATAAGAAACGGTCCGATAGAAGCCGCAGAGCAGGATGATTTCGAAAATCTTCGCATCCTCGTAATGCGCCGACAGCGTCTTGAATTCGTCCTCGCTGAGCGTGGCGCGCTCGTGCAGGGCATCGACCGCCGCGATCAGCGCCTGTTCGGCCGGCGACCAGCACGGCGCATCGGCACCCTCGCACACGGTTGCGCGTATCTGCGCCTCCGTCAGGCCTGCTGCCTGCGCGAAAGTCGCAACATGCACGCCCCATTCGTATTCGCACTGTGTCAGCGCGCAGGTGCGGTCGATGACGATTTCGCGCTCTCGCAAGCTGAGCGGACCGCGGTCGAGCAGGCTGCCGGCACGGAATTTCTCCCAGGCGCGCGCGTTGGAGGCCATGACGCGAAACAACATCAGCGGCGGCGCGCCGCGCATGATGCGGTCGAACTGCGCCTGGATTTCCGGCGCATAAGGCGGCTCGAGCGGGGCGATGCGGGACATGAAGGTCTCCGATGCAAGCGATGATCAAATCCAGCCCTGAAGCTCGCGCAGCACAAGCTGGCGGACGACGTCCATGCCCGGATCGCTGTCGTTCAGGCAGGGAATATAGACGAATTGCTCGCCGCCATGGTGCCTGAAGATTTCCGCATTCTCCTGCGCGATCTCTTCGAGTGTTTCCAGGCAATCGGCCGAAAATCCGGGCGTGACGACAGCGATGCGCTTGACGCCATCCTTTGCGAGTTTCTCCATGGTCTCGTCGGTGTAGGGCTTGAGCCACTCGTCGGAACCGAAACGCGACTGGAAGGTCATCATCAGCCCTGATGCGTCGAGGCTCAGGCGCTTGCGCAAACTTTCGGTCGTCGCGATGCACTGGCTCTCATAGGGGTCGCCCTGGTCGACGTATTTCTGCGGCATGCCGTGGAAGGAGGCCACGATGATCTCGGGCTTGAACGACAGGCTGGAGAGATGCGTATCAATCGAGACCGCAAGCGCCTCGATGTAATCCGGATCGTCGTAATAAGGCGGCGTGACCCGCAGCGTCGGTTGCGATCGCATCCTGCCGAGCACCCGAAAAACCTCGTCGCACACGGTCGCCGAGGTTGCCGCGGAATATTGCGGGTAGAGCGGCACGACCAGCAGGCGATCGCAGCCCTGCGCCACCAGGGCATCGATCCTCGCTGCGATCGAGGGATTGCCGTAACGCATCGCCCAATCGACCGCGACATGGTCGTGATCCGAAATCGCCGCAGCAAGCTTGTCGGATTGGGAGCGCGTGACCGTCTTGAGTGGAGACTCGTTGTTTTCCCTATTCCAGATTTTCTGGTAATCGCGCGCCTTGCGCGCCGGCCGCGTGCGCAGGATGATACCGTTGAGCACCAGCTTCCACAAAAGCCCCTGATCTTCGATCACGCGCGGATCGGAGAGGAACTCCTTGAGATAGACACGCACACCGCGCGCATCCGCGGCATCGGGGGTGCCGAGATTGACCAGCAGAACCCCGACGCGCTGCGGTCTGACGCCGGCTGAAGATTTTGCGCTCACAATGGGAACGACCGCTGCCATGGCGGATGGCTTCGCGCGTCGGACCATTCTTGTCAAGATAACGGCGGTTTCGGTACTGTCATTGATCGGGGCAAGGATGCTCCGCAAATGACCGCCGCATGCCGGGGGAGCCATGACCGTCGCCGAATGGTGCATTTTCGCCACCTTGATGCTCTATCTGTTGAGCATCGCGTCGATAAAGTGGATCAGGTTTCGCCATTTCGATAATTCAAGGCCGCGCGATCCCGCCTTCTACGACGATCCAATTGCAGCGCGCGCGCTGGGCGCGCATCAGAACGGCATCGAAGCCTTTCCCTTTTTTGCCGTGGCGGTTTTGCTTGCGGAATTTCGTGGCGGCCCGCAACGCCTGATCGACGAACTGGCCGTGCTGTTCCTGATCGTGCGGATTGCCTACGTATTCACCTATCTCGGCAATCGACCAACGCTTCGCTCGATCCTGTGGAGCATCGGCTTCGCCATCAACATCGCGATCTTCTTCATGCCGGCGATCCGGAGATTCCTGCCGCTCTAGACTGGAACCGGATGATTTGAGATTGAAACGATCTTTTCCCGTAGTGCAATTCACCTCTCCCCGGCGGGGAGAGGTCGGATCGCGCCAGCGATCCGGGTGAGGGCGCTGCTCTGACGAGAGACCATAACCCCTCACCCCAACCCTCTCCCACCGCAAGTCGGGCCTGCCCGACTTGCGCAAACTACAAATGCGCAACCGGGGTAGACCCCGGTTGCGTGGAAGAGGGAGCCCACCTCCATCGCCGCTTTGGCCAAGCCTGAAATCG
>Ga0210390_10005394_pt1 | contig 10711 bp, 10 predicted proteins | sample IncBWH11OmetaG_FD_161050 | JGI IMG/M metagenome (GOLD analysis project Ga0210390, IMG submission 161050) | Forest soil microbial communities from Barre Woods Harvard Forest LTER site, Petersham, Massachusetts, United States - Inc-BW-H-11-O ... | reverse complement strand
GCGTTACGCATTATCGCTATCGGACGATTACGGACCGACCAGAGAACCAAGGACTACGTTGCCCGTCGGATCACAGAAGGGCATTCCAAACTCGACGCCATTCGAGCCTTGAAGCGTTACCTTGCCAGAGAGGTCTTCACCCTTATCACTCAGCGTCGCCGGGAGATCAACGCCACGCGAATCGCCGCTTGACAAACAGAAGGGCGTCCGGGGCAGCCAATACACGAGCGAGCAGTTCCAGCGGCTGATGGCCGACAATAGCGTCGACTGTTCGATGAGCCGTTCCGGAAACGTGTGGGACAACGCCGCCATGGAAAGCTTCTTCTCGTCGCTGAAAACCGAACGGAACGGATCGGCAGAAAGGTCTACCGGACGCGGGACGCCGCCAGGGCCGACGTGTTCGACTACATCGAGAGATTCTACAACACGATCCGCAGGCACTCGACCAACGGCTACCTCAGCCCGGTTGAGTTCGAAAGGAAGGTTGGATTAGCTTAACTGCCTGTCCACGGAACCAGCAGCAGGCCAACTGCGGGTTAGCTTGGCAAGAAAAAAGCCCCGCGCGAGTGTTGGGCTCGACTGCGGGGCAAGGCTAGCGCGCTCAGGGCTGGGGACAAGAATTAAGCGCGCTCTGACAGTACCGCGTAGGCGCAATCGCGCTCCGCCGTAACCCTCGGAATCTACTCACGCGAGCTGCCGGAGGAAAAACCCCGCGCGGGGAGACTCACGCGGGGCCGATTGGCGCGCTCGGCGGGTGTGGGCAACAAGCGCGCTTGACCCTAAAACACAACCAGCGCGGAGTTTGTTCCGCCACCGCTGCCGCGAGTGAAAAGTCCCCCGCACCCGAGGGGATCAGGTGCGGGGGCCGACGCGAAGCGGGCCAGCCTTATGCTACGCGCCTGAAGTACCTCGGCCCGTAGCGCCAGGTCGGTTCGCCTTCGAACGCCAGCCACCAAAGACCGCCGGACCGAAAGACGCGACTCACAACGCCCCGTTTCTGCCGGTCGCCAATGAAAACAACTCGGTCGCCAAACTTGAAATCAGGCTTCGCTTTCATCGTTCGTCTCCCTAAGAAACTGGTCAACGTAGCCTTCCGAATAAGGTTCCTTATGGCGCGTCAAGGATGGTTATCGAAATGGAAAACGGCGGCCCGAAAGCCGCCCTGTCGCTTGCGATCGAGGATCTTGGGCCCCGCCGACGACCTACGCCGAAGACTGCGCGCCGGACCAGCCGGCGTCGTAGGCTTTCTCCAAGCCGCGAACCATTTCCTCGAGGTGGATAATCGCGAATAGTGCTATGCCGCGCTCGCGTTTTCTTTTGCGTTGATCGTGATCGAGGTCATTGCCAAGCGGCACCTTTGAGCTGATCTGCGCTCGCTTCGGCGATGAGTCGGGAACGGCGGACGGACGGGTGTTGGATGCCGAGCGCGAGCGAATGCCGATACGGCGTCGATTAACCACGGCCCTGACCATCACAGCCCTAAGCGCGTTTGGCGCGCATGCCAACAGCCCCAGGTTCGGCAGGAATTACGGCGAGTGGTCGGCTTTATCGGAGTCCTCGAAGTCCGCGTACGCGGTGGGGGCGTTCGACGCGCTCACGCTCCCGGACAGCAGCGCCGAGACCGCGGCCGATTCGCGCGGGCTGTCTGCGTGCGCGGCCGCAGACGGCTTCACTCCAAAAATCCTCGCGGGATTGATTGACGCTCGCTATGCGGCGCATCCGGAAGAGTGGAGCGCGGGGGCCGCGAGCGCCCTTACTGCGGCGCTAATAGATACATGCGGCACGCAAATGGATAGCGAGCGGCGTCGGAGTGGACTTTCGCCGCTGACACCTTATCCCTAGTAGTTCAAATCAAACGCTTGGTACCAATCGAACCGGTACAGCGCCGCCGGGTTGTCGACCAGGATGCGTTGTGCGTCGCTTCGTCAGGCACCCAGTCGGCCGCAGACCATTAGCTCTTGCGCTAACGCACTAAATAGTCGATGGACTGTGAGCGCCGAGAACCCAGGGCGGTTCGCGGCGACTTCCTGGTAGAGCGGAGGGGATTCGAACCTCTGACCTCCACAGTGCAGGCGCCCGCGCGCTTGACCGCGCAACCGCTTCCGGTTCAGCCTTCACGCTTTCATGCTGTTATCGATAAGAAAAAAGCGAAAGTCGCGGTCCGCGCTTATTCCGAAACGGCAGCTTGACGTCGTCGCTCACCGGACGGCTGGAGCCGACGCAAGAGCGGACATTCCTCGACGGCATGCCGAACGGCCTGAGCGACACTCTCGACGGTGCATATGTGATCAAGAAATCTTAATCGCTGAGTTTTGCCCCACAAGTGCGTCCAGGACGCGGTTTGACCCGAGCAGCCGACCCCGCCGAACTTCAATTGAGTTGATCGGCGACCTTGTCCAGCCCAGCCTGGACGCACGGGTCGTCGACGCCTGGCGAGCCGGAGACGCCAACGCCGCCGATAAAATCATCGCCGACCTTGATCGGAAGCCCGCCTGGGATGGCGATGACGTTCGGCAGCATTACTTGCTGGCGGACCACGGGGTCGCCATCAGCCAGCCGCTTCGCATACGCTGTGGTTGAGGTGCGGAAACTGAGGGCAGTGTAGGCCTTGCGGCGCGCGTTCTCCATGGTGTGCGGGCTGGCGTTGTCGCCACGCAAGGCCACTATGGTCTCGCCGGCGCGATCCACAACGACCGCCGAAACGCGATAGCCGTTTGCAGTGCACCTCTCGATCGCCGTCTCCGCGATTGTCTTGGCGGTCGAATAGGAAAGATCGCGGCGAGAAAGCAGTTGAGCGTGCGCCGTCGAAGCATGAGCGCCAAGCACGATGGCGAAAACGAACCGGGCTATTGGCGAACGCATGTCGCCTCCTGTCGCAAGATTTTCGCGAAAGTCCATGGTCGGACCTTCGTCGTCAAGCGCCGTTTTGTAGTACCGTCAGCAAGGACTCAGGAGACAGGCTGGAGGAAAGCTTGCCGTGTGGGCGCGACGCGATGACGGAAACCCATTGTCACTCCTTCACCAACTACCCGATGGTCTGCCATTGATGACTGTGAAGTGCGTGATTTGTATGCGCTCTCCAGTCGCCCAACCCCCGTTTCTCGCTTTTAGCTTGGAATCGGGCGGTCGGGGGAATACAGGTTTGTTTACGAATGAGGTCCACAAAGCGCATTGAACGCAGCGGGTCCACGTTTCACTTAATGAGGGTGGCACCGTCGGCAAGAGAGGTCGGCGCTTGCACCTTTACTTCGACTGCGCATGAAAACGCCTCACTGATCCCCGCAAGTTATCCTCATATGAGGAAATATCTATGAGAAATTTTGCAATCATGTTGGGCGGCGTCTGCGCGCTGCTGTCGTCGCTCATCGCCGTCGGTTCAGGCCTGTCTGCGCACGCTGCCGACCTGCCATCCTACTTTAAAGAGATTGTCGGAACCGAAACGGCAAGCCCGGCCGAGATCGGGACCAAAAATATCTTGCAGCTCAACACGACCATGTTCGAACTTTACGGCGATGCCGGGCAGGTGTTCAAGAAGAATATCCTTGCCCAGCACCCGCTCATCCTCGGATTGTTCTCGGGGGTTGGTGGACGATTCATCCTCTATCGACCCGGGATGGCGCCAATTGACGCGCCGCCGGTACCGATAGTTTATCAATTGCTCAAGTCCGTCGCCCACAGCACGATGGCGTTAGGCGAAGTCGTCGTTCCCTATCTGAACAGTCCCAACGACTTGACTTGGCGTGGGTCGTTAGCGGCGTACCGCGACCGGATGCAATCCGCCCTCGACGGTCTTGACGCGACAGCCATGCAGGACGACTGGCGGCCGAACAACCGCAATATTCTGCAGAACAACATCGCGTTCATGGACGAGTGTCTGAAAAACAACGTTATCTCGGCGGACGCGCTACAGGAATTTGCCAAGAAACAGTCGCCGCTACTGAAGAAGAACATTGCCTGGGCGGCGCAGACCCAGGTCGCTCACTGGATGGATGTGATCGCTGGTTGGAAGGAGATGCTCGGCGACGACTGGGACAAGACGTACGCGGCAAGCAACACGATCTACGTCGCCCGGCAGAACAACGTCCTGTTCAGTGTGCTCGCGCAGTTTTTCGGGCCGGACGCCATCAACGACCGTCTGATCCTGATTGAGACGGTCTCATTCACCACAACCCCAGACGAAATGCTGGACTCGCTGACTCGAATCATTGCCGACCGGGCCGTCGGCGCCGCGTTTTTCGGCAGCTACCATCTTATGGACTACGAGCTGATGGGCGGCGATGCGCGTCAAGCAATCATCAACGAAGACACCAAGCGAAAGATTACTATAACTTTGCCGCCGCAGGTGCCGTTCGGTTCGCACCAATGGCCGACGCTGATCACGCCCGGACCCGGCGCCAAGAGCTTGGCAGACCTTCCATGAGCTTGAGCATGACGGTCGAGGCCATGCCTAGGAAGGCCCGGGAGCGAGGCTTCGTTGCCGGAATGGCGCTGTTGCTCGCCGTGCACCTTCCCTCCGTGACCTTGGCGCGGGACGGAATCGACCCGGTCACCGGCTTTGCGCGTGAACCGGTCCACGTCGCCGCCTGGCCTGGCGGCAGAAAGGTCGCCGTCAGCTTCGCACTATTCGTCGAGGAGTTCGGGTTGGGTCAGGGCCCGGTCTTCCGGCCAGACCTGGCGACGCGCAACCCGGACCTCGTGAACGAGGCTTTCCGGCAATATGGGATCGACTGGGGCATCGCGCGTGTCGGCCGGCTGTTCAGGGACTTGGATGTTCCGCTAAGCGTCGTGTTGAACGCGGAATTTCCCGGCAAGTACACGTCGGTGTGGAAGGAATTCCGGGCGGTGCAGCCGAACGCGCCAATAATCGCCCATGGCATGAATAACACCAGCCACATGCTGCCGCTCGGGCATGGCCTTGCCGAGCAAAAAGCCTACATCCACCGAACGCTGGACATGATCGACGGTACGATCGGCGTCAGGCCCACCGGCTGGTCGAGTCCGAGCGTCTATTCCGATGGCGACACGATGCAGGCGGTAGCCGCCGAGCGCATCACCTACACCCTCGACCAGATGGATTCGGACATTATTTCGCGCCTGAAGGCGCCAGACGGGTGGGTGATTCTACTGCCCTATCCCGTCGTCACGGTCGACATGGGGCAGCAGCTGGCACGGATGAAATCGCCTGCGGAGATCGAAACCCTCTGGCTGGACTATGTATTGGAGCTGGCAAATGAGGCGCGGGCTGACCCTTCGCGAGAGGCTACGACAGTGGTCATCGGAATCCATCCCTTCGTTGTCGGCACGCCTGACGGAGCGGCCGCTCTGCGGCGTGTACTCTTGCGCCTCAAGACGGATGACGCGGTCTGGCTGACCGACACCGACGCAATCCTAAAGGCGGCCGCTCCCAAATGAACTCCTGGCTCGCTCACGTCGACGTGGTCGTTAACGACTCGGCATCGACGCGCGGGTCGGCGCTGCCCGCGGTTCATACCGGAGGAGCGCCTCATTGACGATTCGTGGCTCAGTGCACGTGCAGAAAGCGCTGAGTTTGCGTCCTCGCGCAATTAATTGCTGCGCTCCTGCGGGGGGCGGCAGGTATGAGCGTGCGCAAATGAAGCCTGTGGTACAGCCATGAACCTCAACACCATCCGCGCCGTCGAACGTCCGTCTTCGGCTGCCGAGATCGCCTCGTGGCGCGACGGCGTCGCGTGGCTGGCAGGGGGCACCTGGCTCTACTCCGAGCCGCAGCCTGCGCTCGACACGCTGATCGACCTCGAGGGGCTCGGCTGGCCCCCCCTGGAAACGACGTCCGAGGGACTGACGATCGCCGCCACGTGCCGAATCGCTGAGTTCTATCGCTGCTCGGGGCCCGCGGAATGGAAGGCGCTGCCGCTCATCCGCCAATGCTGCAATGCGTTCCTCGCGTCGTTCAAGATCTGGAACGCCGCGACCGTCGGCGGAAATGTCTGCATGTCCCTGCCGGCGGGGCCGATGACGTCCTTGACCTCGGCGTTGCAGGGCGTCTGCACGCTGTGGCCGCGTCAAGGACCCCCTCGGGAAATTCCGGTGGTTGATTTCGTCACCGGCAACCATCGCAATGTTCTCCGTCCCGGCGAACTCCTGCGTAGCATCCTTCTGCCAGCCGCGGCGCTGACGCGGCGGACCGCCTTCCGTCACTGTTCGCTGACCAAGCTCGGCCGCTCGGCGGCGCTCTTGATCGGCACGAGCGGCCCCTCAGGCGACCTGCTGCTCACCATCACCGCTGCGACTGATCGGCCAATGCAGCTCTTCTTTCCGCAAGCGCCGTCCGCAGCCGAACTCCGCGACAGGATCGATGCCGACATCGCGGAAGCGCGCTGGTTCGACGACGTGCATGGGTCGGCACCCTACAAACGGCACGTCGCGCACTATTTCGTTGAGCAGATTCGCGCCGAGCTAGCGTAAGCGAGAGCGGGCATGAACGATAGCCAAACCACCGCCGCCAGTCTCACTATCGACGGCCGCACCGTTGTCGCGGAGCCGCTGCCCGGGCAGTGCCTCAGGACCTTCCTCAGGGATCAGGGCGCCTTTGGCGTGAAGAAGGGCTGCGACGGCGGCGATTGCGGCGCCTGCACGGTCTGGCTCGACGGCGAGCCTGTGCACTCCTGCCTGATCCCGGCGTTCCGCGCGGCCGGCCGTTCGGTGACGACGATCCGGGGGCTCGGGCTACCTGGCAACTTGCATCCGGTGCAGCAGGCTTTTCTCAATGCGCAGGGTTTCCAATGCGGCTTCTGCACGGCCGGCATGATCATGACTGTGGCGTCGCTCAACGATCAGCAGCGAGCCGATCTCCCGCATGCGCTCAAAGGGAACCTCTGTCGGTGCACCGGCTACCGCTCGGTCGCGGACGCCGTGCACGGCATCGGCTCGGCGGAAGCCGACGCCGCGGGAAAGGCCTTAGGCGCCAGCCTCGCCAATCCGTTCAGCGAGGGCATCGTCACCGGCCATGCCTGCTACACCATGGATGTCGCCATGGAGGGACTGCTACACCTCAAGGCGCTGCGATCGCCCCACGCCCACGCGCGCATTCTTGACATCGACCGGACGGGCGCCGCCGCCCTGCCAGGGGTCGTCGCGGTCTTCACCTGGGAAGACGTTCCGCGCCGGCTCTTCAGCACCGCGCTGCATGAGGATCATCTGGTCGACCCCGATGACACCTATATTCTGGACAATGTGGTGCGCTTCGTCGGTCAGCGCGTGGCGGCGGTCGTCGCAGAGACCGAGAGCATCGCGGAAGCGGCGTGCCGGCTGATCGATGTAACCTACGAGCCTCTCCCGCCGGTGTTCGATCCGGTCGCAGCGATGAAGCCGGGGGCGCCGCTCCTGCACGACAGGGGGCTCGGGGGCACTGGCAATGTCTATGTCGACATCCATGGCGAGGTCGGCAGCGTGGCGAACGGCTTCGCCGCGGCGGATGTCGTGCATGAGGCGACCTATTCCACCTCCCGCGCACAGCATGTGCATCTCGAGACTCATGGCTCGATCGCCTGGCAAGACGCCGAAGGCCGCCTACATGTGCGCACCAGCTCCCAGGCCCCGTTCGTCGTGCAGGGCAAGCTCGCGCACGTGTTCGGGCTGCCCAACCGCAAAATTCACGTGTTCACCGAGCGGGTCGGCGGCGGTTTCGGCGGCAAGCAGGAGATGGTGACCGAGGACCTGTGCGTCCTCGCCACGCTGTCGATCGGCCGGCCAGTGCAATGGGAGTACACCCGCGAGGAGCAGTTCACGGCGGCGACGACGCGCCATCAGATGACGTCGCGCGTCAAGTTAGGCGCCAAGCGCGACGGTACGCTGACGGCGATCCAGGTACATGTCGTCTCGAACACCGGAGCCTACGGCGGCCATGGCGGCGAGACCTTGGCTGCGGCGCTCGGCAGTCCGATCGCTGCTTACCGTTGTGCCAACAAGCGGGCCGACGGCTACGCGGTCTACACCAACGTCGTACCGGCCGGCGGCTTTCGCGGCTATGGCGCCTCGCAGACTACTTTCGCGATCGAATCCGCGATTGACGATCTGGCCAAGCTTCTCGGGCTCGATCCATTTGCGATTCGGCGGCTCAACATGATCCGCGAGGGCGACTGGATCCAATCCATCTGGTCGGAGGCTTCGGATGTCGATTACGGCAGCTATGGGCTCGATCAGTGCATGGACCGGGTGCAGGAGGCTCTGGCGAGCGGGCGCGGGGCAAAAAAGCCCGATGGGCCGGAGTGGCTCGAGGGGCGAGGCATGGCGCTAGCCATGCTGGAAAGCGGACCCCCGACCGAGCACCGCTCCGGATCGGAGATGACGCTTCTGCCCGACGGCTCCTATCATCTCGCCGTTGGCTCGACCGAGATGGGGAACGGCTCGGTCACGTCGCATACGCAGTTAGCCGCGGGCGTCCTCGGCTGTCGCGCCGGCCAGATCGCGATTATCAACGCCGACACCGACCGCACGCCTTATGACACCGGCACCTTCGCCAGCACCGGCACGGTAGTCGCCGGCCAGGCGGTTGCGCTGACCGCCGCGGCCCTGCGTGAGAACATCCTCGACTATGCCTCCCGCCACAGCGGGGTCGTGCGTGACGCCTGCAAGCTTGGGGCTGAGGCCGTGCTCTGCGGCAACCACAGGATCTCACTCGCCGATCTCTACGCCGCCGGCAAGAAGGATGGTCATCACTTTGAGGCCAGGCGCAAATCCTACCTCGCCCCGCGCACCATCGGGTTCAACGTGCAGGGCATCCGTCTGGCGGTGCATCGCGTCACTGCGGAGGTCCACATTCTGCACAGCGTTCACGCCGCTGATATCGGGCGGCTGATCAATCCGATGCAGTGTCGCGGGCAGATCGACGGCTCGATCGGCATGGGGATCGGCTGGGCGCTGACCGAGCACATGGTTCACGACGAGAAGGGCGCCGTGGTCAATCCAAGCTTGCGCAGCTACCGCATCCCGGCCTTTGCGGATACGCCGGCGAGCGAGGTGATGTTCGCCGATACCTACGATCGGATCGGCCCACTCGGCGCCAAGGCGCAGGGTGAGTGCGCAATCAATCCGGTCGCGCCGGCGATCGCCAATGCGCTGATGAATGCGACCGGCGTGCGCTTTGCGCATCTGCCGCTGACGCCGGACCGAATCTTCGGCCCCCTGCGCGCCGCCAAATGAACGACGCGGCCGCTGACCCACCAGTCACCATCGTCGTCCAGACGCGCACCAAGCGTGGCGAGGACGGAGCGTTCGCGAAATGGCAGGCGCGCATGAGCGCCACGGTCGCGGCGCAGCCCGGGTTCATCGAGCAGTCGGTCATGCCGCCCAATCCGCCGACGCAGATCGATTGGGTGATCCTGCAGCGCTTCAAATCCGCCGACGCGGCGGTGTCCTGGCTGCATTCCGACACGCGGCAGAAGTTGATCGCGCAAGTACAGCCGATGCTGGTCGGCGTGGACGACGTGCACCTCCTGCGCGATCCGGCCGCAGGCGCTGCGCCTGCGCCGGTCTCGGCGGTGTTCACGACCCGGGTCAAACCTGGGCAGGAGGAGGCGTTCCGGGCGTGGGAACAACGCGTGGCGGCGGCTCAGGCGCGCGCGCCGGGGTTTCAGGGCTTCCGCTTCGAACCGCCGGTTCCGGGCGTCCAAGACGACTGGATGGCGATCCTCAGGTTCGACACCGAGGCCCATCTCCAGGGATGGATGGACGCGCCCGAGCGTAAGGCGCTCCTCAGCGAGTCCGAGCCGCTCGTCCAAGAATACCACACGCGCATCGTGCGCTCGGGGTTCGAGCAATGGTTCCCCGGCGCCGACGGGGCGTCGGCGTTGCCCGTGTGGAAGCAGAACATGATCGTTCTCCTGGTGCTCTATCCGGTGGTGTTCCTGTTCGGGCGCTATATTGGGACGCCGATCCTCATGGGCTGGGCCGGAATCCCGTTCTACGCCGCGCTCTTCATCAGCAATGTGGCGAGCATCGTCGTGATGAACTGGCTCGTGCCCTGGACCGGCAAGGCACTCGGATGGTGGCTGAAGCCGTCAAGGGTGAACCAAAGGCGCGTCGACATTGCCGGGGCCGCGTTGGTGATCGCTCTCTACGGCGTGCTGCTCCTGGCGTTTTGCGCGATCTCATAATTTGGGGGCAAGTTTCTGCGCGAGCAACGGGCAAAAGCCTCGTTCACCGCGTACGCAAGCCGCTGATTGGCGTCCACGCACACTGTTTTGTAATCGACGGTGAAGCGTCCGGCTCCCTCCGCGACCGGCGGGGAGTCGGTCGGCGGCGTGTATGTTCCCCGCGGTCCGGCGAAGTTTCATGGCGCAAATTTGCACCTTGATCCGGTCACCCGGCGGAACGTCGCCACCAGGGCCGGCGATGCGAAACATGTGCCGCATTTGCCTCAGCCATCGCCTCGAGCCTCTGCGCCCGGCTCTCGATGGCACGAATCGCCCTGTCCGCTCTCTCCCGTTCGGCCGCGAGCGTCGCCTCGAGCTTCTCGACGTCGGCCTTCAGCGCGGCGTTGTGGGCCTCAAGGACAAGGATCAGCGCGGCGCTAACGACATCGGTATCGGGCACCCTTTTTGAACCACGTATCAGTTGGTGTGAAGTCATTGCGTGCGCGACGGTGACGCGGGATGGTTGACGCTGGGTTAACACCGCTTGATGTTCGCACGGCAGTCCTGCCGCGGGCTCGGAGCGAGCCGTTAGGCATCAA
>Ga0210390_10005391_pt1 | contig 10717 bp, 8 predicted proteins | sample IncBWH11OmetaG_FD_161050 | JGI IMG/M metagenome (GOLD analysis project Ga0210390, IMG submission 161050) | Forest soil microbial communities from Barre Woods Harvard Forest LTER site, Petersham, Massachusetts, United States - Inc-BW-H-11-O ... | reverse complement strand
ACGTAGGCGAGCTGCTCGTGCGTGAGCCCATACTCCTTCATGTAGCGCAGCACCGGGATCGTGAACGCCGTCGTCGGCCCCGCCGTGCCGTAGGGCGCCTCGAACTGGCCAGGGATCGAGGAGGAGCCGCGCGGCCAGCCGCCGGCTCCGACCCTGGACCGGCCGGACTCGCCGTGGGTGATCAGGATCGTGTTCGCGTAGCCGGCCCGGATGGCCGCCGCAGCGTGGCGGACATGCAGCAGGAACGAGGTCCCGCCGACGGCGGTGCCGTCCATCCAGGACGGGGTGATGCCGAGGGCGTGCGCGACCTGGACTGGCCCGGGGGTGGTGACCGTGGCGATGCCGTCGATGTCCCGCATCGTCAGTCCGGCGTCCGCCACCGCGTTGACTGCGGCCTCGATGTGCAGTTGCAGCGTGGAGTGGTCAGGCAGCCTGCCGACCGAGTCCGTCTCGGCCGCACCGGCGATGATGACGCCCCGTTCCCCGCTCATTGCGAAGCTCCGGCGGGGGTGAAGATGGGCAGCGAGATATCGCCGCGCTGCTCGAATGTCACCTGCAGCTCCATGTCCAGGACCAGGTCCTCGGGGGTATTGGGAATGCCGGTGATGTTCGTCATCATCCGCGGGCCCTCGGCGAGCTGCACGACCGCGATCGCGTACGGGCCGTCGTCCTCGAATCCGCGGGCGGGCCGGTGGTTGATCACGTAGGAGTACAGCGTGGCCCGGCCGCTGGCGGCGAACCACTCGACGTTGGTGGATCCGCATTCCGGGCAGATGGGCCGGGGGTAGAAGTAGGGCTTGCCGCACTCGCGGCAGCGCTGCAGCAGCAGCTCACCGCGCGCGCAACCGTCCCAGAAGGGCTGCGTCTCCGGAGTCGGCTCGGGAATGGCCTTGGCGCTCAAACCAGCCTGCCGGGGGCGGGGCGGAACGACCGCTCGACCTGCTCGGCCAGGTCGTCCAGCTGCCACGGCTCCTGGCTCAGCAGCCTGACCACGGGGGCCATGTTGTTGTAGAGCGAGACCTCAAAGCCCGCCGAATGGACGACCCGCCCCGTCAGCCAGCCGGAGCGCTCGCTCGCCAGGTAGGCGACCAGCTTCGCGACGTTGTCCGGCGAGCGGCGCTCATCCTCGTCCGATGGCCGGTCACCTCGCCGGCGGTCGGTCGGGATCGAGTCGGTCATCCGGGTCGCGGCGGCGGGGGAGACCGCGTTCACGGTGACGCCGTACTTGGCCAGGGCGTTCGCCGAGGACCAGGTCAGGCCCACGATGCCCATCTTGGCGGCGGCATAGTTGGGCTGGCCAGGAGCGCCGTGGAGGCCGGACACCGAGGTGAAGTTGATGATCCGGTTCTGCGCGTCTTCCTCGCGCAGCGACCGCCAGTGCGCCGCGGCGAACTTGGACGTGTTGAAGGTGCCCTTCAGGTGCACCCGGATCACGTCGTCCCACTCCTGCTCGGTCATGTTGAAGATCATCCGGTCGCGCAAGATGCCCGCCACGTTGACCAGCACGTCCAGCCGGCCGAACTCGCTGATCGCGGACTTGATCAGCCCCTCGGCGGCGGCGTGGTCGGAGATGTCGGCGCCGTTCGCGACCGCCTTGCCGCCGGCCTCGGTGATCTCATTTACCACCTGCTGGGCCGGGCCCACGTCGGCCCCGGATCCGTCGACGTTCCCGCCAAGGTCGTTGACGACCACGCTGGCGCCCTCGGCGGCCAGCAGCACGGCAGTGGACCTGCCGATGCCGCGGCCTGCGCCGGTGATGATCGCGACCCGCCCGTCAAGGCTGCCCATGCAGCTCACCCGACCCTTTCGTGACATCCAGATGCCCGATATTAGAACGCTCTTCTGGAATTATCACTGAGACGGGCGTCACATGTCTCGTCCGAGCCCCGGACTGCCGTACTATGTAGCTGGCATCTACATAGATCGGATCTACATAGATGGCGGACTTCGTCGGCCGGACGTCCGAGCTGGGCGTGCTGCGCAAGCGGCTGGACGGCGTGCGGCAGTCCGGGCGGGCGATCGCGGTCGCCATCCGGGGCCGGCGGCAGGTCGGTAAGTCGCGCCTGGTGCAGGAGTTCTGCGACCGGGCGCGGGTGCCGTACGCGTACTTCACCGCGATCAAGGGCGCATCGCCGGTCGAGTCCGTTGCCGCCCTCGTGGCCGCGCTGCGCGAGTCCGACCTCCCCTCGGATCCGCAGCTGGTGCCGTCGGCCGGGCCGGCCGGGTGGCCCGACGCCTTCCGGCTGCTCGCCTCGGTCCTGCCCGACACGCCGTCGATCGTGGTGATCGACGAGCTGCCCTGGCTGGCCGAGCAGGATGACAAGTTCGACGGGTCGCTGCAGGCGGCGTGGGACCGGCTCGTGGCGGACAAGCCGGTGCTCCTGCTGCTCCTCGGCAGCGACATTCACATGATGGAGCGCCTCACGGCCTACGACCGGCCCTTCTACGGGCGGGCGGACAACCTGGTGCTTGGCCCGCTCAACCCGATGGAGACCGGCCGTGCGCTCGGCCTTGAGTCGGCCGAGGCCATCGACGCCCACCTCATCACCGGCGGCCTGCCGGGGATCCTGCGAAGCTGGCCGCCCGCAACCCCGCCGCTGGCTTTCCTGGAACGAGAGTGCTGTGACCCGGCCGCCCCGGTGTTCAGCGTGCCCGAGTCATCGCTACTCGCCGAGTTCCCCGCCCCGGATCAGGCCCGGCGCGTGCTCGAGTCGCTCGGGGGCGATAGCCGGACGCACGCCAACATCGCCGCCGCCGCGGGAAGCCGGGAGGGGATCCTGCCGTCGGGCACGCTGTCGCCGGTGCTGCGCCGGCTCGTGGAGGAGAAGCGGGTCCTCGCGCTCGATGAGCCACTCTCGACGCGGCGGGGACGGCCGGCGCTCTACCGGGTCGCGGACAGCAACCTCCGGCTGTACCTCGCCGCCGGGCGTGCCGCCCAGGATCTCGCCCGCCGGGGCCGGCCGGACGCGGCCTTCCAGGTCGTGCAGCGCCGCTGGCTGAGCTGGCGGGGGAAGGCGGTCGAGCCGCTGGTGCGCGAGTCCCTGGAGCTCGGATCGGCTGCCGGGATGACCCGATGGCCGCAGGTCGAGGTGGTCGGCGGCTGGTGGAACCGCCAGTTCGATCCGGAGATCGACCTGGTTGGCGCCGATCGCTGGCCAGTCGCCGAGCGCATTCACTACGTCGGGTCGGTCAAGTGGCTGGGCAGTCCGTTTGACCGCCATGACCTGGCCGCGCTTGTGCTGGGCGCCGCGGCGGTGCCCGGCTATGTCCCTGGTGGCACCGGGCTCGCGGTCGTGTCCCTCTCGGGCCTGGCACCGCGGCTGGACTCAGATGAGGTGCAGCTGCACTGGGGTCCGGCCGAGGTGATCGCCGCGTGGCAGGCGTGATCCGTGGCACGATGCTGCGAGTAGCCATGTAGTTGCCGTGAGGCTGGTGAGCATCCGATGGCCGAGCCGCAGACGAGGAAGCCGGGCACGAGTTCCTGGCAGTGGGGCCGCACCGCGCAGACGCAGCGAGCGCTCCTGGACGCGGCGCGCGATGTATTCACGCGGCAGGGCTTCGCCGAGGCGAGCATCGCCGACGTCGTCGAACGGGCCGGGTCGAGCGTCGGCTCGCTCTATCACCACTTCGGCGGCAAGAGCGAGCTGTTCCTCGCGCTCTGGCAGGAACACCAGCTGGCCTACGAGGAGGCGGCGAGCGCAGCGGTGGCCGAAGCCCGGCTGCGGGGGGTGACCGACCCGGCGGAGCTATTCGCGGCCGGGGCCCGCGCGTTCCTCGAGGGCAGCTGGCAGCGCCGCGATCTGGCCCTGCTGTTCTCGGCCGGGGATGGACCGCCGGGGTTCGAGGTCATGCGCCGCCAGCGCGGTCACGAGTGGATCAGCCAGAACGACACGCTGCTCCGGCTGACCGACACCTCGCTCGACCGGCTGTACGCAGCGGTGCTCACCGCCCTGATCGGCGAGGGTGCGCGCGAGGTCGCGGCCGCCAGGACCAGGTCCCAGGCGGACAAGGTCATCGATGCGGTGCTGGAGTACGCGACGCGGCTGATGAGCGGCGGCCCGTTCCGTCCGTAACGGCCCTCCTGCCGATCTCATACCCGCTAGCGGGTATGAAGCTGGCGGCCCGCGCGAGGCGCGGGCCGCCAGTCATGTCGGGCAGCTTCGGGGCTCAGCGGTGCTGGGCCCCGGCGTGGACGGCCCCCGACACGAGGTGGTTCGCCGACACCTCGCTGGCCGGAACCAGGTACCCGAAGAGGTAGACCTCGGAGTCGACCGAGCTCGACGACTCTTCGTAGATCGTCGAGCCCTGCTTCAGGGCGATACCGGGCGACGTCGGCACGCTAACTTCGCCGGTCACGCCCGGGTTGTTGTCCAGGAAGTACCTCGAGCAGGAGCTGGTCGGGTAGATCCCGGTGAAGTTGCCGGGCCCGGTTGTGGTGACGCTCAGGGTGTTGAACGTGACGTTCTCGATGATGAGCGCCTTGCCGTGCGGCACGGTGTAGACCTTGAGGCACTTGTTTGGGATCTGGCCGCCGAAAAGGTCGACGGCGGAGCCAGGGGCGGTCTCGGTCGTCTGGAGCTGGCCATCGGGCGTCACGCCGGCATGGACGTTGTGCGCGCCGATGATGGTGACAAGGTTCGTCCCCGCAACCGCGGCCGCCGGGGCGATGATTGCCGCGCCGAGCAGGCCTACTGCGACCCACGCCGCGGCCGGCATCTTACGCGCGAACCGCGTTAGTTTCCGGTCGCCTTTTTCCTTGCTGAAGTCGCTCATTATTCCCCTCTATGCTCCCCAATCGCGGTACAGGTCAGCCAAGGCTAAAGAAAGCTGCCCATGTTGTTGAGAGATAGGAGCAAGGTAGAGCCGCCGGTGATACCAGGAAGAGACTGCGAGTTCCGGGCGGGGGTGACCGGCGCCGGAGCCATCCCGTTCCCTGGCTCTGGTCTTGTGCTTATCTAGAATCGGATTCTAGGATTAGAGGTACATACCGGCCGCACTCTGCCCGTGGAGGCTCGATGGAACTTGACCTTGGTCCGGAGATCGCCGAGTTCCGAGTCGGGCTGCGGGACTGGATCGCCGGTCACGCGCCGGCCGGGCTGGCCGAACGCGCGGACTGGAACCGGTCGATCGTGACCGGCGGCTACGGCTACGGTCAGCGGGCCCAGGCGATGGCGACCGACGAGTACGCGCAGTGGGAGCAGGAACTCGCCGACGCCCGGCTGATTTGTGCGCAGTGGCCGGCGGAGTTCGGCGGTCAGGGCCTGGATGGCGTGCGGATGGCCGTATTCAACGAGGAGCTGCACCGGGCCGGCCTGCCGCGGGTCATCCGGGGCATGGGCGAGAGCCTGGTCGGCCCGTCGGTGATCGTGCACGGCACGCCCGAGCAGCGGGCGCACTTCCTGCCGCGCATCATCTCCGGCGAGGACGTGTACTGCCAGGGCTTCTCCGAGCCCGGCACCGGGTCGGACCTCGCGGGCCTGCAGACCAGGGGCGAGATCGACGGTGACGAGGTCGTCATCACCGGGCAGAAGCTGTGGACCTCGGGCGCGGCGCGGGCGAACAAGATGTTCGTGCTGTGCCGGACCGACCCGGACGCGGAGAAGCACGCGGGCATCTCCTACGTGCTGATCGACTTCTCCGGCCCGGCGGTGAGCTACCAGCCGGTGCGGCAGATGTCGGGCGCGGCGGAGTTCGCCCAGGACTTCCTCGACGGCGTGCGCGCGCCGCTGTTCAACGTCATCGGCGGTCTCAACAACGGCTGGCGGGTCGCGATGACCACCCTCGGCTATGAGCGCGGCGGCAGCGCGACTGTGCTGCACCTGGCCTACGAGCGGGAGTTCTGGGAGCTCGCCGAGAGCGCCCGTAAGCGCGGTGTCAGCACCGACCCGATCATGCGCCAGCGGCTGGCGTGGGCGTACAGCCAGACGCAGATCATGCGGTTCAGCGGGCTGCGCACGCTTGCCGGGATGGCCAAGGGCCGTCAGCCGGGCCCGGAGGCGTCGGTCAACAAGCTGTTCTGGAGCGAGTACCACAAGAAGCTCGGCGAGCTCGCGCTGGATATCGAGGGTGCCGACGGCCTCATCCGGCCCGCAGGCGACGGCTACCCGACGACCCCCTGGCAGAACGTCTTCCTGTCCAGCCGGGCTGGCACCATCTATTCCGGCACCAGCGAGATCCAGCGCAATATCATCGCCGAGCGCGCCCTCGGGCTGCCCAAGGAGCCGCGGGTGCGCGCGTGACCGGCCCTATCACGGACGGGCGCGCGGCCGCGCGGGCGCTGATCACCCCGCGGCGACTCGCGGAGTTCTTCGCGCCGCGCAGCATTGCGCTGGTCGGCGCGTCCGACACGTCGGGCTGGGCACGGTTCATCCTGGCCGCGAGCGCTGCTGTCGGCTACGAGGGCCCGCTGCTGCCGGTGCACCCGACGCATCCGAAGGTCTTCGGCCGCGACGCAGTGCCCAGCCTGCGCGCGCTGCCTGAGCCGGCCGATCTGGCGTTCATCCTCGCGCCGACCGGCGCGGTCAGGTCGGTCATCGATGACGCCGCCGCGTCCGGAGTCAGGAACGTGGTGGTCCTGGCCTCGGGTTACCGGGAGGCTGGCGACGACGGCCGGGAGCTCGAAGACACCCTCGTGGCGCAGGCCGCCGCGCACGGGATCGTGCTGCTCGGCCCGAACTGCCTGGGCTTCCTGAACACCTCGGCCAGGGTGGCGCCGTTCGCCCTGCCGGTGCCGCTGCCGCTCACGCCCGGCCCCGTCGGGATCGGACTGCAGAGCGGCGCGCTGTCCAGCGCGCTGCTGTCGTTCGCGCGGGCCCAGGCGATCGGGGTCAGCACGGTGGCCTCGCTGGGCAACGAGGCCATGATCACGACCGCCGACGTGCTCGATTACCTGGTGGCCGACGAGCAGACGCGGGTTATCTGCCTGTTCCTGGAGGAGATCGGCGACCCGGCTTTGTTCAGCGCGGCCGCGCAGCGGGCCGATCAGGCGGGCAAGCCGATCGTTGCGCTCAAGGTCGGTGCGAGCCAGGCCGGGCAGCAGGCCGCACTCGCGCACACCGGCGCGGTCGCCGGGGACGACGCGGTCGTGGACGCCGCGCTGAAGCAGATGAACATCATCCGGGTCGACAGCATCGAGGAACTGCTGACCACCGCCTCGCTGCTCGGCTACCACCAGGTGCCGCGCGGCCGCCGGATGGGCGTGCTGACTGCCTCGGGCGGCGCGTGCGACATCATCGCCGACCGGGCCAGCGCGGAGGGCATTGAGATCCCGCCGTTCGCCGATTCGACCACCGAGGCGATCGCGGCGCACCTGCCGTCCTTCGCGGCAACCCGCAACCCGCTCGACGTCACCGGGTACGTGCTGGCCAACGCGCGCAGCTCGCCGCTGACGGCAATCGACCACGCGCTCGACGCCGCGCTCGCCGATCCCGGCCTGGACTTCGTGCTGTTCACCGGCTTCACCGTGCCGGAGGCGCGCCCGCCGGATGACCGCCTGGCCTCGCTGCTGGAATCCAGGATCGACTGGCTCGCCGGGCGGGTCGCGAGTGCGCCGATCCCGGCTCTGCCCCTCAGCCTCACGTGCGTGGACGTCGGGCCCTACCCGCGCGATCTGCTGGGCGCGCATGGCGTCCACCTGATCAGCGGCATGGACCTGGGCGTCCGGGCGATCGGGAACGCGCTGCGCTGGCAGGAGGGCCGCGGGACCGTGCGGCAGCTGCCCGGCCGGCGCGAGCCGTCCAGCCGTACGGCGGCGCCCTGGTCGGAGCTGGAAGGGCGTGAGCTGCTGGCCGGCGCCGGGATCCCGGTGGTGCCTGGCCGGGTGGTGCACTCCGCCGCCGAGGCGGTCGCGGCCGCCGATGCGGTCGGGCGGCCGGTCGCCCTCAAGATCTCCTCCGCGCAGATCACCCACAAGTCCGACATCGGCGGGGTGGCGCTGGGGCTGAGCTCGGACGACGAGATCTCGGCGGCGTATTCACGGGTCGCGGCCGCGGGGGCGCACGCCGGAGATGCTTCGGGTGCGGTCCTGGTGACCGCGATGCGTTCCGGCGGCACGGAGGTGCTGGCCGGGGTGAGCGTGGATCCCGCGTTCGGCCCCGTGCTGGCCGTCGGGCTGGGCGGCCTGTTCGTCGAAGTGCTTCGCGATGTCAGCCTGCGGGTGCTGCCGGCTGGCGCGGACGAGGTGTCGCGGATGCTTGGCGAGCTGCGCGGCCTGCCCCTGCTGACCGGGGCGCGCGGCGGCACACCCGCCGATCTCGATGCGCTGGCCAAGGTGATCAGCGACATCGGGGAGCTGGCCTGCTCGATGTCCGGCCTGCGGGCGCTTGAGATCAACCCGCTGTGGGTGTGCGGCAATCAGGTCGAGGCCCTCGACGTGCTCGTCGTAACTGAAGAGATTCCTGATGGAGAAACGGAGCCGGGCAGATGATTCTTGGAGTTACGTCCGAGCAGGAAGAGCTGCGCGCATCGGTTGCCCGGTTCCTGGCCGACCGCGTGCCGATCACGGCCGTGCGGTCCCTGATGGACGCGGCTGACGGAGGCGATCCCGCGGTCTGGAAGCAGGCGGGCGAGCAGCTCGGCCTGCAGGGGATCGCCATACCCGAGGAGTACGGCGGGTCCGGGTTCTCGTTCGCCGAGCAGGCGATCGTGCTCGAGGAACTCGGCGCGGCGCTGTACGGCGGGCCCTATCTGGCCAGCGCGGTCCTCGCTGCGAACGCGCTGCTGGCGAGCGGCGACGAGGCCGCCAAGAAGGCTTACCTGCCGGGCATTGCCTCCGGCGAGCTGATCGCGACTCTTGCCTTCACCGAGGAAGACGGGTCGTGGGAAGCGAGCGCGACCCGGCTGACCGCGACACCGGCCACCACGGCCGACGCCAGCGTCGTCGGGGGCTGGCAGCTGGACGGTCACAAGAGCTTCGTGCTGGACGGGCACACCGCGGGCCTGCTGCTGGTCATCGGGCGAACAGCGGGCGGGCTGAGCCTGTTTGCCGTACCCGGTGACGCCGAAGGACTGGTCAGGACGCCGCTGCCGACTCTGGACCAGACGCGCAAGCTGGCCCGGCTGGAATTCTCCGGCGTCAGCGCGACGCTGCTCGGCGCGGACGGCGCCGGCGAGGCATTGCTCAGCCGCGTCCTGGACATCGCCGCGATCGCCCAGGCGGCCGAGCAGCTAGGCGGCGCGCAGCGCGCACTGACCATGGCGGTCGAGTACGCCAAGGTAAGGCACCAGTTCGGCCGCCCGATCGGGAGCTTCCAGGCGATCAAGCACCGGTGCGCCGATCTGCTGCTCGAAGTCGAGTCGCTGCGCTCGGCGGTCGTCTACGCGGCGGCCGCGGTCGCCGAGGACTCGCCCGAGATCCCGGTCGTGGCCGCGCTGGTGAAGGCGTACGCCTCGGACGTGTACTTCCATGTGGCGGCCGAGAACATCCAGATCCACGGCGGCATCGGCTTCACCTGGGAGCACGACGCGCACCTGTACTTCAAGCGGGCCAAGGCCAGCGAGCTGTTCCTCGGCGACGCGACGCTGCATCGCGAGCGGCTCGCCACCCGGATCGGGTTGTGAGCCCTGCTCGCTAAGACTGTCGATCACCACCCAGTTTTGTCAGAGGCTCTCGATAGCATGAGCTAAAAGGCTTTAGCAATGCTGCTGCCGGAGGGAGAGCCGCGTTGACGACGAGCTGGGCGCAGTTCCCGCACGACGGGCCTGAGGTACCGGAGGCGATCGAGGCCGGGTTCACCCATGCCGTCGCGGCTCAGTACGCGGATCCGGATGAGCGCGGGTTTGTGGCTGGGGGCGGGGCAGACCTGCTGGAGCCGGGCCCGCAGCTGGCGGCGCTGACGTGGATGGCGGCTGAGGAGGGCATCCAGCTGCTGTCTGATGATGAGATCGTCGGGGTGATGCGCGCGGCGTCGCGGGGGGAGTCGTGGCAGGCCGCGATCAAGCTGCGGTGCGTGGATGAGCTGGCGGGCCGCCGCCAGGCCGTGGTCCGTGACAGCGGGCCGTCGGGGAGGGAGCGGGCGACCGCGGAGATCGGGTGTGCGCTGACTTTGACCGGCCGGTCGGCGGAGGCGTTAGTCGACCTGGCCGAGGGAGTCCGGCACACGGGTGTCGAGGAGGCACTGGCCCGCGGGTGGATTGATGTGGCTAAGGCCAGGGTGTTCGCCGAGGAGCTGGCCGGGCTGCCGTCGGCCCGGGCCTGGTGGATCTCCACCCATGTCCTGGTGGAGGCACCGGATCTGACGACGGCGCAGCTGCGGGGCCGGCTGCGCCGGGCGGTGCTGGCCGATGACCCCGACGCGGCCCGCCGCCGGGCCGAGAAGGCCCGCGCCGGCGCGCGCGTCGAGATGTGGCCGGAGGGGTCAGGGAACTATGCGATCGCCGGGCGGGAGCTGCCCGAGGCGGGCGCGGTGCTGGCTGACCGGCATGTGTCCGCGCTGGCGAAGGCTTTGAAGCGGGCGGGGCGGCCGGGCAGCCTGGATCAGGTCCGGGCTGAGGTGTACCTGGCTCTGCTGTCCGGCCAGAGCCCCGCCGACGTCCTCGCCAGCCCCGGCCCGGACGGCGAAACCGCAAAGCGGTCAGCCGCGGCCGGTGCTGGGGCGGCGGACCTGCCGCCGGGGCTGGCCGGGAACCGCACCGAGCCCGGCGCGGGTGCCGCCGATCCTGGTCCGGTGCTGGTGCACTGGCCGTCGGGGCTGACCGGCACGATCAACCTGACCATGCC
>Ga0210390_10005390_pt1 | contig 10719 bp, 10 predicted proteins | sample IncBWH11OmetaG_FD_161050 | JGI IMG/M metagenome (GOLD analysis project Ga0210390, IMG submission 161050) | Forest soil microbial communities from Barre Woods Harvard Forest LTER site, Petersham, Massachusetts, United States - Inc-BW-H-11-O ... | reverse complement strand
CTGTGCAGAACGGCTCACTTTTGGTACGAATCCCAAAACGAGATCGGGCGCAATTCGCCCCTGTCACGATTTATGCCAATTGGCGACTTTCTTGCGCTAGAATCAATGTCGATGAGTACCCCTGCAGCAGCCAACGGGAAAGCGAATGGTAGGAAGAAGCGCGACTTCGATCCCACCACCTTCCTCGCAACCATTGGCGATGGCAGGAAGAACGTGGCTGTTGCCAAGAAGCAAACCATCTTCGCGCAGGGAGACGGAGCGGATGCGGTCTTCTATATCCAGACCGGCAAAGTGAAGCTCACCGTCGTATCCAAGACCGGCAGAGAAGCGACCATAGGCATGTTACGTGACGGAAACTTCTTTGGTGAAGGTGCGTTAGCCGGCCAGGCTCTGCGCATGGGGTCAGCGGCTGCGATGACGGATTGCGCTCTTCTCCGTATTGACAAGAAGGCCATGATGGAAGCGCTGCATCGCGAACACGCGTTTTCCGATCTGTTCGTGGCCTATTTGCTGGCGCGAAATATCCGTTACGAAGAAGATCTGGTTGACCATCTTTTCAACTCCAGCGAAAAGCGGTTGGCTCGCGTTCTTCTATTGCTGGCTCATTTTGGTAAAGAGGGAATACCCGAGACTGTGGTCCCAAAGATAAGTCAGGAAACCCTGGCCGATATGGTCGGTACCACCCGCTCACGCGTGAGCTTCTTCATGAACCGGTTCAGAAAACTGGGATTCATCCAGTATGCCGGCGGCATCGAAGGCGGCTTACAGGTCCACAGCTCGCTGCTGAACGTTGTGCTCCACGACTAGCGTGCGGTTTCGCCAGCCCTGATCTGCTACTTGCTCGCGTTCGTCTTTTCGGACGAGTCGTCGTGCCAAACATACAAATACTTCTCGTCACTCGAGGTGATCACGGGGATATTCTTCTCTCGCGTGACCCGGTTCAGAGCCGACCTGAGATTCTGCATCTTCTCGCCGTTCAGAGTGCTGAGCGGAACCTTGATGGCTTGCTTGGGATTCAACTTTGACAGGTCGGCCAGAATGTCCGACACCGCTTTGCGATGTTTCCCTTTGCGGCCCTGCGGAACATCATCTCGATTCATCGACTCATAGTGCCTGCCGTTTCCGTTTTGTCGCATGGGTCCCGCTCCTTTCCGCAATCGTATCCGTATGCGCGAAATCGTAGCGTAAAAAATCCTATCCTGCAACTAAAAATGTATGCGATGCCAGACGTTTTTTCGGGGGGGGGTACGTATCGATGAAATAAGTTGCGTAGTGTCAACAACCTACGCAACTTCCGTTCTGCTGAAATATGCTAAGAGTTTCCCCAAATAAATTGGACCGCGCTACTCTTGTTCTGACACCAAACATGACTCCAACCGTAAAAGCTAAAAAAGCGCTCGCGTTCGATCCCCACACTTTTCTCGCGACCATCGGTGACGGCAGGAAGTTCCAGGCGGTTCCGAAAAAAACAATGGTGTTCACTCAAGGAGACGGGGCGGACGCTGTCTTCTATATCCAAACCGGCAAAGTGAAGCTCACCGTCGTTTCCAAGACGGGCAAGGAAGCCACCATCGGGATATTGAAGGAAGGGGATTTCTTTGGCGAAGGCGCGCTGGCCGGTCAGACGGTTCGCATGGGATCTGCCGGAGCGCTGACGGATTGCGAACTGCTACGGGTGGACAAGCAGGCTATGATGAATGCCCTTCACCGCGAACACGCGTTTTCCGACATGTTCGTAGCCTATTTGCTGTCGCGGAATATCCGTTACGAAGAGGACCTGGTCGACCAACTGTTCAATTCCAGTGAAAAAAGGCTGGCCCGCGTTCTCCTGTTGCTCGCCCATTTCGGGAAAGAAGGCGTACCCGAAACCGTGGTTCCCAAGATCAGTCAGGAAACCCTGGCCGAGATGATTGGCACCACGCGTTCGCGAGTGAGCTTTTTTATGAACCGGTTCCGGAAGTTAGGGTTTATCCATTACAACGGCGGTCTGCAGGTCCACAGTTCGCTGCTTAACATCGTGCTGCATGATTAGATTTTCTACGCCATCTTCCCCGTTCCATCCCAGGCTACGTTGCAGTCGGATTTTCACAAATCCTCGCCTTGCAGCGCCAGTGGCGGCGCATGAGCAATAGTGCTCAGACAACATTAAATCTTACTGATAATTTGAACCCTGACTGTGGGGAGGTTTTCGATGAGCGCATTTCGCATTTTAGTGGTTGATGATCATCCGATATTCCGATTCGGGCTATGTTCCATGCTTCGATCTCGCGAGGGATGGGAGGTCTGCGGCGAGGCCGCCGACGGACGGGATGCGGTGACGAAGTGCAGGCAGTTGAAACCGGATCTTCTTATTTTGGACATTTGCCTGCCCGAACTCAATGGTGCGGACGCGGCCCGGCAAATCTTGAAACACAATCCCGACCAGGTCATTCTGGTGCTTACCGCGGTGGACTCCGAGCACGTGATTCGCGAATGTTTGGAATCGGGAGTTCGCGGCTGGGTTTTTAAGTCCGACGCGCCCGAGGATGTGATGACAGCGGTGGAAGCAATGCAGCGGCAAAAGACCATGTTCAGCTCGCGAGTGTCCGACCTGATTATGGATGGGTACAGGCGGCATCGCGCGGGTCCGACTCCGGAGAGCGTAACCAGATTGTCGCCTCGCGAGCGCGAGGTGGTGCAGCTCGTGACTGAGGGCAAGGCTTCCAAGGAAATCGCCGCGATCCTGAACGTATCACTGGCAACTGCGGAAACGCATCGCAGCAATATCTTGCGCAAGCTCAGACTTCATTCCATCGCCGAACTGGTACTTTATGCGGTGAGGAATGGGATTGTCCACGTACAGTTTCCAAGAGCGTTGCGCGTCTCCAACCCGGATCTGGGACGTAACCGTTCCCGCGCACTTTCCGGCTATACGCTTACCAAGTCCATGAGTAGCCGGGCAAGCGTTGTCTCTGAGGGCCTCAACTGAAAATGATTGCCTCGATGGACTGTTTTTGATCGGGCATGAAAAAGGCCGGAGTCAGGTGTCCGGCCTCGAAACGTGCGCGTTTGACTTCACAAAACCCGGGCGTCGTGCGGTCTGAACGTCGATCAAGAAATCGACCGTAACCCATGACTACCCTCGAAGTCAAAATGGTACATGCCCAAAACGGAACAGGCTGTTCAAAATTGAACAGTTTTGACAAAAATCAGCAGTTAAACTGGCACTGTTCGTGTCAGGAAGGTGGTGCCGTGTGAATCCTACCGAACCCAGGGCTGTACACAGAGTTTTGCTGGTGGATGACGACGCTGCGGTTCGCTCCATGATGACGCAAGGGCTTGAACGCACGGGATTCCAAGTAATCGCTGCCGATAGCGTGACCGAAGCCCTGAGACAGATCGCTACTCAAAGCTTTGATGTGCTCATCTCCGACCTGCACATGCCCAATCCCGGCGACGGTTTTACGGTGGTCTCAGCCATGCGCCATTCCCAACCCAGCGTGCTAACTATGCTGGTCAGCGGCTATCCTGACGTGCAAAGCGCCATGGCCGCAATCCTGATGGAAGCCGACGAAATTGTGGTAAAACCATTTGAGATCGGACGGTTCACCGAACTCGTCCGGGACAGAGTGGCCAATCGCAAACCCGCGAAACGGGTGGACAAAGAGGACGTGGGTGCGATCCTGCTGCGCTCCACTTCCGCGATTGTCGATGCTTGGTTGGCGCGGGCAAAGCAAAGCACGGAACTCAATCTCGTTTCATTGGGCGATGAGGAGCGCACCGGACATCTTCCCAAGTTGGTCGAAGACCTGGCCCTCCGGCTGAGCAAGCCCAGGGCGACTAACAAAGACAGCGATGCCGACTTCTCCGCCGCGGCTGTGGCCCATGGGAAGCTGCGCTACTCGCAAGGCTACACTCCCGCCATGCTGGTCCACGAATCGCGAATACTGCAGGTCACCATTTTCGGAACCTTGCAGAGCAATCTGAACTCCCTGGACTTCAGCCTGTTGTTGCTGGATGTCATGACCATCGCCGATGAGGTGGATGCGCAGTTGACCCAGACCATGGAGAGCTACATGAAAGTAATGCGCAAGTCCGCGGCAGCCTAGAAGCACTTCCCTAGCATCTATTGTGTTTGCATTTTTGGTAGACCCATTTATGAAAATTCTATTGGTTGGCGGCTTGCTTGTGATTGTGCTGGGTATTGCATCCCTGATCGTGCCCGTTCCCCATACCGAAACTCATGGCATTAAAGCGGGCGATGTGAAGATCGGCGTACAAACCCACGACAGTGAGCGGGTATCCCCAATCGTCAGCGCGGTGTTGATTGCAGGCGGAATTGCGCTGACCATTGCCGGGGCGCGTGGCAGAGCAGGGTGAACTAAGGCCAGTCCTCGGCCTTTTGCCTTACCCGAAGGTTGCACACCTCTTGCCCCAAATCCAGGACGCGTTCAGGGGGTAGGATAAAGAGGTGAGATATTACACAACCAAACCGGTGAACGGCGCCACTACTTTCAAATGCACCCTGTGCGAGCATAGCGTCTCCACTCGCGATTTCGACATCATCAACGGCAACCGCCGAACGCAAGCGGCCGCGTTGATCAATCAGCATGCTGCATCGTCGCATCTGCGAACGTCGGTGCCCATCAAACTCGGGGGTCGGGGCGCGCTTTGAAATTTTAGCGCTCAAAGCTATGAGCGCGTGAAATACGCGTCCTTTTCCAGGACAAGCAGGAAACATGCTGGAAAAGAAACGCTCACCTCCGTCCCGTTCTCGGGAACGGCCTTTACGCCACCCGGCGGCCGCTCAGCAGGTTAATCACTAATACCACTAGCGCGATTACCAGCAGCAGATGGATCAGACTGCCAGCCACGTGAAGACTGAAACCTAGAAGCCACAGAATCAAAAGCACAACGAAAATCGTCCAAAGCATGATTATCTCCTCCGCTCATTGATCGAATTGCTCATCCCTGCCTCGCATCCTTCTGACCCAGTTGAACTCCTCTGAACGACTTCCCACACTCCAAACAGAATGGTCTGGATCGCGGAGTGATCAGCCCGCAGAACGGGCACATCCTGGGTGTTTCAAAATTCGTACGACCCGTTTTCTTCCCAAAAAGCTTCCTCAGTGAGTCAGCACTGGAGCTGAGCCAGGAACGAACCCGCATAAGATGCATAGACGGCACCAAGTGGTCGTATGGGATCGGGAAGCAACTTGGCGCTGTGACGGTGGTTCCTACGGATCGTCACTTTCCCGGACCTCGACAGTCTCACCATGACACATCAAGTTCACCGATTCTGTGCAAGATTGCTCAGTCAGGGCGGGAGCCCTTGAAGACGGAGCCACCCTACGACCGTAAAAGTGAGCAATTCAGATCAGCTATTCCTTCCGGCCTGGGTGATCATGAAACCGGAGACCTGTCAACACATCTGAAGCCGCGTGCGGTTTCGCTTGGCTTAGCTCTCGAAAGGTGACTGGAATATGAAGTGCGATCTACGAAAATGGCTTTGGGCGCAAGTCGGGGCGCAACTCGCATGCCTTATTCTGTTGTCCGTTTTTTCGTGCGCACAATCCGATCTCGCTCAGAACCTGGCGAATTGTAACGCTGGTAGGGAGGCTTGCGACCGCTCGAAGTTAACCCCGTCGCAGGCAACCGACATGGACGCAGTCAACCGCGAGCGCAACGTTTCCAATTGCCGAAATGGCTTCGAATCCTGCGACCATTCGAAACTTACCGGCCCGCAGGCGACTGCGTTGGCCGTAGCCGAGCATCAGCGTAACGTTTCCGATTGCAAAGACGGCATAGCTTCTTGCGACGTTACACACTTGACCCAATCCGAAGCTCGGGAATCGGCAGTTGCGGCGCAAAAGCGCAACCTCGCCGACTGCAAAGACAGGATCGGCGATTGCGATCACTCCAAACTGAGTCCATCGGAAGCGGTGGCGGTGGATGCTGCCAGGCGCAACCTTAATGTGTCCGACTGCACCACTGGCACAGGGCTCTGCGATCATTCCAAGCTCACTGCTTTGGAAACCAGTACAGTGTCTGCCGCGGAACATCAGCGCAACGTGCAGAATTGCGAGAATGGCTGGACCGAGTGCGATCATTCCAGACTCACGCCGTTGGAAGCCAGTCAAACCGCCGTCGCAGATCACCAGCGCAACCTCGCTGAGTGTAAGAACGGCCAGGAAACCTGTGACTATTCAAAACTGACTGCAACAGAAACCAAGATGCTGGCCGAGGCCGAGCAGCAACGAAACTATCTGGCCTGTCTGAAGGGTGTCGGTTATTGCGATCGCTCTCGTTTGACCCCTGCGGAAGCTAAGGCGATTCCGCCTGAGCACCAGCTGTCGCCGCGATAGGGTCCGCCGCAAAAAGGCCGAGCTAAGGAGAATGCTGACATGAATACGCGCCAGGTTATTCTCGGATTGGTGGCAATCGCCGGCCTCGCAGGCTTACCACAGATGGCAAAGAGCCAATCGTTGGCCGGTCCGGCAGACTCCTCCGGCGCTGCTGTCCTGCCGGCAAGTCCGCAGCTCCCCGATTTGACCTACATGCGTCCGACGCAGAAAACGAAACTTCATAACTACGCATTCGACGCATTCGGCCCGTATCCCATCGTCGGCGCGGCGTTCGCGGCAGGCATTAACCAGGAGCAGAACACTCCGCCAGAGTGGAAACAAGGCGCGGAGGGCTACGGTAAGCGCTACGTGTCCGACTTCGGCATCGCAGCGGTTAGTACGACGACGCGCTACGCCCTGGCGCAGGCTTTTCGGGAGGACACTCTTTATTATCGTTGTGAGTGCAAAGGTCTGTTTCCGCGATTGGGCCATGCCGTGATTTCGACTCTTACGGCACGCCGCGGGGACGACGGCCATCGCGTCTTTTCTTTTCCGGCTCTGGTGGCGCCATATGCCGGCACTATGACCGCTGTCTATGCATGGTATCCCGGCCGCTATGAGGCCGCGGATGCGCTGCGAATGGGAAACTATACCTTGTTGGGGTATGTGGGAGGGAACATTGCCATGGAGTTCCTTTATAGCGGACCACACTCATGGCGTTCTCGCATGCATCTCAGCAAGATCCAAGGGGAGTCAAGCCCGGCTACAGCTCCATGATCGACTGGGAATTCTTTTCGAACAAGCAGCTTCCCATAAGCTCGCGGTTTTCCCGTCCACGGCTCCAGTCTTTCGCTTTAAACCACTTTGGGGTATTCCGCTTCTTCCGGGAAAGTTTCCGTGATACATCTTACATTTGCACTTAAGCCAGGCCATCTTCCTGTTTTTCATTGCGGTCATTAGTGGCGCGTTAAACGCTGTGGCGGGCGGCGGCAGTTTTATCTCGTTCCCTGCGCTGTTAGGGATAGGTATGCCCGCGGTGCGAGCCAACGCGACCAACACGGTCGCGCTGTGGCCGGGTTTGGCAGCGAGCGCCGGTGCATACCTGAAGCGGCTGAATGTTCCGCGGCGCTTCCTGGTGCCATTGTTGTTGACCAGCCTCGTCGGCGGGTGGGCGGGCGCCTTGCTCCTGCTTAAGACCCCACAACGTACCTTCCTACACCTCATCCCTTGGCTGCTGTTAGGCGGCACCACGTTGTTCGCCTTCGGAAACAAGATCCGCACAATCGCAGGGAAGACTGGGGTTGCGGACGATTTGCAGAAAACCTCATGGCAGGCAATCACAATGGTTTCGATCGGCGAGATACTAGTCGCGACCTATGGCGGATATTTCGGCGCGGGGATCGGATTCATGATTCTGGGAATGTTGACGGCCATCGGGATGCGCGACATTCATGCCATGAGTGCGATCAGGACGTTGCTTGCGGCCGTGATTAATGCTGCGGCGGTAGTGACATTCATTTTGTCGCGTGCCGTTTTCTGGCCGCACTGCGTGGTAATGATCGCGGGCGCTCTGGCAGGCGGCTGGTTGGGCGCGCAATACGCGCAAAAAGCTGACCCGGGGAAAGTGCGCCATGTGGTGATCGCCATTGGAATGACGATGAGCGTGTACTATTTTGTCACCGTGCGATAGGACCTTAGCACGCGAATCCGCTATATTTTCTGTGCTCGCCGACGCCGGACGCCTTCGCCATCGTCATAATCGGGTAAACTGGAGGAAGTCTCCTTGTGTCTGCCTACTTTCCAGAAGGTCGTTGTGGAGTGGAAAGCTTCGTACAGCATGAAGACGAATTCGCAACCTGATTTCATTCGAGGAGGACAATTCCGTGAGCACTTCTACACTTCTTGAAAAACACGAAGAGCAAGCCAGCGTGATCCCCACCCAGTACGTTTACTATTTCGGCGGGGGCAAGGCGGATGGCAACGGCAAGATGAAGGATGAGTTGGGCGGGAAAGGCGCAGGTTTGGCGGAGATGACCAATGCGGGGTTGCCGGTGCCTCCGGGGTTCACCATTCAGACCGAGGCTTGTCGCGAATACATGCGGCGCGGAGGGGTTTCGCAGGAGGTGGACCGGGAGATGGAAGCGGCCTTGGCCCGTCTTGAAAAACTTCAAGGTCAGAAGCTTGGCAAGGGCGACAATCCTTTATTGGTGAGCGTGCGCTCGGGGGCGAAGTTTTCTATGCCCGGGATGATGGATACGATTCTCAATCTCGGCTTGAACGATCAGAGCGTGGAAGCGCTGGCCAAGCGCAGCCACAACCCGCGCTTTGCCTACGATTCCTATCGCCGCCTGATCCAGATGTTCGGCAACGTCGTGCTGGAGATTAAGAAAGAAGAATTCGACAAAGTTTTCGACGCCAAGAAGAAACAGAAAAAAGCCAAGCTTGACACCGACCTCGACGCCACGGCGTTGCAGGAAGTCATCGCAGAATATAAGAAGGTCGTCAAGAAACATGCCAAGCGCGATTTTCCGCAGGATGCGCACGAGCAACTAGTGATGGCGCGGGACGCGGTATTTCGTTCCTGGGAGAACGAGCGGGCCAAGACTTATCGCCGCATTAACGCTATCGATGACATGCTGGGCACCGCGGTCAACGTGCAGGCCATGGTCTTCGGCAATCTAGGCGACACTAGCGCGACCGGCGTCGGGTTTACTCGCAATCCGGCGAGTGGAAACAAGGAGTTTTACGGCGAATTCCTGCTGAATGCGCAGGGCGAAGATGTGGTCTCGGGAGTGCGGACGCCAGTGCCGATCTTGGAACTCGAGAAGATTATGCCGTCGGCTTACAACCAGTTGCGCGAGATCACCACGCGCCTGGAACAACATTATCGCGACATGCAGGATTTCGAGTTCACCATTCAGGAAGGCAAGCTCTACATGCTGCAGACGCGCAATGGCAAGCGCACCGGGCTGGCGGCGGTGCGCGTGGCCATTCAGATGGTGGACGAGGGGCTGATCACAAAAGAAGAAGCCATTTTCCGGGTCGAACCCAACCAGCTCTACGACTTTCTGGTTCCGCGCCTGGATGAGAAGAGAGTGAAGATCGAAGTTCTGGCCACGGGCTTGCCTGCGTCGCCGGGGGCAGCGGTAGGACAGATCGTGTTCACCGCGGACGAGGCGGTGGAAAAGGCGGGACATGGAAGCAAGAAAAATCCCGTCATCCTCGTAAGAGCGGAAACTACGCCGGAAGATATTCACGGCATGGAAGTGGCCGCCGGCATTCTGACTTCTCGCGGCGGCATGACCAGTCATGCGGCGGTGGTCACACGCGGCATGGGGAAGTGTTGTGTGGCGGGCGCGGGCGACATCGAAGTAAACGAGCGTGCCGGCGAGATGCGGGTAAAAGGCCAGGTCTTCAAACCGGGCGACTGGATTTCGCTCGATGGAACCACTGGCCGCGTGATCAAAGGCAAACTCGGTACGCTCGATGCGGAACCGGACGATCCGGAACTGGTGAAGTTCATGGGCTGGGCGGAACCGTTTCGCAAGATCGGGGTGCGGGCCAACGCGGACATTCCGCGCGACGCGAAACAGGCGCGCGCGTTCGGTGCCGAGGGCATTGGCCTATGCCGCACCGAGCACATGTTTTTTGCCGAGGATCGCATCCCGCACATGCGGGCCATGATTCTCGCCGACAACGAGAAAGACCGCCGCGCCGCCTTAAAGAAGTTGCTGCCCATGCAGCGCTCCGATTTCATCGGATTGTTTGAGGTCATGGAAGGCTTGCCGGTGACCATCCGCCTGCTGGATCCGCCGCTGCACGAGTTCCTGCCCAAGCGCGAGAAACTCATGGTCGACATCGCCAGCTTGGCCAGCGCGAACGCCAATCAGAAAAAAACTCTGGTCGAGGAATACCGTGACTACGGCGCGAAGGGCGCTGGAGATTTGAAGAAAATTCTCCCGCAACTACTGGCGCGCGTGGAAGAACTGCATGAGTTCAATCCCATGCTCGGACATCGCGGCTGCCGCTTGGGCATCACCTATCCGGAGATCACGGAGATGCAGACGCAGGCCATCTTTGAAGCCGCGGTGGCCGTCGAAAAGAGTGGAGTGAAGACGCATGCGGAAGTGATGATTCCACTCATCGCAACGGTGAAGGAAATGGAAAACCAGACAGCGATCGTGCGACGCGTAGCCGAGGAGGTTTTCCGTCAGAAGGGGAAACAGGTGAAATATCACGTCGGGACCATGATCGAGCTTCCCCGAGCCTGCCTGGTCGCGGACGAGATTGCCAAGGAAGCCCAGTTCTTCAGCTTCGGCACCAACGACCTCACCCAGACCACGTTCGGTTTCTCACGCGACGACGTCAACAAAGTGTTGCCCACCTATCTCAAAGA
>Ga0210390_10005388_pt1 | contig 10721 bp, 11 predicted proteins | sample IncBWH11OmetaG_FD_161050 | JGI IMG/M metagenome (GOLD analysis project Ga0210390, IMG submission 161050) | Forest soil microbial communities from Barre Woods Harvard Forest LTER site, Petersham, Massachusetts, United States - Inc-BW-H-11-O ... | reverse complement strand
CGGCACCGCAAATTCTGGGAAAGGGTTCTCCACCGGATGCATCTTGAAATGGCAGCGCTCCGCGATCTCCATCGTTCGCTGGGTCACTCCCGGAGAATCGGGAAATATCCGTGCCATCTCGTCCGCGGACTTGACGAAGAACTGGTCGGAGTCAAACCGGAACCGCTCCGCATCGTGAATCTTCGCGCCCGTCTGTACGCACAGCATCACGTCGTGCGCATGCGAGTCCTCGCCGCAGAGATAGTGCGAATCGTTCGTCAGAACCAGCGGAATATCGAGCTCTTTCTCCAGCTGAAACAAGCCCGACTGGATCTTGCGTTCCTGTTCCAGCCCCTGGTCCTGAATCTCGAGGTAGAAATTCCCTCTCCCGAAGATGTCCTGGTATTCCATCGCTGCGGCCTTGGCCTTCTCGTAGTGGCCGGCCATCAGTTCTTCGCACAACTCGCCGCTCAGGCAGCCGGAGAAGCCGATCAGTCCCTTTGAATTCTCCGCCAGATACTTCTTGCTCACGCGCGGCTTGCGGTAGAAGCCGTGCAGCGATGCCTCCGACGTCAGCCGGATCAGGTTGCGGTAGCCCTCTTCGTTTTCCGCCAGCACCAGCAGGTGGTTGTACTGATCGTTGGGAGTCTCGGCGCGATGGTCCTTGGCCTTGCATACATATAGCTCACAGCCGAGAATCGGCTTAATCCCCTTCGCCTTCGCCGCATTGAAAAAATGAACCGCCCCGTAGATGTTCCCGTGATCGGTCATCGCCACCGACGTCTGCCCCAGTTCAGCCACGCGCGCAACCAGCTTGTGAACGTCGCACGCCCCGTCCAGCAGCGAATATTCCGTATGCAAATGCAAGTGAGTGAATTCAGACATGTCTAGATTGATTCTAGTCGGGAATCGACCCACAAAATCCCTCGAACGGCTGTGCTTGGACAAGGTAGGCTGAGGAAAAATAGATAGAAATCCTTGGCCATGAATAGAAACAGAAAGGCCCTCCTCGGTGTTGATAAAACTATGGTCCGAATAATTCGTCAGACTGCGGAGCATGATCGACTGGCCAATGCCTGCATCTTCAATCAGCTCTTCGCGAAAAGATGGGAAGCGCACGCCTCATGCGGCCCTTCCTCTACCCCTTCTGTCACGTTACCTCCGCGAACCACGTGCGACGCACGCCACTGCGCTTTCCCCCACCCACTCGTAGACTCTGGAAAACAGCCCCTTTCAGAGGTTCGTGCATGAGCAAGTCGTTTCGACTGGCCCTCGGGTTGGCAATCGCGTTATTCGCGTTTTCGGTGCGCCCGGTTTTCGCGCAAAAACTCGAAACAACCGTGCTTTACCGGCAGAACAGCGACACCAACTACAGTCCCGTCATCCCGGGATACACCACCTCGAACCCGGAGGAACTCCTCGACTGCGCGGCCGATGTCGCCAACGAAGCCTGTTCCAACTCCGCTCACGCAGCCATTGCGCCCGGCGCGCCTTCCATCAATGTTGTGGGCACCACGCTCTCCCTCTTGCTGCCGGATGGAAGAGTCGCCGTCGTCAACTGCGCGACGAAATATGCAGCCAGAGGAACGGCCATTCTGCGCCGCAACTGCGCCATGCCGCTCGTCGAGCACGTCGAAGCTGAATTCAACGGCCACAACGCCAAGCTGAAATGGCTCTTCGATGCGGACAGCCGTAAAACAGAATCCGAAAACTACAAGATCGTCGCGCTGCTTGACAAACGCTGAGCCAGGCATTCCGGTCCAATTCGAGATACCTGGAAACCAGCAACCCCGCCTGCTACCCTGAACTCGCAGCCCCTACCCCTGCGAGGTTCTCATGCGCTTCAATCGCTCGGTTCCACCCTGCCCCGTCATTCCCGTGCTCTATTATCCCGACCCCGGATTTGCAGCCGAGTGGCTCTCCCGGGCCTTCGGATTCACCGTGCGCCTGCGCATCGCTAACCACCGCGTCCAGATGCGCGTCGGCGAGGGCTGCCTCACCGTTGGCGAGGGAGATGTGACCCCCGAAAAATCCCACGTCATTCAGGTCCGCGTCGAAGACGCCTTTGCTCACTGCGAGCGCGCCAGAGCCAACGGCGCCATCATCCTCGACGAGCCCACAGACCACATGTATGGCGAGCGCCAATACAACGCGCAGGATTTCTTTGGGCATCGGTGGGACTTCACCCAAACCCTCGCCGACATTGAGCCTGAAAGCTGGGGAGGCATCTCCGTCAACCTTTAATCGGCGCAATTTCCCCTGAAGGCGTACCATAGGGGTATGGGATTTCAAGTATCAGATTGGGTAGAGCACCAGGCTTACGGCCGTGGACAGATCATCAACGACCTCGGAACCTACTGGGTCATTCACTACGCCGAAAGCGGTGAAAAGAAAATACTTAAGTCTTTCGCGCAACACCACGGACAGCCCCCGTCGCCGGGTTTTGTCTTCCCCAAGCTTTCGACCTCCAAGTCCAGGACCGCCAAACCAAAGGATCCTGCGAAGAAGGCGACCAAGGCGGCAACCCCCAAGGCCTCCAAGCCGCCCGTTGGCGATCCGGTTTCGGTTGACTGACCAAGTACCCACGCCTGCATTCTCAAAGGGACCAATCCTACGTGGATTGTCGTTCCAGGCGCGATGCGCTCCCTGCCGCTCCTGATCCGCTCAAACCGCGCCGCATTTTTTGCGGCAGAGACCACGTCTTTACCTTGCGCTAAAGTTGTCCAGCCACGATGTTGGCGAGTGCCGTGATCGGTTTTTGCGCCGCGGGTGAGTCGTTCAGTTGCAGGAAAAAGCGAACGTTTCCTTTGCGTGCGTGCAGCGCATTTCTCCGATCCATATACGCCTCGTCGCCTACCCCTGCCACCGGTGTCGCAGGACTGTAAAACATCTTGAGCCTGGCAAACAGACCTGTCGCATCGCTGGATGAAGGGTCAAAGTAGATGCGGAACAGGAGCTCCTGTCCGCCTCCCTTATACACGCAGTCCGTGCCCATCACCGTGTTCGCATACGGTCTAGGCGCAACACTCGAGTGCGGTGGACTCATTGTCGATCCCAGTGTCGTGCCTACCGTAGCTGCGGGTAACAGCGAACAAGGATCCGAAGGCGCCGTCGTCGCGCATGCTGCGTGGGCCGCAACAGCGAGCAACATTCCGACTGCGATAAAAGTCTTGGGTAGGCCAGGCATGAGTTGTCTCCTCCAGGTTTTCTTCCGATGGGACCATCCGGCTGGGAAGTGACCGCGATTCTATCCCTTTCGGCCTCTTTTCCGTCAAGCGAAAGTGAACACCCTCCCCTGCGGAATCGAGCCAGGACAACCGCACCCCAGCATTTCCCACTGCAATTCCAGACATCGATCCCGCGCATCAAGGTCACCAAGTTGATCAAAACGGTCGAATTTTCCCAACCGCGCGCCGGCTCCATGCATCTATCCATGCAGAGAGCGTCTATCCGCACGATTTTGGAGAGAATCGCGATGATTGAGGTTGGTCAGGAAGTCACGGTAATCACTGAAAAGGGCACCGCTTACAACGGTTTCGTGATGGCAAGCGCAACCAGCTCCGACGGCACTCGAGCCTACAAGATCTCCGTCGATGGCGGGGGCCTGCAACAGCTCGGACAGTGGCACAAGGCAGGCGATGTTTTCGTACTCGATCCGCTCGAGGTGCCGCAACAGAAAGAGCCGCTCCAGATGCGGAGTTTTCTCCGCCATTGAGCGGATTGCGCAGGATCTCCCCCGCGGTCCGCTCGCCCTATCTGCACTTCGGTTCTCGCCCCCGGCGGTATTCCTAAAGTCACGATTCAGGCCGTGATTTCGCTTTCGCGCCCCTCCCCTTCAACTGATATGTTGATTGGCCGGAGGCTCTTCGCATGAAAACTCGCAACGTGGTTCTCGGCAGCGCTCTTTGCCTTGGCCTTTTCACAGGCGGCGTTACTATCGCCCAAAACGTTAACCCCCACCGCCATCCGAATCTCGCCGCTGCCCAACGGCTGATTGATCAGGCCGTCGGCAGGATTGACGCCGCGCAGCAGGCCAACGAATTCGATATGGGCGGCCACGCGGCTCGCGCCAAAGACTTGCTTGCTCAGGCAAACCGCGAATTGAAGGCTGCGGCCGAGGACGCAAATCGTCATTAGGATTTCCCCCTCTCCCCACGACCCTAGTGAATGCGCTTTGTCGCGGCTGGCAGGCAGGAGCCTCGCTCGCCGCGGCAATCGCGAGTCTCCCGCCAAAGGGCTTCTGCGTCATCTGCTCTATACTTACGCCAAGCCTATGCAGACCCGCGCCTTGCTTGCCTTGCCTGCTTCCCTGCTTCTCGCGATCCCCGCTCTCTTGTGCGCACAGGAACCAGCCGCTTCTCCCACTCCCAAAATGACTCCCAAAACTCAGACTGCCGAAGCGGTGCACAAATCCGCCATCGTCATTGATACCCACGCCGATACCCCGCAGCGCTTCGTCGATGAGAATTTCGACCTCGGCGATCCGCTCGGCGACGGCAACTTTAATCTCGAATCAGCACGCAAAGGCAACCTCGGCGCCGAGTTCTTTTCCATTTGGGTCGATCCGGCCGCCAATGCAGGACACTTCGCCCGCCGCACCCTGATCCTGATTGACTCGGTCAAGCAGCAGATTGCGCGCCATCCCGACCAGACCATGTTCGTCGCCTCCGCTGAAGGCATCGAACTTGCCCACCGCGAGCACAAACTCGCCGTCCTCATGGGCATTGAAGGCGGCCACTCCATTGAGGACTCGCTCGCTCTCCTGCGTGACTACTATGCCCTCGGCGTTCGCTACATGACGCTCACCTGGTCCAACTCCAACGGCTGGGCCGATAGCTCTGGTGACATCGACGACCCTAGCGTGCCGCACACCCGCGAGGGCCTCACCGAGTTCGGCAAGGACGTCGTCTACGAGATGAATCGCCTCGGCATGATGGTCGACATTTCACACGTCTCCGACCGCACCTTCTATCGCACTCTCGTCATCACGCGTGCACCTGTCATTGCGTCCCACTCTTCGGCCCGCGCTCTCTGCGATGCGCCTCGCAACATGACCGATGACATGCTGCGCGCCGTTGCCAACTCAGGCGGCCCCGGCTCCAAGGGCGGCGTGGTGCAAGTCAACTACTACTCCGCTTTCCTCTCGCAGGATTATCGCAACGCGCAGAAGGCCATCAAGCCGGAGATGGACAAAGCCGTCCAGGAGCTCAAGGACAAGTACAAAGCCGAAGGCAAAGAAGCTCCATCCGCCGAGATCGAAAAACTGCAGCGCCAGTTCGCCGACCGCATTCCGCGCCCGCCGCTTTCCGTCCTCATCGATCACATTGATCACATCGCCAAGGTCGCCGGCGTCGATCACGTGGGCCTCGGCTCGGACTTCGACGGCGTGAGCGGCCAGTTGCCCGCCGGCCTTGACTCCCCTGCCGATTTGCCCAAAATCACCGCTGCCTTGATGGAGCGCGGTTACTCCGCTGAAGACTGCCGCAAGATTCTCGGCGGTAATCTGCTCCGCGTCTTCCGCGAAGTCGAGCAGGTCAGCAAAGAGCTGCAGGCCGAGAGCCGTCCCCGCATTACCGACAAGCAGCCGTTCGATAAGCCGCAGAAGTAGAAAATTCTCGACACGCAGGAGCACCTGCGGGATCGGAGACGTCCGCCAACCCGCGACGAGCCCGGCGATCGCCTGTTCGTTGCGTCAGATGACGACGTCCCCGCATCAATCCCGGCGATTGCCGACTCGCTTCGATGGGCAATTTTTCGGCCAATTCCAGCCTGCAGAACGATATACTGACCGTTCAACTCATCCCCTGACTGGAGAACCATCTGATGTTTCATTTCCGTTGCCTGACCGGCTCGGCGCTGGCTGCTTCCCTGCTGGCAGTGCCGGCTCTCGCCTATTCTGCCGACGACGCGCCGTCAACAAAAGCGTCTTCGCCGGAGAAAGCACCTGAGAAGACACCTGCCACCGAATCGACAACGCAAGGCTCGATCGATGTCGCCGGGCAGCATATCGCCTATACCGCCGTCGCCGGCACCCTCACGGTCGGATCGTCCGAGGCGCAGGACGCGCAACTCGGCCTGGATGGAAAGCCGGAGCCCGGAAGCGAACTCGCCCTCTCGGAACCGAAGGAACCAAAAGACGCACCGGCCACCGCGCGCATGTTTTACGTTGCCTACTTCAAGAAAGATGCCAAGGCAGAAGAGCGGCCCATCACGTTCTTCTACAACGGAGGACCCGGCAGTTCGACGGTCTGGCTTCATATGGGCTCGCTTGGCCCCAAGCATGTCATGACGGGAAGCGATCAACATCTTCCCGCCGCTCCCTACAAGCTCGCCGACAACGCGAACTCATTGCTCGACGTCAGCGACCTGGTCTTCATCGACATGCCGGGAACCGGTTTTGGCCGGATCATGGGCAAAGATGCAGAGAAATCCTTCTGGGGCGTCGATGAGGATGCCAATGCGTTCGCGCGCTTCATTGCCCGCTTCATCACCAAGTACAGCCGCTGGAATTCGCCTAAATATGTCTTCGGCGAAAGCTATGGCACCACGCGTTCCGCGGTCCTCGCCAATGTTCTCGAGAACGATCACAGCGTCGACCTCAACGGCGTCATTCTGCTGTCGCAGATCTTCAACTTCACAACCGACATTGACGCGCCCCGCGAGAATCCCGGCGTCGATTTGCCCTATGAACTTGCGTTGCCTACCTACGCCGCAACCGCGTGGTATCACAAGAAGCTCCCGCAGCAGCCGGCGGCCCTTGAGCCTTTCCTGAAAGAGGTTGAAGATTTCTCCATGGGACCCTACGCCCACGCTCTGGCCCTGGGCACTGACGTGAGCGATACCGAGAAGCAGCAGGTCGCGCAAAAACTCCACGATTACATCGGTCTTCCCGTCGACTACCTGCTCAAGGCAAACCTGCGCGTCTCCGGCGGCCAGTTCGAAAAAACGCTCCAGGACGATCAGGACCTTACCACGGGCCGGCTCGATACCCGCTTCTCAGGACCATCGCTTAATCCCCTCAGTGAGACCGCCGAATACGATCCGCAGAGCTCGGCGATTTCTTCGGCCTATGTGTCGCTCTTCAACGACTATGTGCGCAAAGACCTGAAATATGGCGAAGGGCAAACCTATCTTCCCGAAGCGCTCTTCGGCACCTATCAGTGGGATCTGGTCCACCATGGCAACCCCATCGATCTGAACGTAGCCAATGATCTCGCCAACGCCATGAAGACCAATCCGAAATTGAAGATCATGGTCAACGGCGGCTACTACGATCTGGCCACCCCGTTCTACGCTGCCGAATACGAAGAAAAGCATCTGCCCATCTCCGCCGCTCTCGCCAAGAACATCCAGTTCTCCTGGTACGAGTCGGGACACATGGTCTACGTGCGCGACGAAAGCCTCAAGCAGCTCCACGACCGTGTCGCCTCTTTCATTCACGACACGCAGGCCGACAGCAAGTAGACTTCCCCAACCTTCGGCATTGCCTCGCCCCGGCCCTTGCAACGAGAACCGGGGCGATGCCGTCTCGGCTCTTCCCGCCTTGTATAGTAGCCAGCATGAAACGAATCGCCCTGGCTCTGCTCGCCTGCTGCGCCTCTGTTGCCTGCGCCCAATCGTTTTCCGTCAGCTTCCCAAGCCGTCTCAGTCCTCTGCCTCTCGATGGCCGGCTGCTGCTTGTCCTCTCGACTGATCCCAGCGATGAACCACGCAACCAGATCGATGACTCGCCGCGTTCCCAAATCGTTTTCGGCGTGACAATGGACGGCTGGCGTCCCGATCAGCCACAACTCGTCGACAGCCATGCCACGGGCTATCCGATTCGCAGTCTAAAAGACGTTCCTCCCGGCGACTACATCGTGCAGGCCGTGCTCAATAAATACGAGACCTTTCATCGCTCCGACGGCAAGACCATCAAGCTCCACATGGACCAGGGTGAAGGCCAGCACTGGAACAGCTCGCCGGGCAATCTCTATTCAAAGCCGAAAAAAGTTCACGTCGGTTCCGACAGCGCCCCCCTCACGATCGCCCTCACCGAGATCATTCCGCCCATCCCCGCGCCCGCCGACACCAAATACGTTCGCCACATCCGCATTCAGAGCCAGGCCCTCACCCGCTTCTGGGGCCGGCCCATGTTCCTGAGCGCCATCGTTCTCGTTCCTGAAGGATTCGATGAGCACACCCAGGCCCATTTCCCGTTGATCATCTTTCACGATCACTTCGCGAGCGACTTCAGCGATTTCCGCACCACCCCTCCCGACGCCGATCTAAAGCCGGACTACAGCCAGCGCTTTCACCTCGCCGGCTACAACCGCATTGAGCAGGAAGAGGCATACAAGTTCTATCAGCAGTGGATTTCGCCAGGATTTCCGCGCGTGCTGATCATCAAAATTCAACACGCCAACCCCTATTACGACGATTCCTATGCGGTCGACTCGGCCAACGTGGGCCCTTACGGCCAAGCCATCGAAAACGAATTGATCCCCGCCATTGAAAAGCAGTTTCGCGGAATTGGCCAGGGATGGGCTCGCTTCGCCTACGGCGGGTCCACCGGCGGCTGGGAAGCACTGGCCGTGCAGGTTCTTTATCCGGATCATTACAACGGCGCCTTTGCGGCCTGCCCCGATCCCATCGATTTTCATGCCTTCACCAACATCGATCTCTATGACGATGCCAACGCGTTCTACCTCACCGGTACGCACAAGCGCGTTGCACAGCCGGCCATGCGCGACTATCTCGGCCACACCTTCATCACCACCGAAGAAATCAATGCCTACGAACTTGCGTTAGGCGATCATGGCCGCAGCGGTGAACAATTCGACATCTGGCAGGCCGTGTATGGACCCGTGGGCGACGACGGCTACCCCAAGCCGATCTTCGACAAGGTCACCGGACAGATTGACCATTCCGTGGCCGACTATTGGCGGCAACACTATGACCTCGAGGCAATCCTCGAACGCGACTGGGCCCGCCTCGGGCCGCAACTCGAAGGCAAAATCCACATCTACGTCGGCGCCGACGACACGTACTTTCTCAACGACGCCGTCTATCGCATGCAGGACTTTCTCAACTCGACGAAGAATCCGCCCTACGGGGGCGAAGTCACGTACGGTCCGCGCGCCGAGCATTGCTGGAATGGCGATCCGACGCTACCCAATGCCTACTCGCGCCTTCACTACAACACGCAATACCTGCCTAAGATTCTCGATCGCATCCAGAAAACAGCACCCCCGGGGGCAGACCTGACAAGCTGGCGCTACTGATCGACGCCGATCGCTTTGCGCAGCGGCTTGCGATAGAGCAGCGCACCGCGGCCCTCGGCATAGTAGTGCTCTTCCCGGCCCGCGCGCAGAAAACCGTGCTTTTCGTAGAGACGAATGGCCGAGGCGTTCGACTCGTCCACATGAAGCCACAGCGAAGCGGCGCCTGCATCGGCCGCGGAACGTTCAACATGCTCTAGAAGTTCGCGTCCCGCGCCGCGCCCGCGCAGCTCCGGCAACACTTCGATGGTCTGGACGTAGGCGCGTGTCTCGCCGGATCGCATCGTCCATTCCACAACCGAAAAACCCGCCATTTTTCCGCCGTCCTCCGCGACCCACGTCGCTCCGTTCCGGCCATCGACGAGCTGCCGCATATACCGCCGCCCAAATCGAAAGGGTGGCTGAAAGCACACCTCCTCGATGGCGTAGAGGGCCGCAAAATCGTCAGGCTGATAGAGGCGGTAATGCATGGGTCTCGATCTAGTGCACGCGTTGCCATTTGGAATCAATCGAACTCGCCTTCCCGTGCGAATCGATCAGATCGGCATGCGCAGACATCGCGCGCGGTCCATCTCGCGTGATGGTCTCCGATTTCGGTTGCGTTCCATTTGGATTTTCGAACGTCCACACCGAGCCGGTTGCGTGCTTGAGTCGAAGCTCGTTCGATATTGGCTGAGCCGGTTGCGCGTCACCAGAAAAAAACCGCGTGTCCAAGACGACACCGTCGGCCATTGCGCGAAGCACCGAAAACTCCAGCCAGACGACCTTACCGTCCGCAATCACCCGCATCATGCACATCATGGATTCGCCCACTGGCTCCGAACAACTACGGTCTGCCGTGTTGGCTCCGACGGTCGCGCTCCAATCCCCCGCCATCCACGCGAGGTCACTCACCTTAGTTTTATCTTGTGCGATGCCCGGAATCGCTAAAACAAAAACGAGTACAAGGGCCTGCCATGCGCGCTTCATTCTGCCTCCAGCCCGGCAATCAGAAATGAATCCCATTTTACTTTTGTCTCGTTAAAGCCCGCCCAACGAAAGCAGCGTCATCTTAGCGTTAGCGAACGGCGCTCGTCGGTCCCCCGAGGACAGGTCCTCGTCTCACAATTTTCATCCTGATCGGAGCAACTTGGGGCGCCGTCGCGGGAACGCGAGAGAAAAAGAGGAGCGACGGATCTGCTTTCCGGCCATCCGACTTATGCAACGAGCTTCAAAGCCAATTCTAGGGGCCCGCGTCCGATCTTGGAAATTGCGAAGCTTGCTTCCATCAAAGATGGTGACCGGAGCCCGCTTGGTTGGGTTGAGTTATCTCGATCAACACTCCAGCTCCTCGGCCGACAAGTCGTCAAAGCAAGAAGGGCCGCTCAAACGGAGACTGTTACGAAACTCTTCCGGTTAGCCTGAGTAGATGAGAAGATGCCCTTGCGAGAGCGAGGGCATCTTGATTTATGGGCTATATTCTGGGCGAGGGTCGAAGTCAGG
>Ga0210390_10005387_pt1 | contig 10722 bp, 9 predicted proteins | sample IncBWH11OmetaG_FD_161050 | JGI IMG/M metagenome (GOLD analysis project Ga0210390, IMG submission 161050) | Forest soil microbial communities from Barre Woods Harvard Forest LTER site, Petersham, Massachusetts, United States - Inc-BW-H-11-O ... | reverse complement strand
TCTTGCCGGCAACAACGACGGTCTCGTAAGACGAAGTGGAGTGGGATTTCATCAGGAGGCGACACCCCAAACTGGCACGATCTGGTTGAGTCCAGCTGGAATTGGCAAGGAGATCGCATTAACTGCACCCATCCCCCAAACAATGCATATGTATCTGCCCGCGGCACTGTTCGATCGATTGAAAGACGATTTTAATCTTCCGACGGAAACGGCCCATTCGATCTGCCACGCCGCCGGTATCAACGACGATGTCATCCATCAGATTGGACGCTCAATCCTTTCCGAGCTTGCAGTCGAGACGACTGCCGGTCGCGTTTATCTCGAGAGCGCCTCTGTCATGCTCGCCGCTAGGCTTATTCACAAATATTGTGATAGCGGATCGTCTGCGCCAGTCACGCTCGATGCACACCCGCTTGATAGTGTTCGTTTGAATCGTGTCCTCGATTACATCTCGGCGAACATCGACCACGACATCACGCTAACCGATTTGGCTCGAGTCGGAGGTCTCAGTCTTTTTCATTTTGCCCGTAAGTTCGCCCTTGCGATGGGGGTGTCGCCGAAACGGTATATCAGCCGAATAAGGTTGGACCGGGCCAGGGCAGAATTGGCGGCCGGCAAATTGCCGCTTGCACAGATCGCGCTCAACGCTGGTTTTTCTTCGCAGGCCACTTTCACGCGAGCATTTGGGCGCGCAACGAGCATGACGCCCCTGGAGTACCGGCGCCGACGGCGCTAGCACGGTCCCTCCAAGCAACGTCACCGTAAACTGAAGGCGTCGACATACTCCCTGGATGCTCTTGATGCATTTCTCGCCGCAAGGTGTAGCCCGGCACGTGATCGCTAACCGCAAGCGGAGCTATGCATAATTCGCCGCAGCCTTATTCACCTGCGTCTGCGACAGCAAAAGCGGTCAATATTACCGCAAGCTGGGAAAAGACGTGGACCGCGTCGAATGCTTGGGTGGTCCTTCGTCGCGGACGGCAGCGCCCTTGCTGCTTCAAGGGTGGCTAATCCCGTTCCGTATCAGTGCATGACAACCGAGGCTACTGTCGCGCCGTTATGCGGCGGTACCGGTTGGGAAGGATAGCTTATGAAAGTTCAGACATCCGAAGAAACCCGCAACGAAAAGGCCATTCGCACGCTCTATGCGTTGGCGGATGGCAAGTCGAAGGACACACCGAAGTTCGTCGCTCAGTTCGCCGAGGGCGGTTACTTCTATGACGTAGGCGCGGACAAGAAATATTACGGCAAAGACATCGGGCAAACCGTCGATGTGTATGCCGCCGCCTTCCCTGACATGCACAGGGAACTCTACAGTGTCTACACCTTCGACGATCTGGTCGTCGTCGAGCTATCCCTGAACGGAACGCACAAAGGCGATCTCGTGCTTCCGGTTGGAACGATTCCCCCGACCGGAAAAAAGATCAATGCGCCCTGCTGCGACGTCTTCCACCTGAAGGATGGCAAGGTCGTCTCGTTTCACTGTTATGTCGCCGTGCCGGTTCTCCTGGCTCAACTTGGAGTCTTCATGAATCTACAGGCGGCGCTCAGGCACTGATTGGGTTGGCCTGCAATGTCGCCCACCGATCAGCGTGGTGGTGGCCACCAAGAAGACAGGTACTACCTGATTTTTCTTAATTTGGTCCCGGGAAAGCCACTGACGACCGAGGTCGTGAACCTCCACGCAGCGCATCTGACGAAGCTCGATCGGGATGGAAAGCTCGTTCTGGCTGGACCCATCCCGGAGCGTGCGGGCGGCCTCATCGTGCTTCGAGCAAAAAATATCGCCGAAGCAAAAGCGATCGCCGACGAAGATCCAATGATACGCGGCGGATACCAGAGCTACGAACTTGGCACCTGGCTGATGAGTAATCGCCAGAACAGCTATCGCCCCAACATACAGAGAGCATCAGACAAATGAGCGGACAACCGATACGCATTGGATATTGCCTCTCGCTGACAGGCCCGCTTGCTTCGAATGGCAAGACAGCGCTGCTCGCACACCAGATTTGGGAAAAAGATGTAAACCAAAAAGGTGGGCTTCTCGGCCGGAACGTCGAGATGGTTTGCATCGACGATCAGACCGATCCGAAGCTCGTGCTCGACATCTATAAGCGGCTTCTCGACGAGGAGAAAGTCGACTTGGTGATCGGCGGATATGGCGACAATTCAGTCGCGCCTGCGATGCCCCTGATCATGGAGCGTAAGCGGTATTTGATAGCGCTTATGGCGCTCGCCGTGAACGCGTCCTTGGGCTACGCCGACTATTTCGTGATGATCCCGACCGGGCCGCGACCGACCGAAGCGTTAACCGAAGGCTTCTTCAATTTGGCGGCCGTCCAAACGCCAAAGCCGCAATCGATGGCCATCCTTGCGGCAGACGCCCCGTTTTCAAAGGGGCCGTCCTCGGGCGCGAAAGCGCTCGCCGATAAACATGGGTTCAAGCTCGTATCGGAAGAACGTTATCCGCTGTCGGCAACAGACTTGGCGCCGTTCATCCGCAACTTGAAATCGGTCAATCCCGACATCCTGTTTCTTTGCTCGTATCTGAACGATTCCGTTGGCCTCCTCCGAGCCATCCATGAAGTCGGACTCGAACCGAAGATCGTAGGCGGCGCGATGATCGGTCCGCAAAACGGTTCGATCAAGGCGCAGCTTGGTCCGCTTTTAAATGGGCTCGTCAACTACGAGTATTGGCTGCCGGTCCCCAAAATGATGTTTCCCAATGTCGCAGAAATGATGACAAAATATCAGTCGCTCGCACAAGCCGCGGGGGCGGATCCGTTGGGCTACTATGTCGCTCCGCAAGCGTATGCCCAGATGCAGATTGTAGAGCAGGCCGTGGCCGGCAGCGGCTCGCTCGACGATGCGAAGCTCGCACAATTCACGCGGGATGCTTTGTTCAAGACCGTCGTTGGTGACGTCAAATTTGGAACGGGCGGCGGTTGGTCCGAAGCCCGTGTCCTTCAAGTCCAATATCAGAACATTAAAGGCGCCGATGTTTCCGAGTTCAAGGACGCGAGCACCCAAGCGGTCGTCTGGCCGTCGAACCTAGCCTCAGGTTCGCTGATTTATCCGTATGCAAAAGCGAAACAGAATATCAAGACGTAAGTGACTGCACGCACTTCTCTCGTTTCATCGTTTGTTGCCACCGGCTTGGTCGGGATGCAGGCGAACGCTCCACGATCCTTCAAGGCGCACTGCGGGCTTGCGATGGTCGGACCACAGGGCAAGCGTACCGTTGGGGGCGCGCGATTTGTTAGCGGCCCCAAGCCGGGCCTTTCTTTCCAGCGAAGTTCCACCCGCAACCGCGCTACGAGCGTTCGCCGCAATGAAATCGGACGCGCGATCAGGCGTAGCTCAAACGAGCTACGATCAGGACCTTCCGCGGTCTTTGTCGCCGTAACGAACTATGATTCCTTCGAAGAACCGATCCAATATTCTCAGGGAACTTCCGGTGACGAGCGATGAATGATCAACCCGTAGGCGATCGACAGCCCCCGGTGCAGCACCACAACGCCCTACGGTGGCAGAGAGTCGGGCGACGTCTTCTCCCGTCATCCGGTACCGCTATTCGGGTATTTGTATTGATCCTAATCGTCGTATTGGTGGGTTTTGTCGCCCGCGATTGGAATGTGTGGCAAGGGTCGGCCACACACCAAGTCACCGACGACGCTTATCTCGAGGCCGACCTGACTCCGCTTGCCGCGAAGAGTCCGGGTTACGTTCGGAGCGTATCAGTCCGAGACTTTCAGAGAGTGAAGGCTGGCGACCTTTTAGTCGAGATTGTGGATGACGATTACCGCGCCGCCCTAGATCAGGCCGAAGCCAGCGTCGATGCCGCCTCGGCGGCAATTGAAAACATCGAACGTCAGAAGCTGCTGCAACAGGCGTTAGTCAAGCAGGCCGAAGCCACAGTTCAGGCAACCGAGGCCGATCTCACCCGCTATCGCATGGAAGCGAACCGGCAACAGACTTTGCTCACCACAAATGCCGGCACGGACCAGCTTGTGGAACAGGCGGTAGACAACGAGAAGCGAACCGAAGCGACGCTCGCGCTTAACCAGGCGCAAGTGGAGCAACAGCGTCAGCAGCTCAAGGTACTGGATAGTCAGGAGAGTCAGGCGACCGCTTCCCTCAAGGGTCAACAGGCCGCTAGAGACCTTGCCAAGATTGCCCTTGGCTACACGCGCATCGTCGCTCCCGTCGACGGAATGGTCGGGCAGAGGCAGGTTCGTCCGGGCCAGTATGTCAGCACCGGCACGCAAGTGATCGCACTCATTCCGCTGCCTAATGTTTGGGTGATCGGCAACTATAAGGAAACCCAGATGACGCGCATTCGCGTGGGCCAGCCGGCGCGCGTAACGGTTGATGCTTTTCCCGGCGTGGTCCTGCATGGTCACGTCGACAGTTGGGCGCCGGGGTCTGGCGCAGAGTTTTCACTGTTGCCTCCGGACAACGCGACCGGCAACTTCACCAAGGTCGTGCAGCGTATCCCGGTCAAAATCGTTCTTGATTCCGATCCGCAGGTAGCAGACCTGCTGCGTCCCGGAATGTCGGTTACTGCCGCCATCGACACGAGCGCACCGAGCGAGGGCAGGGATTAGCGTTCGCGAAGACGAGTCATTGTATGACCTCAATTGACAACCTTTCGCCGATAGGCGCCGGCAGCATCCACGGCGCACTGTCTCCGGCCGGCGGTAGAGTCAGGCAGCCGGCGCCGGCGATCTCGGCCAGGCCATTGGTGGGCGTGGTGGCCGTGCTCATCGGTTCGATCATTTCGACGCTCGCGGGCCGACTCACCACATTCGGCCTGGCTGATGTGAGGGGCGCCGTTCACGCCGGCTTCGACGAGGGAGCGTGGATTGGCACCGCGTTCACCGTAGGTCAAATGCTGATCGGACCGGCTTCACCCTGGCTCGGTAGCGTGTTCGGCCCACGGCGAGTGCTGATGATCTCGGCAACTATTTTTATGATCTCAAACCTTCTCCTGCCGCTATCGCAGGATCTCAACGCGGTGCTGATCCTTCAGCTTGTCAGCGGGGTGGCCTGCGGGACCTTCATTCCTATCACTATCGGCTTCGTCGCTGGCAGCCTGCCGCCACGGTGGCTCATCTACGGTGTGGCAGCCTACGCCATGAACCTCGAGCTCTCGCTCAACATCTCGGCCTCGATCGAAGGTTGGTTCGATGACAACTGGTCATGGAAATGGATCTTCTGGGATACGGCGTTGCTCGTGCCGCCTATGTTGGCCTGCATCTATTTCGGCATACCGCGCCAACCGATTAACCGGACGCTGCTCGGGGCTGCGGACAGGTGGGGAATAGTTTACGCGAGTTTGGGCTTTAGCCTGCTCTACGCAGCCCTGGACCAGGGCAACCGTCTTGACTGGCTCAATTCGGGCCTGATCAATGCGTTGCTGCTTGGTGGAATTCTGTTGCTTGTTGTCTTCGTGATCCGCGAACTCACCCAAGAACGACCATGGATCGATCTCCATTTTATGATCCGCGGCAACTTTCCACTGATCGTATTTTTTATCAGCTTCTTTCGTTTCGTCACTCTTTCCACCTCTTTCATCATTCCGCAATTTCTGACGACCGTTCAGAACTATCGCGCTATCGAGGTTGGCGGCGTGCTGGTTCTGATCGCACTTCCGCAATTTCTGTTGGCACCGATCGTCGCAACGGTTCTTCGCTTCATCGATGCCCGGTTTGGGATAGCTCTGGGCTTCGCGCTTATCGGCTGCGCCTGCTTTATGGCCGGGCAGCTCACCGGCGAATGGACAGGCAATAATTTTCTTCCGTCACAAATCGTTCAGGCGATCGGACAGTCTTTAGCGCTGACGTCGCTTCTCTGGTTCGCCCTGCAACATCTCGACATAAGCCAAATATTCACGTTTGGTGCATTGCTGCAGACTGCACGTTTGTTCGGTGGAGAGCTCGGCTCCGCGTTCATTCAAACCTTTGTTCGGGTGCGCGAGCAAATCTACTCAAACCTGATCGGGCTTCATGTTACAGTTGGATCTGGTCTTACCGATCAGCGGCTGCAGGATTACGGGCGAATCGTGGGCGATCGTTCAGTCGGAAACACAGCGGCTAATGCACGCGCGACGGCTTTGCTCGCTCGTGCAGTGCAAGATCAAGCCAATGTATTGGCCTTTATCGATGGTTTTATGTGCGTCGGATTTACCGTGATCGGCGCGTTGTTGTTGATGCTACTGCTGCGCGACCCTCCTGCACGGAAAGTCAGCTCGTGATCGGTGCACGCGCTACAGAACAAAAAGACACGAAATGAAGTGGAGGCGAATATCCGCGGCCAAGCCTGCTTTGGGTTTGTTAATCTACGCACTCGGCGGCTGAAGAAGGTCGACAAAATATTGCGCCGCCGGCGTCAACGAAAGCCCGCTTCGTCTGACCAAAACGATCGTTGGGCCGGGAAGATGTTCCTTCACCGGAATGGAAACAATGGCGTCGCTTGCCAAAGGATAGTTGGTGAATTGCAGCGGTACCATGGCTAGGAGGTCACTGGAAATGAGAGTCATCACCAGGCTCAAAGCTGAGTGGGTCTGACTCACAATCTTCCGAGGCGGTAGTTGGTTTTTCTCAAAAACCTCACCCAGTTCGTCATCAGCGAGGTGGGTGATGCCGGCCGTCACCCATTCACAACCGCTAAGGTCGGCGAGTGAAACTGCTGTCTTCGATTTTGGCGTCCGCGCCAACGGGTGGCCGGCGCGGCACACGACCGACATGTCGTGATTAAAAAGCCTTTCTGCAACAAGACCATCGGGAACCGTGCCCTCAGGACGAGGTCCCGCGTAAAAATCGATGCTGCCATCCTTCAGTCCGGCTTCAAGACTCGGAAAAAAACCTTCGATCAGCCGAAGAAACACTTGAGGATAGCGCTTACGAAATCGACGAAGTGTGTGCGGCAAGAGGGCGACATGGGCTGCAAATGAGAGCGCTGCGACCACCGTTCCTTGATTGCTACCAGATATCTGCTGCACTTCTTCGTGTGCGCGACGCACATCACCAAGAATAACTTTGGCGCGGCGTACAAGCACTTCTCCGGCGGGCGTCAGCGTCACCCCTCGCCCCCGGCGCTCAAACAGCGTCGCGCCGAGTTCGCGCTCAAGTTCTTGGACGCTGCGGGTCAGTGCGGGCTGCGAAAGCCCCAGTACACGAGCCGCAGCCCTTAGGCTGCCATGCTCGACGATGCCCCGAATGTTCCGAAGCTGGCTTAGCTTCATAACTGGATTCTAGAGCGATAACTAAAGCACATCAATCCGACTCTTTTGAAATCTTCCCATGATCGACCGCGCAACTTAGTTGGACGACAAGAAATCCAGCAAGAACTGGATTCGAGGAAACGCCCATGCGGTCTGCTTTTTTCCGCGAGGAAGGAATCGACGGCGTTGCCGACGTGCACAACACCGGCACGGCCGCCGGCCTCAGCGCGCGTGATCAAAATTATCCCGGAAAGTTGGATACTCCAATCGAAAGCGGATTGGCTGCGCTAAGCAGTGCAGCCGAAGTCCTTGGCGGAGGTCGCACAGGCGACCTGTCAGCGGTCGAGATTGGCGCCCAAATATCGGCGATAAAAGGGAGGGCGAAATGACACAAATTAGGAGTTTTGTCGGCGCCACCCGGCGGCCTGGAGAACTCGGGATTCATTCACTCGATGAGTTCAATCTCGTCGTCCCCGACATGAAGCTTGCCGAAGTATTTTACGGCGAATTCGGGCTTGAATTACAGGCGCGTGGTAACCGGATGGAAGTTCGCACATACGGTCACGGTCAGCGTTGGGGCACGATTGTCGAGGGGTCCCGTAAGCGATTGTCTCATCTTAGCTTCGGCGTGTTCGAGGACGACTTTCCACGCTTTAAGGAGCGGTTGAACAATCTTCGCTTGCCTCTACTCGATCCCCCACCGGACTTCGAATCGAATGGACTTTGGTTTCGTAGTCCCGATGGCCTTCTCATCGAATTGCGCGTCGCGGAGAAATCTTCACCGAACGAGAAATCGTTATTCATGATGGCGAGCGCGGCCGCAGCAGCGCAAAACTCACCCAGTCGCAGCCAGGCGCCACGTACCAAGCCACGCCGTCTTGCTCATGTATTGGTATTCACGGCCGATGTGATCGCCAGCATTGGGTTCTATGAACGCGTCCTTGGCTTGCGGTTGTCGGACCGGTCCGGCGATGGGATTGCCTTTATGCACGGCATTCACGGCAGCGATCACCATTTGCTCGCTCTCGCAAAGGGCCAAGGGCCCGGCCTGCATCACCTGAGCTGGGACGTTGGTTCGATCGATGACATCGGTCTTGGGGCCATGCACATGGCGGACAAAGGCTACACCGCGGGATGGGGACTCGGGCGGCACGTGCTCGGCTCGAACTATTTTCACTACGTCCGCGATCCCTGGGGAAGTTATTCTGAATATTCCGCTGCCATCGACTACATCCCCGTCAACTGCGAATGGCCCGGTCAAGATAATCCCGCACACGATTCGTTTTATCTGTGGGGACCGGTGACGCCTGACGACTTCGCCGTGAATTACGAGATGGTGAGCTAGCCAGCAGATCGTCCGAGTGCAAGGGCGAGGCAGATCCGTACCGATTTCAGATCGTCGTCATCGTGACGCATCACAGGAGTGTACTGCGCATGCAAGGTAAAATCGGACTGGAAGAGCACTTTGCCATCGAAGAGACAGTGCAAGAATCATTGGATTTTATGCCACAGGTCGTTTGGTCGGAGCTGCGCAATCGCCTGTTGGATATCCAGGAAAGCCGTCTGCGTCTGATGGATGCCCACGGCATGCAGCTTATGTTGCTCTCACTGAACGCTCCAACCGTCCAGGCGGTGCCCGACGCGGCTGAAGCCGAACAGCTGTCGCGCCGCGCCAACGATTTTTTGGCCGAACAGGTGGCGAGGCGGCCGGATAGATTCCAAGGATTGGCCGCCCTCCCGTTGCAGGATCCCGAGCGGGCATCACGCGAATTGGAACGCTCTGTCAAGGAGCTCGGCTTTCGCGGCGCGCTGGTCAATGGCTTTTCCGAGGTCGCCAATGCCGAGGGACCCGTCTATTACGACCTCCCCCAATACCGTCCGTTCTGGGCAACCGTGGAATCGCTGGACGTCCCTTTTTATCTGCATCCGCGAAATCCGCTCGCGGCCGACGCCCGCATATATCGAGGACATCCGTGGTTGCTTGGCCCAACCTGGGCCTTTGGCCAGGAGACGGCGATCCACGCGCTGCGCCTCATGGCCTCGGGCTTATTTGATACACACCCACGCCTGTCGATCATCCTTGGCCATATGGGCGAAGGTTTGCCTTACAGCATGTGGCGTATCGACAATCGCAATTCGTGGATGAAACAAAAACCGAGCTACCCGGCACAAAAACGTCTGGTCGACTACTTCAATGCAAACTTTTACCTGACGACATCGGGCAATTTCCGCACACAGACGCTGATCGACGCAATTCTCGAGGTCGGAGCCGACCGGATTTTATATTCGACGGATTGGCCTTTTGAAAACATCGACCATGCCGCCGACTGGTTCGATGCCGCCAGCATCAGCGAGGCCGATCGGCTCAAGATTGGACGGCTCAACGCGCAATCCCTTTTTAAGCTCGAAAATTGACCGGCAGACGGGGTCGCTTCGCGATGGAGGTTGCATTGAGCGAAGATTATGACGTGGCAATCATCGGTTATGGTCCGACAGGCATGACGCTTGCGGCGCTCCTCGGCCGGTTAGGCCACCGGGTGATCGTTCTTGAGCGCTACAACGGACTCTACAATCTTCCCCGTGCCGCGTGCTTCGACGATGAGATTATGCGTGTCTTTCAGAAGCTCGGAATCGCGGAAGAAATTGGTCACGGAGCCCGCCCGCAATATGAATACGATTGGGTGAACGCGGCGGGCGATCTCCTCGTGAAGCTTGAATACGCAAGGACCGCGCCCGGGGGTTGGCCCGCGTTGTATATGATGTTTCAGCCGTTCGTAGAGGCCGTGCTAGACAACTGCAACAAGAGGCTTCCGAGAGTCGAGGTTCGGCAAGGGGTAACAGTATCGGACCTCGAACAAAATTCCCAGTTGGTCGCGCTGCGTGGAATTGGCCAGGATGGCCAGGAGGTCGTTGTGCGGGCGCGGTTCGCGATAGGAGCCGACGGCGGCAACGGCTTCACACGAAAAAGGCTTTGCCACAACGTCGACGATTACGGATTTCAAGAAAATTGGCTTGTTTGCGACTTCCACCTACGCCGCGCCATTCCAGATCTGCCGCTCTTTCGACAAATCTGCGATCCAGCTCAGCCTACCTCAATTGTCACAATAGGTCCTGAACACCATCGGTTTTCGTTCATGCTCAATCCTGACGAAAATCAGGATGAGGTGACAAAACACGCCAATGTTTGGTCCCGCGTCAGTTCGTTTATCTCCGAGGATGATGCGGAAATCATTCGTGTGGCAAACTACACCTTTCGGTCTCGGATTGCAGAACAATGGCAATTTGGCCGCGTATTTCTGGCTGGCGACGCGGCGCATGAAATGCCGCCATTTCTCGGCCAGGGAATGTGCTCGGGGATTCGCGACAGCCATAATCTCGCATGGAAGCTCGATCTCATTCTGAGAGATTCAGTGGACACGAGCGTGCTGGACACCTACCAGTCCGAGCGAGAGCCTCATGTCCGCTTCATCACCGAGAAAGCTATCGAGCTTGGTCGG
>Ga0210390_10005386_pt1 | contig 10724 bp, 9 predicted proteins | sample IncBWH11OmetaG_FD_161050 | JGI IMG/M metagenome (GOLD analysis project Ga0210390, IMG submission 161050) | Forest soil microbial communities from Barre Woods Harvard Forest LTER site, Petersham, Massachusetts, United States - Inc-BW-H-11-O ... | reverse complement strand
CCAAGCGCCGTGATCGACCCACTTAGAATCGCCTGAGCGGCCAGGCGACGACTCTGGACGGGCGGTGGGAAAGGAATCTGGATGCTGTTTGCAACAGCGAATAACCAAATGGCCGCCGCCAAAACTCCCTCCAGGGATGTCCAAAAGAGAAACTCCCGATCGTTGCGGGCAAGGAACGGCGCGGCGGCAACGCCGATTGAAACAATCGTCAGCAGCAGGAGGTTGAATCGGCGCCAAGTGGAGGCGAGCCAATCCGGGGTGCTCGAGCCGTCCTTTACGGTCAATGCGCGGCCCAACAACAGGCAAGGAACGACGATCAATGGGTAAATATACCGAGGGGAACCGTTGGGTAGAAGAATCATCAGGACGGCGGTGGCTATCATCCCCCACCTGGCTCCCCGGAAGAGTGCAAAATCTCTGGAGTAACCCGCCGCGGACGCTTCGGCTAGCACGGCTACCGTTTGCTTCCGCCAGAGCAGAGGCAACAGCAACGTCCACGGCAAAAAGTTCTTGAGGGTCTGTGGACCATTGAGCAACCAGGCCGAAAGACGAAAATGCTGGCTAGACTCTGTGGAGGCGCGCGAAGCAAGTTGACCCCACCAAAAGTGCCAAATGCCAATCGGATTATGGCTACTGACCGCGAGCGAGCACGGAATTGCCCAGGAGAGGAGCGCGCCGACGATCAGCAACAGCGAAAGCCAATGCGCCGGGTGCAGCAGGGAGCGCGCATTTTTGCCGAATAGGAGAACCGGGAGAATCACCCCATAATAAAAAACCAGGTGGGTAGGGCCTTTCGTGAGCATACCCAGGGCAAGAAACGGGGCCGGTGAAAGCCAGAGCTGCCAGGGACCGGCCTCCTGGCGCCATAAGGTCATCCAAAGAACCAGGGCAATCCCGGTAAACGCAACGTAGAGGGCCTCAAGCTCCGCGAGTCTACCGCTTTCGACCATGGTGAGGTTAACGAGGTAAAAAATCGCGGCGATTAAACCTCCTTCCTGACCGAGCCAGCGGCGCCCGGCTATTCCGACGATGACAAGAGCAAGCGCCAAGGTGGCAAGCACCGACGGGAGACGAACAGCCCATTCGCTTGAGCCACCCGACAGTTTGCAGCTCAGCGCAATTGCCCAGTTGAGCAAAGGTGGTTTGCGCAAATAGGGATCTGATCCGACGCGAGGCACCAGCCAGTCTCCCGAAGCGAGCATGTGAAGGCCCGGAAGAGCCCGTCGCGGTTCTTCGTGCTGGAGTTGAAGGGTACCGAGACCCGGCAAATAAATGCCGGCCCACAAGAGCGCAACAAAAACGAAAGTTCGGAGGGGCGTCAGCCGGAAAGGAGGACTAATTGAGAAAGATTTGACCGGAAAGTTCACTTTGCAGCAGGCGCCTTGTGGATCGGCCCCGACCGGCGGAGGACGAAGAGATAAAAACGGTTCACCTGGCGGCCGTCCTGAGAGGTCTGAATCTCGCCGGCCGGTTGAATATCCGGGAAATCTTCCTGGAGCGACGCCAGCATTCGATTGGAATCCGAGACATAGATGGCATTGTCCAAAGGATGTGTCTCGCGGTAAGTCGGCCAGAGCACCAGCTGGTTAAATGGAGGGCTGGAAACCGGCATGAAGGTGTCCGGTTGTCCAGGGAGATAAAAGGACAATAGCGCTGCGGTCATATACTTATTGGCGATGACAACCGGGGCGCCGGAGCTTTTCTGCAATGCACTGACCTGGGCTGCCAGGTCGCGAGACCCCCGGGCGCGATCGGTCGGATCAAGACGTCCGGGCAAATGCAGCCAGGAGGTTTCATGGAGGAGTGCAGTCTCCAGCAAAGCGATCACCAGCCCGCTACAGATGACCCAGCGCGCCCAGGGATAAATCCGATCTGCCTCACACCACTTTGCGGCCACCAGGATTAGCCCGCTGATGTAGGAAGCAGCAGCCCAGTTCGCCTGGCTGGCCTTTTGGAAGCTGAGGATGAGGTAAACGAGGAAAAGCGGCAGAAAAAGAGCTAACAGGTACCCGGTTTGCACACGCGGTGTCGGGGCGAACCGCGGCCAGCAAACTGCTGTGAGGAGGCCGAGAAACAGGATCGGAGAAATAACGCCGGCCTGCTGCCCGAGGAATGAGAGCACCTCAAATGGCCGAAGGCGCATCCGCTCGTCCAGTGCACCACGATGGACCAGGAAATGACTGGTCGGAAATCCGTGTTGCCAGTTCCAAACGATCACCGGGATCAGGAAAAGAACGACAACTAGAAGCATTGCCGGGAGGGTCGCTCTCCGGAAATGGGCACGGCTTGGCGGGTGCCAGGCGCAAAATCCGACAAAGGAGAGCAGCTCGATCGCACCGGTGTATTTCGAGAGCATGCTGAAACCGACCAGCACCCCAGTCAGGAGCCACCATCTGAGCCGGATCTGGTCTTTGGCATGCCAGAACGTCAGAGCGGCCAAGGTCCAGAAGAAGATATAAACGGTGTCAATGGTCATCAGGGTGGCGCCGACCGCAAAAAGCGGGGTCAGCGCTGCCAGCAGAACCGACCAGAAGGCGACCCGGTCAGAAAATAACCGACGAGCCAGAAAGAAGATGCCAATTCCGGTGCCAAGCGCGAGCAGAGTGGCGAAAAAGCGGATCCCGAACACGGTCTGACCGAAGAGGGCTGTTCCGGCCGAGATGAACCAGGCGATCACCGGACCTTTGTCGAGATAACAATAATCCGGGTGCCGGGACCAGAGCCAATAATAGGCTTCATCTCCGACCAGCTCCAGATGAGTGCAGTACCAGAGGCGAAAGATCGTTCCCAGGAGCAATATGGCGGAAGCCCAGCGTGCGTATCGCGAGGAAACCAAGCTCGTCATGAGCGGACAGGCGCGACCGATTCCTTTTCTTTTTGGCGGTCGAGGTAAGCTTGGCAAGCGACGGTGAAAACGTGATCGACGGTGATCGACTTCATGCAAATGTTATCGCGGCACGCGCTTTGCCGGTTGTTGTAGGCATTAACGCAGGGGCTACACGGCAACTGCATCCAGATCGGTATTGCGCGCGGCGTCAGCGCCCGAAACAGCAGCGGCGTTTCCGGGCCGAAGAGCGTGATCACGGTGATCGGCGTCATGGAGGCGAAATGGGCGGGACCACTGTCATTGGTAATCAGCAATTCGGACAAGGAGTAGAGGGTCAGCAGTTGAGGCAAAGTCGTCTTACCGGCCAAAGAAAAGCAGCGTGGAGAACCAACTTGGGCAGCAACCCGAGCAATTGATTCCGCCTCGTCGGGAGCGCCGGTCATTCCGATGCTAACTTCAGTGAACCGTTCCAGAAGCAGCCGTGCGAGGTTCACATACCGGTCGGTGGGCCATTTTCGAAGGGGCAGCAAATCACTGGCGTTGGGGTTCAAAAGAATCAGCGAAAGGTCCTCTTTCCGCCCACTTTCGCGTTGGATGATCCGCTTGACCTCCTCCTGGGCGGCGGCCGAAGCGATAAGCTGAGGCGAGACCGCATTCTGAGCCGGTATTTTCCCCGGAAAAGTTGGGAGTTTATCAGGAGCTTGCTCCAAGGCCTCAACCATCAGTTGAAAATTCTGGCTGGTATGAATGTAGGGGTTATACAACAACCGATGCGTCATCAAATCGCCGCGATAGGGCCCGTCGCCGAAAAAGGTGTGAAAACCGACGCGTGATTTCGCACCGGACAAATACGTCAACGCGGCGGAGGAACGTGAAAAGAACTCCAGATCAATGGCAGCATCGATATGGAGCTGGCGGATTCGCATAAGCGCATACAAGGCATGGAATCCCGCACTCAGAATATTCTTATGACCGACCGTGATGACGTTCTGTTTTGGAATCAGATGCATTACATCGAGAACGAAACGATTCTCTTCGAATACGAGAAAGAAGACCTGCTCTGCGCCTACCATCTCAATCGCCCTGCGGATGGCGTGATAGGCAAGCACCGTGGAACCCTGTTCGGCAAATTTAACGAACAGAATCTTTTCCGGTTTGCGGGGGATGCTCCCAGTTCCGGGTGAACCGCTCAAACGACGGACACCGCTCAAAACACCACAGACCAAGACGCCAATCCACCGATCAATCAATTGCAACTTGCGGGTGTCGAGTGGAGGTCCCATAGGGTAACGGTTGCCGGCGGCAGTTCTGCGAGCGGCATGAAGGAGTGGCAGGAAGGATGTTTAATTTCAATCTTCGGCTTGAGCAACCCCGATTCGTGAAGTTTCTCGGATCCCATCTTTCCACTGGCCTCCCTTGTAAAAGCAGGTTAAGCACGAACTCCGTGCGATGGAACCTTAAATTCCGTTGGTACCTTTTCTGAGCCATGGCTGCCACGATTCGACGCGCGACTGGCGCGATTTTGGGCAAACGCTACCTTTGGACCAGCAGCGCCTGGGTTATCTGGACGGCGGTCGTGGTGATCATGGTGCTTCGTCCGTTAGTGGCTTCTTACCGGGGCACCTCATTCGATACCTACCACCTCGCGGGGGTGCATTGGATCCATGGCGAAAGGGTCTATAGCCAATGGATGGGGTTTGTCTACAGCCCTGTGGTGGCTGTCTTCTTCGCGCCATTCGCCTACCTCCCCAGTACGCTGGCAAATATCCTGTGGCGCGCTCTAAACGCCGGCTTGTTACTCGGGGGTTTGGCAGCCCTTTTAAAGTCAAACCTCTTCGCCGGGATCAAAGAACGAAATTATGGTCTCGTTTATATTCTCCTGGTCCCGCTGGCGGTGGGGAATATCGATATCAGTCAAGCGAACCCTTTAGTGGAGGGCTTGCTGCTGGCTGCAATCGCTGCCGTTTACGTTGAGCGCTGGAATAGCGCAGCTCTTTGCGTGGCCATTGCCACCTGTTTCAAGATCTACCCGATTGCGGTCGGCTTGTTGATCTGCGTGATCGCGCCCAGGCGTTTCATTGCGCGAATGTTGATCGCTCTTCTGCTGCTCCTTCTGGTCCCATTCGTTTTCCAGCACTGGTCTTATGTAGCAGATCAATATCAGGCCTGGATTACGACACGAACGGCGGAGGATAGACGCGGCTGGCCAACCGACAAACTGCCGTTGGATCTCTGGTTTATGATTCATTCGTTCGCTCATTTACCCATCTCGCCGAGAATCTATTCCCTGTTCCAATTGGGAACCGCAGGCGCACTGGCATTTTTCTGCGGGTTTCAGACCTGGAAAGGCTGGTCTAAAAATCGGGTTTTGAGCGGCCTTTTTTGCCTGGCTTCGATCTGGATGACTCTTTGCGGACCGGCTACCGAATCTTACACCTATTTAATTCTGGCGCCGGCCGTCATCCTGGCCCTGGTCCAGGCGTTTGACGTACCTCAACCGGCGGGGCTCCGCGCCCTGGTCGCCGGGGCATTCGTTCTTCAGTTGCTGGCCGCCGCACGAGCAAGTTTCCTCCCGCATTTCAAACCGGCTTGGGCGCTCTCGATTCTCCCCTGCTCAGCGCTGGTCTTTCTGGGCTATACCCTCTCATGGCTGTCCAATGATTCGCTTTGGCTGGAGGATCGCAAAGGCTGATCAATATGAGACGATGCCGTAGCCGGACGCTAAACTTTGCGGTGATTGGGATATGGGCCGCCGTGTTGCTGGCCGTCGTGATTCGGATCGGATTGCTTTCTCATTCCCATGACGTCTTTCAGACCTACGTGGAAGCAGGCCGGAAGTGGACCGCTGCGCAACCCCTTTACACTTACACCCGCGGATTCGTCTACAGCCCTTTGGTGGCCGCGTTTTTTGCTCTTTTTTCCTGGTTCCCAGTTTCGCTCGGGTCGGTGCTCTGGCGCCTGCTGACCGCAGCCATCTTTATCTGGGCAATCTACTGGTGGTTGAAAGCAGAGATCAACCGTCGGATCCCGGAGTCATCCTATTGGCTGGTCTTTCTGCTGATTCTCCCGCTCTCGCTCGGCAATTTTAACAATGGCCAGGTCAACCCGATGATCATCGGATTGTTAATGATTGCGATTGTGGCTGCGCACGAAAAGCGTTGGACACTTTCGGCGGTGGCGCTGGGATTTTCGACTTATCTGAAGATCTATCCTCTCTCGGTCGGGTTGTTGCTGGTGTTACTCTACCCTCGACAGCTTGGCTGGCGCCTGCTGCTGACCTTGATCTTGATGGGTGCCCTCTCATTTGTCCTTCAGAGGCCCACCTATGTCCTGGAGCAATATCAACGCTGGTTCCATACCAGAGCTGCTGATGACCGACGGCTGAACATGGATATCGCTCCCCGCGATTTCGCTATGGTTTTGCGACTGCTGCACATTCATCTAAATGCTTTAGCCGTGCTGCTCTTGCAGATGTTAGCCGGTGCGGGAGCTGCAGCGATCTGCGTGGCCGGGCGACTGTTGAAGTGGTCCGAGCAACGTCTGCTGATCTGCGTATTGAGCCTTGGTACCTGCTGGATGCTGCTCTTCGGACCCGCGACGGAAGATGCGACCTACGCGATGATCGCCCCGCCCCTGGCATTCGCTCTGGTCCAAGCCTTTCATCAGAACACCGCCTGGTGGATGCGCATTTTAGTTTGCGCCTCTTTTACCTTTTTGCTGCTCGGTTTGATTCTGAACGCATTTTTCGGTCTGAAGAAGACCCCCGCCCTGATGTCGGTCCAGCCGATCGGGGCGCTTCTCTTTGCCGTCTATTCGGTCGTCTGGGTGTTTGGGGGGACGCCGTGGGAGGAGAAGGAGAGCAACCGCGGGATAGTGTCGGATGGAGTGGGATAGCGTGTGGAGTGGTGGAGTGGTGGAGTTCTCTCCATCTCTCCGTTTCCTACGGTATCGCTGCCGCGATCTGGCGGCTCATTTCCATCACTTCGTCACTCAGCAGGCGCACCATTCCAGGGTAATCGCCTGGTTTCCAGCCGCTTCGACGCAGGTCGACGGTGCGGGCAGTGATCGGAACCGAGCTGCCGGACTCTGAAATCGACCAGTGGGCACGCAAAACTACTTCGCCATTGTCATTGCCCTCAAATCGCTCTAACCGGATCCAGACATCATAACGGTGATCGACGGACGGTGCTCCCGCGGAAAATGCGTAGGCTCTAATGCGGGAATTTCGACTGAGGTCCTCCGCGACGGCTCTCGATAAACCCTGATCCAGCGGTTCCGCCCACCGTTGAGTTACTGCGTACTGGACCTGGATTCCTCCGATCATCGTCACTAAATTCGTCTTTGCCAGATAGGCGGGGACTTCGACCCGGCGGACCAGGACCACGGTTCCTCCGGAGGACTGGCTACGCGCCGTTCGCGAACCGGATCCGCTCAAGAGAAAATAGCTAGGTAACGGCTCTTTAGTGGCGCAACCGGCGAAGAACCAACCTATCAGGAAGCAGGCTAAGAAAGTGAGATAAGAATGGCGTTTCAAGGTTGATTGGCGTTAGCAGGTTTTCGGCCGAACAGAATAGAATTCGGATGGCGCTGCAGAAAATCGGATAATTGCTGGATAGCTGTAGCCGCCGAACTAATTTCGGAAAGAGAGCTATCAAGCTGATAACGAAGACTGGAATCGGGTTTGAGGATCTGATCAAGCTGCGCCGTGCTCTTTTGCAAGTTGGTTAACGCCGCCTTGGCCTGGTCAAGCGTCGGCTTCAAGTCTCCCACTGCGGGATTAAGACTCTTTAATGTGGCAGTCAGTTGATCAAAGGATTCGCGGACGCTGACCAGAGCACCCTTGACTTGATCACCGTTGGCCAGGTTTGAGATCGAATTGGCAGCCTTATCAATCGAGGGTCCCAACTGATCAAGATGCAACGCGACAATCGCCGCATCAGCGCTCTTCAAGACTCCTTGCAGCTCCTTGGCTAGACTGGCAAAATCGACGCTGCCGATATTTCCGATCGCTTTGGTCAGGTCCGCCAGAATTGCATCGATATCGGACGGCTGCGGCGGAATTTCAAAGATGTCGACGTTGTTGTCATTCGCATGCAATACCGGAGCAGCGGCATCCTTATAAAAATCTAAAGCGATAAATAGTTGCCCGCTGATCAGACTCTCAAAGTCCAGTTTGGCACGAAATCCATTGTCGATAGCCTTTTCGTGACGTTTGCGATCCGAGAGATCGATGGAGAGACCGTATTTGTTCAAAAGATTATCGGTGTTGATCTCGTAAATCACTCGGACCACTGGGGCTTCATCCGCACCCTGAAATTTCAACTGGACCCTCGTCACCTTCCCGACGGTCACCCCCTTATATTTGACATTGGATCCCACTGCCAGCCCGTTGACGGTTTGCTGAAAATAGGTCTCGAATAATTGCTTCTTGGCGAACAGGTTGGCCGACCCAAAGAAGAGGACTGCTCCAATGGCGATAACGATCGCACCAAAGACAAACGCTCCAATTAAGGTCGGATTAGCTTTTTGACTCATTGGGTAGCTTTTTGGATTGGTCTAGCCATGACGGGTGGTTCGCTGGTTTTCGCCGGCTCCTCTTCCTTGGGCAGACCGATCGGCGTTTTCTCCGGATCGCCACGCAGCAAGAAATCCCGGACCTTCGGATCGCTCTTACCTTCTTGAACCAATTCTTTGGGATCACCGTGGGCAATCATTCGCTTGGTCTCCGCGTCGAGAAAAATGCTGGTATCGGCGATGGCAAAAATCGAAGGAAGCTCGTGAGTCACCACGACAATCGTGGTGCCGAGACAATCCCGGAGCCGCAAAATCAGTTCGTCCAACCGCACGGAAGTTAACGGATCCAAGCCGGCGGAGGGTTCGTCAAAGAAAAGAAGGGCCGGGTCCAGCGCCATGGCGCGCGCCAAGCCCGCTCGTTTGCGCATCCCTCCGCTGATCTCCGAGGGGTAAAACTCTTCAAATCCTTTCAACCCGACCAGCGCGAGCTTGATGGAGACGATCTCCATGATTTCTTTGGGTGAAAGGCTGGTGTACTGCTCCAAGGGCAGCGCGACGTTCTCGGCCAGGGTGAGTGAACTCCAAAGGGCGCCTCCCTGGTATAACACGCCAAAGGTTCTTTGCATCTCCTGCATCTCCTTCTCGGAGGCTTTGGAAAAACTTCGCCCGTGATAAATGATCTCGCCTTTCTCAACCTCTTTCAGCCCAATGAGATATTTGAGCAGAGTGCTCTTTCCGCAACCGCTGCCTCCCATGATGACCATGATCTCACCGGCAGCAACCGAGAAATTGATATCCCGCATCAGGACGTAGGTACCGTAGCCCATTTCGAGGCCCTTGACCTCGATAGCCGGCTGAGAATGCTGATTCCCGGACAGCACGGAGGAGTCGGGCGCCTGCGTTTCCGGCCTCGGTTTCTCGATTGAACTCACGACAAGAGATCTTTGTAAAGCATCATCGAGGTTACACGTTCACTACTTCCTGGATCACATCGATGATGGCGTCCGCAGCCACTATCCAGGTTATGCCTAAAACGACCGCTGAAGTGGCCGCGTTGCCGACGGCGGCAGCGTCGTTCCCGCATTTCATCCCCCTTTCGCAACCGGCCATGGCGACAATCACGCCGAAGATGGCGGCTTTGACCAGCCCAGTGGTAATGTCAACCAGCCCCATGGAACCAACAGTCTGGTTCCAGTACTGGGCCCAGGTGATTCCCAGAAAGGTCAATCCGACGAACGCACCCCCCAATATTCCAACCAAATCCGAATAGAGAACGAGCAGAGGCATCATTAAACAGAGAGCCAGCAGCCGCGGACTGACCAGAAAGTCCATCGGCGAGATGGCCAACGTTCGCAGCGCATCAATTTCCTCAGAAACTTTCATGCTGCCGATTTGGGCGGCAAATGCGGCGCCGGTCCGGCCGGCCATGATGATCCCGGTCATGATCGCGCCCATTTCGCGAGCCATGGCGACGGCTACCAAGTTGGCGACATAGATTCCGGCGCCGAATTGTCGAAGCTGAATGGCGCCGACAAAGGCAAAAATGAGCCCGGTCAGGAAACTAATCATCCCGACGATCGGCAAGGCCTGAGCGCTACATTCCTGCATGGTGAGCCAGAACATGCGCCAATCGAAGGCCGCTTCACGCCGAACAATTCGCGCGAAGCTAAGAACGGTCTCCCCGGTAAATTCCAACGCTGCGCCCACCCCTTCCACGGCGGTGATCACTCCCCCACCGAGGAGTGCGAAGAGCGATGACGGTTTTTTGACTTCCCGGCCCGTTTGCCGGACCGGGACTTCCTCGGAAATGGCAATCAGCCCCGCCACACTGGGAGGGAGGGATTCGCGGAGAAAATTAACCTTATGTGCGCGGCACCACTCTTCGGCCCGGGCGACAACAATCAAGAGGCTGGTGTCCCACGAACCCACCTTCGACATGTCGATTTCAAGTGCGTCGGCGGGCCCCTCCCGATCGAGTTCAGAAAAGAGGGCATCAATTTCGCCATGCCTGCTCTCGCGGACGTTCCAATTTCCTTCAAATTTTAAGACCAGATTCCGGTCGCGTCGGTCAAGGCTCACTCTGCCGGCCGGATTGGAAGTCGCTGAATTGGTTGTACCCATCCTATAGAGGCTTGCAGACCGTCGAATCTAGAAGGGGTAACAGTCCATGCAACCTTTAATCTACGCGAGCGTCCCACTTTGGCTCCTCGATTGCCCCACTACCAGCAGACCGAGGACGACGACGACCACGAGCACGATCAGGAAATTTCCGCGTCTTAATCGTTCTCGTCGTCGTCGTGGTGCTCGATTGCCTTCCCCGCGAGCAGACCGAGGACCACGTCGACCACGACCACGACCAGGAAAAATCCCGCCGCTTCTTTAT
>Ga0210390_10005379_pt1 | contig 10727 bp, 8 predicted proteins | sample IncBWH11OmetaG_FD_161050 | JGI IMG/M metagenome (GOLD analysis project Ga0210390, IMG submission 161050) | Forest soil microbial communities from Barre Woods Harvard Forest LTER site, Petersham, Massachusetts, United States - Inc-BW-H-11-O ... | reverse complement strand
ACTTCAGCGCCCAGGAGTTTGCTCAGGATGACGCAGCCGGTGCCGACGCCGCCGCTGGCGCCGAGGATCAGGACGCGGTCGCCCTTCTTGATCGTGTTGTGGGTGATCAGCATGCGGTGCGCGGTCCCGTAGGCGACCGGCAGAGAGGCTGCTTGCTCGAAAGTAACGCCATCCGGCATGGCGATCAGCTGGTCGGCTTCGACGAGACAATATTCCGCCATGCCACCGTCGAGCATTTCGCCCATCAAGCCCTTTTTCTTGTTGAGCGGATTGACCAGGACGCGGCTGCCGATCTTCCAACCCGCGACGCCTTCGCCGATCTCGACGATTTCACCCGCCATATCGAGGCCGATTACCACCGGCAGTGGCACCTTGATGCCGGGCATGCCTTTCACTGTGAACACGTCGTGGTAGTTGAACGACGAGGCGCGTACGCGGATCACGACGCTTCCGGGCTTTGCCGTCGGCCTCGGGTGATTTGTCACCAGCTCCAGGTTTTCCAATCCGCCGTGCTGGCGCAGAACGAGCGCCTTCATCGTCTCTGACATTTCATTATCCCGTTAATACAAATCCGGCGCGTGTCACGCGCAGGAATTCCAGATTTCGCGGCAGTTTGCTGAGGGACGCCGCAATATCAAGCCGAATTCCTCGCAACCCACCCATTCGGGGAAGGATTTCGCATTTCGACGGGGTGAAGCGCAAGAGCCTTCCAACTGATGACAAAGATCAGGATGCAGCCGGGATCGCAGCCTCGACGATCGTGTCGATCGACGAAAGCAGACTGGCTTTCGGCGCTGCGCCTCGTCCTTCGGCGAAGACCGACACGACGTTCTCCAGCACCGTGCGGAGCTGTTCCGGTCTCACGGTCTCTTTTTCCGGCGGCCTGAGCGGCAGGCATTCAACCAGCAGCTTGTTTTCAAGCTTTTCGGCCGCCAGTTCCAGCGCCTTGACCTGCGAACGGAATTGTTCGGTCGCTTCGCTGGGCGCGGGCTGGGGTCCGGCCTTCAATCCCGAACGGATAGCTCGCAATGGCCACACGATCTGCTCGCGCCAAAGGCGGCAGGCTTCGTTGAGTGCCCTGATTTCATCCGGCGCCAATAAAAGGCGCTGTTTGACGGCGGCAAAGGTCGTCGTCAGCAGCATCATCACGTCGACACCGGCCTCGTCCTGCAGAGCGAGGCAGGCTTCCGCAACGCCGTGCTTGGCGTAGATGGCCAACGCAAAGGTCCAGCACTCAGCTTCGAGGTCGGGCTTCATTCCGGGTTCTTGATCGAATTCAATCCGCCCCAGCGGTTGACGGCGGTGTTCTCGATGTCAAAGAGATCAAGCACGCGCCCCAGCGTGTGGTCGACCATCTGCTCCAGGCTCGCAGGCCGTGCATAAAATGCGGGCACCGGCGGGTAGACGATCGCCCCCATCTCGGTGGCGGCGGTCATCGCGCGCAGATGACCGAGGTGAAGCGGCGCCTCGCGCACGAGTAGCACCAGACGCCTGCGCTCTTTCAGCACCACATCAGCAGCGCGCGTGACCAGCGAAGATGTCGCGCCCGAGGCGATCTCGGCGAGACTCCGCATCGAACATGGCGCAATCACCATGCCCATCGTTCGGAACGATCCGCTCGAGATCGAGGCGCCGATATTGTCGACCTGATGAACGACGCTCGCCAGCGCTGAAACCTCTGCGATGCCGATGTCCATCTCCTGGGTCAGGGTGATCTTGGCCGACCGGCTCATCACGAGATGGGTTTCGATCTCGGTCGCCTGCAACAGCCGCAGTAGCCGGACGCCGTAGATCGCCCCGGAGGCGCCGGTGATGCCAACGATCAATCGCCGTGGATGTGTGCTCATCGAACGCAGAACCAGTGTTAGAACAAATGGAACGATACCTAGGCCGCAATAGCACAGAGTCCAGGCGGCGTTAAGTTAACGGGAAACTCTGGCCTCTTTCAGAGGCTCCCGCCTTGGGATAGCTTGACGTCATGAGGCTTCCACGTCGTCGTTTTTTGCACCTCGCCGCCGGGTTTTCGGCGCTGCCGGCTCTCTCAGGAGTAGTAAAGGCGCAATCCTATCCGGCCCGAACGGTTCGGGTGATCGTGCCATATTCACCTGGTGGCCCCACCGATGTCTGCGCGCGTCTGATCGCGCAGAAGCTTTCCGATCGATTGGGCAAGCAGTTCTATGTCGAGGATATCACCGGCGCCGGCGGCAATATCGGCACTGGTCAAGCCGCGCGGGCGGCGCCGGATGGTTACACGATCCTCATTACGGTTAATAGCTATGTCATCAATCCGACCTTGTATGAAAAGGTTCCTTACGACGCGCTGAAGGATTTCGAGGCGGTGACGCAGGTCGCGATTTTTCAGTCGGCCATGTTCGTCCATCCGTCCGTGCCGGCGCGCACCGTTGCCGAACTCGTCGCGCTGATCAAGGCGAACCCGAACAAATACAGCTTCGCTTCGCCGGGTTTCGGAACGCCGTCGCACCTTCTCGGCGAACAGTTTCGCGTCGCGACCAATGTCGACCTGGTGCACGTTCCCTATGGCGGCAGCGGCACGGCTGCCACCTCGGTAGTTGCCGGCAATCCGCCGATCGGCTTTGCCGCACTTTCGGCAGCGATGCCATTCGTTCAGGACGGCAAGCTGCGGGCGCTGGCAGTAATGAGCCAGCACCGTTCGCAGGCGCTTCCCGATCTTCCCACGATCGCTGAGGCTGGATATCCGGATCTCGACGGCGACGCCTGGGTCGGCGTCCTGGTTCCAACTGGCACGCCGAAAGAGGTTGGCGCGCGCCTCCATCAGGAAATCGTTAAGATCATCGACGAGCCGGACACAAGGGAACGACTAGCGGGGCTTGGTCTTGAACCCGTGGGCGACAGCCCCGAGCAATTCTCCGGACAGTTGAAAGTCGAGATGGAGAAGTGGACCAGGATCATTCGTGCCGCCAAGATCAGGGCCGAATAAGATCAGGGCCAAATGAGGTGAGGGAGCAGGTGATGGGAGCAAGGCGTTCCAACACGGATACGGCCAGCGAGACCGCGCATCCCGATTTGCGCGACTGGTTGAATCAGCTTGCCGCCGCCGACCGCCTGGCGGTGGCGCATAAAGGCGTCTCGCTGATCGACGAATTGGCGGCGGTCGCCAAGAAACTCGAAAATGAACGTGCGGTGCTGTTTCCCGAACCCGGTCACCATCCAATCCCGGTGGTCGCCAATCTGTTCTGCGAGCGCAGCTGGATTGCGGATGCAGTCGGGGTGCCGGTTGAAAAACTGCTTTCGAATTTCCAGAACGCCGTGCGCCACCCGCTGCCGTGGGTCGAGGTCGCAGCCGCTCCCGCGCAGGACGTCGTTCATGAGAAAGTCGATCTGCTCAAGCAATTGCCGATCCCGAAACACAACGAGCACGATAGCGGTCCTTACATCACGGCGGCGCTGTTGATTGCACGCAATCCGAAGACGGGCGTCCAGAACGTGTCGATCCACCGCTGCCAGGTCAGCGGCCCCGACCGTATCGGCGTCTTGCTGCTGCCCCGGCATACGCTGCATTACTTCCGGATGGCGGAGGAGGCCGGCGAAGGTCTGGAGATCGCGTTGGTGATCGGCGTGCATCCGGCCTGCATTCTCGCTTCGCAAGCGATCGCCGCACTCGATAGCGACGAAATGGAAATCGCAGGCGCGCTGCTTGGCCGTCCCGTCGAAATGGTCAAGTGCCGCACCAATCGCGTGCGTGTGCCCGCGCATGCGGAGATCGTCATCGAAGGCCGCATCCTGCCGAAGGTTCGCGAGCCCGAGGGGCCGTTCGGCGAATTCCCGCAATATTATGGGCCGCGCGCCGATCGCGAGGTGATCCAGGTCGATGCGATCACCCGTCGCAAGAATGCGATTTTTCATACCATTGTCGGGGGCGGCGTCGAGCACCTCCTGCTTGGCGGTATTCCGCGCGAGGCGACGCTTCTCGAGCATTTGCAGCGAAGCTTTCCCTCGGTGCGAGACGTGCGTCTCACCCGTGGTGGCACCTGCCGCTACCACCTTGTCGTCAAGATCGACAAGAAGAGCCAGGGCGAGCCGAAGAATATCATCATGGGCGCGTTCGGCGGCCACTACGACATCAAGCAGGTCGTGGTGGTCGATATGGACGTGAATATCGATGACGAAACCGAAATCGAATGGGCGGTCGCGACCCGTTTCCAGGCCGACCGCGACCTCGTCATCGTTTCGGGCGCGCAGGGCTCGAAGCTCGATCCGTCGTCCGACAACGGCATCAGCGCCAAGATGGGAATCGACGCAACCAAACCGCTGTCGACGGAGCCGATGGAGTTCAAGCGCATCCACGTCAAGGGCGTCGAGAAGGTTAACCTCGGTCAAGTTTTGCAGGATGATCCAAAAGCCGCCTTTGCGAGGCTGATCGCAGGCTGATAGGCTGCTGTCCATCATGAGATAACACCGGCTCAAGCCGGGCGAGCCGCGTTCATTGGGAAACGGGAGAGAAGCCTAACGATGTCAACGGCGCTGCGGATCGCGCACGGAGCCTTCGGGCGGGTTGCGCTTCTCGATATGGACGGGTCGCTGGTGCGACACGCCCATCCGCACTGCCATGTGCTGTTGAAGGTCGAGGGTGCGGATACCCAGTTCATCGTCGGGGATAAGGTTTACCCGTTGACCGATACCACTGCTGTGCTGGTGAACGGCTGGCAGCCGCATTCCTATGTCCATTATCCGGAGCGGCCGCGCACGGTCATCCTCGCGCTCTATATTGAGCCGGAATGGCTGACGGCCTTCCGGCCCGGCTGGGCCGCCAGCGGCGCGCCGGGCTTTTTCAGCCACCCCTCCGGCGAGGTCTCGCCGCACATCCGCGATCTCGCGATGAATCTGGCCGCGGATATGATGGCCCACCCGGATGCTCGGGCCGAACACGAAGCGCTGCTGTCGGATCTGATGATCGCGGTGATCGAACGTTTCACGCCATGGCGGAGCTTTCCGGCCTCGATCCGCGCCATGAACATACGCGCCGGCGACTGGCGTATTCACAAGGCCGTCGCTTCCATGCGATCGGAAAACCGACGCGGCGCAGCCCTCGAATCCTTTGCCAGGGATGCCGGACTCTCTCGCGCGCACTTTTTCCGTCTGTTCGAAGCGTCCGTCGGCGTGCCGCCGAAGGTCTATCTCAACGTCGTGCGGATGGAGAAGGCCGTCGACGCTGTGCTCAATCAGTCCGCGAGCGTCGCCGATATCAGCCACCAACTCGGCTTTGCCGAGCCTGCGCATTTCACCCGCTTTTTCCGCAACCACAGTGGCGTCTCGCCGCGCGAGTTCCGAAGCGTTTCACGTCTTGCCAGTTGAGTGGATTTGGCATTCGCTCCAGAATCGGAGCGCTAGTTGATGTTGCACCGCACATTTCTCGTGAAATGAGACGGGATGGTAAGTTTCGAGATCACCCGACATTGCGGGTCCCGACCATCACTGAATAGCTCTTCCTGACGCAGTCATTATCTGCGCGGGAGAAACGTTTCGGATGGCGAAAGCCTCCAGCTCAGTCGCGGCCCATCCTGAATCCGGCTCGTCCTGGGTCGGCCGATCGATCGCGCGCGTCGAGGACTCCTCGCTTCTGACCGGCCGCGGCCGCTTCATGGACGACGTCGGCGTTCATCCGGGCACGCTGCACGCGGCGTTTCTGCGCTCGCCGCACGCTCACGCCGATATCGTTTCGATCAACCTGTCGCAGGCGATGCAAGCACGCGGCGTCGTTGCCGTACTCAATGGCGAGGATATCAAGGCCCTGACGTCGAGCCTTGTGGTGGGTGTCAAGGCACCGGTCGAATGCTGGCCGATGGCGGTCGGTCGCGTGCGTTATGTCGGCGAACCCGTGGCGATCGTCGTTGCGACCGATCGTTACCGTGCCGAAGACGCGGTCGATCTCATCGATGTGCGTTATGCGCCGCGGCCTGCCGTGATCGATCCGCGTGCGGCGCTTCGCTCCGATGCGCCAGTGCTGCATGATGGCTTCGGCGGCAATGTCGCGAGCGACCGCTCATTTCGCTACGGCGATCCCGAACAGGCTTTTGCATCCGCGCCGCATCGCATCAGCATCGATGTCAGCTACCCGCGCAATTCCTGCACGCCGATCGAAACCTACGGCGTGGTTGCCGACTACGATCCCGGCGAGGATGCTTACGATGTGCTGGCGAATTTCCAGGGGCCGTTCAGTATTCACGCGGTGCTGTCGCGCGCCCTGAAGGTTCCGGGCAATCGTTTGCGATTGCGCACGCCGCCGGATTCCGGTGGCAGCTTTGGCGTCAAACAAGGCGTATTTCCTTACATCGTGCTGATCGCGGCGGCCGCGCGCGCTTCGGGGCGCCCGGTGAAATGGATCGAGGACCGGCTCGAGCACCTGACCGCCTCGGTTTCCGCAACCAACCGCGCGGTTTCGCTCGCGGCCGCGGTTGCCGGAGACGGCCGCATTCTCGCGCTCGATTGGGATCAGGTCGAAGACTGTGGTGCGCATCTGCGGGCGCCCGAACCCGCAACCCTCTATCGCATGCACGGCAACCTCACCGGCGCCTACGACATCCGCCACCTGAAAATCCGCAACCGCGTTGTCGTCACCAACAAGACGCCGACCGGATTAAATCGCGGCTTCGGTGGCCCGCAGGTGTATTTCGCACTGGAGCGTCTGGTCCAGCGGATCGCGCTTGAGCTCGACCACGATCCGCTCGACGTCATCACGCGCAATCTCGTCGCGGCGGATGCGTTTCCCTACCGGACGGCAAGCGGAGCCCTGCTCGATTCCGGCAATTATCAGGAAGCGGTGCGACGGGCGGTGCAAGAGGGTGCGCTCGCTGAGTTGAAGACGCGGCGAGATGCCGCCCACGCGGAAGGCCGTCTTTACGGCATCGGCTATACGGCCGTGGTCGAGCCTAGTGTGTCCAATATGGGCTACATCACGACCGTGCTGACGCCGGCTGAGCGGCGCAAGGCTGGCCCCAAAAACGGTGCACAGGCGACCGCGACGGTTGCGATCGATCCAGTCGGGAGCGTGACGGTTCACGTCGCATCCGTGCCGCAGGGGCAGGGGCATCGCACTGTTCTGTCGCAGGTCGTCGCCGACGTGTTCGGGTTGAAGCCTTCCGATATCCGGGTCAACACCGAGATCGATACCGCGAAGGATGCCTGGTCGATCGCGTCCGGAAATTATGCCAGCCGTTTCGCTCCGGCGGTGGCCGGCACCGCCAAGCTTGCCGCCGAGCGCATTGCCGGGAAATTGCGTCGCGTCGCGGCGGGCCAGTTGAACACCGAGGCCGACGACATCGCGTTCGCCGACGGTCATGTCGGATCGAAGCGCAATCCCGACAACAAGGTGTCGTTCTCGCGCGTCGCTGCGCTCAGCCACTGGTCGCCGGGCGCGCTGCCCGATGGTGTCGGACAAACCATCCGCGAGACCGTGTTCTGGTCGCCGCCGGAACTGACCGCGCCGGACGAAGACGACCACATCAACTCCTCGCTCTGCCACGGCTTTATTTTCGATTTCTGCGGCGTTGAGGTCGACCGCACCACACTGCAAACGCGGATCGATCGTTACGTCACCATGCATGATTGCGGGACCATCCTGCATCCGGCCATGGTCGACGGGCAGGTGCGCGGCGGTTTCGCGCAAGCCGTCGGCGCCGCGCTCTATGAAGAATATGCCTATGCCGAAGACGGCAGTTTTTTGACGGGGACGCTCGCCGACTATCTGCTGCCGACCACGGCGGAAGTGCCGAATCCGATCATCCTTCACATGGAAACACCTTCGCCGTTCACGCCGCTCGGTGCGAAAGGCGTTGGTGAAGGCAATTGCATGTCGACGCCGGTTTGCATCGCGAATGCGGTCACCGACGCGATCGGAGCGAGAGATCTTGTGCTGCCACTGGTTCCGGCAAAGCTTGCTGAATTTGTTCGCGGCGCCGAACCCGCGCCGCCGGCACGCCAGGCGCCGCAAGCGGAGGAAAAACGCGGCGGCGATCGAAGGCTGCGCGGGGAGGGCGAGGCCGTCGTCAAGACCAGTGCGCAGCAGGTCTGGGACATGCTGCTTGATCCCCAAACGCTCGCGGCCGTGATCCCCGGTTGCCACGGCGTCGAAAAAATTTCCGACACCCATTTCCGTGCGGATGTCACGATTGGCATCGGCCCGGTGAAGGGTCGTTATCGGGCCGAAGTGAAACTCTCCGATCTCGACCCGCCAAACGCCGTGACGCTTGCAGGCCACGCGGAAGGCGGGCTCGGCTTTGGCAACGGCGAGGGCCGCATCACGCTTCGCCCGGCTTCGAATGGTGGCACCGTAATCCATTACACATATGAGGCCGGCATCGGCGGCAAGGTCGCCAGCATCGGCGGGCGGCTTCTGGACGGCGCGGCGCGGGTGATCATCGGGCAATTCTTTGCTTCGCTGGCGCGCCAGGCCGGCGGCGGTGCATCTGGCTTTCGGCGGCCTTCGCTTCTGGCGAGGCTCCGGCAATGGTTCGGAGGGCCGCGATGAAGCCCGCCGCATTCGACTATGTCCGCGCCGAACATCTCGACGAGGTGCTTGCCGGGCTCGCCCACCAAGGCGGCGATGCGCGCATCATCGCGGGCGGACAGTCGCTGATGCCGATGCTCAACATGCGTCTGGCCAGGCCAAGAACGTTGATCGACATCATGCGCCTTCCGGAGCTTGCGCGTATTGAGCGCAAGAACGGAAATATCACCGTCGGAGCCGGCGTCCGCCAGGCTACGTTGCTGGCATGGCCCGAACTTGGCGAAGCCTTGGCTTTGGTGGCGCAGGCGCTGCCCTGGACCGGCCATGTGCAGACCCGAAGCCGGGGCACGGTGTGCGGATCGATTGCGCATGCGGACCCCAGCGCCGAATTGCCGCTGGTGCTTTGCGCGCTCGACGGCGAAGTGCACTTGCGCAGCGCCAAACGGCGCCGGCGCGTGTCGGCAAGAGATTTCTTTGCCGGCATGATGGCAACTACTCGGGCCGACGATGAGTTGATCGAGGCCGTTTCGTTCCCGGCCGATCAACGCCGCTGCGCCTTTCGCGAGGTGGCGCGCCGCCACGGCGATTTTGCCATTGTCGCCTGCGCCGCGGTCGCCACACAGGACGGCGTCCGTCTCGCCGTCGGTGGCGTCGCCGACATGCCGGTGACGCGCGAGTTCCCGCAGCTCGAATCGGGGGCTCTCGACGACGCCTTGAACTCCTTCGCCTATGAGCTCGGTGCCCGCGATGACGTTCACGCTTCGGCGCGATACCGGCGCGATCTTGTCCGCCTGATCGGCGCCGACCTGATCCGGGAGGTGTTGCCGTGAGCCGTCTGCCCGCCGGTCAACGTCACACGGTTCAGTTCGCGCTTAACGGCAAGCCGTGCGGCGGCGAGGCCGAGCCCCGGATGCTTCTCACGGACTTTCTGCGCCACGAGATCGGCGCCACGGGCACTCATGTCGGCTGCGAGCATGGCGTCTGCGGCGCCTGCACGGTTGAGATCGACGGCAAGCTGGCGCGCGCCTGCCTTACGCTTGCGGTGCAAGTCGACGACTGTGAGGTGCGGACGGTTGAGGGACTTGCGCCCGCATCGGGCAGCCTCAGTATCCTGCAAGCAGCTTTCAAGCGTAACCACGCGCTGCAATGCGGATTTTGTACCGCGGGCATTTTGATGTCGCTCGATCATTTCTTGCGTGAAACCCCTCGGCCCAGCGAGCAAGAGGTCCGCGACCTCCTGACTGGCCATCTGTGCCGTTGCACCGGTTACACGCCAATCGTGCGCGCGGCCATGGAAGCTGCCGCCGAAATGGCAGGTGATAAGAGCAGGGAGAAATCCGATGCTTGATCTTGGGAAAAGCTTTGTCGCCAGCGTCGTGCGTGATCCGCACGCGCTGGCGGTCGTCGATGACGGCGTCCGGCTGACTTATGCTGAGTGGTATCGACGCATCTCTTCGGTGGTCGCAGCGCTCGACCGCATCGGTCTAAAGGCGGGCGATCACGTCGTCACGGTCCTGCAGAACTGCGAGGCCGCCGCCACCTTGCACTGGGCCTGCCAGTTGGCGGGCATTGTGATCACGCCCGTCAACTGGCGCGCCAAGGACGACGAACTCGATTTCTGCATCGACGATTCTGAATCTCGGGCCGTCGTCTATCAAGACGTTTCCGCACCAGCCGTTGCAAGGTCAAAATGCGCATCAAAGCTGCCGCGCATTGCGGTGGGTTGTGACGATGCCGGCGCGATCGATTTTGCGCGCGTAGTCTGTGAACCGGCGCCGGATGCGACCCCGCGAGTGAGCGCGGAAGACTGGTCGATCATGCTTTATACGTCGGGAACGACGTCAAGGCCGAAAGGCGTGCCGCGTCGGCATCGTGCCGAGCGTGCTGCGGGCATTGCCCATGTCGCGCAAAACCTTTATCGGCGTGGCGAACGGACGCTCGGCGTCATGCCGCTCTATCACACCATGGGCGTCCGCTCCTTGATTGCGATGTCGCTGATCGGCGGCACGTTTGTGTGCCTGCCCCGCTACGATACCAAAAGAGCGCTGGGCCTGATCGAAGCCGAAAATGTCACCAACCTCTATCTGGTGCCGACGCTGTATCACGATCTGGTTCACGCCCGGGAATTCGCATCGAGCGACGTGTCGAGCGTGCGAAAGCTCGGCTTCGCCGGCGCATCGATGACGGATGGTCTCCTGAAGAAGCTCAACGAGGCGTTCAGCCCCGATTTGTTTGTCAATCA
>Ga0210390_10005377_pt1 | contig 10729 bp, 7 predicted proteins | sample IncBWH11OmetaG_FD_161050 | JGI IMG/M metagenome (GOLD analysis project Ga0210390, IMG submission 161050) | Forest soil microbial communities from Barre Woods Harvard Forest LTER site, Petersham, Massachusetts, United States - Inc-BW-H-11-O ... | reverse complement strand
GCTGTCCGTTTTGGCCGAACGCGCCGTGCACAATTGCGTCAACTGCGGCGTCGAGGTCTGCATCCTCGAGGACGATCAGCGCGTTCTTGCCGCCGAGCTCCAGTTGGGTACGCATCAGTCGCCCGGCGCCGGCACGGTTGATGGCCTGCCCGACGGGCAGTGAACCGGTGAACGAGATACCCGCCACCCGCGGATCAGCAACCAGCGCCTCACCGGCTTCCCGGTCACCCTGAATCAAGTTGAGGACACCGGCGGGGACACCTGCGTCGGCGAACGCCTGCACCAGCAACGCGGAAGTGAGCGGAGTCAGCGGCGACGGTTTGAGCACAGCGTCGCACCCCGCCAACAGCGCGGGCGCGACCTTCCACGTCGGGATGGCCAGTGGGAAGTTCCACGGGGTGATCAGCCCGACGACGCCGAGCGGGCGGCGGAACGTCATGGCGATGGTGCGTGGTTCCTCGGCCGGCGTAGTTACGCCGTTCATGCGGCGCGCCTCACCGATGGTGAAGTCAAGGATCGCGAGCGAGCGATTCACCTCGCCCTTCGCTTCGGACAACCGCTTGCCCTGCTCGCGGGTAATAGCGGAGGCGAATTCGTCGGTGCGCTTTTCGACCAGGCGCTGAGCCCGACTGAGTACCTCGGCGCGGGCGACCGGGCCGATGGCGTCCCACGCGGGTTGGGCGGCGACGGCGGCGTCGATGGCGGCGGTGACGTCGGCAGCGACGGATTCGCTGAATTCTCCGATGATGTCGTCGGTATTGGCCGGGTTGCGGTTTGTCCGCACCTGCCCGCTGGCGCTCGGTTTCCATGAGCCGTCGATGTAGTTGAGCAGATGGTCGGGATGGGGATGGGTCATCGGTGGGCTCCTGGCTGCGCTCGTGGTCAGCGCATGTTAACGGCGATGCGAGGGGCAGCGCCGCTGCGGGCGGCCGCGACCGCGGCATCGATGTCATGCAAGCGGTAGGGCTCCGGGACGAGGTCGGCGAGAAGTTGCTGAGAGTTGGTGCGGGCGAGGAAGTCGACGGCCTTGGCGAGATCGTCGAGTCGGTAGTTGTGGCTGCCGACGACAGTGGTCAGGTTCTTGACGTAACGGCTGGGTTCGAAGCTGATCTCCGGCCCCGGTGACACCGAGCCCACCAGGGCGATCCGCCCGCCGATGTCGACAATGTCGAAGGCGCCCTGCACGGCAGCTTTGTGGCCTGACAGCTCGAAAATAACGTCAGCGCCGTATTCCTTTGCAGCGCTGGCGACTTCGTTAGGACCGCACGCCACGGTGGCGCCCAAGGAGTCGGCCCACTGGCGGCGGGACGTGTCGACGTCGCAGGCGATAATGCGCTCCACACCCAGGCCACGGGCATAGGCAACCGCGGTGAGACCGAGCATGCCGCAGCCCAGCACCACAACCGAATCGTCGGCGCTCAGATTCACGCGTCGAGCCGCGCACACCACTGTTGCGGTGGCGCAGTTCGCCGGTGCTGCCACGGCGGCCGGGAGACCCTGGGGCACCCGAACTAGGCCGGTGCCGGCGATGAGATGGCAGTGTGTGGCCAGCCCGCCGTTGAGCCGCCAATGATCGTCGATCGCCTCGTGCCCGTACTTGCGGACGGTCAGGCATTTCTGCGGAATGCCCCGGTGGCACCTGCGGCAATCGCCACACGCGGTCCCGATAGTCCAGGTAACGCGGTCGCCAGTGCCGAGCATCTCCCCGTCGTGTCCGTACGCCGCACCGCAGGTCGCGACGATGGACCCGACGGATTCGTGGCCAAGCACGCTCGGCACCGGCGTTGGCCGGTCGCCGGCGATGGTGTGCAGATCGCTACCGCAGATGGTGGCCAACTCGACCGCGACGACCATCTCACCGGGGCGCAGACGGGGAAACGGCTGGCGCTGCAGCGAGAATCCCTCCTCGACGCCGCACCAAACTGCCGCGGTAGCGGTGTCCGCAACGGATGCGCCGCGGGCGCCGAGGGCTCCGTTCATGATCGTTGTCATTAACGCCGGATGGTCAGGGCAACCAGGGCGCTGAGCACACAGGAGGTGGCGACGATCGGGAAGATCACACCGGTGTTGCCGGTGTGGTCCATGACCCGACCGATCAGCGGCTCGGCAGCCCCGGCGAACAGGTAGGAGAAGAAATCCACCACACCCGTTGCCGTTCCGGCCAGCCGCGCGCCGGCGATGTCGGGGCACAGCGCCCAGAACGACGACTGGGGGCCGTACACGAAGAACCCGGTCAAGAACAGCACCAGGATGCCGGCGACGGTGCCCAGATGCCCGAGATACATCGTCGTCGCGAAGACCGCGCCGAGCAGCATGAACAGGACGATCGGCCGGTCGCGACGGGACCCGAAGACGCGGTCGGAGAGTTCGCCGTTCGTGAGCGCGCCGACGGCCATGCCAACCGGCAGCGCGACGGAGATCCACACCGGGCTGATCGAACCGCCGCCCTTCGCCCAGTTCTTGCCCAGGAAGTACACCGGCACCCAGATCAGCAGCCCGTATCGGGCGGTGTTTTGAAAACCGATCGCGACACCCGTCGACCAAATCTTTGGGTTGCGCAGCACCGCCTTGTACCGGTCCAGTGAGCGCCCGGGGTTGGCCTGGGCCGCCGACGGATCGACGTGCTCGACGTCGCCGGTGTAGGACGCCGGCGGCTTGACACCGGCTTGGTTCGGGTTCTCCCGCGACAACAGGTAGAAGGTGATCCCGCCGAAGAGCATGAGCAGCACCGGGATACGGAAAATCCATTGCCAATGCAGGTGCAGGGTATCGACCACGATGGTGGACGTGACGAACGCCACCACCGATGCCATCCCCGCCGCGAATGTGTAGAAGCCAAAACTCTTACCCCGTTCGTGCGGGCCCCACCAGTTCGAAATCACGCGACTGCCCGACGGCCAGCCCATCGCCTGGGTGAGGCCATTGGCACTCCAGAAGAACGCCAGCGACTTCGTGCCCACTGCAAAGCTGGTGCACCAGTTGAGGATTGTGGACAACACTGCGCCTAAGGTCATCAGCCGCCGTCCGCCGAACTTGTCGGCCAGGTTGCCGTTGATCATCTGACCGGCGGCGTAACACCACAGCATCGCACCGCTGATAGCTCCTAGTGTGGCCTTGCTCAGCCCCAGATCTGCCTGAATGCCAGGGATCGCGAAGCCGAAGGTCTGCCTACCGGTGTAGAAGAACAGGTAGCAGAACATCGTCGCTAGCAGCATGCGCCATTTGAGTCGAGAGAACTTCGCTTCCGACACTGCCGCGGGATCCAAAGGGGCCGTCGGCTTTTGGTAAGTGCTCGACATCGTCTTCTGCCAATCCATGGGATGGTTACACCGCCGAAGCGGCGTCGGACCGGTGCTGGGCCACGAGGGTCGTTGCGACCCAGAAGGCGTCGTAGTTGTGCACGTAAGCTGGCAGGCCGTAAGGCTCATCGACCAGGTCGGGCCGAGGCAGGCAACGGTTGATGATGAACGGGATCTGAAGCTCACCCAGCGCGCCGTGGGACCGCAGCGGGGCGTCAAGGCCGGTGAGGTCGTGCCACGCTACGAACCGACCGAGTGCGGTACCGGCGTCGGCTAGCACGACCACGTCGCCGATCCGGTCGGCGGGCAAGCCGTAGATCCCGGCCGCATCCTCGCGACGGTGGGCTGCCTCGATACCGTCGAGCGTGCGCAGCTGTTCGATGACCCGATCACGGTCGGCGCCGGCGGGCAGGTAGACGCTGGCGAATGAGCCCAGCGCCCCGTGGTGTGCGGTATAGGGATCGGTGATCGGCAGGATTACTCGCACGCCGTCGGCGCCCTCATCACCCGTCGTGGCTGGATCCAGGCCGAGGATGTTGCGCACCTCATCCTCAACGTAGAGCACCTTCGCCGTGCCGGTGTCATCCGTCTTGGCGCTCATGCCGTGGTCGGCGGTTAGCACAACGATCGCGCCCAACTCGTCGAGTTGCGCGGCGTACGAGTCGATCATGTCGTAGAACGCGTTGGCGGGCGCCGTGCCTGGCGCGTGCTTGTGCTGGATGTAGTCGGTCAGCGACAGGTACATCAGATTGGCACCGCACGACTTGAGGATCGCGACCCCCGCCGCCAGGGTGAACTCGCTGAGGTCCGCCGAGTAGACGTCTGGGACCGGCTTGCCAACAAGCTGAAGAACGTTGTCGATGCCGTTGGCGGCAGCGGTGGCCGTATCGGCCTTCTCGGCGGAGAAGCAGACACCGGTGCGGGTGGGCGCGACGAATTCGCCGCTGCCGTCCGGGCTCGGACCCTCCTCGACTAGGCCGGCGCCGAGCAGCTGGCGCAGCTTGTCCTTGGCGGTGACGACCACAACGCTCAGGCCGGCATCGTTAGCTGCCGCAAAGATGGTCGGCGCCCGCAGGAACCGCTTGTCGTTCATCAATACTTCTTCGCCACGCTCGGTGTCGTAGATGTAATTGCCGCAGATGCCGTGCACGGCCGGTGGCTGGCCGGTCGCGATGGAAAGGTTGTTCGGGTTGGTCAGCGCGGGCATCGCGCAGTGCGCCGGCCACGAAGTGCCCTCGCCGGCCAGCACGCTGCTCAGCCACGGCATCCGGCCGGCTTTCATCGCTTCCACGTGATAGTCCGGTTCGCTGCCGTCGATGCAAATGACGACGACCGGTGCGTCGGGCGTGGTGTATGTCCGGTTGTTGACCGAGAACCTGGTCGATCGCACTATTTGCGCTCCTGTTGCTCGTTGGCGAGGCGACGGTTGCCTCGTAACAGTGCGCGTGGTCGACGCGACATAGAACCCCGGATTACGCTATGACAGCTATAGCCGGCCGACAAACCCTCCACAACGTAGCTAGAACGTGATAGCTAGAACGTGCTCTTGTTTAACGGGGGATGAGCAATACATTTCGAAAACCTTTGGCGCAGGCTAACTGCGGATAGCTCGCTGAGGAGCTACTAAGCCAGACACCCGGCGATGTCGCCAATCCTGTGCAGCGCAGCATCTTCGGTGTTCCGCTCTACAGCGCGCCAGAGGGCACCATCGAAGATGGCGTGGTGTGGGCCATTGCCGCCGACAAAGTGTTTACCGTTATGCGGCAAGATATCTCGGTCGTCGCTAACCCGTACTTCTACTTCGGTGCCCACAGCACCGCCGTAAGGGGCGCAATGCGACTCGGTTACGGATTCCCGCATGAGGCCGGGTCTGGCATAAGCACCCTCCCATGGCAGCGACGTACGACCACCGTACCTGGGCTCCAACGGAGCGTGCCCTGCCTCCTGTCAGCACCGGCCAACTGCCATCCAAGTAGGCTGCCCCGGCTGGCAGCGCGGCCTAAAGGCGTCGAGCTCGGCGCGCACTGGCTCTGCTCCAACCCGCCTCCGACGCAGGCGACCAATCCGTTGCCATCCCCGCCGCTATCACGGCTTAGTGAAATCCACAGAGCCTCAGGCGAATCACCAGCGCTCGATCTGCACGAGATTGCCGCGCTCATCGATAAGGCCCGACGCGCTCGACGCGGACCTAACGCGCACGAAGCTTCGTGCCATCTTCCGATGTCGGTGCGGCTTCGCGCCGACGGGTCGACATTAATGCGTTGCGGGCGCTATGTGTGCGCTGGCTGTCCTGTACCTGATCTGCAGTGCTGATGGTGTTTAGCCACTGCAACATCATCAAAACCTCGGGCTCACTCAGTGGCGTAGGTGTACGCCGAAGCAACGCGGCCAACTGCACTGCTGTGGGTTTGAGGATATCGGTGTCGCGTTCGCCGGACGAGTCGCCGGTTTCCACAATCAGTTCGCGAATAATCGCGTCTCGAACCCGGTCGGACAGGTCGGGGTCGTCGTAGATGTCGGGTTGCGACAGGAGGCTCAGCGTGACGCCGATGCATGCCGCCGTAAATATCTGCGCCGCAACGTCAGCCGAGAGTTTGAGCTTGCCGGCTTCTGCGCAGCGATCCATCCACTCAACCAGCAGACGGTGGGCCTCATCGGCGGCGGCGGGCAGTTTCGCCAGGGACGGCGAGTAGACGATGCGATAGATGTTCGGGTTCTCCAGTGCGAATGCGACGTGGTTGTCCCACGCGACGTACAGGTCATCCACCGGATCCGCAGCTGGAGGGCGGTTACGTTTGTCCGTCATGTAGCGCCCAAATCGATAATCGACAACGGCCGCCAGCAGGCCGTTCTTATCGCCGAAGAGCCGGTAGAGCATCGGAGCTCCGACATTGGCCGCCTCGCAGACCGCCCGCGTGGAAATGTCCCGCTCCGCGGAGTCTGCTAACAGAGAAGCCGCGGCCTCCAGGATTCGCGTTCGAGCATCCACCTCCAGCATGTTAGCAGCTCTACTCAGATGACGTACCGGTGCTACGTGCGTGTACCGTCGCTGCTGCTGATCGAAAGACGGGCGACATTCGGGTGGGCATCGGTGCACTCCTCGGTAGCTTCGGGCTGCTGTCACTACCGGTGCTGCTGGTGAGCAGTTGCGCTGCTCGTTCTGCGATCACTACGCACGGCGCCATCGTGTTGGCCGGCGTTATCCCCGGCATGATGGAGCCGTCGGCGACTCGAAGGTTCTCGACTCCATAGACCTTGAGACGGCCGTCGACCACCGACGTCGAGTCGTTGCCCATCTTGGCCGTACCGATTTGGTGCCAGTAGGTTGACGCAGCGTCGCGGATGTAGGCCTCCAGATCTGGTAGCCGTGAGGTCGCCCCGCATGACCTCGCGCTTGATGTGCCTGCCAGTGCCGTCACCTTTCAGTGTCGACGAGAAGGGCCGACAGAAGATGCCTGCCTTCCTGCTCAGCGCGCACAAAGCGAGCGGAGCAGCGCGGGTTCGAGATCGATTTGGAGGTGATCTCGCGTCTGAGCGACATCACCCAACCCGTCCGTATCGTCGCTACGTTGCAGACGTATCGACGATACGCTAGCGTGGCAGCGTTACTGCTTCAGCGGAACGCCGCTACGCGAAAGGTGTAGGTCCTATGGGTGCTCCCAGTTACAACGATTCGGATCCCGACTTTGAGTTGGCCGAACGAGTCCGCGCTAATCAGCAACGATTGACAGCGGCCTTGCAACCGCAATACGACTTCATTGTCTGCGGCTCGGGCTCCTCGGGATCGGTGGTGGCGCGTCGTCTCGCCGAAAACGCGAGCGTCAGTGTGCTGCTGCTGGAGGCCGGCGGCCCCGATGACGTACCGGAGGTGATGAGACCAGAACAGTGGCCTGCGAACCTGGGCAGCGAGCGGGACTGGAACTTTGCGGCCCAACCCAACCCGCACCTCAACGGCCGCGCCATTCCGTATTCGATGGGCAAGGTGTTGGGTGGCGGATCGAGCATCAACGTGATGGCGTGGTCGCGAGGGCACAAAAACGATTGGGATTACTTCGCCGCCGAAGCCGGCGACAAGGCGTGGAGCTATGAGTCGGTGCTCAACATCTACCGTCGCATCGAGGACTGGCATGGAGCCCCCGACCCCGACTACCGCGGAACCGGCGGACCGGTGTATGTCCAGCCCGCACCTGATCCCAACCCGATCGCACCTGCCGCGCTCGAAGGTGCACGCTCGGTCGGGATCCCGACGTTTGAGAATCAGAACGGCCGCATGATGGAGGGCGAGGGTGGCGCGTCGATACTCGATGTGCGAGTCCGCGACGGTTATCGCCAATCGGTGTTCCGCTCCTACGTTTTTCCCTATCTGGATCGGCCGAATCTGACCGTTCTCACCGGCGCGCTGGTCACCCGGCTGACATTCGACCACACGGGGGTCGCCGGGGTGGAGTTCTCCCAGAACGGCCAAATCCACCGCGTCGGCGCGGGATCTGAAGTGGTGCTGTCGCTGGGTGCGATCCACACCCCGAAGGTGCTGATGCAATCAGGCGTCGGCGAGCAGACCGACTTGCAGCGACACGGCATCCCGGTGGTCCAGCACCTGCCGGGGGTCGGTGAAAACCTGCAGGACCACCCCCTTTTCGCGTGTGTCTGGGAGTACCAGCAGCCGCTTGCCCCGCGCAACAACGGAGCTGAGGCGACCTTCTTCTGGAAAAGCGACCCGGGTCTGGACACACCGGACCTCCAGATCGGCCAGGGTGAATTTCCAATGTCGACGCCCGAGACTACGGCCCGATTCAATGTGCCTGAGTTTGGTTGGACATTGGCCGGCGGGGTGGTGCGACCGAAAAGCCGCGGCCATATCTGTCTGACCGGGCCCGACCCGACCGACCCGGTGCAGATCCAGGCAAATATGTTGTCGCACCCCGATGACCTGAAGGCCGCGATCGCGGCCGTCGAACTGTGCCGCGAGATCGGCAACTCACTCCCGCTGCGTCCGTTCACCAAGCGTGAAGTCATGCCGGGCAATCTGACAGGTGCCGAACTCGAGCGCTTCATCCGCGACGCTGCAGCGACTTACTGGCACCAAACCGGCACCGCCAAGATGGGCCAAGACGCGATGTCGGTGGTCGACGGGAAGCTGAAAGTGTATGGAATAGAACGCCTTCGCATCGCCGACGGGTCGATCATGCCCCGCGTCACCACCGGCAACACCATGGCCCCCTGCGTCATCATCGGCGAACGCGCCGCAGACATCCTCCAGGCCCAACACACACTCTGACGTCACCCGGAAGGAAGTAGGCAAACATGTCGCGATTAAGAGTCGGCCTCGTCAGCGATACCCTCAATGCTCGTCATTCTCCGACCGCGTTGGTGCGAGCCAATTACCTGGCGGCGGCCGCGAGCCGCATCGACTCGTTTTGGGTCTCCGATCATCTGAACGCCTTGTTGCCGCGTGCGATTGCCGCACCGCAGTACCTGGGTGCGGCGCAATTGATACCGAAGATCGACGCCTACCTCGAGCCATGGACGATGCCGGGGCACACCGCTGCCCGGAACCGGTTGGCGCGGTCGCGACTTGGCGTGGGTGTGACCGATGCCTGCCGAGGACGCTTCGGCGTCGTTAGCCTCCCGCCTTCCACGCAATTGGACGTTGTCCGACAGAAAGACTGCGGGAACCCGTCAACGAAGGAGTGTACCCGTCATGACCACTACGTTTCAGCAATCCGCAAGCGGTACAGCTGATTTGGTGGCCATCCACGCGCTGGGACCCGCCGGTGCATACCGCACGCCCGTCCGCGAGGTCATCCGCGACACCGCCGGCGCAGCGGTGGCCGAGCTGAGCATGGTCCAGCCGCCGTACATTTCGCGCACCATCGACGCGCAGCGCAAAATGCGCCCGCTGCCGGTTGCCCGGCGGCGGTCCGCACTCCACAAAACCGCGGAGATCTTCACGAACTCGGTGATCGCCGGCCTGGACCTCGAGCAGTACGTGGCGCTGGCCAGCCGGACATCGGGGCTGCCGATCGGCGTCACCCGCGCCGGGGCCCACGACGTGGCGGCCGCGCTCATCACCGCGTTCGACGCGGTGTGGCCGGCAAAGCCCGCCGGCGCGGCCTTCGACTGGCGCGAGGAACGCACCCGCACCGGATGTGCGGTCTGGGCACGTCGCGGACAGGTGTTCGCCGTCCACGCACCCGGAAACACACCGCGAATTCACGGATTGTGGCTGCAGGCCCTGGCGTTGGGGTATCGGGTGGCCATCCGGCCGTCGCGCCGCGAGCCGTTCACCGCCCACCGGCTCATCGTGGCGTTGCGGCACGCCGGTTTTCGGCCCGAGGATGCGGTGTATCTGCCCACCGACCACGCCGGGGCCGACGAGATCATCGCGGCCGCCGACCTGGCCATGGTCTACGGAGGCCAAGACGTCGTGGACAAATACGCCGACGATCCGATGCTCATCACCAACGGACCGGGCCGCACCAAGATCCTGATCACCGCCGAGGTGGACTGGCGCGAATTCCTCGACGGGATCGTCGACTCGATCGCCAACCTGGGCGGCATGAGATGCGTGAACGCCACCGCGGTGCTCTACGAGGGCGACCCCGCCCCGCTGGCCCAGGCGATCGCCGAGCGGTTATCGACCATCGAGGCGCTGCCCAACGGCGACGAGCGGGCGATCCTGCCCACCCAGCCGCTCGCTAAAGCCCAGGCGCTCGTGACGTATCTACGCGCCAGGGCCGTGGGCACGACACCGGTGCTGGGTGCCGATCAGGTGCTCGCCGACCTGGGCGACGGCTCCGCTGCGCTGCGCCCGGCCGTGCACCTGCTGGCCACACCCGACATCGCGAAGCTCAACACCGAGCTGGCCTTTCCCTGCGTGTGGATATCGCCGTGGTCACGATCAGACGGGATCGAGCCGCTGCGGCATTCGCTGGTCCTCAACGCCATCACTACCGACGAAGACCTGATCGATGATTTGGTCAACGAGCCGACCGTGACCAATGTGTATCGCGGGCACCACCGCACCTACTACACGACGCCCACCACCCCCCACGACGGCTACCTAGCCGACTTCCTGATGCGCAACAAAGGCTTCATCCGCACCGATGTCAACCAGCACCACGCCAAACCTGCCGACCGCCCGGCTTGAGCGCTTCGTCCGCGATGCCACCATGAGCTACTGGCATCAAACCTGCACCGCCAAGATGGGCCGAGACCCCGTGTCGGTGGTCGATGGCCAGCTGAACGTCTATGGAGTCGACCGCCTCCGTATCGCTGACGGGTCGATCATGCCCCGCGTCACCACCGGAAACACCATGGCGCCCTACTGCTCGAATATTTTGCGTGACAACTTCTTTCAAGCGAATGTCATGACGACAACTCCCAGCTCTAACACCAGCAGGCCGCACGGTACTCGGCCTATGCCGCCA
>Ga0210390_10005373_pt1 | contig 10734 bp, 7 predicted proteins | sample IncBWH11OmetaG_FD_161050 | JGI IMG/M metagenome (GOLD analysis project Ga0210390, IMG submission 161050) | Forest soil microbial communities from Barre Woods Harvard Forest LTER site, Petersham, Massachusetts, United States - Inc-BW-H-11-O ... | reverse complement strand
GCCACCAACATGGCGGGGCGCGGCACCGACATCCAGCTTGGCGGCAATCTCGAAATGCGGCTGCGCGGCGAGCTGACGGCGATTCTTGAGCCGGCGGAGCGCGAGCGGCGGGGGGCGGGCATCCGGCAGGAGATCGAAACCGCGCACGAGGGGGTGGTCGGCGCGGGCGGCCTCTTTGTCGTCGGCAGCGAGCGGCATGAGAGCCGGCGCATCGACAACCAGCTGCGCGGCCGCTCGGGGCGCCAGGGCGACCCCGGCGCCTCCAAATTCTTTGTCTCGCTCGAAGACGATTTGATGCGGATTTTCGGCTCCGAGCGGATGGATTCGATGTTGCAGCGCCTCGGCCTCAAGGACGGTGAGGCGATCATCCATCCCTGGGTCAACAAGGCGCTCGCCAAGGCCCAGCAAAAGGTCGAGGCGCGCAATTACGACATCCGCAAGCAGCTGTTGAAGTTCGACGACGTGATGAACGACCAGCGCAAGGTCGTCTATGAGCAGCGCCGCGAGATCATGAATTCGCGCGACGTGGCGGTAACCGTCGCCGACATGCGCAACGAGACGATCGACGAGATCGTCGAATCGGCGATCCCCGGCAACGCGTTGCCCGAGCAGTGGGATGTCGCCGGCCTGCACGCCGAGTGCCTGCGCCTGCTCGCGGTCGACCTGCCGCTCGCCGAATGGGCCAAAGAAGACGTGATCGACCGGGACGAGGTGCGCGAGCGGGTTATGGCCGCCGCCGACCGCAGGATGGCGGAAAAATCGGCGAACGCCGGCCCCGAGCTGATGCGCATGGCCGAAAAGAGCCTGTTGCTGCAACTGCTCGACCAGATCTGGAAGGATCACCTCCTGTCGCTCGACCATTTGCGGCAGGGGATAAACTTGCGCGCCTATGCGCAGCGCGACCCGCTCAACGAATACAAGCGCGAAGCCTTCGAGCTGTTTCAGGGGATGCTGGTCAATCTGCGCCAGCACGTCACCTCGGTGTTGTCGCACATCGAGCTGCGCGTCCCGCAACCGGCCTTTGCCGAGGCGCCGGCAGAGCGCGAGGAGGCCATGGCGGAGGAGGTGCGCGCCAACGGCACCACCGGGAGGCCGCCGCCGGGCCGGACCCGCGCCGTACCGCGCACCAACTCCGGGAACGGCGCCGATCTCGGTGGCGCGCCGCGCACGGTCGCGCCGCGGGCACCCTGGTCGGGAACGCCGCGCAACGCTCCCTGCCCGTGCGGATCGGGGCGCAAATTCAAACACTGCCACGGTCGGGTCTGACGGCGCGCGTCTCGACAAGCCGCGGGCGCTTTGCTATAGGGCCAGGAATAGACGGCCCTTGGCGTCGGGTGCATAGCTCAGTTGGTAGAGCAGCTGACTCTTAATCAGCGGGCCGCAGGTTCGAGTCCTGCTGCACCCACCAATTTGGCGACAAGCCAAACCGTGTCGAAGCTGCACCGACGAAACGAAACTTGCCCGAACGGGTGGGCAGCCTTTTCCGGGAAAAGGCGCCCGCCGCACCGCGCTCATGCCGCGTCGGGCGGGTGCCAGCCGATGGCGCGGCGAAGGAAATTGTAGCCGAGGGCGGTGAACGCGGCGCGCTCGCGGTTGTCCTTGCCGTAGCCATGTCCGCCGGCGGCGGGCTCGTAGAAATAAGCTTCGTAGCCCATCGCCTGAAGCTTCGCGGCCATCTTGCGGGCGTGGCCGGGATGGACGCGGTCGTCACGACGGCTCGTCGCGATCAGGATCGGCGGATAGGGCCGGCCGGGAACCGCGGCGTGATAGGCGGAAATCTCCTTTAGAAAGGCCCAGTCCTCGGGAATGTCCGGGTCGCCGTATTCGGCGATCCAGCTGGCGCCGGCGTGCAATTTCGAATAGCGGCGCATGTCGATCAGCGGGATCGTGCAGAACAGCGCGCCAAAGCGTTCCGGGTAGCGGGTCAGCATGTTGGTGATCAGGATCCCGCCATTCGATCCGCCCTCGGCGGCAATACGGCCGGGCCGGGTCACCCCGCGGCGCACGAGGTCGGCCGCGACCGCGGCGAAATCGTCGTGCGAGCGCCGCTTTCCTTCGCGGCGGCCGGCGTCATGCCACGGCGTGCCGAACTCGCCGCCGCCCCTGATGTTCGCAACGACGCCGGTGCCGCCGCGCTCCAGCCACAGCTTGCCGAGGGCGGGATTGTAGTAGGGCAACGAGGCGATGCCGAACCCACCGTAGCCGGCAAGGTGGACCGGCGCCTCGCCGGTCTGGGCGGGCGGCCCGACCTGGGTGTAGGGGATCCGCGCGCCGTCCTCCGAGACCGCCTCGTGGCGGGTCACGACGAGCCCGGCGGGATCGAACGCCTGCGGCGCCCGCTTCAGCAGTTCCGGGGCCGCGCCGGGTCTCACCAGGAGCAGCGAGGCCGGGGTCAGCGGGTCCTGCGCGCTGGCGAGCAGGTCGCCGTTCGACTCCTCGGTGCGGACGTCCAGCGGCCAAGCACTCGCGACGCCGATTTCGGGCAGCCCGGTGATGCGCGCGCGCGACCAGCCGGCCTCGGACGGGGTCAGCGCTTCGAAAACCGGCTTCAAATCATCAAGGATCGACAGCACGAGCCGGTCGCCGGACCAGAAAAACCCTTGCAAGGCGCGCCGCTCGCCCGGCTCGAACAGTTTGGTGAAACGGCGATCGCCGGCGAGAAAAGCCGGAAAGGAAATGCCCAGAAGAGTGTCGGACGGGTGGGTTTCGCCGCCGGTGGTCCACGCAGTGCGGCGCTTGACCGCGAGCCAGCCGCGGTGCCAGCGCAACCACGCATCGGTCGGAAGATCGATCCGGGTTTTCGGCCCGCTGCGGTCGCCGATCCACACGATCGCATCGAAGAAGCCGAGGCGCTCGGCAAACCAGACGCGCTCGTCCGCGGCCTCGCGGTCGATGTCGGCCCAGACCGCCATGCGGCCGGCGGTGGTCTCGAAAATGACGGGAGCCGCCAACGGGTCGGTGCCGCGCCGCCACAACCGCACCGCGCGTGCGTAACCCGAGTTCGTCGCCATCCCTTCGCCCACGGCCGAGGACAACAGCAACGTGTCGCGATCGAGCCACACGGCACCGCCCTTGGCCTCGGGCAGCGTGAAGCCGCCAGGCACGAAGTCGCATGCCGCGAGGTCGAACTCGCGCAGAACCCGGGCATCGGCGCCGCCGCGCGACAGCATCAGGAGGGCGCGGTCGTGACTGCCCGGAAGGGTGACCGCCTCGCTCCACACCCAATCCTCGTGTTCGTTCGCCGCGAGCGCATCGAGGTCGAGGAGAATCTCCCATGGCGGCGCTTCGGCGCGAAAGGCGTCGAGCGTGGTGGCGCGCCACAGGCCGCGAGGATGGGCTGCATCCTTCCAGAAGTTGAACACGCGCGCGCCGCGCCGGGCGATCAGCGCGATGTTGTCGGGCCGGTCGAAGATTGCCGCGAGGCAGTCGCGATCGTTGGCAAAGCGCGCGTCGCCGAAACGCGCCATAGTCGTCGCGTTTTGTGCCGCGACCCAGGCCAAGGCGCGCTCGCCGTCAACCTCTTCGAGCCACAAATACGGGTCGTCATCGGGCATTTCGAGCGTCGGTCGCGGATCGATCATGAGCTCTCCCCGTCCCTACTCCGCGCCACGAGTGCGTGGGGCACCTAAGGCTGATAGCGCAACGCCAGGCAGGTGATGTCGTCCGATTGCTCGGCGCCGGCGGCAAAGCGCGCCGTGTCGGCGAGGATGGCGGCGACCATGTCACCGGCGCGGCGTCCCCGCATCCGGTCGAGGATCTGCTCGAGCCGCTCGGCGCCGTAGAGCTCGCCTTGCCGATCGCAGGCTTCGGTGATGCCGTCGCTATAAAGAAAGAGCCCGTCGCCCGGCATCAGCACGCTTTCGCCGGTGCGATGAAATCCGACAGGATCGACGCCGAACGGCACGCCGGTGGCCCGGAGCATCTCGTGGCCGCCATTGGCGCGCAGCAGATAGGGCGGGTTGTGCCCGGCGTTGCACCAACGCAATCGGCCGTTTGCCAGGTCGAGGACGCCGTAGAACACGGTAACGAACATGCACGCGTCATTGTCGCTCGACAGCAGCCGGTTGGCGTCGCGCATCGCCGCAGTCATGTCGTCGTGCCAGGCGACCGAGCGCAGCACGGTGCGCGACACGGCCATAAACAGCGCCGCCGGAATGCCTTTTCCCGACACGTCGGCGACGGTGACGACGAGTCGCCGCCCTTCGAGCAAGAAATAGTCGTAAAAATCGCCGCCGATATCCCGCGCCGGGTGCATTTCCGCATGCAGATCGACCGCGCGGGCGGCACCCTCCCGGCTAAGCGGGGCCGGCAGGATCGACTTCTGCAGATCGGCGGCAGCCTCCATTTCGCGGCGACGCAGCTGCTTTTCGCGGATCTCTGCCGCCATGTTCGCGAAAACGCGGGCAAAGCTCGCAAGCTCGCCCTGCTGGTTGGTCAACGCGGTCAGCATCGCGTCGTCGTATTCGTCGCGGGCAAGCGCGCCGGCCGCGTAAGTCAGATAGGCGAGCGGCATGTTCATGCTGTGCAATCGGCGGCCGAGCTCACCGATGACCGCGACGGCGATCACCGGAAAATCGACCGCGAGCGCCATCAAGGTCTCGCGATCGACGCGCAATGTCACAAGATCGGTGCGCGCGACGACGGTAGCGGTGCGCGGCATGTCGGTGAACGCGCCGAGCTCTCCGATCGTGCTGTGCCTTCCGAGCGTCGCCATTGGGATGCGGCCGGCCGGGATCTCCACAAAAACGTCGGCTTTTCCGTCCAGGATCAGATAGGCGAAGGTGCCGGGGTCGCCCTGGCGCATGATCGTGGCGCCGGCGGCGAACGTAGCCGAGCCGCACCGTGCCGCGACCGCGCGCAACGCGGCCGGGTCAAAGTTTGCAAAGGTCGGGTGCAGGGCGAGGACCTGCGCTGTTTCCTCGACCGCCATCGACGCCGTCGCGGCACCGGGCTTCGCCGACTGGGCTCTATCCATAACGTGCTCCCCGGTTCGCGCCGCTGCTGAATTTAGCTCGCCCCGCGGTGCGCGCAAAGCAAGCCTGCGCCATCGTGGCGGCGCGGGTGGACCGCAAGGCCAATCATCGCGATACTTGGCCGACGACCAGGATTTCGAGAGAGCACCGAGGCGATCGGGAGGAAAAGGACGATGGGAGATCGAAATCGGACGATACGCACTCGACGGCTCGACAGCCGGTTCGGGTCCGCCGCTTCTGTTCCTGCATGGCGGCGACTTTGTCGGGCAGAACGCGCGTTTTCTCGACCGACTGGCGCGGCGTTGGCGGGTGGCGGCGCCTCGGCACCCGGGCTTTGGTCATTCCGAGCGGGCCGAAGGGTTCCGCACGGTGCACGACATTGCGTATCTCTACCTCGATTGGCTCGACCGGCAGCACGAGCGCGCGGTGATCGTCGGATCGTCGATCGGCGGGTGGATCGCGCTCGAGATTTGCGTGCGCTCGGTCGAACACGTCGGCGCGCTGGTGCTGATCGACTCGCTCGGGGTGAAATTCGGCGGGCGCGAGGAGCGCGACATCGCCGACATCTACGCCTTGCCCGAGGACGAGCTGCGCCGCCGAACCTTTTTTGATCCGGCGCGGGTCGTGCCCGATTACAGCTCGCTCGGCGACGACGAGCTGACCGCAATCGCTCGCGACCGGGAGGCGACGGCGCTCTATGGCTGGCGGCCTTACATGCACGATCCTGGGCTGCGGCAGTGGCTGCACAGGGTGCGGGTGCCGACCCTCGTGCTGTGGGGAGAGGATGACGGCATCGTCCCCCCCGAGTACGGGCAGAGGTTGTGCGCGGCCCTGCCGAGCGCAAAGTTCGAGCGCATCGCCGAGGCCGGCCATTATCCCCAGGTTGAGCACCCAGACGCGGTCGCCGACGCAATCGAACGTTTCGCAGCCACGGGGGTGACGCGATGAAGGTCTGGCATTTCAGCGAGATGGCCTACCATCCGGCGTGGCCTGATCTCGCCGACTCGTACCGGGTGATCGTCCCGAACCGGTTTTACGACCCGAAAATCGGCGCCGACCTCTACCACCGTTATCTCGACGAGTGGGCGCTGTGCGACGAGCTCGGCATCAACATCATGACGAACGAGCACCACGCCACCGCGACGTGCAGCGACTCGGTTTGCACGATCCCGATGGCGATCCTGGCGCGCGAGACCAAGACCGTGCGCCTGTTGGCGCTCGGCATGCCAATCGGCAACCGCAACGACCCGGTCCGCGTCGCCGAGGAATATTCGATGATCGACGTGATCTCGCGCGGCCGGCTGGAGATGGGGTTTGTCAAAGGCGTGCCGTTTGAGATTTCGCCCGCCAACACCAACCCGGCCGATCTCTCCGAGCGGTTCTGGGAGGCATACGACCTGATCCTGAAAGCGTTGACCAGCCACGACGGGCCGTTCAACTGGGAGGGCACGCATTTCCAATACCGCTCGGTGAACGTCTGGCCGCGCCCGTACCAAACGCCCCACCCACCGGTGTGGACGCCGGTCGGCAGCGCCGCCAGCGCAACCGAGGCGGCATCGCGCGGCATGGTGATCGGGGTGTTGAACACCGGCTGGGCGCGCACACCGGCGATCTTCGAGGCTTATCGCAAAAAGGCGCGCGAGCGAGGCCGCGAGCCGACACCCGACCGCCTCGCCTACATGGCGTTGGTTGGGGTCGGGCATACCCGCGAGGAGGGCCACCGGCGCGCCGACCAGATCCTCGGCTACAGCCGCACCTCGGGGATCGTGGCGCCGCAATTCGCGAACCCGCCGGGCTATGTCGCGCCGAACGCGGCGGCTCAGATGCTGAAGGGCGGGGGTGCAATGGCGGCGCGGGCGACGCGGGTACAGACCAAGGACGGCCACCCGATCAACCCGCGCACGATGTCGGTCGACGAGGCGATCGATGCCGGCCTCTCGTTTGCCGGCACCCCCGACGACGTCTACGACCAGCTGAAGGCGTTCTACGATCACGTCGGCAGCTTCGGGCATCTCTTGATGATGGGCCAGGGCGGCCTCATCAGCCACGCGGATACGGTCGACAACCTGACCCTGTTCTCGAAAGAGGTCTTGCCGCGGCTGGCGGGGCTGGGATGAGGTTTGACCGGAGCTCCTTATCAGAGATCGCTGAACCAGCCTGGCTCTACGGTCACCTGTTCGACCATCTCAGTGCGGACGCCTAACCTCAGGTCTTTGAGAAGATCACACAACAGGTCGCCGTCGATGAGGTCTATCGCGGGCGCTCCATCGCGGGTCGCCTCGCGCTTGGCGTCTGGCGTGAATGTGCCAGTCGTGATTATGACGCCTTTGTCGCTGCGACCGACCATGGCCCCGCGAAAATCTCGAATGACGCCGGCGCCAACAGTCGATTGGTATCTCTTGCACTGAAACAGAACATGGAATGACAACAGGTTAACCCGAAGCACTCCAATACCGTCGATCCCGCCATCTCCGCTTCGGCCGGTAACCTCCACCTTGATAAATCCTGCCTCTCGCAAAATACGCTGGGCCAGCCGCTCAAATGCGCTGGGCTGTAACCTGCGGAGCACCTCCAGAAGCCGATCCTTCCATCGAGGTTCAGGAGCTTCCACATCTTGCGTCGACGCGAGATCGCCAACGTCTTCGACGCGATCTGCGGCTCCCCTACTGAGGCGGTCTTCCGCGATTTGCTTGCGGACCCGCGCCGGCACCAGGCTTATCTCTGGTTCTGAGAGAGCTTCGCCGTCTTTGGTTATCGACCACACACCACGCCGACTATTGTCGATCGCGCCGACTTTCTTAAGGTAGGTTTTAGCCCAGGCCAGATTGTAATTCAGCCGAGACTGCCGGTGATCGGAGTGCTCGATTGCCTGGACTGCGGGAGCAATCTGCTCAATTTCAATAATTTTGTTGAGAAGCTCCTCATTGGTGCCCGAGCCTCCCATAGCTTTGAGTGCTCGCAAAGCAGGCCACATCAGCTCATCGAAGGTGGGAGCGCTCGTCATCCTAAAGGCGCGTGAATGCCGTACGCAGAGAAACCGCACCCTACCGCCGATTGCACCGGACCGAAAGAGCAGCGTGTGGGACAGGTTGAATCCGTCGTGGTTTTGACGCGGGCGCAAATGGTGGGTTTCGCGTGGCTCAACCCACCCTACGGATTGTGCTCGATCGCGAAATCGGTTTCGATTTCGCGTCGGATTTCGGATCGCCCGGCCACCCTCCTTCCTTCAAGGGCGGGCGATCCGCCTTTTTCGGCCAAGAAATTGCCCGAATCGGCGGCGATCTATCGCGTCGCAAACCGAACTTCAGAGGAGACGTTTCGATGTGGAAGCAGCGAGCCGTAACCCTCTGCGGCTGCCTTGCGGCGCTGCCGTTGTTGATCGGCTGCGCCAACGGGGTCGCAGCGCCGCCGCAAGCCTATATTCCGCCGGCGCCGACCGTCGCCGCGGCCCCCGACGCGGGCGCGCGGGTTTATGCGGTCGCACCCGGCCAACCCGCCGCCATCCTTGTCATGCTGCCGGACCCCCGCTACGCGATGAGCACCGACGCGCGGCTGTGGGCGGCGCAGGGTTTCGACGTCGTGGCGCCGTCTCCGCCGGAAATCTACCAGATCGCAGCCGACCAGCAGGCGGCGGTCGTTCGGCTGATTGCCCAGGCCCAGGCGATCGCCAACGCGCCGGTCTGGCTGATGGGCCCTAACCTGGTAGTCGAGGAGGCAATGGCGGCAATGCCGCCTTCCGGGCCCGACGGGGTCTCGGGCGTCGTCGTCACCTCGACAACCTCCGGCGTCGAGGCCTGCAGCGAGCGGATGACCTACTCCTATTCCGGGAACGGGGCGCCGCCTAAAGTGTCGGTGACGACGTCGGGCAATGCCTGCCCCTCGGGCTCGCCGTTTGGCGCCGGGACCAACTCGACGCTCGCCCCGCCCCCGCCAGCGGTTCGGCAGAGCGCGCCCCGACTGATCGAGACGTCACTGCCGGCAAGATCCCTTGCCGCGCGACGGGCGGCCGTACGGGAAGTCGCCGACCTGATCAAGTCCGCCCCGCCCGGCTGAGCGCGCAAGCAGATCCGCTGGCGAACGTAGGGGCCGCACGAGAGGAGCGGTCCTTCCCTCATTTCGGGGCGGCCGCACCGCGCTCGCGGATTACGACTGTGGTGGCACTCGCGATCCTGCGCGCTCTCGCCCGCGTGTCGCGCGATGCGCTCGACTCGCGTTCGGCGCCCGGCTAAAACGCGCGACATCAAAGAAGAAGAGCTGGGCAACCGGCCGGCTAACAACAACAAGGAGGAAGACACCAATGGCCGCAGTCACCCCCCTCCCTCGCGCGGGAACCTCCGCCATCCAAGCGTTGGGCCGGAAGCAAGACAGCATCCCGTTTGCCGCCTATCATGTCGGACTGATCCTCGTGCTGGGGCTCGTCGGGTTTGTCGAGGGCTACGATCTGGCGCTCGGCGGCTCGCTGATCGTGCTCGCCAAAGGACCGCTCCATCTCACCGGGGGCGACATCAAGCTGCTGGTGCTCGGCCCCACACTCGTCGTCGCCCTTGCCGGGCTCAGCGCCGCGCTGTTGTCCGACCGCCTAAGCCGCAAGACGATCATGCAGATCGGGGTCATCTTCAGCACATTTTTCACGTTGTTGATCCCATTGGCGCAGAACGCCCAGGAGTTGATCGCGCTGCGCCTCCTTACCGGCATCGGGTTAGGCTTTGCCATCTCGGCGCCGTTCCCGATCGCCGCCGAGCTGATGCCGGCACAGCACCGCCGGACCTACGGCGCCATCTACGAAGTCATGCTCGCCAGCGCCTTTACGCTGTTACCGTTTATCAGCTTGTTCCTTGCCGGCAACGTCTACGCCTTCCGGCTGATCGCGCTGCCGGGCGGGCTCACGCTCTTCGTGGTGCCGGTGCTGCTTTATTTCGCGCTGCCCGACAGTCCGCGCTGGCTGCTGCGCCGCGGACGCCCGCAGGCGGCGGTCGACGCGGTCAACGACCTGATCAGGCGCACCGGGAATCGCGTCGCGCCGATGACGCTCGCCGAGCTCGGGCCCAACCTCGCGGTCGCCCGCGAGGAATTGCCGCCGTTCTCGGCGCTGTTCCGTCGCGGGCAGCTGCGCTGGACCGTTGTGGGCATTCTGTGCTCGATCGCCGCGGGCACCTGCTATTACGCCAGCGCGATCCTGGTGCCGAAAGCCCTCGTCGACCAGGGGGCAGCCGTCGCGTTGAGCTTTGGGTTGAGCTCGCTGCTGTTCATGGCGAGCGTGCCAGGCAAGTTCTTTACCGGGTTCATCATGGAGATCATCGGTCGGCGCTGGGCCATCTTCTACGCCTTTGGCGGCGCTATTCCCGGGCTCGCGTTGATGATGATGGCGCATCGGGCGGGCTCGCTGGCGACCGTGGTCATGAGCGCCGGCGCTCTGATTACCGGCTTTACCGTGCTGTCCTCGTTTCCGGCGGTGCGCGTCTATCTGTCCGAGCAGTTTCCGACGGCACTGCGCGGCCGCGGGCATTTCTTTGGCGAGTCGTTTGGGCGCCTGTTTGCCGGCGTCGCGATGCCGGCCTTTCTGGAGGCGCATACCCAATCCCCGATGGTGTTCTTTGGCACGCTCGTCGTCGTAGTGTCGATCGGGGCCTTTGTACCGGTGCTGTTCGGCAAGGAGACCGTCGGCCAGCTCGAGAGCTTCAACGAAGCCGCGAGCGAATTCGCCTGACCGACGACCCCGTAAAACGCTCCCCGGAATGCGGGGACGTCAAATTGTGAGAGC
>Ga0210390_10005368_pt1 | contig 10738 bp, 4 predicted proteins | sample IncBWH11OmetaG_FD_161050 | JGI IMG/M metagenome (GOLD analysis project Ga0210390, IMG submission 161050) | Forest soil microbial communities from Barre Woods Harvard Forest LTER site, Petersham, Massachusetts, United States - Inc-BW-H-11-O ... | reverse complement strand
CACAAAGGCTTCGAAGGTACTCAATTCCGTGGCGGCCTCTACAAAGATCATGTCCGCCCCGGCGTCAACATAAGCGCGGGCACGTCCGATCGATTTCTCAATGCCCTCACTGGCGAGCGCGTCTGTCCGCGCCATGATGACGAAGCTAGGATCGGAACGCGCATCCACGGCAGCCTTGATTCGATCCGCCATTTCTTGACCGGACACCAGTTCCTTATTAGGTCGATGTCCGCATCTCTTCGCTCCGACCTGGTCTTCTATATGCATCGCCGCGGCGCCGAATTTAATTAAGGCCTTGGTGGTACGAGCTATGTTGAACGCGGAAGGGCCGAATCCGGTGTCTGCATCGACAAGCAAAGGCAAGCTACAAACATCGGTGATGCGCCTGACGTCAGTAAGGACATCCTCCAATTCCGTAATGCCTAAATCAGGCACGCCTAAGGAGCCGGCCGCCACCCCCCCACCAGAGAGATAGATCGACCGGAATCCGGCAATGCCCGCAAGTAACGCGTGTTGAGCGTTGATCGCGCCCACGACCTGCAAAGGCTTCTCGCTCGCGATCGCCCGCCGGAATCGCTCGCCGGGAGAAAGCGGTTGGTCTTCTTGCCCGGCCGGGTGTAGAGAATTTCCCGGTTGCTTTGCGATGTTCATCCCTAGGGCCGAATCCCTTCGACTTTCACGCGGAGACGATATAGGCCGGTACGCGCCGCCATGTACAGAGTCTTACCGTCGGAGTCTCCGAAGGAAACATTAGCCGGCAGTTCAGGCGCCGTGATCCTGCCTAACAGCTTGCCCTCGGGCGAAATCACGAGAATCCCTCCAGGTCCAGTGCAGTAGAGATTGCCCTTCTTGTCGACCTTCATACCGTCAGCCACCCCCGGTTCCTTGTAGGGGCTCATATCGAAGAAAAGGCTGCCGGCGCCCAGCGAGCCGTCGGCTTGCACTTCAAAGCGCGTAATGAGTTTCTTCAGCGTGTCGTCGACATACAGGTATTTCTCATCCGGCGAAAATGCCAGCCCATTTGGAAAAGAAACTTCCTTCGTTGCAAGACGAAGCGTGCCGTCTTTGGCGATCAAATAGACGCCATTAAATGGCAGTTCCTTCTGAGGAAACTCGCGATTGACCGGCCGAAGACCGGCAGTCGGATCGCTGAAGTACAACGTGCCGTCCGATCGGTACACCAGATCGTTGGGACTGTTCAGCCGCTTTCCTTCGTAGCGGTCCGCCAAGACGGTTCGCTTCCCGTCTTTTTCGATTCGGACAATGGCGCGATCACCGTGGGCGGCGAAAACGATGCGACCTTGCTTGTCGACAGTGACTCCGTTCGAGCCGATCAAATACACGGTCTCGAAGCCATTTGAGATTGGCACGCCCGCCAACGAGTCGTCCGTACCGGTAAAACCACTGGGTTTCACGACAGCAGAGACCTTGCCATCTGGCGTCCACTTATTTATGACGTTGGCCGGTATATCGCTGAACAACAGATATCCGGGCTTGCGCACCCAGACGGGGCCTTCGACAAACTTAAAGCCGCCGGCAATCTTTTCGATCTTCGCGTCGGGAGCAATAAGCTGGTCCAAGGCTGGATCAAGTCTCGCAATAGAATCGCCAGCCGTCTGGCCGAGGCACCTGCTGGCCAGGGATGCTGCTAGAATGATAAGGCACAGAGCTCTCGACATCATCGATTTCGGCATATTGGACCCGCTCCTTCTCAACCAAACTTTGCTTTTGTTCAGCCGCGCTGAAACGTACGCTTCGGCCACTGCTCTTGCCGTTCGGGAATACAAGTGCCAGGCAAAGCCACAAACAAAACAACTGCACGCCGACCGAGCAACACTAGTCTTTCGCGATTTTCAGTTTCTTGAGATCCGCTGCATTGTCCTTGAGTTCTTCTTTACTCACAGAAATACCGTTCTCTCGAAGCAGGAAGGCGATGATGTCCAAGTACTCTGGATGAGGGAGGCTATCCGGCTTGGTTTGCGGCATGGTGCTGCGAATTCTGCCGAATAGGTCGTCAACCGAGCGACCTAGCCAATGCAGGGCAAACGTATCGCCGGTGAGCGCGGGAGCGGGATCACGTCCACTTAAGTCCTGACCGTGACAACTTCCACAGCTTTTGTCGTATTCGTCTTTGCCGCGAGCGGCCTGCATCGCAAAATTGCCACCTCCTCCACGCTGCGAGTCGACCGGCGACGGAGCCCCGGCGGATTCTTTAGCATCGTGGGATTCCGCCGTGACAATAATCTCTCCATAACTCCAAGGGTGATCCTTGCAGACGTACTTGTAGGTCCCGGGCTTGGTGAGGACGACCGAGGCGTGAGCCGCCGGATTCAAAGGCCCGGTAGTCCAGGAATTGTCAAAAGCAGAGATGGTATGCACCATCTGCCCGTTATTGACCCAGGTGACGCGGGCCTCGCCTCTTTCCAGGGAAACTCGTATGCGATAAGGGTTGAAGGAATACTCGTCGATAAAATAGCGCGTACCCGTCGTGTCTATGTCGTGTTGCAGCGAGACGGTTTCGACTTGGTTGGTGTTTTCGACTGGCCCGGAAAATTCATCATCGTTCGGCGAGGGCAACCGTGGAGCCGACGCTGGGGGCACGCTACCGTTCAATCGGTAGGCCCATACCACCGGGCCTGCGGAAACGGCAACATACTGTTGACCATCCGCTTCATACGTTGACGGCGGTCCGCTTCCTCCCGCGTATCCCGTTTGCGCGTGCCAGGCAACCTCACCGGTTGCTGCATTGTACGCAGTAAAATTCCCGTCCTCGCTCAACCGAAAAACAATTCCCCCGGCAGTGGCCAAAGTACCGCCTCGACCAAGAAGAGATGCCGGAACTTCTTTCTTCCACACCAATTTTCCGGTCTTCGCATCGATGGCCCCAAAAATTCCGGCACTCTGGATGCCAGGTACCTTGCCGTTGGGTCCAAAATAATATGGGTCTTCCGCACGGCGACGCCATGAAACTGTCGAGATCCCCTGCGCGTAGAAATAGCCGGTCTCCGGACTGTAGGACATGGGCACGACGCGAACAGTGAAGCCTGTCGCCAGGAGATTTGGAACGCTTAGAGAAGCGGGCGAATAGGTGCAACCTAGAACAAACCCAGTTGGAATCTTGTCTTTCCACGCAGAGCAACCGGGCAGCAGCCCCTCTCGATTCACGAGGAAGGGCTGCGTTGCTGAGGTCTTCGTGCGCGCGTCCTGTGGAACTGGACGTTCTTCGACAGCATACAAATATTCGCCAGTTTCGCGGTCCATCAGGAAGAGGTCGCCATCGGCACGCATGGCAGCCAGTCCTTTGCGGTGCCGGCCGTTAGCTTCCGTATCGAAAAGAACCAAGGGAGTCGAGATATCCGCCTCCCAAATATCATGATGGATCAGCTGCTTGAACCACCGCAGCTTCCCGGTTTTCATCTCGAGGGCAAGCACAGATACGGTAAAAAGATTATCACCAGGGCGTAAGTCGCCGGCAAATTGCGCCACCGCGTTACCCGTCGCGTAGTAAACCAGTCCGAGATCTGGGTCCACCGTGCCAGGCAACCAGACTCCGCCCCCGCCTCGCTTCCATACATCGCTGTTCTGGGGCCAGGTCTCATGCCCCGGCTCTCCGGGACCCGGTATGTCGAAGAAGTGCCATAACTCTCGGCCCGTTTTTGCGTCGAGAGCATTGATTCGTCCTCGCAAACCGTAGTCGGCGCTCATACCGACATAAACGACACCATCCCAATAAATGGGAGCGTCACTGACCTGCGTGCCTTCGCGTTTTGGAGGAGGGTCTTCTCCAACCTGGCGTCCCCAAACGAGCGATCCGTCGGTTTGGCGGAGAGCAATCACGCGACCATCCATGAGACCTACGAACACCAAGCCATCGCCGAGGCCGACGCCTTGAGCATTTGGCAACCCGAACCCGGCCCTTTGTAATGCCAGCAAGTCTCCAGGTACCGGGCGGTCGTCGGTTTTGTATTTCCAGATCACCGCTCCCGTTTTTGCGTCCAAGGCATAGACGCGAGAACCAGCATTAAAGAAAAGTCGCCCGTCCTTCATTACCGGTGTGGACCTTGACGATGCGCCATCGTCAAACGGCGTGGACACCCAAGCAGCACCTAGGCTTTGCACGTTTTGCAGGTTGATTTGTTTGAGCGCGGAGTAATGCTTGTCACCCAGGTCTCCACCCACGAGCGGCCATTCACTGGCCGCCGGCCTTCGCGTATCCAAGTCTTGAGGTAGAGCAGCTTCCGAGGGCTGCCGTACCGACGTCACTGGTTTGGCAACAACCAGAATGAACACGAGAAGAGCTGCGCAACCAAAACCACTGGTAGTAAGCTGCTTGCCCTGCTCGTGCACTGGGCGATCTCTACGCATGCTTTGCCCTCCAAGTTGGCACTTCTTGCTCGCAACCTTACAAGACCATTCCAACATCAATGGGCAAGAGGATCCGGACGCAACTGAACGTGGTTGATATACGGTATGCGAGTTCTTTCGATGAACCTCGTCGGATCCATCGAGTAATTCACCCATAGGCCGCGGCCCTTCCATCCGGCATTAGGATCGTCAACGCGACCATCCATGCCGCGCGTAAAAAACCCTAATGGGTAGGGCATACGAATGACCGTGAATTTTTCGGTGGCTGCGTCAAATGCAAGAAGCGAGTCTGAATTTGTTCCGGTTACGATAACGGTGTTCTTTCCGAGGCCGAGCACATCGAATTGGTCAACCCAAATGTAGTAAGCAAAATCGGCAGACCCGGTTTCCGACCCAGTGCCCTTGAGTTTAGGACCAGGCATCTCCCAGTAGGTAAACTTCCCGGTCGAGGGATCTAGACGGCCCAGGTGCCCACTGCCCGTCGCGAACCACACAATGCCGTCCGTGGAGGCATCGACGCCTCGAGGCCCACGGCCCGGAGGAGGAAGGGGAAAGTCGGTGAACGTCGTCGTTTTGGGATCAAATCGATTCAGCTTGTTGCCAGGCCCGCCGGCAGACGGCATCGCTCGCCATATCGTTCCGTCTGCCGGATTAACGGCGATGCCGTAGCCACCGCCAGAGACGGGCTTGCCAGTCTTGGCATCGAGCTTAATGAACAGCTTCTGCGCTTTCGCTTCGCTTTCCGGATGATTTGGATCATATTTGGAAGGATCGAACATCCCGAGGCCTTCCGAATCGATGGACGTCCAGAGCCTTCCTTCTTTGTCGAATTGGAGATGATGCGTTCCGTAGGCCGTATCGACGGTTACAAATTTCTCCGTCTTGGTATCAAAGTATCCGAGTTGTCTGTGATGCAGGCCGCTGGCCTCCGCATTCTGGCTTGCATCTTGAACGGTTTGGCCATCTCCACTTCCAGATGTCGGTCCATGCCCCCCCTCGTAGACCCTGACATCCTTAGCCCATGTGGGGTAGTGAGCCTGGTCCTCGTCGCGGATGACTTGCGTGATCCACACTCTTCCCTGATCGTCCATCATTGGATTATGTGGAGAGGCGATGCGGTGATAGACAGACCAGGAATGGAAGGCTTCCTCTTTATCGAATCCCGGCTGGCGGACGGGCACGTGGAACGATTCGACAGAGTTGGTATTGGGATTGAGAACCCACAAGAGATCCCGACCGATGTCTAGACCGTATACCTTCCCGTTTGGATAGAGACTCGGATTGCGCTTGTCGGTGGAGATTTCATCATGAAAATACCCATTCCATTCGCCCCACTGCCACGAAGTGACAACGATGTTCCGTTCCAAGCCCGCAGGGCGCGGGGGGGTGGGGGGCACCTCGCCACCATCGATTCGGGTGCCCCAATCCGCTAAACTTTTTGCAAGAACATCACGACCGAGCCGATCTGCCGTGGCACTCATCACCGGGGCCAGACGCCAAGCAGCATCGTATTCAGCGGCGCTGGTGTGGCTTCTCACTTCTTTTATTCCAGTCTGATGGCAGAGATCGCATCCGAGCTTCATCGCCGCGATCCATTCGTCCTGGCTCTTATATTGCTTAGGAAGTTCCGCCAGAGCCGGCGGCTGCCAAAGCGAAAACCAATAGTTCGAGGGGAAAATCTTGGCCGCATCTTGAGGGCTGGAGGCGTTCGAGGCTTCCAACTTCATACTCGTTCCAAACGTGGCCGTCACGGGTTTGGAGTCCTTTAGTCCATACCCTCTCACCCAAACCTGGTAATCCCCTTTGGGCAGCTGGGGCACTACAAATCGCCCTTGGTCATTGGTTACGACAATTTTCCGATACGGTGTGGGCAGGCTATTGGTTTCGGCGATGACCCAGACACCGGCCTCCGGGCTTCCGCCAGCCGTGTTTGCAACGATACCCTCGAGATAGTCTATCGCGGGCGGATTGCCGAAAACTCGGGCTCTGAAACCCAGGCCGGCAATGCATCCGAAAATGACAGAGAGGATTGCGATCTTGTATCCCATTGTTTCCTTCTTCTTGACTTTTGCGAGCAAGCCGTATTTCGATTCATTAAGCAAAACTGTAAACTGGTCGCGCAGGTCACAACGACACTCATGAGACGCACAGCTCAGAAAATATATTTCAACCCAAATTGAATCAGCCGAGGCGCCACCGACGCGGCCGTAATCGTGCCAAAGTTAGGCGCGGCGACATTCAGGGCTGGATTTGCAAACTGCGGATGATTGAACGCGTTGTAGAACTCCGTCCGAAACTGTAATTGTGCGTTTTCATTTATGCCGCCAACCTTGGTGGTCTTAATCAGCGCCAGATCCCAATTGTTCTGGCCAGGACCGTACACGTAACCGACACCCGTATCGCCGTACAACGTAGCTGTGGAGCCAGGGGCCGTTGGCGGAGCGCAGAACGCGGCGGGATTAAACCACTGGCTAATTCGCTGCGTGGTACCGCCCCGCGAATAAACGTTCGCAAAGTTCATCCCTGGGCACAGTTGCGCGGTGGACGGGTCCGCCCCTCCATAGGCCGTTCCCCCTCGCGTATCTAATAAGGTGAGGGCTGACCCAGACTGCACCGTAACAACTCCGGTGAATGACCAGCCGTCCGTTGCCTTGTTCTCCCACCCCGCCTTGAATGGCGTGGGAATTGCCCAAAGGTAGCTCGCAATGAAGCGGTTTCTCCGATCCAATGGTGACGGCCCATACGACTGATTTGGTCTTGTGACATTGTTGTACGCATCCGTTCCTAAATTTCCCTCCGTATCGGCTAGCGCTTTCGAGTATGTGTAGGCAGCCTGAAAAGACACGCCGTGCGCAAAGTTTCGGCGAAGCGTGGCCTCCAATGCGTTGTACCAGGAATTGCGAGTGAAGACGGTTTGACTCAGGCCCGTAGGGGCAAAACCCACGAGAGGCACCCGATATCGTGCGTTTGCAGCGGTATTCGTAGTCACGCAACCGTTCCCGTCTATTCCGAGCGTTGCAAAGGTGGCCGGACTTACACCAAGCCCTGCGGGGGTAGTTGGCAGGCCACAATTCACGGGCGACGCGGCGGTGGCAAGAATGGGCTGATTGCTTGGGTCCTGGCCAGGCAAGTGAGCGCCACGCGCACCCACATATCCGACCTCCAGTGTCGTCTGGGGCAGGATCTGATACTGCGTATTTAGGCTCCACTGCTGAACCATCGCATCTTTGACGGTCTCCGCCATATTGGAATCGCTGATTTGCGAGGACACTGTCCGCGGAATGAAAGTCGGAAGCTTCGGCACGTTGGGAAACGGATCTTGCAACGACGCATCGGCCAGGCTCGACAGCGAAAGGTTGTAAGTGTAATTGACCGGCAACGTATTCCACACCGTGTCCCCGCCGTCGGTGTAGCCGTTGTTCTGCCAGAAAAACCATCCATAACCGCCACGCACCACAAAGCGCGTTTGGTCGTGGCCAGGCGTCCACGCGAATCCAAACCGCGGAGCGAAATTATCTAGGGGAGGATTGCTGCTGGGCCCCGACTGAGTTGGGCGGCGAACGACGCCTAGGGGAAGGGGGCCCACATAATTGCTGGGGACGGTATAGCCAACGTACGTGCCGCCAGCTGGAGGAATAGGAACGAGCGCGGCGAGGCTGTTGAAAATGTTTCCGAAAGTCGGCAGAGTGTCATACAAATTCCCGATATATTCCCAGCGAAGGCCCAAATTGAGAGTCAGCCGTGTGTTTACTTTATAGTCATCTTGAGCGAACAAGGAACTGTTTTTGGTGCGCCCCTGGTGCATGAGCGCGTTATCCGGCGGTGGCCCGATCCGGGCAAAATCCGACAATATGTTACTGTAGCCGTTCGGGCTTCCGTTCTGAGCGGCCGTTTCGCCAATCAGGAAGTCGCTGAATGTCTGGAAGGTGGATGTGCCTCGAGCGAAGCCTGGCGCGTTGACGTCCCATTTGTTTATATTCCAACTAAAACCGAACCGGAACGAATGCCGTCCATGTACGTAGGACACCTGATCGCCAAATTCCAAAGTGTCATCCAAACTGTAGTAGTCGTTCTGAAGGCTGCCAAGGGTGTAGAACGAGCCGCTTACCGATATTCCCGGTGGATTTGGGGTTAAGGTGGTCATCCCGATATCCGAGCTGGGAAACAGATTCTGAGAAGTGTTGTGGCCCCAAATGCGCGTGTAGCCAAACCGAGCTTCATTGACCAGATTGGTCGATATCAGCGAAGTCAGCTTCAGTGTGGCATCGTGGTTCTTAAAGGTGATATCGGCGCCATAACCCGGCACGTTATCGCCGTTAAAGGGAAGCGTTTCAGGATCGTAAGAGTAGAAGTACCGTTCCGAAAGCGTGTTCTTCGAGTTGATCACATAATCGGTGTTGATCAGAAACTGATCTTCGCGAAAATAGGCAGGTATGCTGAAGGAGGATTCCCCAACGGAAACTCCTTGGGAATTCAAAGAAACCGTCTGCGGGGTCGGAATTAGGTACGTGCCGTTCGGCAGCTTCTTTTGCAATAGCGCCAAGGCCACCGGGTTGATGTTCGAACCGTCGCACGCGACCTGAACGCCGCCAGCGAATGTCTCGTAAGCCGACTGGACACCTGCGGGCTTGTTGGCTGGGCAAAACTCCGACCCAATGGTAGCCGCTGAACGGTCATTCGTAAGTGGTGGCAGATTTACCGTGGACAACGAATTCGTGGTCAGCCCGTTTCTCTGCCTGGTGCCTTGGTAGGAACCAAAAAAGAAAAGTTTATCCTTCTTGATAGGCCCCCCTACCGTTCCGCCAAATTGATTTTGCTTGAGCACTGGACGGGGTTCGCCATTCTTCGCTAGGAAAAAATCGTTCGCATTGAATACGTCGTTCCGCAAAAACTCAAACCCGCTTCCATGGAAGTCGTTTGAACCTGATTTTGTTACCACGTTCACCGCGGCTCCAGGACTGCGCCCAAAGGACGCATCGTATTGCGCGGTTTGCACCTTAAATTCAGCGATCGCATCGGGATTGACAATTGCAACTCCGCCCGTCTGGCCCGCCCCTTGGTCGGTAACCGCGTTTGCAACCCAGTTGCTCGCTTGGCTTCCGTCCATCATGTAGGTGTTCGCCGACGCTCCGTTGCCGTTCACACTCATGTCGACCGAACCTCGCCCGAGGTTCGCCGCATCATTTACGCTGCTCGCCACGCCGGCTGAAAGGGAAAGAATTTGCGTGTAATTGCGTGTGGTCAGAGGAATGGCGTTGACTTCCCGACTGTTGATAAGCGTGCCGACTGTAGATTCCTGCGTCTGTATGGTCTGCACCGCACCTTCCACGGTGACTTGTTGCGTTGATGTACCGAGCGGTAGCGTGACGTCCCGTACCGTCGTTTCTGTTACGTTGATGATGATCGACAAAACCGACACCACCTCGAATCCCGTTTTCGACACCTTCAGGGAGTATTCGCCCGGTGCCAACGGCACGAACTTGTACTGCCCGTCCGCCGTGGTCGTTTTGGTAATCACCTGGTGAGTCGCCATATTCGTCAGAGAAATCGACGCCTCAGCAACCAAGCCGCCAGACGTGTCGATCACGGTTCCCGTTAAGGCGCCGGTCGACGACGATTGCGCGTGAGCTGGCCGTGCCGCGCTACCGAGGCTTGCGAAACAGACTCCCAGCAGAAGAACCCGAAGACTTGACTTCATCCCATTTTCCTCCACGCCCTTCGTCGATGCCCTGTCGTACCTAAGGCCGGCAGCTCAATTCATGTCCAACCAAGAACGCGTCCCACAAGCTCCCGCAGATAAACTCCGAATGGGCGGATGTTCCTCTTGCCGCGCTATCCGGATCCACTGCCGGTCGCGTGCCGCGCGGAGACCCCCATCCCGCCGAAGCGATTCATCGAATTGAAAAAATGAATTGCCGGAATGCTTGATACACCCTCGCTCCAAAGCATGTCAATTTGCCGTAACGATCGAACCGCCCACTTTGTTCTAGGTCGAAATGTCACAGTCGACGGATTCACCGGACGTTTCGCGCGCAGTGGCAGCATCCTCTTTGCAACGCAGCGCAGCCTTTCCGCGCGAATCGCGCGACGCCAACCACGCCGGGATTTGCCCGTGATTCTTGTTTTCCTTCCCTTACAGATGCCATGCGAACGATTTAATTTGTCGGTTTTTGCGGTTTCGCTGCAAATAGCAGAACAAACGCCACCAGGGAGAGAGCCCCGGCAATGAAAAATGCCCAGCGATATTCACCGAGCGCCACATATACGTGGCCCGCTAGGAGCGGACCGATTACGCCGGCGATACCCCAGGCAAGGATTAGAATCCCGTAATTAAGCCCCAGGTATTTGGTGCCGTAGAAATCGGCACTGGCCG
>Ga0210390_10005367_pt1 | contig 10738 bp, 10 predicted proteins | sample IncBWH11OmetaG_FD_161050 | JGI IMG/M metagenome (GOLD analysis project Ga0210390, IMG submission 161050) | Forest soil microbial communities from Barre Woods Harvard Forest LTER site, Petersham, Massachusetts, United States - Inc-BW-H-11-O ... | reverse complement strand
GCCGCTGGCCAGCATCAGCCCCACCAGCGAGCATCGTCACCTCCACCCACCGGGACTGGACAGCCGAATCGCGCAGTGGCCAAGCGGTTGCCAGCACATGAGCCATCTCAGCGCGCGCCCGCCGCCCGCGCAAGTCGCCTCTGCACGGCTACTGCGATCCAACTGCGGCCTACCCGCGTTTAGATCCCCGTCTTTTCGGTGCGCACCGGGCAGGGATCCGGCGTATAAGGCATCAGCGCGTTGGGCGGAAGGTCACCGAACAAGCCGGCCTGGAAGTCCTCCAACGCTTGCCCGAGTTCAGCTTTGGTGTTCATCACGAACGGTCCGTACGCCGCGACCGGCTCCCGGATGGGCCGCCCGCCCAGCACAAGCACCTCCAGGGCAGGGCTACGGGAATCCTGCTGATCGTCGGCGCGGACCTCCAACTGGTCGCCGCGTCCCAGCACGACGAGCTGGCCATCGCGAACGGGTCGCCCCTGGCTTCCCACACGCCCGCCACCGGCGAGCACGTAGACGAGCGCGTTGAAGGACGGATCCCAGGGCAGCTGCAACAGCGCACCGGGCGAGACGGTCGCGTGCAGCAGCGTGATCGGCGTGTGTGTCGACCCCGGGCCGCGATGACCGCCGACCTCGCCGGCGATCACCCTAACCAGGGCACCCGCGTCCGCGGAGGCCACCAGGACCACGTCATCGGCTTCGATGCTCTGGTATGCCGGCGGGATCATCTTGGTCTTCGCGGGCAGATTCACCCACAACTGCACGCCGTGGAACAGTCCCCCGGAGATCACCAGATCCTCCGGCGGCGTCTCGATGTGCAGGATGCCGGCCCCGGCGGTCATCCACTGGGTGGCGCCGTTCTCGATCATCCCGCCGCCGCCGTGGGAGTCCTGGTGCTGGAAGCGCCCGTCGATCATGTAGGTCACGGTTTCGAACCCGCGATGCGGATGCCACGGCGTGCCTTTGGGCTCACCGGGCGCGTACTGCACCTCGCCCATCTGGTCCATGTGCACGAACGGATCCAATTGCGCGAGCGGCACTCCGGCGAAAGCACGATGCACCGGAAAGCCCTCGCCCTCGAGCCCAGTGGGTGCGGTGGTCACACCGACCACCCCCCGCTCGGCGGCCTCGGGCGGCGGGCTGTCCAAGCGGGGCAACCGGAGATAATCGGCGGTCACAGCGGGCATGGTCGACTCCGATCACGACGGTCAGACACCATTTCGTGCATTAATCAAACGCGCGACGAGCGACCGACCGCAACCCCCGACAGGCCAGAACGGGCAGTCTCTCAATACAGACAGTGGACCATTCGGCGACGCCGACACCTACTGGCTCGAGCACAAGGCTTCAGCGCCGAAGGCTACCGTCGCTGCAAGAAAGGTAAGGATGCATGACCGCTGACCGCACACTGTTGGACGTCGACCGGATGCCGCGCGGCAGGTGTCGAGCGCCTGAAGGCCAGGCGAGGCTTGCAAACCGAAACCGTTGTCTTCAGTCGCGCGACCAGGTAATTGCCCGTTCCGTTTTCGAACTTCGCTCGAAGGATTGCGCATGACCGATCCGAACACCACGTTGCCTCCCGCGGTGCGCAGGGCGCTGGAGCTGCTCGCCGATCCACCGGCCAAACCAGACGTCAGCAACGGCTACCTCGAACTGCTGGGCGCCGGGTTGCCAACAGGGACCCCTCGGGTGGAGGCGGTGTTCGCCTCGCCGGTCGGGTCAATGGTCTACGACAACATGCAAGCGTTGATACGCAGGCTGTTCAGCGCCATGCAACAACCCATGGAATGGTTGAACATCCCGCTCGGCGGGATCGCGCTGGACGTCGGCTGCGGCCCCGGTACCGTGACGGCGTCGCTGGCGCGCGCCGCGGGCCCGGACGGGCTGGCCCTGGGCCTCGACCTCTCGCAGGCGATGCTGGCCCGCGCGGTGCGCGCCGAAGCGGGACCACAGATCGCCTTCCTGCGCGCGGATGCGCAAAAGCTGCCGCTGCGCGACGAGACGGTCGACGCGGTGGTCTCGATCGCCGTGCTGCAGCTGGTGCCGGATCCAGTAGCGGCGCTGGCGGAGATGGCGCGGGTGCTGCGCGCTGGCGGACGGCTGGCCGTGATGGTTCCCACAGCCGGGCGCGCCGCCCGGATTTGGCGGATGCTCCCCAGCATCGGGGCCCATTTGTTCGGAGAAGACGAAATCGGCGACATCCTCGAAGACCACGGCTTCACCAGCGTGCGGACCAACAACTTCGGCACTCTCCAGTGGGTGCGGGGCAAACGCGGATGAACGCGGCGCCAGTCGATCGCCGCATTTCGTTGACTCTCCCGACGGCCATGAGCTGCCGCTGCCGCCGAGCGTCGGCAGCGGCCACGATCCGCTGCGCAGTTCTGTAGTTGATCCTCGATGCTTTGGCAGCAGCGTTGATCGACTGTCACAAGTCGTTTGCAGGTGCCCAGACCGATCCCGCTTGCGGCTCCGGTAATGGGCCGGGACCGGTGGACGGGCCGGTCGGTGGTGCTTACGCCTTGTCGCGGGATAGCACCTCTCGCCTGAGCTCGATCACCTGTTTCTCAAGGTCGATCACAGCCTTGGAGCACATGGCTGTCAGTCCAATGAGTTTCACGACTACCGCCCATATCCGGCTGTGGCCGGTAAAGGATTCGTCGAACTCGGCGAACCGCTCGAGGAGTTCCCTTCCGATAACGGATTCGGGATCGAGCTGTATCCGCCGCATTTTGCTGAACGCCGAGAAGTCGGCTGTTTCTTCGGGATGGGGCTCCATCTTTCGAGCTTAGGCCGCTTGCGGCGGCCGGTGGGCCGAAAGAATCTTTCCCTGGCAGCGGTCGCGGTCTAGCGTCTCGACGGCGACCAAAACCTATAGAACCGTTAAAGACCAAGTCCAACGGTCCAGCACTTCTCGGGAAACTGGGCAGGTGTTCAGCCCGGATCGGCACCGCCTGGCCTCGAGCAGCGGCGACAAGACGGTGCGGTTGTGGGACGCCGACACCGGCCAACCCCTCGGCCAACCGCTCACCGGACACACCAACAGCGTGACCAGTGTGGTGTTCAGCCCGGACGGTCACCGCCTGGCCTCCGCCAGCGGCGACAAGATGGTGCGGTTGTGGTACGCCGACACCGGCCAACCCCTCGGCCAACCGCTCACCGGACACACCAACAGCGTGACCAGTGTGGTGTTCAGCCCGGACGGTCACCGCCTGGCCTCCGCCAGCGGCGACAAGATGGTGCGGTTGTGGGACGCCGACACCGGCCAACCCCTCGGGCCACCACTGACCGGGCACACCGGCAACGTGCTCAGTGTGGCGTTCAGCCCCGACGGTCACCAACTCGTCTCCGCCAGCTTCGACGACACGATCCGGATCTGGGATGCCGACCAGCCCCTGACCGGGCACACCGAACCCGTTGCCAGTGTGGCGTTCCGCCCCGACGGGCACCGCCTGGCCTCCGCCAGCGGCGACAAGACGGTGCGGTTGTGGAACGCCGACACCGGCCAACCCATCGGCGCACCCCTCACCGGGCACACCGGCCAAGTGGACACTGTGGCGTTCAGCCCCGACGGCCACCGACTGGCCACCGGCGGTGAAGATGACACCGTGCGGTTGTGGAACGCGGACACCGGCCAACCCATCGGAGAGCCCCTCACCGGCCACGCGGGCCCGGTATATGGTGCCGCGTTCAGCCCCGACGGCCGGCGCGTGGCCTCCGCCGGCCGCGACGATACGGTGCGGCTGTGGCCCGTTGCCGCTACACCGCAGATGCTGTGTAACAAGTTGACCGCCAACATGAGTCACAAGCAGTGGCGCGACTGGCTGTCCTCGGACATCGGTTACATCACACTGTGCCCCGGGCTGCACACACCCGCTGACGGCGCTACCGGACAGACCTGAACAATTCTTGGTGGGCGCCGGAGTTGGGGCGTGGCAAGAATTGCCACTAGCGCGGCCAAGACGCGACGCACACAGCGAGCCTTGCCACGCGGTAGATCGTGAAATGCGTTGTCTAACAATATCTTTGATTCTGATGGATGTCACGGCACCCGACAACCATCCGGCACTTGGTTCGAAATCCCGTTGGCTACCCGACGATCTCGATTCGTCCTATGAGGAAGGCGCGTCATGCTCCAACGACGACTCCGGCGGTGCAGCCGACAACGCCTCGGCTCGGATCCTATCCGCCCTGACAGCCCGTGCAATCCAGTCAGGCTTTGTCACCCTAAGCGATGGGCCCAGCCAAACGATGCGTTCCATGCCCGCGTGAGCCGAGAACTGATGTCACTGCGACGATTTGCAGACCGACCGAGGCGAGGATGGCAGGGTATTCCTTCACGAAGATGCGGTCCAATTCGGCGATGTCGTCGGGCAGCTCCTCGAACGGCACAAGATACGGACTTTTCTTTTGCTCGACATCTTTGTCTCCCAGGGTCCAGCCGTCGGCGAGGCGTTCTCTCATCCAGCGGTCATGTTCGGCGATGGCAAGTGTTTCGATCTCCGGGCCGGTGAGTGTGAAACTTGCAGCATCCCAGTCGCGCAACGGCGCGAGCTCGTATTCGATACTGCGCAATTTCGCGGCGATGTCACGGGCGTGGGCGCGGCTGGACTCTTTGCGCGATTCGTCCAGTTCCGCCCACGCTGGGGCGTGGTTGCCCGCCGCGATCTGGTCGGCGCGCCAGCGCTCATGCAGCGCGCGCGCGATGGCTTCGAACGATCCGCCCCGGATAAGATCGACCGTGCAAATGCGCTCCAGCGTAGGGAAAACGACGACGTTTGCGAGCGGGCCATTGGTGCTCCGGGTGTCGCTCATGATCCGAGATACCCCATCCGAGCGCGACAGCGCGACGACCAGGCCGATGGCCGGATGCAATGCGTGGCGCAGCTTAAGCGCGGTCTCAAGCGTGTTCTCGTCGCGGTATGCAGTGACGTAGGCGCGGGTTAGTGGCGGGGCTGCCGCGTCGGCATGATGGGCCGGCAGCCGCTGGATGTCGCGGGCCGAAGTCGTGAGGCTGATGAATTGACATACCTTTTCCAGGTCGGGATGTTGGGCGAGCAGTGCGCGCACCTGCTGATCCCCTCGGTCGTCCAGCACAGTGACCTGCAGCGGGGAGGTGTCGTCGCGGCGGCTGTCGTACCAATCGCGCGCCGCGTGCCAAATCAGCCAGCCTCCCAAGTCATCAAGGTGGGCGACCAGAATGTGTGGCTGCCCGTGCTCGCAGTCGATGGGAAACTCGTTGAGCATCAAGCGCGCGCTGATCTCGTCGGTATTGAAGAAGTCCAATGCCGACGCAGAGTCGGTGCGCTTGGTCTCTTGAATCCGCAGTAACACGCACAAGTTGGGGTCGGTGATTTGGGCCAGACAGCTCAATTGACCGCCGGAATGGGACGCGACCAACTCACTGGCGACGGCCACAATCTCGGTATTGACCGCATCCTCAGGGGTGACAGCCAGCAGCCGGGCCGCGCGCTCCACGCCGGCGGTGTGCAATGTGCGCTTCAGCTGCGCATCACCGATGATCACCGGCACCCCCCGGCTACGGCACAAGTCGATGTGGGGATTGTTGGCGTCCGCCTCGATGACCACCACGCCCGCATTGGCGTCACGCAGATGGCCAACAAACACGCTGCCCTTATAGCCGAGACCGCACACCACGACATGGCCGCGCATCCACGGGATACGCATTTGCCGTACCCGGTCGGCAAACAGGGCTGCGATCGCCGTTACACCCGCCCACCCCGTGACGATGAACGCCAAAAAACGGGCGATGTTCAGCGTGGTGGGCAGGTGGGTTTCGGCCATCGTCGTCCCGAAGAACAACTGCATGCTCGCGTAAGCGACGTCACTGAGCGAGGGACCTTTGTGTTGGCCGGATAAGTACTTCCAATACCCAACGCAACCCAGGGCGAACGCACCAATGCCGGCCACCACAAGGATTTGCCAGCTGTAGTCGGCCAACACGCGAAAGACCTTGTGTGAGATCGAGTTTCGAAATCGCATTAACCTCACCGGATCCTACTGATACTCGCGGTCAGGTCGAAGATCCACCCAGACAATCACTGGCACTCATCGCACCCATTGGGGCCGGCGGGAAGCACGCTCCGCCAGCGCCTCCCAATCCTCCGACCTGACTGCCAAGATGCACACTCCCTGCGATCCACTCTGCTCCGCGAGCGGTTCAGTTGCCACCACCTACGACGGACTAGGCCCGCCCCACAAACGTATCGGCTACGCGCCGCCGACGTCCATGTTTTCATAGGTCGTCAGCACGGGAGAGTAAACGCGGCGCTGAAACCCAACACGCAGCGCCCGTAGCACACGTAGCATCATTGCGGCAGCCAGATCGATCCCAGGCGGCGTGGGGAGACTGATCCCTTGTGGGGCCGGTCACGCGGGTGGGTAGGCACGAACGGTGGTGAGTGGTGGCTGAGTTTGCCACGGGCGTGGCGCTGGCGATTGATTTCGGCAGCACGCAGCTATCAGCTTCTGTTTGCCGGACGGTGAAACTGCTTAGACGTCAAACGCTTTCAGCAGCAGGCGCGAGGATGTGGCGAGATCACCTGATTCATAGCATGATGCCGACTATGAAGCACGTGATGACGATGGCGCTGATCGCCACCGCCATGCTGGCCGCGCCAGCAGGCCACGCCGACCCTGATCCCCACAAACCCGACTTGGGTGCCAATTACTGCCCGGGTGGCGTGACGGCAGACCCGGCGTCCCTAGGGCCCTCTTGCGACGGCGTGCCCTACCCGGACGGCTCGTACTGGCACGCCACACAGCGCGGCACCTCGAGCTCCTTCGTAGTGGTGCAGTGCCTCGTGCCCGCTCCCCCGCCAGGTCCCTTCTCCGGCCTCCTGCCGCAAGTGACCGGGCCGTTACCGGCACCGCCAGGCAGCTGCGGTCAGTAGCGGCATGACGTTCTGGAAGTGATGTTCGTACCCGTAGACAGATCGCGAAGACATCTGCGCGAGAAGCGAAGTAGGACTCGGTTCCCGTCTCTAGCATGTGCTACGTGACTCACCTGACGCCGAGAAGAAAGGAAGGGAATCGAATGCCCTCACCTCGCTGGCTGGCCAGACTTGCCATCCCTATGATGGCTGGCGCTGCCCTGGTTAGTAGCGCTGCAATTGCGACTGCTGCCAATCCCGATGACGAGGCATACCTCGCAAAGCTGCGCGCCGTCGGCCTCACTTGGCCCCCCAGACGGAAGAGGCACTCATCGGGGAGGCCCACCTCATCTGCTACGACCTCACTTGGGATTGGACGCCACAACAGATTGCCCACGACATCCACGCCCACTTGAACGCGAGGGGCGTTACGTTGGGGGACGTCGGAACCATGGTTAACGCGGCACACTCGACCTATTGCCCCGGCAACGTGTGCGACGCCCCTACCCTTTGCACCTGACAGCACACCTGGCGCGCCGCTGGCGGCCTAACGTACTGCGGTCGCACCGTGCAGCCCGCGACACTCGGCGACCGATTCTTCGACCGTTTTTGCGGGAGCGGGGCCAACCCGTTGGTACGGTGCGCATGACGCTAGGGAGAAATCATGAGCCGCAACACTTACGGGTTGGTAGCCGCGGCGATGGCGATCGGTTTAGTTGCGTCGGCTTGCAACAGTTCTCCTAATTCGGCGACCACGACAACGTCGCAAGCCACAGCAACGCAACTGCAATCGCTAATACCCACACCGGCGAACACTCAGCGCACCGACGGCCCTACCTCCATTCCAGACAACGGCATCCATATGCACTTCCTGGCCAACGGATCGGCGACCGACGTTCTGGATGCGTACAAGACCGCGCTCGAAGGTAAGCGCTGGGCGGTGACCGTCGTGGCTTCAGGTGGCTGGGGCGGAGCCGGCGGCGCCACCTACACCGGGACCCAGGGCGACACCTACGGCGTGTTTAGCGGCGGAGGCTCCGGTAGCACTGCTGACGTCAGTGCCTGCGCATGGCCGTCAAAGCCCTCGAACCCCAACTGCGGTGGAGGCAACCGACAATAACGGCGACGACTGGCTCACCGCGGATTCGCGGTCACGTCGCGGTGAGCGTCAGCATCCCGCGAAGCTTTTGCCAGCTATTGGCCAGGCCGGGATGCAAACGCAAGTCACCTACCTGATCCTCGTTAACCCAGCGCAGCTCAGCGCTTTCCGCACAGCCCACCACCGGCAGCAGCTCGACGGCGTCGGCGATGACGGTGGTGTATGTCCAGCGGGTGCCGAACGGCACAGCGGTCACCACCGAGGCGCGCAGTTCGACCTGATCGGGCCGGACGCCGGTCTCTTCATAGGTCTCGCGGATCGCGGCCTGCTCGGGGGTCTCGTGGCTGTCCCTGGCCCCGCCCGGTAGCCCCCACGTGCCACCCTGGTGGCTCCATATCGACCGCCGCTGAAGCAAGACGGCGCACGAACCGTCGGGTGCCGGGGCGCGCAGTAGAAGCCCGGCAGCCCCATACCGGCCCCAATAGCGATTACCGGTGGTCGAGACCACCCACCCGTTGCCGTCACCGCGCACACGCCCACGATATGCGCCGGTCCCGCTCATACTGTTAGGCGCGCGAGCGGCACCTGGTGAAATGCGAATAAAGAAAATGCCAACCGCACATTAACGCTCGACAACGTCCATCAGATGCACGTAACCCGCCGAGAATTATTGTCTTTCAAAGCCTTTGATATACGAGCAGCGTGGATTTACAGCTGATTTGACGATTGCCGATTTCCACGATTTAAGCCTCAGGTGGTTACCTGCACCGAGGGAAACCACGCAGTGGTTTACCTGATCCCACCGCTTCGCTGCGGCGGCGACGCATGTGGCGCCAATCCCGTTGTCTGCAGGCGGATTACGAGCGTTTGACAACGGACGTTCGAGAACGGTCTGCATCGCGTCTACCGCAGCAGAATTGGGTGACTTGCGCGCTTCTGCCTGGTCGTTACGCTTCGTCAACAGACGCGCCCTGAGGTCAACCCGATTGAAAGCGAGGATCGATGCAGAAAGACCTACGCGTTAACCCAGATGAGTTGGGCGCTGCAGCCACTCGTTGGCAGATGATTGGCGCCGGTCTGGGTGCGGGCGATGCCCCACCAGTCAACCTTGCCCGGACCTGGCCCAGCGCGGCCGCGACTGACGGAATCCATAGCCAGGCGGCCGCCGCCACGGCGGCGTTCCAAACGCGTATTGGTGAGACCGCCGCAGCGTCCCACGATGCCGCCAACGTATATCCGAACCACGAGGCGACGCTGGAAGCAGGCGAATTCAAAGACCTGATCGGCGCGATCACATCCCCGATCTCGAATCTCGCCGGCGTGATCTCCGGGTCCATAGGCAGCCTCAACTCCGTCACCGGGGTGCTCGGGAGTGTCAGCAGTGCGGCGGCCTCGACCTCAAGTTCCCTCGTCAACAACCTAACCGGCACGCTGAGTCATGCCGGCAGTTCCCCTCATACCCCAGCGGTGCCGGTATCGGCTGATACGCCACCGGCGCCTGGGCCGACTGCCAGCGCACCGGTGCCTGGACCGACAGCATCAGCGCCGGTGCCAATTGATCAGCCGTCCAAGGAATTTGGGACCGGAGGGGTCGTATGATCCCTACGCTCAGCCAGGTTGAGGCTTACACCACCCACCACCTGGTCGACGCCGCCGAGTATTGGGTTCGCCTGGCCGACCACTGGGAGGATGCCCACTGGCAGGTCCGCAACCAGGCCCATGCGCTGGACTGGCAGGGTGTCGGCGGAGACGCCTTGCGGGCGCGCACAGCATCGGATTACACCGTTGCCAGCAACCACGCCGACCAAATGCGCAGTACCTCACGGATCGCCCGTCAACAGGCCGGCGAGTTGGAGCGCCTACGCGATCGGGTTCTCTACGCAGTCGAGGACGCTTACAACGCCGGTTTCACCGTCGGGGAGGACCTGTCGGTCACCGATACTCAACCGAGCCGCACAACCGCCGAGCTGGCCGCTCGTCAAGCGCAGGCCCAAGTTTTCGCCGCAGACATTCGCAGCCGAGCGGGTGCGTTGGTCGTGGCTGATACCGAGGTTGCCGGCAGCCTCACCGGATCCGCTGCCGGCGTTGGCACTACCACCTGGTCGTAAACCGGAGTCACGCCCACAGTTTCAATGCGCCGATTGGCACCCAGCCGCAGCGAGTGTTGGCTAGTGCGATCGCAAGATGACGATCGCGCTGTCGAACTTTTTGAAGGGCTTGAACGTATCTGCGGGAACGCCGAAGACGGCGGACAACACCCGCGGTGGAAGCAGGCTGAGGGACTCACCTATGCCGATGTTGTCTTTGGATTCGGGCGTACTGGTGTTCTGGATGATTATGATTTTCATGTCGGCCGGGCCCCGGTTCTCGAAGTAGTGGAAGGAACCCTGGGGTGCGAACACGACGTCGCCGACATGTTGGTCGAAACTCTCGTGGTTGCCGTTCCCGTCGACGAGCACCCAAGCCGCGACTCCGCTGGTCACTATGTTGAGCTCCCACGCGCTGGGATGCCAGTGCGGCTCGCGGATACCCCCGGGCACCAGCGTGAGCTTCACGATGCTGGCCGCTTGACCTTTGAGTATCGGAAAATCGTCCTCGTCCGCCTGCTGAAACCAGCCCCCGTCATACTTGCTGACGGGCGAATCGCCGAGATGGAACAGGTGCGATTTCGAGGTGATCGTCTCAGCGGGTAGGCGGGGATCACCAAACCGTGTCGCATCATCGGCCAGCGACATTTCCTTATCGGTGCGAT
>Ga0210390_10005366_pt1 | contig 10739 bp, 6 predicted proteins | sample IncBWH11OmetaG_FD_161050 | JGI IMG/M metagenome (GOLD analysis project Ga0210390, IMG submission 161050) | Forest soil microbial communities from Barre Woods Harvard Forest LTER site, Petersham, Massachusetts, United States - Inc-BW-H-11-O ... | reverse complement strand
AAGAGGGGCGAAGCTGGCCGCGACCGAGAGAAGATGAATTCCTGAGGAGGGAAGCCCCTTCTCGGGCCTAAGTCTTCAATCGTGCTCGTTATCGTCCTCGTCCTCGTCCTCGTTTTGCCCGCGAGCGAGAAAACGCATCCAGGCAGAGCGGCAGTCCTTAGTCGCTTTTTCCTTTAATGCTAACCGGTTTGACCGGCGACGATCAAAGACCGAGGACGAGCACGAGCACGATAACGAGCACGATTGGAGGATGAGGACGACGACGAGCACGAGCGTAACTCTTGAACTCCTGCAACTCCTGCAACTCCTGAACTCCTGGCCTCAATGCCCCAATCGTTCTTGCGCTCGCTCTTGTTATCGTTCTCGATGTCCCTATGCAGCAGCTGAACGAAACCGCTGAACAAAAGCGGCTGGATGAGGCCCGGGAGCAGAAAATCCCCTGGAGGAAATGGGGTCCCTACCTATCGGAGCGGCAGTGGGGAACGGTGCGTGAGGATTACAGCGACAACGGCGATGCCTGGAGCTACTTCAGCCGGGATCAGGCGCATTCACGCGCCTACCATTGGGGTGAAGACGGGCTGGCCGGTTTCTCCGACGAGAAACAACAGTTGTGTTTCGCACTCGCCCTTTGGAACGGGCGGGATTCGATCCTCAAGGAGCGGCTCTTTGGACTCACCAATAGCGAAGGCAACCACGGCGAGGACGTCAAGGAGTACTACTACTATCTCGATGCGACACCGTCGCATTCGTACATGAAATGGCTCTACAAATATCCGCAGGCTCCATATCCGTACACGGACCTGCTGGAAACCAACTTCCAGCGTTCCCGCAACGAGGTTGAATACGAGCTGATAGATACGGGTGTTTTCGACCAGGATCGCTACTTTGATGTCTATGTGGAGTATGCAAAGGAGACTCCCGAGGAAATCCTCATTCGAATATCGGTTTCTAATCGAGGTCCAGAACCAGCCTCACTTCATGTGCTACCCACCCTTTGGTTCCGGAACACCTGGACCTGGTGGCCGGTCGCGTCAAAGCCGGTGCTCCGTCAGTTTCCCAATCCGCGCGGGATGCGCATCATTGCCGTCTCTCACACCGAGTTGGGCGACCGCTGGTTATACATCGACGGGGAAGTACCGCTGTTGTTTACCGAGAACGAAACCAACAACCTGCGCATCTTCGAGACCCCAAATGCAAGTCCGCACGTGAAAGACGGCATCAACAATTTCCTGGTCCATAGCCGCCCCAATGCCGTGAACGCCGCGCGCACCGGTACGAAGGCGGCCGCACATCATGCGCTGAACATCGGGCCCGGGCAGAACAGAACCGTGCGCTTGCGCCTGTCGGCTATTAATCCTGGGAAAATCCCCGATCCTTTTGCCGGCTTTGACCAGACGTTTGCCACGCGACTGCAGGAGGCAGACCAGTTTTACGGCGCAATCACACCTCCCGGGATCGGGCAAGACGCGGTTAATGTGATGCGGCAGGCGCTGGCCGGAATGCTCTGGACCAAACAGTACTACTTCTTCGAGGCCGACAAATGGCTGGAAGAGCATGGCATCCATGCACTGCAACCGGGCGCTCGGCAGGTCCGGAACAGCGAATGGTTCCACATGATCAACGACCACATTATCTCCATGCCGGATAAGTGGGAATATCCATGGTATGCCGCCTGGGACCTGGCGTTTCATGCAATCGCCCTTTCGACAGTCGATGTCGATTTCGCCAAGGACCAGCTCGATCTGATGCTTGGCGTGGACTACCTCCATCCGAGCGGCCAGCTCCCCGCGTACGAGTGGAACTTTAGCGATGTCAATCCACCGGTGCATGCTTGGGCGGCGATTTTCTTGCACCGGACCGAGGAGGCACTCCGCGGCAAGGGCGAAATCGCTTTTCTCAAGCGGGCTTTTGCCAAACTGACGCTGAACTTCGACTGGTGGGTAAATCGTAAAGACCGCTTTGGTAAGAATGTCTTTGACGGAGGATTTCTGGGCCTAGACAACATCGGCGTGTTTGATCGCAGCGCACCGCTGCCCACAGGGGGACATCTGGAGCAAGCCGACGGCACCGCCTGGATGGCATTATTTTGCCACAACATGCTGGAGATCGGTGTCGAGTTGGCAGGGTACGATCCGGATTACGACGAGTTAGCGGCGAAGTTTGCCGATCATTTCCTCTGGATCGCTCATGCAATCAACAGGCTTGGACCGGATGGCATGTGGGACGAAGAGGATGGGTTCTACTATGATGTCCTGCGGCTCCCGGATGGAACCGCTTCGCGACTCAAGGTCCGCTCCGTGGTGGGTTTGCTGCCTCTCTGTGCCGCCACCATCGTCGAACCGTGGCAACGGGAACGCGTCCCGTACACGACTTCACACCTACTCGCCCGTTTGCGGCGTATGCCACATCTCCGACAGGATATCCATCCAACCGGTCCCGGTCATTTTGGCGTCGCCCAACGCGGCATCATCGCCCTGGTACGACCGGACAGACTGCGGCGGATCCTTTCACGGATGCTCGATGAAAACGAATTTCTGAGTTCCTATGGAATCAGAGCGCTCTCCCGTTACCATTCCGAGCATCCCTATGTCTTTCGCGTTCATGGGGAAGATCACCGGGTGGACTACCTGCCAGGGGAGTCGAACACCGGGATGTGCGGCGGTAATTCCAACTGGCGTGGCCCAATTTGGATGCCTATCAACGCGATGCTGATTCGCGCTCTTCTTCAGTTTTATCTGTATTACGGCGACAACTTCAAAGTCGAGTGCCCAACCGGTTCAGGAAAATTGATGAACTTGTTCGAGGTTACTCAGGAGATCTCAACCCGACTTCAGCGAATCTTTTTACGGGACGAAAAAGGCAGGCGTCCGGTCTACGCGGACGTCGAGAAGTTCCAGAATGACCCCCACTGGAAAGATCACCTGTTGTTCTACGAATACTTTCACGGAAACACCGGCGCGGGCTTGGGAGCCAGCCATCAAACCGGTTGGACGGGTTTGGTGGCCAAGCTCATCCAGCTTTACGGTAACCTCGATCCGAAGAAAGGTCTTGAACAGGGAAGGGTCGCGTTATTCCAGCACCGGAATTAGGTAGATGCTCCGCCTGAGCCCGGGTGGGCCTTCCACAATCCCTGATCGTGCTCTTCTTTCCACCCTTTTCAGCAGCTACAGCAACGATCGTCGATCCGATAAACGGGGCCTTCGGGAACCAGATGCGGGAGGAACAAAGTTCTGTCAGAATTTCGAGGAATCTGATTTAGTGATCTGGTCGACGGCAAGAACACCCCCTGAATAGAAAACCGTTTTTTTTCAATGGTAGGCACCTTTGCCGCCTCTGGATATAAACCCGCCTCCCACTCCCAGCACGCTATGATCAAAAAGCTTCTTTGTGGAATTTTCCTATGCTTTTCTGCAGCTCAGGCTTTCGCCTGGACCGATGGCGAACTTCTGATCTGGATTAGTGATAACCGGGCCTACCACGCTTTAGGCGATCTTGGTAAAGCCTTTGAAAAGGAAGTCGGGGCTCCTGTGAAAGTGGAGACCCAGGAAGGAATCACCGATAAATTCCAAGCTGCCGCCCAGAGTGGCAAAGGCCCTGATATCTTCTTCTGGGCACACGACCGGATCGGAGAATGGGCCGATGCCGGCTTAATTAAGCCGCTGGAGATCAAAGACGATTTCAAGGCCGCCTTTATTCCCATGTCCTGGGACGCCGTCACTCATAAGAAACAAACCTGGGGATATCCTATTTCCCTGGAAGCCGTTTCGTTAATCTACAATAAGAAATTCGTCACCGGCACCCCACCGGCCCAACTCTCGGAATTCGCCGCCTACAATAAAGAACTCAAGGCGAAGAGTCCGAACGTGATTGCCATTATGTGGGACTATAATACTCCCTACTTTAGTTGGCCTTTCCTCGCCAGCGCCGGAGCTTACTCTTTCAAGAAAACGGCCGAGGGCTTTGACATCAAAGACATTGGGGTCGACAGTCCGGGCGCGCTCGAAGGTCTGCAGGCGATCGTCGGCTTGATCAAGGATGGCATTATGCCGAAGGGCTCTACCCAAGCTGTGATGGATCAGAAAATGAGCAGCGGCGGCTTGGCGATGATGATTAATGGACCGTGGGACTGGGCTAATCTGCGGAAGGGCGGCGTCGATTTTGCTCTCGCTCCATTACCAGGGGTAGGCGGTAACCCGGGTAAACCTTTCGTGGGAGTTCAGACGGCAATTCTCAATCGTTCAACCCCGAACGGTGATTTAGCACAGCAGTTTCTGGAAAAATACGTCTGCACTGTCGACGGGCTGAAAGCCATGGACGCCGATGCGCCGATCGGCGTTCCCGCGCTCAAGTCTCTTGCTGACGAAATGGCCGCCAAGGACCCCTTAATTAAAGTGACTTACGAGAACTGTCAAAATGGGGTCGTGATGCCCAACATACCCCAGATGGGTAAGTTCTGGAGCACGATGAAAGCCGCGTTTGAAATAGCTACCAACGGCGGTGCTACACCTCAGGTTGCCTTGCAGGACGCTAGGAAAAACATGGAAAAATGAGCGCACTGATCGGGAGGTTGCAAATCCGTCATATTCTGGTTGTCCTGCTGGCGGTTCCCGCGCTCTATCTAACTTTTATTCTCTACCACAGCGGCAACCTCTGGATTGGGGTTGGTTTGTTAGTGGTGACCTGCTTGGGGGCGTTCATTTACCTGAACCCCTCAGCGATGACGTTCCGATATCTCTTTCCCGGCTTCCTCGGGTTTGGGATTTTCGTCATCTTTCCACTGATCTATACGGTCTACATCGGTTTTACGAAATACAGTTCTCAGAACCTTCTTCGTTTCGACCGTAGTGTGGCTTTAATTCACAACGAAACGTTCCTCAGCCCCAACGCAGCTTCCTACAAATACAAACTCTACGCACAAGACGACGGCAACTACCTCTTGACCCTGGAGGACGAAAAGGATTCGACGCGGCGCTTCGTGTCAGACCCCTTTGAACTCACTCCAGGGGTAAAACCTAAAACCGAGCCAGAACCTGTGAAACTCAGCACCTGGCCACCAGGCCAGGAGGTTCCGGGCAAACCGTTGGAGATGGTTCAGATCAACAGAGGTAAGCTGCTGATCCCGATGAGAGCCCAACAATTCGCACTTCCGGACGAAACATTGGTGGCCTTGGCGGGCCTGACTAATTTTTCATCACGAGAACGGCTCTGGACGCCCAATCCGGACGGCTCGTTCACCAGCAAAAAAGACGGCACCGTCATCCGACCCGATTTCAGGCTTGGCTTCTTTGTCAACGATAAAGGGGAGAGGGTTGGGGTTGGTTTCAGAACGTTCAGCGGTTTTGACAATTATTTGCGAATCCTCACCGATCCCCGCATCCAGGGCCCATTTTTCAGGATCTTCTTGTGGACGGTTGCTTTCTCGGCTTTATCGGTCTTTATGACCTTTGCGGTCGGAATGCTGTTGTCAGTTATCCTCGAACAAAAGGATCTCCGTTTCCGCCAGGCCTACCGGACACTCTTCATCCTCCCCTACGCAGTTCCGGGTTTACTATCCATCCTGATCTTGAAGGGCTTATTTAATCAGGAGTTTGGCGCGGTGAACACCTTGCTGAGAGGGATATTTGGTTTTGCTCCGGAGTGGAATACCAATCCATGGGGAGCCCGGGCGATGATTCTACTAGTGAATCTCTGGTTAGGCTACCCTTATATGATGCTGATCTGCACCGGGATGCTGCAATCGATACCCTCGGCCATTTACGAGGCGAGCGCGATCGACGGCAGCAATAAGATCCGCGATTTTTTTGACCTGACCTTGCCCCTGGTCCTTCCGCCGATGACCCCGATTATTATCTCGGCCTTCGCCTTTAACTTTAACAATTTTAATCTCATCTATCTTCTGACCGCCGGAGGTCCTCAGATGGTCGGCGGAAATGCAGGCGAAACAGACCTCCTGGTGACCTATACCTACAGCATCGCTTTTCTCGACTCCGGCACTAACTACGGGTTAGCCAGCGCAATCGCGACTCTGCTTTTCATTCTGGTCGGGTTCCTGGCTTGGATCAATCTCAGGGTCACCGCCAAAAAAGTGAAAATATAAAACAGATGAATTCTCAACAGAAAACAGCCCTGCGGCTCGGGACCTCCCACTTGTTGCTGATCTTTTTTCTAGTATTGGTGCTGGTGCCGTATCTCATTGTGGTATCGGCTTCCTTGCGCAGAGGCAATTTTGCACCGAGTGGGTTGCTACCCGACAAGGTTAGTTTGGAGCATTGGAAGTACGTTCTAGGTATACCCTATCAGGAGGTGGTTAACACGGGAACGGGCGAAACGCGCATCATCAAGGCCGAAACACCCCCGTTACTCTGGTTCTGGAACTCGATTAAAGTCGCGGCAGTCGCTTCGGCGGGCATTATTCTCCTGTCCGGAACGGCTGCTTATGCGTTTTCTCGGCTTCACTTCAAATTTAAATCAGCGACCCTGGGTAGCCTCCTGATTCTCCAGATGTTCCCGATGGTGCTTGCCCTGGTTGCTATCTATGTGATCCTTGATTTCACGGGACAGTATATTCATTGGCTTGGACTGAACACTCAATCAGGACTTGTCATGGTCTACCTCGGCGGAATTTCGGGTTACATTTGGATGATTAAAGGCTATTTTGACACCATTCCCGCGAGCATGGAGGAATCGGCCCGGATCGACGGTGCCTCCCAGTTTCAGACCTTCGTTCAGATTCTCCTGCCGATCAGCATCCCCATTTTTGCCGTAGTCTTCATCCTTTCTTTCATCAGCTTCATGTCGGAGTATCCCGTGGCCTCGATTGTTCTTCAGTCGCGTAATAACTGGACGTTAGCGGTTGGCGCCAATTCGTTTTTACCCGAAAACCAACAACTCTGGGGCCGTTTCTCGGCGCTAGCCGTCCTGAGCGGCGTGCCGATTACGATCATGTTCCTGGTCTGTCAGAAGTATATCGTCGGCGGTCTGACCTCCGGTGGCGTGAAAGAATAAATTGTTCCTTAGGGGGGAACGCAGCCCTTCGAGAAGTCATTGCGGCTTCCGAAGGGCTGTAACTTCTCCTGCAACCTTTCAAAGCACCGGCCCAAGCGTAGCGATGAGGTTGTTCCACAACCGTCGAGAGATCGGCCAGGCAGCAACCGCCTCCTTAGTGATCCGATTCGAATGCCCGAGGTATTCCTGCTGACGCTCCCGCATAGCGCCGGTCAGAACGGGATCGTGGAACAGGATGTTATTCTCATAGTTAAGCTCGAAACTGCGACGGTCCATGTTCGCCGAACCGATTAGTGTGAGCTCGCCATCCAGGGTCAGCGATTTCGTATGCAGCAGGCCGCCTGTATACTCGAAGATCTTAACCCCCGCTGTGAGCAAGTCCGCATAGTAACTGCGGCTGGCCGCGCCAACGATCCACGAATCGTTTCTGGCCGGAAAGACAATCGTGATGTCTACGCCCCTGTAAGCGGTTGTGCATAGAGCATTGTTCAGGGACTCATCGGGTACATAGTAGGGTGTCGTGATGATGATCTCGCGCCGGGCCGCGAACAGCAAGGATTCGAACACCTCGGGCATGGCCGAATATCGCACCGTCGGGCCCGTGCCGATGACTTGAGCAGGCAGCCCGCCGGGCATGGGCAAAGGCAGCTCCTTACTTAGCAGTTCGTCGAGATTTTCATCCACGTAGGTCATCCAGTCGCTCGCGAAGAGGAACTGGTTTTGCCGCGCGACGGGACCCTCGAATCGCATCACCGCGTCCACCCAGGGTGCGAACTTCGCCTTCACGAGAAACTCGGGATCGGCACAGTTCTGACTACCGCAATAGGTGATGTGATCGTCGATGACGACAATCTTGCGATGGTTCCGCAGGTCGACGCGGCCAGCGAACAGCAGCAACAGGGGGTTGCCGATGGGCAGGCCCGCAGCCACGCGCACACCTGCCGCACGCATCGCCCGCCAATGTTGGGAGCGGATGATAGCGCGCGAGCCTAGGTCGTCGGCCATGGCCCGACAGGTCACGCCGCGGGCAGCTGCACGCTTCAGTGCCTCGACGACCTTGACGCCGTTATGGTCGGGCAGCCAGATATAGAACAGCACATGGACGTGATCCGTTGCAGAATCGATGTCGGCCACCATCGTGTCGATGGCTGTATTGGAGTCCGGCAGGAGGCGCGCGGAATTGCCGCCCACAGGATAAAATCCACTGATCGACTGCCCCAGGCGAAAGAGATGCCGGTGAGGCTCCGGAACGACGGCAGCAAAGTCCACCGGATCGCCGGCGGGATGAGACGGAATTTGCGGCAAGCTTTTAAGGACAGCATGCAACCGCTTCACACGGCGGCGGCCGATGTTCACCTCACCCAAAAGCAGATAGGCCACGATCCCCATCAGAGGGAGCACGCCTACGACCACCACCCAAGCGATTCGGGACGCGGGGTCACGATGGGGCCGAAGCAAGATTCGCACGATGATCGCCAACTCAACCAGCGTGATGAGTGCGAAAATGGGCAACGAATGGTGGGCCGCGGCGATCATGGTAGACTTTACCCACAGTGAAATCCCAAGTTACGAAAAGCAAAGCAACTTATTTCCACACGGCGGTAAGGCGATTTCCTCACAGCGGTAAGGCGTAACTCCAAGTAGGGTGAGGCTCCGTCCGAACCGGACTTCCCGCATCGCCCGGCCTGCAACGCCCCCCACAACCAATTTTCCTTCTCCGATCTTGTTTCCCCGGGAGCGAACGAAATCGTGGCAAACCCCCGGATCTGAGACGGCGACGATCAAAGTAGTCAGAGACCGATTACGAAATCATTGGCCTACCGTCACCGACTCGAAGACTAGCTTACAAGTTCAGGCGCCGATCACGGCGATGGGTTTTTTTTGATGGTAGAAGTCCCGAATGCTTTCCAGCCACCGCCGCAGGGGCATTGGCGAATGATGCCACTTAATCTCGTCAAAGAGATCGCCGCAGCGACGAGCGGTCTCGGGCGCAAGCCCTTTTTGCACCAGCTGTGCCACGATCTTTTCGGTGGTGAGATTGAGAATCGAGCCATGGGTGCGCTCAATCTCTTGATGGGTCTGATAGACGACGTTGAGGATCGAATGCGTGTAGATGTTGGATGGCAGAATATCCTCACGGTTCCCGACCTTCACAATTTGGGTGCCGGGAGCGAGCTCCACAGCTAATTCGACTGTGGAAGCTTGTAGGTTACAGATCATGCCGCGAATCCCAGCCCCGGTTTGGAGTTTGTCAGTGATCAAATAAACAAAGTCTCCGATTTTCATGCAATCAACTGCTACCGGGCTCGCGAAATGAGCCCAATAGATTGGACGATGCATTCACGAAATAATTCACGGGTAAGATTCTAGTGCCCGGCTCTATGACGGCTACGTTTTCAATCAGTTTAGTCTGTCCTGCTCCACTTCCAATTCCGGATCTCCGGCAGATCCTCCCCATATTGGTTAATGTATTGCTTATGCTCGACCAGCTTATCCTTGAGCTGCTGCTTGAGGTAAATGCCCTGGTCGCCAGTTTGCGGGACGCGGTCGATGGTGTCGATCACGAGATGAAAGCGGTCCAGATCGTTCAGGACCGTCATGTCGAAGGGCGTCGTGATGGTGCCCTCTTCCTTATAGCCGCGGACATGGATGTTCTCGTGGTTAGTGCGGCGATAGATCAGTCGATGGATCAACCACGGGTAGGCATGAAAAGCGAAGATGACGGGTTTGTCTTTGGTGAAGAGCGCGTCAAAATCAATATCGCTCAGCCCGTGCGGATGCTCGGTTTGCGGCTGCAGCTTCATCAGGTCAACGATGTTGACGACCCTCATTTTCAGGGCGGGTAAGTGTTCGCGCATAATGGAAACGGCGGCCAGTGTCTCCAGGGTGGGCACATCTCCACAACAAGCCATGACCACGTCGGGTGCCACGCCCTGGTCGTTGCTGGCCCACTGCCAGATGCCGATCCCCTCTGTGCAGTGTTTGACGGCAGCCTCCATCGTCAGCCACTGCGGCGCAGGGTGTTTACCCGCGACAACAACATTGACGTAATGGCGGCTGCGCAGACAATGGTCCATCACCGATAGCAGACAGTTGGCATCCGGCGGCAAGTAGACCCGCACGACCTCGGCTTTTTTGTTCACCACGTGATCGATGAAGCCGGGATCCTGATGTGTGAAGCCGTTGTGATCCTGGCGCCAAACATGGGAGGCCAGAAGGTAGTTGAGCGAGGCAATCTTCCGACGCCAAGGCAGGGCCGAAGTGACCTTCAACCACTTGGCATGCTGATTGAACATCGAATCGACGATGTGGATGAACGCCTCGTAGCAGTTAAAGAGTCCATGCCGGCCGGTCAGCAAATAACCTTCCAGCCAACCCTCGCATTGATGCTCGCTGAGCATTTCGATCACCCGCCCGGAGGGTGCAAGAAATTCGTCGTTCGCCTCGGTTGCGCCCTCCCATTGCCGTTTGGTCACTTCGAAAAGGGCTTCCAGGCCGTTGGAGAGCGTCTCGTCCGGGCCAAAGACCCGAAAATTCCTCCGCTCGCTGTTCAGCTTCGCCACATCGCGCAAGAAACGCCCGAGCAGGTGCGTGTCGCCCATACCGCTCACCCCAGGCGAGGGCACATCGACCGCGTAGTCGCGGAAATCCGGCATCCGCAGATCGCGAAGTAGCATGCCGCCGTTGGCGTGGGGATTGGCACCCATGCGGCGTTCGCCCGTGGGAGCCAGTTC
>Ga0210390_10005360_pt1 | contig 10748 bp, 8 predicted proteins | sample IncBWH11OmetaG_FD_161050 | JGI IMG/M metagenome (GOLD analysis project Ga0210390, IMG submission 161050) | Forest soil microbial communities from Barre Woods Harvard Forest LTER site, Petersham, Massachusetts, United States - Inc-BW-H-11-O ... | reverse complement strand
CTCGCCGATCCGGATCAGCCAAGCGTCATATTCTGCTCCGCTGTGACCGGCGGCCAGCAATTCCTCCAGCATGATCGTAACCTTGACGCCGTTCGGCGTCCCCAGTGAATAGAGCTGAAGCGGATGCTTCCCGCGCGCCAACGTCTTCTCATGCGTCGCGCCCGCGATAGGGCGATTGGTATTGCTGTAGCGCCAATTGGGACTGTCATCCTTGTCCCAGACCCAGACTTCCGGCGGCGTGTATGCAGGTGTGTCAGTCATGTTGGGGGCTCGCGTTAATCGCTCAATAGGCTCGCCGAATGAATAGAGCGGCGATCGTGGTCTGTCCAATTATGGTTGTGGCGAACAGAAAGGGCCCCTGCCCTTGGTGCGACCTTGTCGCAGTAGACGTCCGCTTTACCACCAACGCGTACGACTTGTCAGCGCGGGGCACGTTCACCGCGCCACGCTGACGACACTTGCCGGCGTTGCGGCCACGATCTGCCCGGCACAAAATCACGCCGTTGCGCTCGATCTCGACGGGCGCTTGCCGCCGTCGTTCACGCCCGAACCGCCGGCGTTTCATCTGCATGTCTGGTTTCCGAGCCGAGCCTCACCAGACCAAGGCTTCGGCCACATCGTGACACATCTGATCCCAATCGGAGACTTCGACGGACCGTACCCGTTCTTCGGCGATGATGGATGTCTTCTTTAGCGACCCATACGGGACATGCAATGGGGATGTCACTTCGGTTGCCGTTATGGATGCGCGCGACCGCGGATAGCGCGGTAACCGGAGATTTGCTTAGCCGCTTCGCAGCGTGTCAATTTACGGTGGCCAATTGACCCAATGGCAATTCATATTCCTGTAATAGAAGTGTCGTATTTGGTTCGCGGTCGAAAACTCGCTAGCGGTATCGGACTGCGTCAACGGCGCATCAAGATGCGCAAAATTCGACAAGATGGCAATGCACCTTCCGGCACGAATCGATACCGGCCGAGGCTCGCGTCTTCTCCATTGCGTTATTGATGACCTCTGGGAATCCGGCGCGCGCATCACGCTCGCCATTGACTCGAAATTGCCGAAGGAGTTCGTACTCGTCTTGTCGGCACAAGGCGCCGCGCGTCGCCGTTGTCGTGCGTTATGGCGAGATGAACTTAAACTCAGCGTCGAATTTTTGCCCGATCCTCACGAAGGTTCGCCGACAGCCGCCTAGAGGTGCTGTTCACAGCATGAATGGCAGGTATCGAGCCATTAGGAAGAAACACACGTTTGCGATAGCGGCGGCTAGTTGAGCGTCGTCAACAGGCGTTAAGTGTCGACATTCGGGCTGGCCGTCCCAAAGACGCGAACGAGCCGACCCGACATGGCCCTTCTCATCGGCCTTTAGCTTCGCGCAACGAGTATACTCAGTGGGTTTCAGCCGCCGCCCGCGCAAGCGTTGCCCGATGCTCGCTGACCGGGTGCTGCCGCGGCGCCGCGATTGGCTGGTCGCCGCCTTTATCAAAAATGACGATCGCGAGTTTCGCGTCTTTCTGCTCGATCGCGAAATTATAACCGCGCAGGACGCGCTCCACGATGCGCGGCAGTGATCCGGTATAGCTTCCGTCGATCTGTCGGTCGAGCGGGATCGAAGCGCGGTAAGAGATGTCGTAGTCGGCAATCAAGGCGGCAAGCACCTGAGCCACTGTTGTCCGCCGCACTTCGAGGCGGACGGCGTCGGCGCTGCCTTGGACGTTCAGCAGGCTCGCATCGCTTGCCGGCGGCAACGCGCGCGCATGTTGGATGTAGTCGGTCAAGCCGGCGGTGAGCGCGGTCGTGTCCTCCTGCGCGCGGGATTGGCCATTGGCCATCACCGCGGCTACGACACAAAACATCGCTAGAGCTAGTGTGAGCCATCGATTCATTTTCGTCTCGCCTCGTCCTTTTAGCGCAGCGACACTTACTTAAGGCTCGACCCAGATATCGGTGCGCTTGAGGCGCTCCAAGAACATCTGCTGATCGAATTTCTTGAAGGTTGTCGGAACTTCGAATGCCTCCGGCGGCTGCGGGGCTTCCTGAATATCGCGTAGCGCCAGCACGGTGCCGTCGTCGAGCCGGAATTTGACGGGAAAATTGAGCGCATTGTCGACCCAGGCGATGGCGTGGTCGTTGGGCGATGTCGTCTCGAATTTGGTGGCAGCGCGCTTGCCGAGGATTTCGGGCTGCTTCGCCTCACAGCGCCACTGTCTGCTGTCGCCTTCGATGCCGGCGACTTCGGCCATCGTCCGCCATTGCGGACACGGATCGGCTCCGCCCGCCGACACGAACAGCCGGGTCAGCCGGCTCGATTGCTTGGCATCCATGAAGACGTGCAGCCTCTGGCGCACCAGATAGGCGGCAGGCACCGTACCATCGACCAGCAGATAGCTGTTCGGGAATTCCGCAGTTTCGATACGTACCTTACGATCGGCCACGAATATTTTCCCCGGACTGCCGATGATTCCGCCGGCCGCATTGCTGACGACAAGCTCCGCGGAGAATTGCTGCGCCCGTGCCGGGCTGCCGGAACAAAGGATTGCAGCGGCAGCACAAGCGAATACAGCACTGGCGGCAAGCTTTGCGCGCATTGCAATCGTCTCGTTCCGGAAGTCCATCGCCGCGAGGGCAAAATACTGGCGCCGCCGCGCACGCTGCGCGGCGGCACCGGAGCGCAAGACGTGGAGACGCAAGCGTCTCCACGCCGCGTGGGTTCAGCTTACTCGGTGAACGGCTGATTGACCGGCTTGTCGAAGTCGAAGGCGTCGAATAGATCGTCAAGCGCGGGCATGTTGGCCGGAACGTAAGGATCGGCCTCCTTGCTCTTCGGGTTCGGCAGGTTATCGCGGCTGCGATCGGTTATCGGCGCCAGCGCCCAATTCCGCTCGATGAACTTATCCAGCGAGACGTGGTCGGCATAGCTGTGGTTGATTTTGCCGCCAGTCGTGAACGGCGACAGGATCAACAGCGGGATGCGCGGGCCGTCACCGAAGAAGTCGATCGGCTGAATGAAGCCCGAGTCGTAGTAGCCGCCGGCTTCGTCCCAGGTGATGAACACAGCGGTGTCGGCCTTGAGCGCCGGATTAGCGTCGAGCGCGTCGAGGATGTTCTGCGCATAGGCCTCGAACAGGTCGATCTTCGAGCTCGACGGATGACCGTCGAGGATGCCGTCGGGCTTGCCGAACGCGACTGACGGTAGCGTGCTGTTCTGGATCTCGGCGACCAGGTCCACCGTATCCTTCAGGTGAACCGAAGGATTGTTGGTCATGATCGACGTGGCGTACTGGAACGGATTGCAGATCTGGCAGTACAGCGCGCCGGTGGCATGGGCCGGATCGGCCAGAGCCGCCGCGGTCAGCGGACCCACCGTGGTGTTGTTGAGCACGGCGGGGTTGGCGGCGGCGAAGTTCGACAGCGCCACGGCATTGTTGTACTGGCCGCCGTAATAGGCCCAGGTCAGGTTCTTGGCGGTCAGCGAGTCGCCGATGGTCCGCACCGGCGATGGCGGGATCGAGCCCTGCGTTGCCGGCGACGGCACCGGCGTACCGTTCGGCAGGAAGCCCGGATTGACGTTATTGAGCATGTAGTAGTGCCGCTCGGCGCAATTCGGCTCGGCGGTATATTTCACCGATTCCAGATAGCGGACGATCGGCAGCACGCCGGGCTGGGTGACGTCGGAGCAATTGCTGAAATTGCCGTCGACCGTGTACTTGTTGGTGGTCCCGGAGACAGGATTTGGATTGGCGATGCTGCTGGTCGGCGGGATGGCGGCGTTGCCCATGCCATCGCTCCAGAAGATCGCGTCGCCGGTGCCGAGCATGGCGTGGTTGACCGCGGTGCCGCCGAGGACCGATTGGTGGAAGTTGTCGCTCAAGGTGAAGCGATCGGCCAGTTCCTTGAGGATCGACGCCTGCTCTTGTTCGGCGTTGTAGAAGCCCATCTCGTTGCCTTCGCTGAAGTTGCCCTGCGTCGTTGCATTGGTGCGGGCGTAGGTGTCCATGACGAAGGCGAACAGGTCGTTGAGGCAGCCGGTGGGATTGTCCTTGGTCGCATTGGCCATGCTGCAATCCTGCTGCTGCGCGGCCTGATAGAACCGGTGAGTCATGTCGCCGGTGTAATCATCGTCGCCGATATTGGGGCCAAGCAGCACGAATGGGCCTGGCGGCAGACCGCCGGCCCCGGGGACGCGGGTATCGAGGACTTTGGTCGGCAAGCCGGTTGCACCTGTCGTGGTCAGGCCCTGGTCGGCGGCCTCGATATCGGTCTCGCCGCCGATTGCGGCCAACTCCACGAAGCTGGTCAGCGGCGCGTCCGGGAATTGGCTGTTTTGCGCCGTCGGTGCGCCGTTGGTGTTGGGCTGCGGCATCACATTGCCGCTCGGCTGGTAAGGGGTCTTCAGGCCCGCACTGTTCGGAATGCCGAAATACCAGGTCGATTGCGGCGTGACCGCGAACTGCTGCGACAGATGGAAGTTCGGTCCGGGCGAACCGTCGCGCTTGACGATGCCTTTAGAGACCAGGTTCGAAATCGTCTCGCCTCTGCCCTTCGGTATGTAAACACCGAATGTATGGTCAAGGCCGCGGTTTTCGCCGATCAGGATAATGACGTGCTTGATCAGAGATTTGGTGTCGGCCTGGGCGGCCGCGCTGGTGTCCTTCAACGCTTTCTCGCTATGGGCACTCACTGCGTAGCCTAAAGCGCTCAGTGAAATCAGCGAAACGCTGCACGCTGTCTTGAGTCGCCATCGGTTCAAGATTCTGTTGCTTGGTCGCATGGTCAATCTCCCCGTTTAAAAGACTAAAGCAATTTCGAATGTTAATGAGAGTTCATGACAACGCCGCTGCGTTTTTATTGCGAAACACAAAATGATGTTCCCCGCAATGTTGCGAGCGGCAATCTTGATCATCGCCTATAAAAGCGAAGAATGACTCTGCGCACGAAAGCGTCATCACGGAGATGAAATAATTTTCCCTGCCTGCCCGGAAATTAGGCCTGATCTCTCCACGCCGCGTTCGACAGAGAGATTCACTTGTTCGCGGTCTGCAGCATCTGTCGCAAGGCGCCATAATGGGCGTCGCGGATCGCGGGGTTGAATAACGACCACTGCTGTGCGGCTCTGAGCAGATTAGGCACCGCAGCGAGCGCCAAGTTCCGAAAGTCCCGATACTCGACGCTCGCGGCGTCGAACTGCCCGGCCGATGCCGCAAGACCGATCCGGCTCAGCCGCAGCACAAGATCCTTCAGCGCCCCTCTGGCACGGCGTCGTTCGTCCTGCCCACCGCTGACGGCTGGGTCTTTGTGATCGGGAAACTGTTCCGTCAGCTCGCGCAGCTCGCGGTCGACGGTGTCGACGGCAAGCGCGATGACGTCGGTATCGTGCGCCGGAATGGCGGTGTCGAGGACGGTAGCGAAATCGGCGATTTCCTTAAGCGCTGCGCCGACGCCGTCACGCTCGTAGGGACGTTCGGCGTCGCCGACCGTCGTCAAGTAGGCGACCAGGTCCTGTCGTTCCCCAGTCGATAGCCCAAGGTCGAAAACACGATTGAAATGCCCGACGACCTGATCGTAACTGTCAAACCGTCCGTCATGAAAATAGGGCGCGTTGAAATCGGCGTTCAACAGCGTCGGGGTCTTGAACAGTCCGCCCGAGCCGACGTCGTGTTGGCGATGATCGACGAAGGCGCCCGACGGCACGTGGCAGGTCGCGCAGCTCATGTCCGGATCGTGCGGGAACGGCCGGACGAACAGCGCTTCACCGCGGCGCTCGGCATCGCTCGCGCGCGCCGTCAATCGGCCCGCGGGGCCGAGGCTGAAATTGCGCAGGAAATCAATGTCCTGGATGTAGGCCACGATGGCATCGAGGGTCGCCGCCGGCGGTTCCGGTCCGGCGAATTCGTTGACGATGACATTGCGGACGAAATCGCGCAGTGACGCGATGCGGCCATCGTTGCCATAGGGCGCGAGATAGCGCGCGCCGCGCAGGCTCGGGATCCGCACCGGATCGAAAAAGCCATTGTCGGCCTTGGGATTGAGCAGCGGCCCCGTGGTATCGAAGGTGCCCGCATGCCTCGACAGGCCCGGGATGAAGAATTTCGGATTCGCGGCGCCGTTGACGTGGCAGGTCCCGCAGCTGATGCCGGCCTGGCGGGCGACACCGCCGAGCAGCGCCGGCGCGTTGAAGGCGAGATCGCCGAGATTGACCAAGTATGATTTGCGGCCACCCGCGGCCTCGGAACGGAAAACCTCGCGCGGCGCGACGAGCGCCTGCTCGTCGAGCTCGCTGCCCGCCGGCAGCACCGTTTGCTGGCCGTAGACCGGGAACGATGCGGCGAGCCGCAGCGACAGGACCAGCGTGGCCGCAACGATCGGCGCCAATGTCCATGACCGGATCATTTGGCGGCTTCTTCAAGCGCCGGAGCGCTTAGCCCGAGTTCCGGTGCCGCGGCCTGCAAGCCGACGATGAGGGCCTCGCTCGCCTTACGCAAACTGTCGGCGTCGACGCTTCTCAGCTCGTTGACCGCGAGCAGCGCCTTAAGCCACTTGACGTCGTCCTCGACCCGATCCGCCAAGATTTTGTCGGCGGCTTCAAGCTTTACCGCAAATAAGTCCCGATAGGCGCAATCGATACCGTCGGCATTATTGCGCATGTCGTCGAGCGACGTGCCGCTGACGCGCGATTCTCCGCCGTCGACCTTGCTGTCGCCAACCTCGTAAGCGAGACGAACGATGCCGTTGAAAAGACCTTGCGGCGTCAACTGCATGGTGCGGATGCGCGCGTCGAGTTCGGCCAAATGCGCAACCAACGCGTCGGCCTGGTCGCCGGCATCGGCGGGATCTGCGCCAAACAGCTTTGCTTCGATGCCGTGGAACCCGGCGTTGGCATCAGGCCAGGCGTCGATGGCTTCATCAAGGTCCGGGACAAAACCGCTGGTGAAGACCTCCGAACGCTCCCAACCAACGCGGGCGCCGATCCATGCCTTTCGCGCGTTGATAAAATCCTGCCTGTTCAGGGCATCGCGCAGATCGCGCGCGCCGGACAGTGCCTGACCAATATTTTCGATCATGGCGAGCCGGTACTCCTCCACCGCCGCGTCGGACGGCTCGCCGTGTGCGGCGGCAACCGCGACGACCCACAGCGCGAAGCATAGGGCAGTCAACCGCATCGACAATCCAACCCCGAGGAAGACGCGAAGAAATTCCGCTCGGCCGAGCAGCCGCTCGGAATTCACCGACCGCAGGCGAGCGGAAGTCAATGGTATCGCGCGCCTCATAAATTTCATTCGGCGGTCCGATGAAGGTTTGATTACAATCCTCTCGAGCGTCAGCCGCAGTGGCCGCCCGAAAAAAAGCCCCGGCATTGCTGTCGGGGCAAGACGCGCTCGGTCTTGGGGAAAAAGGGGTAGAAAGTTGATTGAACACGAGGTCCGTGACAGAAGCGCGACATCATCCCAACGCAGCTCGGCGAGGTCTCATGCGGCTCGGGAAACGCGTCTGGTCCGTAATTGTAGATCGTGCCTGGCAGGACGATCCGTGCTCGACTGGCGTGGGCTGCCGCGATCGTGTTGTCCAGCGTCGGCAGGACGAATTGACTCCAATTCCGATAGCCCGGCGGGTTGACAGCGGACAACGCAACCCCGCCTGCACCGCCCAATGCCTGCTTGGGAGGAAAAACCCGCAGGAAAACCAAGGAAAGCTTTCGCTAAGCGTCCTGTGAAGGCCTCGTATTCATGGCGCCGCACCGCTATCCAGGCGGCATCCTTTCAGGGAAGCGAGGGATAAATCCGTTCCGGTTAGGCATTTGCACCTTAGGTAGCGTCTGCGCGTTGATGACTTGTTTCGCATCAATCAATTTGTTCTGCGCCAGAATGTAGGCGGTCAACGCGTAGACTTGATCGTCGGTCAGCGTTCGCGGCGACGTCCACGGCATGGCGCGCTTGATGTAATCGAACAGCGTTGTCGCGTAGGGCCAGTAATTGGCGATGGAGAGCGTCGTATCGTCGATGCCGTTTCGCTTGACGTCGCTGACCACCGGCGGGGCGGCGGGTGCGCCGCTCGTCGTCGTGGTGGCGCCTCTGCCGCCATCGCCATGACAGGCGGCGCAGTTATCGGCAAAAATCGCGGCACCCTGATCGGACGTGCCACTGCCCGCGGGCAACCCCGCCCCACTGGGCTCGGTATCAATGTCCCAGGGCGCGAGGTCGGCCGGACTGATCGGCTTGCCGAGGTTCGGGCCCGCGCCGAATACCGCGCCGGGTGCAAGCGTGAGGGAGAACAGCGCAGATACAAGAACGGCGCTATGCATACGCATGTGTGACCTGCCCTTTCTGGTCGACCGCCCAGCTCGTGACCCCGTTGTAGTGATGGTTTTCAAAGGCCAACAGCGGCGGCACCGAAGGCAACTCGCCGCGCGCTGCGACGAACTGCGCCCGCGTCGGCTGCGCATTGCCGTCCTCGTCCCAAGCGCGGCTTTGCAGAATGGCCGGACCGCCATTCCATTGCCAAGGCATGCGAAAGCGCGTGAACGCCATGCTCAGCACCGGCTGCTGCAGCGCGGCCTCGCCCCAGCTTTGGCCGCCATCGGCGGAGACCAGAACTTTGGCAATCCTGCCTTTGCCCGAATAGGCGAGACCGGAAATTTGGTAAAAGCCTGGCTGCTGCAACGACAGTCCCGGCGACGGTTTGGTGATGAAGGATTTGACCTCGTTGACGAAGTAGAACTGGTACGCTTTGCCGCTCGGCAATGGCTCCGTGTAAACCTGCGATTCCCAATAGCTGAAGGCGGCCTCCGGCAAAAGCTTGATCCGCCGAACGTATTTGATGTTCATGTTGCCTTCGTAGCCCGGCAGCAACAGCCGCATCGGATAGCCATTGCCCGGCATCAGCGGCTCGCCGTTCTGGTAAAGCACGATCATCGCGTCATCCAAGGCCTTGGCGAGCGGAGCGCTGCGCATCACATGCGCCGCGTCGGCACCCTCGGCGATGAACCATTTCGCTTTCGGATCGATGCCGGTGTCGTCGAGAAGCGTCGAGAGCATGACGCCGGTCCATTCGGCGCAGGAGACCAGCCCATGCAACGCCTGCACGTCCGCTTGCAGCGGCTGCGGCGAAAACAATCCCGCGCTGTTGCCGCCGCATTCGATGAAGGCGATGCGCGATGTCATCGGATAGCGCAGCAGCGCCTCGTAACTGAAAATCAGCGGCCGCTTGACCAGGCCATGAATCAAAAGCTGATGCGCGCTCGGATCGATGTTCGGAACGCCGTCATGAACGATGGTGAAGAACACACCATTCGGCGTGATCATTCCGTCGAGCAATTGGTGCGGAGCGCGCGACTGCGAGGTGCGCGGCTCGAAGTTAGGATTGGAGAGCGTACGCACGACGTTCTTGGCAAATTTCGACGGCAGCTGATAGGCGGGCACTGGGTCGCCCGGCGCGAGACCCCAGTCCGGCTCGGCAAGAGGCTCGGCAGCGGCGCCGGCCGCGTTCAGTCCCGCGCCCGTTGCCAAGGCGCCGGCGAAAGCGACGCCGCGCCCCAACAGCGCGCGCCGATGTAGGAGGCCATTACCCGCCACCTTATCGGTCTTGCTCAGCACTGGATTTGTCATAGAGCGTGTCATGGTTTCACCCTCGTAATCATGCTTGGCTAAGTTATTTGCCATCGTGGGTTCCACTACGGTTCACGCGAGGCGACATAGGCCGCGATGGCCAGCATGTCGTCCATCGTAAGCCTTTGCACGACGCTGTGCATCAGCGCCTCCGCGGGTCCAGAGCGGCTGCCGTCTTGGAAAAAGTAAAGCTGGCGCACCATGTAGCCGGTGTGCCGACCGGCGATCGCGGGCGTGGCACCGACGCCCTTCAGTGCCGGACCGTGGCAGATGATGCAGGCGGTGGTTTCCCCGCCGCCGGTCGTGACAAGGGCCTGGCCTTTGGCAATGCTGCCCGGCGGCGCATAGGCGACAAAGCCGGATCGTGGATCTCGCGCAACCGCAGCCGCTTCGTTCTCGGGCAGTTCGGCGATGCGGCTGCCAATCGGCTCGGTGCCGCCGTTCGGCAGCGCCAGCCGCATGTTGCCTGGATTGACGTAAGTCTTTGGCACTGTGTCGGTCTCAACGACACGAATCCAGGGCCGCGCGGCGAGCGAAGAGAAATATGCCGCTGCCGATTGAACGTCGGCGTCGCTAACCGCCTGGGCGATGGCCGGCATGTTGCCAAAACCCTTCCTGGCGCCGCTTTTGAAATCCGCCATTTGGCGCACGATGTAGGTTGCAGGCAGCGCCGCAAGATAAGCGGACTCATCGTGACCGGTACCGACCGGCAGATGACAGGAGCCGCAAGCGAATGTCGCTGTGCCTTGTGCAACAACCGGCGGCATCGGTGGATGCATGTCGGGGAACCAGTCCGGCGGATTTTTCAAATCGTCGATCTGCTTTTGTGTGTAGGACTTGATGCTGCCCGCCAAGGTTTTCAGCTGGTCCTCATCTTGCGACGGTGGCTGAATTTTGTCGGCGACGGGAAAGGCCCAGTCGGGCCGGTCGGCGCCGTGCGCAACGACCGGCATCAGAACGATCAGCAACACCAAAGTCGACCTGTCGATCACTGCCTTCGCTCTTGCCATTAGGCGCAGTTCTTTTCGCGGTACAGCAACGTGTCATACCGCCCAGCAAGCACAGCCTAGCGCCCCCCAGAATGACCTCAAATCTGCAATTGGCAACTTGCCTGACCAGGCGATTGCGTGATTGTGGCCATGGAT
>Ga0210390_10005359_pt1 | contig 10749 bp, 10 predicted proteins | sample IncBWH11OmetaG_FD_161050 | JGI IMG/M metagenome (GOLD analysis project Ga0210390, IMG submission 161050) | Forest soil microbial communities from Barre Woods Harvard Forest LTER site, Petersham, Massachusetts, United States - Inc-BW-H-11-O ... | reverse complement strand
GATATTTGACAGAACACGAAACATGATTATTTTTTCTGAGGCACTTCTGAAAGCTCTTCAGAAGACAGATCGCATAGAAACTCCCTCCGGCAAAAAAAGTTTATTCCGAATATACAGAGATACTCGTTTCTCTCACGATAAAACACCTTATAAAACTTCCGTTGGTGGTGGCTTTAAACGTGCCACCAAACTATTAAGAGGTGGGTATTATTTTCATATAGAGCCGGGCAATTCGTATGTAGCAGGAGGTTTCTTTGGGCCGAATACAGAAGACATGATGCGTATAAGAATAGACATTGATCATCATTATGAAGAATGGAGGAAAATTTTAAAGCAAAAAAAATTTTTGCAGACATTTGAAAAACTGGAAGGAGAATGCCTTAAGACTGCTCCGAAAGGATATACGAACGATCATCCTGCGATTGATTTGTTGCGGCATAAACAGTTTATTCTAAAAAGATCTTTTACGGACAAAGAAGTGTTGGATTCCACTTTTTTGGATACTGTGATTCTAAGCTACCAAAACATGAGGCCTTTTTTTGATTACATGAGTCAAGTACTTACTTCCGATTCCAACGGTGTTCCCTTAGTATAGAAAACACTCTAAAATTACCGTTTCCCTCTTCTCGCTCCTCCTGGCTTGAAAGGTTTTTTCCGGACTCTAGTTTTCACCGGAATATTTTTCTTTTCGTGAAAGGCTCCTTTAAACGTGGGGTCGTCTTTTTTCCTCAACGCATCCAACTCACGCAATATTTCCTGTCTTTCTTCTACAGGAGTTTCTTCAATGGTTACTTCTTCCGGAATTTCCTTAACAGGAACTTTCATTTTAATTATTTTTTCAATCTTCGCCATGTGATACTTTTCTGCATCGTTGGCAAACGTAATAGCATCTCCTTCATTCTTGGCTCTTCCTGTTCTGCCAATTCGGTGTACGTAATCTTCGTAGATTACCGGTACATCAAAATTGATTACATGGCTTACCAATGATATATCTATTCCACGTGCCGCAACATCCGTAGCCACCAGCACGCGAATACCCCCTTCCTTAAATGCTTCTACAGAATTCGTTCTGGTATTTTGCCCTTTATTAGCATGAATAACTTTTACCTCACTGTCGATTTTCCTACTGATAAATTTGAAAATATTCTCTGCATTTTGTCTTGTTCTGACAAAGACAATCACACGATTAAATTCTTCTTTCTTTCTCAAAAAATATTGCAATAAATTAATTTTTGTTTTAAAATTCGGTACATGATACAATACCTGTGTGACCGTAACTACTGGTGTAGCCTGCGGAGTGGCTTCAATTTTCAAAGGGAAGGTTAAAAATTCCTGTGTAAGGACTTCCACCTTTTCTGACATCGTAGCAGAAAAGAGAAGATTTTGTCTCTTGCGTGGAACTACCTCTAAAATTTTTCGGATTTGAGGCATAAACCCCATGTCCATAATTTTATCTGCTTCGTCAAGCACCAGTGTATTTAGGAATTTTGTTGCCAATAAATTTTTAAGATAGATATCCATAAACCTTCCAGGAGTAGCGACAATAATATCCACACCTTTTTGAATATTTTCAATTTGCGTCTTTGGTCCTACTCCACCGTATATTACGACAGAACGTATATCCGTATATTTAGAAAGTTCTACAACATTTTCATGCACTTGCATTGCCAATTCTCGGGTAGGAACTAAAATTAACACACGAGGATGATCTCCCTGCGCAAATTTTATTTTCATTAAAATCGGCAAAAGATACGCGGCTGTTTTGCCGGTTCCGGTTTGCGCAATTCCCATGACATCGTGCCCTGCCAATATCTGAGGTATTGCTTTCAACTGAATTTCTGTAGGTTCCGAATACGACAAATCACTTACCGCATTGAGTAGTTGTTTATTTAATTTGAAATCTTCGAAGGTCATGAATATAATTTTGAAACTAGAAGGTATACTTTAGAAAGTTAATCGTTATAGTTAACTTTGAACCAGAAACATGAATCCTTATTATGAAAAGTATCCTGATCCTGAATGCAAATATAGTAAACGAAGGGAGAATCTATGAATCTGATGTTTTGGTAGAGCATGGCAGAATAAGCAAAATAGAAAAAAACCTCTCTTCCGCAAAGGCTGATACGATTATTGAGGCGAAAGGGAAATATCTTTTTCCGGGGGTGATCGATGATCAGGTACATTTTCGTGAACCTGGACTTACACATAAAGCTACGATCTATACAGAAAGTAAAGCTGCGGTAGCAGGTGGAGTAACCAGTTTTATGGAAATGCCCAATACTGTTCCTAATGCACTTACGCAGGAATTACTAAAAACCAAATACGAAATTGGAGCCCATACTTCTTTGGCAAATTATTCTTTTTTCATGGGTGTTTCCAACGACAACTATGATGAGGTTATGAAGACCAATGGTCAGGATGTATGCGGACTAAAAATATTCATGGGTTCTTCTACCGGCAATATGTTGGTGGATAATATAAGTACCCTTGAAAAAATATTTCGCGACGCTAATTTATTAATCGCGACGCATTGTGAAGACGAAGAAACTATCAGAACAAATGCCTCATTGTACAAAGAGAAATATGGAGATCAGGTTCCACCGTATTGCCACCCTGAAATAAGAACCGTAGAAGCTTGTTTTAAATCTTCTTCTTTGGCAGTAAAACTTGCCCAGAAATACAATACTCGCTTACATATTCTTCACATTTCAACAGAAGAAGAATTAGAATTATTCAAAAACAACCTTCCGTTAAAAGATAAAAGAATAACATCAGAAGTTTGTATCCATCACTTGTGGTTTGACAAAAACGATTATAAACTCCTCGGAAATTTAATTAAGTGGAATCCTGCGGTAAAAGAAGCGAGGCACAAAGAAGCGTTGTTCAAGGCTTTGTTGGATAACCGACTGGATATTATTGCTACAGACCACGCTCCGCATACTTGGGAAGAAAAACAACAGGGCTATTGGCAAGCTCCTTCCGGTGGACCACTGATACAACACTACTTAAACGTAATGCTTGAATTTTATTATCAAGGGAAAATTGGCTTGGAAAAGATAGTGGAAAAAATGTGCCACGCTCCGGCAGATTGTTTTCAACTAAAAGAAAGAGGGTATATCCGTGAGGGGTATCATGCCGACATTGTTTTGGTTGATTTAAATAAATCATGGATTGTCAAAAAAGAAAACATTCTGTACAAATGTGGGTGGTCCGCTTTTGAAGGAAAAACCTTTCAATCTTCTATTTCCCATACCCTTGTATCCGGACATCTTGCTTATTCTGAAGGAAAATTTGATGAGCAGGTAAAAGGACAACGGTTATTATTCAACAGAGAATAAGCTAATATTATTCTAATTTTCTGACAAACTGCTTATTATATAACCTACAATTAAAAAGTCTCGAATTTTTGTCAATTCAGAAGGAAACATTATCTTTGCATTCCTAAATAACACGGTGGTTGTAGCTCAGTTGGTTAGAGCATCGGTTTGTGGTACCGAGGGTCGTGGGTTCGAGCCCCATCTACCACCCTTCTTTTAAAAAAGGCAAGCCATCTTTAGATGGCTTTTTTTATTTACAAATTCAATGAATACTATGGATAAACCTCCGATAATTTCTTACTATCGTTTTTATCAATAACTTTCTGTAGGTACACCTCTTCATTTTTTAAGATAGAAAGCACATACCGACCCTCCGGCAAATAATTAAAATCGTTTACCCAATGCGTTTCATAAATGCTTTCACTTGCAAAAACTTTATCGCCGTTCATATTTTCCAAAATTACGACCCAACCTATGTTATCCCTTGCTTTTCTAAATTTTACATGAATTTTATCCAGCACGGGATTAGGATAAATAATCATTTCTGCTTCAGAGTCCCATGTAGGTTGCAATTCCTTTTCAAAATTATTATCCAAAAAGGTAACAGCTTCCGGTGTCGGATCTTTTAACAGCCGATATTCGAAAGCAATAAAGTCTAAATTATTTCCATCGTACAACAAAGAGCTACCATCGTCTTTTATAGAGGAAATTTTCAAAATGGCGTAATCATTTGAATTTCTAATCTTAACAAGATATACTTCTCCCACTTTTATATTCCTTATCACTTTAGCAGAAACATGCTTCTCAAAATATTTTTTCACAGAAATGTAAGTAGCCTCCTTCGTTTTAAAATTTGCTGCCTTGACAAAAGTGGTACCATTCAAACCTTTTAAAGTTCTTCTAAAAAAAGGTAGCGGATCTGTTATTTCAGTAGTGTTGACAAAATCTTTCTCAAAATTATTCTGATAAAGCCATTTACAAGAATGCTCTTCAAGATTCCAAGCAGAGGCTTTTGGGCCCTGCATATTATAAACGATTCCTGATTGGAATTCGGCGAGAACATCAATCGAATTACTCATTACAACCATACAGGTCATTAGGAGCAGATAAAACCGTGTAAAAAATACTCTCATCTTAGTAACGTGTTCTTATAAAAGCCCAAGTAAGGTAGGAAAAACAAAACCCTTCTTGAAATAAATGGTGTTAAATAATTAAGATAAATTATTAACAATCAAATAAATACAATACATAAGCCCAATTATCCGTTTGGAAGCCTTGCCACTTATAAAAAATACTATTTAAGAATAGAACTTTCTTAACCCATTGCTTTTTTTAAAACCTGAGTAAATCTTTCAACTCCAGCCGGGGTATCCTTTTTAATTTTATCCCATCCGGCTTTTGGAAGCACCAATTTACCGCATTCCGACATTGGTGCTTCTAATTTACCACCATTGCCTTTCCCTTTATCCCCCAAATGACGAAAATCTGTATATTCATACGTATATGCACCGTTTTTGCAGGTGATCTTAACTAAAAACTCAACGGTTCCTTTGTCGGTAAGGCCACTCGTCGCACCGGGGTAGTTCACAATAAAAGATCCGATAAATAATAGTATACTCTCTGCTTTTTTTAACCCTGTAATTTTATATTTCCCTGTTGCAAATTTTGTTGCCCTGCTGTACAAGACATCCTTTTTAACACCTGCTGCTTCAACGGTCTCTGAATATGTAATTTTACCTGTACCAGCATCCACAGGGAGCTCAGATTGAGCAAAAGCACCTGAAGTGATAAGAAGCAAAAACCTCAAAATAAAGATTCTATTTTTCATAACTTTCAACGATACGTTTTAAAAATAGTATTACTATAAATTCAAGGTACTCATTTTTACACAGATACCCTTCTTTGTATATGAATAAATGTTTTACTTTTACCCTACATAGCTACGATTTCAAAAATTTTAAAATACAACAATTATTAGCTAAATTTAATAATTACATTAAAATAACTACGGTGCCAAGAATCAAATCAAAAAATTTGTACGAACTCATCAAATCGATGAATAAGAATGAGAAACGGTATTTTAAAGTTACCACCTCTTTTTCTGAAGAAGCAGATGATAAAAAAGGATTATTGCTTTTTGATGAGATAAACAAACAAGACGATTTTGATGAAAATAAAATTTTAAAGAAAAATCCTTCCTTAAAAGCATCTCAACTTTCTAATCTAAAAGCATATTTACATGAACGAATTCTTCAAAGTCTTCGACAATTTCATTTGCCTAAGATTATGGATATTCAGATAAGGGAGCAAATTGATTACGCACAACTTCTCTTTGAAAGACGTTTATACGACCAAGGGAAAAACTGTCTTCGCAAAGCAAAAAAAATGGCGCAGTTGTATAATAACCTGGAGCTTCAATTGGAAATTATTAAACTTGAAAAAGGGGTTCTTACCCAAACCACAGAAGACGGCCTTAGCAGAGTGGATGATATTATAAAAGAAGTGCGTAATATCAATTCTCAGATTAATAATCTAAACCTATTTTCAAACCTTTTTATAAAATTAAATTCTTTCTACACCCGTATAGGATATATCCGGGATGAAGTAGATTACGTTAACGCAAAAGAATATTTTTATTCCAGCCTTCCTGAATTTGAAGAAGAAAATCTTTCCCTCATTGAAAAAATATATCTGTACCGGCTTTATGTTGGGTATTATTTCTTTGTGCAAGATTTTGAAAATGGTTATTTGTACTCAAAAAAATTAGAAGAATTGTTTGAAACCTCTGCTACGTTAATCGAAACGAATACCGAAGACTATATAAAAGCACTGAATAATTTACTGATTTCTCAATATAAATTATTCCGATACCATGAGTTTGAAGAAACGAATAAAAAATTGCAAAACGTAAGTTCTCAGAAAAACCTCCAAATGAATGAAAGCATGCGGATTCGACTGCTAAAATATTATTACACGAATAAAGTCAATCATTTTTTCATGACGGGAAATTTTGATAAAGGAATCGAATTTATCATGCATAATAATGGAGAAGAAATCAACTTTTTAATGAGTAAACTTGACCGTCATTCTTCCATGATATTTAGTTACAAAGTAGCTTGCTTGTATTTTGGAGCAGGAAATTTCAGTCAGTCAATACGATGGCTTAATAAAATCATCAACGCACCTGATATTGATTTCAGGCAAGATCTGCATTGCTTTGCCAGGATCTTAAACCTGGTTTGTCACTATGAATTAGGCAATTTTGATGTAATAAAATATTATATCATTTCCACTTATCGTTTTTTATGGAAAAAAGAAGATTTGCATTTTTTTCAAAAATACATCCTTGGATTTCTAAAAAATCTAAATACGAATTTAAACAACAAAGATCTTATAGATCGATTTCAGAAACTCAAAACACAACTCATGCCTCTTGTAAACAGCGATTTTGAAAAAAGAGCATTTATCTATTTTGATATTATCTCCTGGTTGGAAAGTAAAATTGAAAGGCGCACGGTGCAGGAAATTATTAAAGATAAATTCAAAGAAAAAATTGCACAATAATAAACTATGCGCTAACCTCTTTTAACCTATTAACATTACCTGATCTGAATAATTTATCCAACGCTACTATTTGTGGCAATAACAATTGTTGCTCATCATTATGCACAATGAAATCTGCCTTCTTTAATTTCTCTTCTTCCGGCATTTGTTTGTCAATAATTCCTTTAATCTCCTCCAGCGTTCGTTGCGCATCGCGTAGCAAAACTCTTTGAATACGAAGCTCTAAAGGAGCCGTTACCACGATTGTTTTATTCAAAGAAAGATACGACTCCGATTCAAAAAGAAGTGCAGCTTCTTTTATAATATATGGATACGAATTATGTTGTTTTACCCATTCCAAAAAATCTTGCCCCACCCTGGGGTGCACGATAGAATTTAATTTTTCCACTTTAGCATGATCGTTTACGATCATTCTTACAATGAATCTCGTATTAAATTTTCCATCAAGATACGCTTCCTCGCCAAAAAAATCCGTAATTTCTTTTTTAACGTCAGGGTGCTCGTTAGAAATCCATTTTGCTCTCGAATCTGCATCGTATACAGGAATTCCAAATACGGCAAAAATTTTACTGACCAACGTTTTACCTGTTCCTATTCCTCCCGTAATTCCTATTTTTAATACTTTATCGGTCATAAGAAATCTTTATCGTCTTAGGTTCAAACCGATACTGCTGAATTAGCTCAGGCACTTTTTTAAGCGTTATTTTGATGCTTTCATCTTTTTCATTCATCGAAAAAAAATCAACCTGCGCTTCCATTTTTTGTAATTCTACTAAGGGCAAATCAATTGCTTTGGCATAATATACAAAAACAGCATATTCCTCCGATAATTTAATTTTTCTCCTTTTTGGAAAATTCAATTTAGAAATTTTCAATTCCTTTTCTACTTTTTCCAATTGGTAGGTTTCCAGTTTTACCTTTACTTTGTTTTTATCAAAACGTATTCTTTTATCCAAAGAAGTTTCCAACGTAACTTCTTCCTCAAATTTTCCGGAGATATTTTTTGAATCTATTTTTACAGAAACAAAATCAGGAACACTCTTTATCAGAGAAACCGGACCTGAAACCATAATCTCAGAAGGTTCAACCAAAATTTGACCTGCTAAATAATACCCTTCCTCTAAAGAAAGTTTCTTAGCATCTACCCGTAGTTTTACTTTTTTTGATTTTATTTTATCAAAATTGACATAAAGCGTATCATCTAAAATTTCGTTAATCTGAATGCCACTCATTTGTTTCGCTACTATTGTTTTGAGCCGAGCAGCCGTAATGTATTTCCTTTTCTTAAAGTCGTCCAACTCTAATTCAATAGGTGTTGAATTAACAAAACTTGTTTTCGTAAAAATATCCCAACCGGAGGCAGTGGTGCTGAATCGTATTTGAGTTGGCAAATCTTCCAAGGGGACATATTGGTCTTCGTCATAATGAATGACAACAGGATGTGCTACATCAATTGAATAATTGATGGTCATGGCATTAAAAAACCAAAAGGTGATGGCGGCAAAAACGCAAAACGTTACTGCTCTCCAATCACCTTTTTTAATTCCCGGAATTCTTATCAAAGTTTAGTTAAATAAAAATAGTACTTATAAAACTACCCCTTTTTTGTGACTACTTTGCCGCCGAAGTACTGGCTTTTTTGCTAGCCTCCGCAGAAACAGACGATTTTTCAAACGTAAGTTTGATTCCTTTGTCTACCTCTACCACAATAGTATCGTCCGATTCTACACTGTATATTTTACCATGTAAACCACCAATAGTCACTATATCGTCCCCTTTTTTTAACCCTTCCCTGAATAATTTTTGCTCTTTGGCTTTTTTCTGTTGTGGTCTTATCATGAAAAAGTACATTACGACGAATGCACCTCCCATAAAAATATAGGTAATCATTGAATTACCTCCTTGAGCTTGTAATAGTACGAATTCTAACATTGTATATTTATTTAAATTAATTATTTGTTGTTGTATGGTCCGGCAACTTTCTTTTCAACGAAAGCACTTATTTTTATGTCTGTAGTAGCAGGGTCTGTATTCGCAGTGACGGTTACCGTTTTTTCAATCTGACCTCCTTTATTGGAACTATCGTAAATTACTTTCAACTCTCCTTCTGAACCAGGAGCAATTGTATCTTTCGTATATTCCGGTATCGTGCAGCCACAGGAAGCTCTGGCATCCTTCAAGACCAGTGGGTTTTCGCCGGTGTTTTTAAATTTAAACACGTGTTCTACCTTTTTACCTTCCTCTATTTTACCAAAATCAAACGAGGTTTCTAAAAACTCTAATTTGGTAATTGGCATAACAGGTTTCTCCGGCACTTCCGGAACTACAGTAAAGGAAGAGTCTTTTGAAGAAGCTGATTTCTCTTTAGAATCACAAGCGTTTAAAGCAACTACTGCAATAAGTAAGAGTAAGGTATAATTTATTTTCCTAATCATATTTTAAATCATTTAATTTTAACAACGCAAAATTATAAATATTATCAGTCCTTCAAAATTACTTATTGTCAATTAAACCTCTGCCGCTTTTACGAATCGTTCCATCTTTGGTCAAATCCGCCGCAATACTGTCTAGAATACCGTTTACAAAAACCTTACTTTTAGGAGTACTGTATATTTTTGAAATTTCAATAAACTCATTTATAGATACTTTTACCGGTATTCCCGGAGATGTAATCATTTCAGCAGTAGCCAATTTTATGATTATCTTATCCATCAAAGCAACCCTGTCTACTTCCCAGTTTTTAACTCTTTCTGTGATGAGTACTTCCAGTTTTTCATCCATTTTAACTGTTTGATCATACAGTTCCAAAAAATAAGCCCTGTCTTCTTCCCAATTGGAAGAGATATCCAGCAACATATCTTCTGAAGAATCCCCTTCTACCAAAGACTTAATCGTTTTGACAGCCATACTCTTCACAATAGAGCTATTTTCAGTCCAATTTAAGTCTTCTGATTCAAAATGAATCACAACAGCTTCTTTTTTGAGAAAAATATTTTTTAGAATATATAAACATAAATCTCTATCCTCTTGAACAGTACTTTCATTAAGATTCTGGTATTTTTTATACTCCTCGTCTGGCTTTAGATATTCCTTAAAGGTATTTCTAACAAATTGAGCTTCTAAATTGATATTCTTTTTTATGCGTTCCTGTTCAAAATTCTTGTTGGCCTTCAATGCCAAAACCACTGCATTTTTCTGCAACTTTAATTCCTTTGCCGGTGTCGGCAAGGTTTTCACTAATTTCCCTTTTTTTTCTTCTTCGTCAATCTCAACAAAATCAGCCAACGCAATCAAAAACTGAAGAAGTTCCAAATATTTATAATTGATACTGTCTACATCTTCCAGCATTAACTTCCGGAAGTGTTTAATATCTTTATCGACGTGGGTTTTATATCTTGAAACAGCATTTTCAACTGCTGCAATAACGTCTCTGCTTTGAGTAGTGTATTCGATTTTTTCGTAAAAAGATTTTTCATACAAAACAGAGGCTTCTTCTTTTTTCTCCTTTAAAAGTTCATGGTTTTGAACTTCCATAGAATTAAGATCAGGTAAAAATGAACTGGCAATTTCTTCCAACCCCAACTCAAAATTAGATTCACGGGATTGACAGAGTGCATACAGAGCCTGCATTACTTTAACTCTCAATAACCTTCTGTTTAGCATCTTTTAAAGAACGATTTTAATATCTGTTGAAATAAATAACTTTTTTCAACTATCCTCTCTTATCTTTGTTTCTGAAAGCAATATTAGCTGTTTTTGCATAGTTTAGCAAACCAATCTACGATTTTGTAAAGAAAAGAATTTGTGCATGAAAGAACTCGCCTATTTGAATAAATACCTTCTAAAATATAAATATCCGCTATTACTT
>Ga0210390_10005358_pt1 | contig 10750 bp, 7 predicted proteins | sample IncBWH11OmetaG_FD_161050 | JGI IMG/M metagenome (GOLD analysis project Ga0210390, IMG submission 161050) | Forest soil microbial communities from Barre Woods Harvard Forest LTER site, Petersham, Massachusetts, United States - Inc-BW-H-11-O ... | reverse complement strand
CTTGGTTCGCCTGGCCGCCTCGCGGGAGCTGGCCGCTGAGCAAGATCCGCGCGCATTCTTGCTCGAGACCCTCGACTCGGTCCTCACGACCGCGGTGGGAGCCGGCGGAACGATTTGCGTGCTGGGGACGTATTCGGACTACGCGCGGTTTGGCAAGCCGTTCAATCTCGAGCAGTCGCCCCCCGACGCGCAGTACGGCGCCTATAACCGCTACATCTTCGACCAGAAAACGGCCTGCCGCAGTCTCAATCCACTCGTCGGATTCCTCGCCAAGGGGGCAAACGCCGATTCGATCTGCGCGCACAGCTCGGCGTGCGGCTACGGTCCGAACACCCCCTGGGATCGCCTGGTCGCGCTCGATGGCAAGATGCTCTTTTGGGGCGTCGATCTGCGGAACATGACCTTCGTGCACCACGTCGAACAACTGGTCGGCGTGCCGCACCTCTATCACAAGATCTACTCCACTCCCGTGATCGCTGACGGTCGGCCGGTCGAGCTGCCCGTGGTCACCAGCGTGCGCTATCTCGACTTCAATATCGTCTACAACTTCAAACGGCTGAGCGACGATTTGGCGGCGGCCGGTTTGCTGCAATCCGTCCGGGAAGGGCCGTTCCAGGCGCACGCCGTCGGCTGCCGGGCCGTGCTGGCCCACCTCGTCGCGGCGCTATCGCACGATCCTTATTATCTGCTCGCCGCGCCGCCTCAGTTCGTGCCGGGCCGTGTGCCGATCGATGGGCCAACGGGTCCGCGACGCGGCGAGGCTTATTCCGCGTAAATCGCAGTCGGGGATCTCGTGTTTCAGCTCGACGTCTTTCGCGAAATCCTGAAGCTGCGAATCGGCATCGCGCAGGCGGACAATCGCCGCGAGTTCGAGCTGTTGTCCACGATCTTTCCGCTCGAGCTCAAGACATTCGCCAGCGGCCAGGAGCACAATGGCTGGATCATTCCCGACGATTGGACGGTCGAAAAAGCCCTGATTCGTCGCGAAGGCCGCACCCTGTTTGACGGCACCGTGCACCCGTTGGCCGTCGTGCAGAATTCGCCCTCGATGCGAGGCACATTCTCCAAGGCCGAGCTCGATAAGCACATCTTCACGCGGCCGACCGTGCCGGACGCCTACGCGTTCCACTTTCTCAACACGTATCGGCCGTGGAACCGCACTTGGGGCTTCTGCGTGCCGCATCGCGTCTGGCACGAATGGGGGCCGGGCGACTACGAGGTCGAGCTGGCGACGACCAACCGGCCGGGAACGATGATCGTCGGCGAAGCCCACCTCGCGGGTGAGTCCCAGGAAACGTTCGTCTTCAATGCACACACCTGTCATCCGTGCCAGTTCAACGACGACCTGTCCGGCGTAGCCGTGATTCTCGAACTGTTTCGCTGGCTGAAAGAACGGCCGCGGCGATTCAGCTATCGGGCCGTGCTCGGGCCGGAGCACTTCGGCACGGTCTTCTACCTGGCGCAGACGCCCCAGGCTGAGCGCGAGCGGTTGAAGCAAGGCCTCTTCGTCGAGATGGTCGGGCTCGACGCGCCGCTCGTTTTGCAACGGAGCTTCACTGGCACTGCGCTGATTGATCGCGTGGCGACGCACGTTCTCCGCGAAAACGATCCCCAGCTGAAGACGGGCGACTTTCGCACGATCGTCGGGAACGACGAAACGGTCTGGGAGGCACCTGGTATCGAGATCCCCTTCGCATCGCTTTCGCGCTGCTTTCACCCGGGCTACTTCGCCGAATATCACACGAGCCGCGACGATTTCGAGCTGAATCGCGTCGATAAGCTCGCGGCAACGCTCGAGATGCTCAAGCGTATGGTCGAGGTCTTCGAGGAAGACGGCACCATCGAGCGGCGCTTTGAGGGGCTGATGGCCCTCTCGAACCCCAAATATGGACTCTACATCGAGCGGCCCGATCCGACGGTCGCCAAAAACTTGTCAGCCGAAGACCTCGTCCTGGGTCGCATCCAAGACGCGCTGCCCCGCTATCTCGACGGAACGCTGAGCGTGTTCGAGATCGCGGAGCGGCTTCGCGTCCCGTTCGGCCCCTTGCGTCGTCATCTCGGCCGCTTTGCCGAAAAGGGGCTGATTCACCTTTCGCCGCGGGTGTCGCTTTCTTCCTCCCCTCAACGCCCGCGAGAAGCGACGTGAGCGCAGCCGAACATGGATCCTCCGGCCCGCGGCCGGCGGAGCAGGGGGAGTCGCCGCCAGATTCGGCTGGAGGCCTGCCTCTGCGCGTCGCCGTCCTGGGGAGCGCTAACGTCCGCGTGCTCCGCGCTGCGTTCGCGTCAGACGCGGCCGAGTTTCTGCCCGATCGCCGGTTGGAAACGTCCGAGGTGCCTTACGGGCAGCTGCGGCAGCAACTTGTCGATCCGAATTCGTCGCTGCGTCGCTCTCGGCCCGATGTGGCCATCTTTTGCGATCGCCTGGAGGATCTGTTGGGCCACGCCCGCTTGGACGGGGTGCCCGCCGGTTCGATCGAAGCAGCCGTTCGCGAATATGCTGATCTCGTTGCCGGCTTTCAGTCCGGCAACCGGGGCTGGGCGATCGTCCATCGATTCGCGCGACTGCCCCTCTCGACCGACGCGGACGTCCAAGCCGCGCTCAAACTCCTCGACGAGATGAATGGCCTGCTCGCCGAGCGCCTCGCCGGCCTCACGCAAGTGCTGTGGGTCGACCTGGCCGCGGAAGCGGCGGCCGTCCCGGTGGCCGCTTGTGACCCGATGCTCTGGCACTTGGGACGTTTGCCCTTCTCCGAGGGCTTTTCGCAGCGACTGGCCCACCGTTGGATTGGCCTGACGCTAGCGATACTGGGAAAGAGCGCGCGAGTCGTCGTGCTCGACCTGGATAACACCTTGTGGGGCGGCGTTCTGGGAGAGGACGGCCTGGCCGGCATCCGCATCGGGGGCGACTATCCGGGGAACGCTTTCACCACGTTTCAGCGGGCGCTCAAGACGCTGTCGGCACGGGGCATCGGGCTAGCCGTTTGCAGCCGCAACGATCGCGACGTGGCGCTGCAGGCGCTCGATACACATTCGTCGATGCTGATCCGTTCGGCCGATCTCGTCGCCCTGCGGATCGACTGGCGGACCAAGTCGGACAACCTTCGCGAGATTGCCCAAGAGCTCAACCTGGGGCTCGAGTCGCTGCTCTTCGTGGACGACAATCCGATTGAGCGCGAGCAGATTCGGGTCAAGCTGCCCGAGGTCAAGATTCTCGATCTGCCGGCCAGCCCGGCCTTCTTTGCGGAGACGCTGGCCGACTGTCCCTGGTTGCAATCGGTCGGCCTGACCGCCGAAGATGCGGGGCGCATTCGCAGCTACCAAGCCCTGCGAAAAACTCAGGAAGAACGGACGGGGGCCAACAGCCTCGACGAATTCTACGCCGGGCTGGGTATGCAGCTCTTCTTGCAGCCCTTGGATGATTCGAACATCGCCCGGGCCGTCCAGCTTTCGCAAAAGACAAATCAATTCAACACCACCACCCGCCGCTATGATCAGCGGAGCCTGCAACAAATTGTGGCGGAGGGAGGCGACGTGGTCGTCGTCGGTCTCGAAGATCGTCATTTGCAATTCGAGAATATCGGCCTCATGATCCTGCGAGCCGAAACGTCCAACCGACCGCGGGACGACGGAGGGGACAGCAACCCAGGGCAGGGCACTGTGGACTGTTATTTGCTCTCCTGCCGCGTGCTGGGCCGCGGCTTGGAGACGGCCGTGCTCAAATGGGCCATCCGGCGGGCCGCCACCCGGGGCTGGACGACCTTGCGAGGCACCGTGATCGAAACCCCGCGAAATACGCCCGTTCGTGGCGTCTTCGAGGAAGCCGGCTTTCTGGCCGGGTCCGCACCGGGCGAGTGGGCCATTCGGACCGATTCCGCCGCCGAAATCCCTTCCTGGTTCCAACTTCACGATCGGATGCCGCCCGCATGACACCGCTAGACGATTTGGTCTTTCACCACGTTGGAATCGCCTGCGAGCGGATCGAAAACGAGATCCCGCAGTACGAGCTGATCGGCTTTCGGCGGGAAGGGGAGATTTTCGAGGATTCGCGGCAGGTCATCCGCGGCTTGTTCATGAAAGCTGGCTCGATGCAGATCGAGCTGATCGAGCCGCTGCGGCCGGAATCGCCCGTCTGTACGTTCCTGTCGCGGGGCATCCAGATGTACCACCAGGCTTTTCTCTCGCACAATCTGCGGGCCGCAGTGCGAACGCTGGTGGACAAGGGGTCCGTAATCGTCTCGCATCCCAAACCCGCCGTGGCATTTGGGGGCCGGCAAGTCTGCTTCTTGCTGTTGCCCAACCGCATGCTGATCGAGGTGATTGCCACGATCTAGGTCCCCCTCAAGGTCCGTCGTGTTCGCCGGGGGACGCGATGCCTTCTTGACGAGCTTCAGTCGACGGGACGGGCGCGTTCTTGGGAGTGGGGGGGGTGCACATCAACGTCGATCGTCGCACCTGGAGCGACGTCGAGGTTCCGAGTGTCGAACAAGCGGTCGTTGAGAAACCGCTGCAGCGAGACGCGGCCCGGCGGGACTCGGGTTTCCCGGTGCCTGCCGAAATAGAATTCGAGCGGAATTGCGTCCTTGCCGGGTGCGGTCCGAGAGGCGGTCAGTTGGGCTTCTGCGTAGCCTTTGAGATTGATCCGCGCCCAAGGTTCGAGTTTCAGCGGGTGTTTGTACCGAAGCTCCTCTCCCGTCGCGATGGCCATGCCCGAGGGATGCAGCGCGACGACGGCAGAGTGCTCATCCTTTGAAAACAGGGCGAAGTGTCCCTGCGCGTCAGTCTGCGCCCAAAACTCCTCGGCCGGATTGCTCAGGCTGCCATTGTCGAGATCAATGGCGCACGGAGACTGGCTTTTTTCGCAGAGCAAGACAGCCGCACCGGCGGCGGGGCGTCCGTCAGGCCGAAGCAGCGTCCCCTCCCGGCGCGGAAGACGATCTGTCCTCAAATCGTCCGCGTTGCGAATCGCGTCGTAACGTTTTGAGGCATGGGGGCCCATAACTTCGAGAATCACGCGCGCTCCCTGTGCCTGATGGAATTCATAAAACCGCTTTGCCAGATCTCCAAATTTGGGATTCGGGAACGCGAAGCGATTCGTGAAGTAGACCTCGATGGTGGTCGGCCCACTCTTCGCCCCCTCGCGAAGCAGACGGTGCAACTCTTCCCAGGTCACCAGCTTCCAATCTGTCAGCACGATGTTCTGAGCGATCTTGCCTTGGACGAGGTACGTCTGTGCCGCGACGACGACGTTGAACAGTTGCGGCCCTTCCACGCGAGCATTCGCGGCGACGGTCGAGTTTTCGTTTCGCACCGATGCGCTGGCGTTTGAAATCTGGCTCGCAACGCTTTGCGAGCGGACGGAGTCGGTCAACCCGGTCGCCGCCAATATCGCCGCCAGGACGACCCCCAGAGCGCGCCTCCAAATGGAGTCGGGTGATGGGCGGTTGATTTGCCGCAGCCGACGCTCGATCAAACCTACCGGCGATGCCATGGCAATGGAAAAGAGACTTGAGCGCGTCCCGCTCGTCTCTTCGACGACCGCAAGCAGAGTGCGTCCATATCGCAATCGTCCGTTCGCGCCTGCCTGTCTTAAAACCCAGGCATCGCAGGCGAGTTCACGCTCCGCCTGCCAGGCGCGGGCGCTCAGCCAGACCAACGGATTGAACCAATGGATGGTGCAGAGCAGGCGGATGCCCGAAGCGAACCAGCAGTCCCCCACACGGGCATGGCGCATCTCGTGCAGCAGAATGAGCCGCAGCTCGCCCGGATCGCGACACAGCGTCCGATCCGAGACCAACAGCGCCGGCCGAATCAATCCCACGATGCCCGCACCAATTCCGGCCGGAGCTCGTCGGATGACCGGCGCGAAAATCAGGCCGCATTGCCGCCGGCATTCCTCGGCCAATTGCCGCAGGTGAGGCTCCTCGACAGGCGGGCAGCCCGCGACGAAACGCTTGAGCCGAATCGACGCCCATCCATGGCGGGCGCTCAAAACGACGACTCCGCCGAGCCAGCCAATCAGGCAAAACCGTCCGAGCCAAAACGTGACATCCAAAGAGTCGCTCGCCCCGGAAGACCGACTCGATTCGACTTCCGGGCGATCGAATTGAGCCCGGGGGCGCAGAGCCCGGCTCTGGCTTGGTCTCTCAAGCCCGCGTAAAGCGACCGCGCCAATGCCGTCGCTAAAGGCGAGGGAAGCGGAATTCCAGCGGCCAAAGGCGGACTCGAAACTGAATGGGAACGCCGGTGCTGCAGGCATAGCGAGCCGCGCGAAGATCACGAGCCACAACAGACTGCGGGGACCGGCGGACACGACCCGCCGAAGTGCCCGCATGCTCAAGAGCAGGATGCCCGCCAGAACCGCCGCGTGCCAGGAGGCGTACCACACCGTCGCGCCGGCAACGCTCGCCCATTCGGAGACGTCAACCATGGTCGTTCTCCTGGCCCGCGTCTTGATCTTTCACGAGTCGGCGTCCGGAAATGCTGTCGGTAAATCCAGATTCAGGTTGCGCGCCGGCTTCCGTGACCACAAATGTACTCACAGCATTGGCCACGTTACTACACACGTAATCACAGAGCAAGCTCGATTTCGGAGATTTGGTCGCAGAATTGACACCGCGGACTGAGTTGTCCGCAAGACAGAGGACGCGTTAGCCTACTCGCAGAGACCACGACCACGAGGACGACTCATGACTGAACTACGCGCAATTTCCCGTCGGGATTTCGTACTCTCGGCGCCCGGGGCGGCCGCAATTGCCCTGTTGGGGGCGTCTATCGCTGTCGGGAATGACCAACAAAAGGCAGTCCAACAAAAGGCAGTCGGCCGGGCGATCGATCCGATGCAATTGGTGGCTCCGGAGCTGCGCGCCCCGCTGAAAGGGATGCCGGCGTTCAAGCTGCCGAAGGAGATTTCGCCGGCTCAACTCGCCTCCTTTCGCAAGATGCCATTTTCGACGCTCCGACGGTTTCCCACGCCGTCGGTCGCCGAGCGGATGGTGCCCGGGCGTCAGGGAGCGCCTGACGTGAAGGTGTTCGTCGTCAATGCCAAGCCCGGGGAACATCGGCCTGCCGTGCTGCATACTCATGGCGGCGGTTTTCTGCTCGGCACGGCGGCGAACGACGTCCCCAGGCTCCAATTGATGGCCCAGGCTCTGGACTGCGTCATTGTCACCGTGGAATACCGGCTGGCGCCGGAGACCCCGTTCCCCGGCTCGCTGGAAGATAACTACGCGGCGCTCAAGTGGCTGCATGCGCAAGCGGAATCGCTCGGCGTCGATACCGCACGGATCGCGTTGGCGGGTGAAAGCGCCGGAGGCGGACATGCGGCCATCCTGGCAATCGCGGCCCGCGATCGGGGCGAAGTCCCTGTTCTTTTCCAATCGCTCGTTTATCCGATGTTGGATGACCGCACGGGCAGTTCGCGGCAGCCCCCGGCCCACATCGGTACGTTCATTTGGACGGCCGAACTCAACCGGCACGGCTGGAAGGCATTCCTCGGGACCGAGCCCGGCGGCTCTCGCGTTCCGGCCGGTGCCGTCCCAGCTCGATTGGATAATCTGGCCGGGCTCCCGCCCGCGTGGATCGGGACGGGATCCATCGATCTGTTCGTGGATGAGGACATCGAATACGCCAGGCGGCTGGTGGACGCCGGTGTGCGCACCGATCTCGTGGTCGTTGCCGGCGCCTATCACGGATTCGACGGCATCGTGCCGAACGCGTCGGTGAGCAAGAGCTTCACGCTCTCACGGTACAACGCGCTCGCGCGAGCCTTCGGCGTGAAAGAACTCGACAGCGCTCCCGCCGTCTGAGTTGCGTCCCGCCGCTCGTCCCTTTGCCGAGACGTGCGCTGCGGGTCGCGGACTGGTGCAGCGCCAACTCGGGCGGGATAATCCGGAACGGTCGCCGTTCGGCCCTGAACCGGCGGTCGCACTTGGTGTCGTTGCTCTTGCGTCGCTGCGCTGCGTCGTTGTTGTGCAGCTCGCGGTTCAAAAGGAACGGCTGGATCGAGGATTTTGAAGCATGGCAAGCTGCGTTCTGGCGTACTCCGGCGGACTCGATACGTCTGTCATTCTGGGCTGGCTGATGGACGAGGGCTACCAGGTCCACTGCGTCTACGTCGACCTGGGACAGCCCTGTGAAGATCGCGAGGCCATTCTGAAAAAGGCCCGCGACACCGGCGCCGCCTCCGCCCGCATCATCGACGCTCGCGAGGAACTCTGCCGCGATTTCGCCTTTCCCGTGCTGCAGTGGCAAGCCAAGTACGAGGCCGTTTATCTGCTGGGTACCTCGATCGCCCGGCCGTTGATTGCCAAGGCCTGCCTGCAGGCGGCCCGCGACGTCGGGGCCGACGCTTACGCCCACGGCGCCACCGGCAAAGGAAACGACCAGTGCCGCTTCCAACTCGCGGCCGAGGCCCTCGACCCGGCGGTGAAAATCATCGCCCCTTGGCGAATCGAGAAATTCCGCCAGAAGTTCCCCGGCCGCTCGGAAATGATCGCCTTCTGCAACGCCAAGAAAATCCCCGTCAAAGCCAGCGTCTCCAAACCCTACAGCTCCGACGAGAACTGCTTGCATATCAGTTACGAGGCGGGCAAGCTCGAAGACCCCAACGTCAACGGCTGCGAGATCGTCGAGTTCGGCATGACCGTCTCGCCGAAGAAAGCCCCCGACGCGGTTGAAACGGTCAGCATCGGCTTCGAGGAAGGCGTTCCCGTGTCGCTCAACGGCCGTAAGCGTTCGCCGTTCGAGATGGTGACCGAGCTCAACCAGATCGGCGGCCGCAACGGCGTGGGACGGATCGATGTCGTCGAGAACCGGTTCGTGGGCATGAAGAGCCGCGGCGTGTACGAGGCGCCGGGCATGACGCTGCTCTATGACGCCCACCGGGCCGTCGAGCAGCTGACCATGGACCGCGACCTCATGCACCTCCGCGATCGCCTGTCCCCCGAAGTGGCCGAGATGGTCTACTACGGCTTCTGGTACGGCGCGAAGATGGACGCCCTCATGGCCTTCATCCGCCAGGCACAGAAGACCGTCACCGGCGAGGCCACGCTCGACCTCTACAAGGGCAACATCACGCTCGCCGGCCGCAAGAGCCCCGTGAGCCTCTACGATGAGGCGGTCGCCAGCATGGAGGCCGGCGGCTCGTACAACCAGTCCGATGCCGAGGGATTTCTGCGGATCGTCGGTCTGCCCGGGCGCGTGCAGGGGCAGATCACTCGACGAAGGTTCTAACGGCGGAAATTCTAAAGGGCCCGTTGATGGCAGCCGAGGATTCCGTCGCCCACCCGTCCGAGGGGCGGCTGTTGGCGATTGGCGATATTCACGGCTGCCACATCGCCTTCGAGACGCTGCTGGCCCACTTGGCGATCAAGCCCGCGGATACGGTCGTGGTGCTGGGCGACGTGATCGATCGCGGACCGGGCACCCGCCAGGTGATCGACCGCTTGATCGATTTGAAACAGCGCTGTCGACTCGCCTTTCTGCTCGGCAATCACGAAGAAATGTTTCTCGATTCGCTGGCTATCGAGGAGCTGCAGGATCCCTGGCTCGGCTTTGGCGGCCTCGAGACGCTGATGTCGTACGGTGAGCATGCCGAAGACACCGGCGAGATTCCGCCAGAGCACCTCACGTTCTTGCGCTCGGGCCTCGACTACTTCGAGACCCCGTCGACGGTCTTCGTCCACGCCAACCTCGAGCCCGGCCGTGCGCTCATCGAGCAAACTCCCGAATGGCTCCGCTGGGCCAAGCTCACCCGCCAGGAATTGCCTCTGCCGAGCGGACAGCGGGTGGTCTGCGGTCACACGGCGCAAAAGACCGGCGAAGTCTGGGTCGGCGACCGTTGGGTTTGCATCGATACGTTTGCCTACGGGGGCATGTATCTCACGGCGCTCGACGTGGGCAGCGACCTCGTCTACCAGGCCCGCCAGACCGGCGAATTTCGAGGACCGATGCTGCTCGCAGAAGCCGCCGCATCAGGCTAGGGGGCGCGGAACCCCTCGACCGAGTCGTGGCCGGCGGCCGTCGTCCGCGCCTTGAGCACGCGGGGGTCGATCTTGTCGCTGAGCAACACCACGCTGCCGTCTCCCATCACCGCGTTGGCGCAGTGCGGATGGTAGGACGACAACAACGCGGGCGACCGACCGGGTGCCGAGCCGGGGAGATCGAAGCCGATCTTTCCCTTTGACACGTCGAAGTCGCGCGGCTCGCTCCAGACAATGCCGAGTCCGACTGCCTCGACGGCCAGCAGCGTGTTCGTGAGGCCGTCAGTCACATCTTTGAGTGGCAGCGATTTCCCGTTGGGAAAGATTGTTTCCGGCCCGGTCACCAGGGCAAACGGCGAGAGCCATCGATTCTGCTCGTCGCGGGGGATTCCCACCGCCGGGCAGGAATAGCTTTCGATTTCGGTTTGGGCGAGCGGCAGATTGGCGGCGGAGTCCCAGGACTGGTTGAAGTCGTAGCCCATCGATCCGCGTCGCGAAATGATCGCCAACAAGTTCACTCGCCAGCTTTGCGGCGGCCGGTTAGGAAGCTGTTCGACGGCGTCGGGATATTGGCCGCGGGTCTTGCCCACGTCACGGAAGGCATCGCCGATGCCCTGCACGTGTTTTTTACAGCGTGCCAGTAGCGCGGCCGATCGCCCGGTCGCGGTTTGCGAACCGAGAAAGGCGAGCACGAAAGCCCCCAGCCCGACGACAATCACCGTCAGCCGCAACGGCCGGTCGTCGGACCGTCGAAATTTGATGGCCGCAGC
>Ga0210390_10005357_pt1 | contig 10750 bp, 11 predicted proteins | sample IncBWH11OmetaG_FD_161050 | JGI IMG/M metagenome (GOLD analysis project Ga0210390, IMG submission 161050) | Forest soil microbial communities from Barre Woods Harvard Forest LTER site, Petersham, Massachusetts, United States - Inc-BW-H-11-O ... | reverse complement strand
CGACAACCCGTGCTTGATGGAATTCTCGACCAGCGGCTGCAGCAACATGCTGGGAACAACCACATCGAGCGACGCCGGGTCGAGTTCCTTCACCACTCGCAACTTATCTCGCCCAAAGCGCACGACCTCGATATCGAGATAGTTGTCGATGAATTCGAATTCTTCACGCAGCGGCGCGAACGCATCACCGCTGCTGAGCAGGCGCCGCAAGATGGTCGCCAGCTTGAAGATCACGTCCCGCGCCATGTCTGGATCAAACCGCACCAGCGACGAAATCGAATTCAGAGTGTTAAACAGAAAATGCGGATTGATCTGGTTCTGCAGCGCCTCCATGCGCGCATGAAGCAGAAGCCGTTCCTGTTCTTCGAGTTTGATCTGAATGCGGACACTGTTGAAGACTTTGAGTTCGATTCCAATCGCCGCCACGGACGCGGCGTAGATTACGCTATAGACCCAATAGTTGTCCGGACTCTCGACGCTGAAAATCGAACGCGGGAAATGTTCCGCCAATTCGGTTTGCACAAAACGCAAGCCAATCACAGTCCAGAAGAACATGATCTGCCAGTCGAACAGCCGTGGACGCGGCAGATTGCGGCGAATGATGCGAATGATGCTTTGATCGATGAACGGCGAGAACGACCAGATGTCATCCTTGTCGACCGCCCAAGTGCGCAATTGGCCGGCGACAAAACCACAAAGCACGTCGAATGGCATGGCAGCCCACTCGCCGTGCAACATAGCGGGAATGCCCATCAACACACCACCCAGCGATCCCGCCCAGCGTCCGCCGATCACTCCCAGCAGCAGTGCGGTTTCGAAACTCAGGTCGCCCGCCGCAAAAGCTTTCTGAAAAATTCGAATCCCGACGCCGCCCATGATCGGCAGGCCGAACCAGAGCACTAAGTACAGCTTCTGGCGAAAGGTGCGCTCCTCGCGAAACAGAACACGCTTGAATTCTTTGGAGCGCACCAGAGTACTCGACACCACCACAGCTACTCCCAGCTTGAGCAGCAGAAGGATCAGGATGAGTCGTGAGTCCATGAGAGTCGTTGGTGGTGAAGTGCCGGGCTAAAGTTATGACGATGCCGCCCCGAGCAATCAATCTTCGAAGACTGATTTCGTCTAAAAACGATCGCAGCCGATGTATTGCTTATCCATAGGCCAGTTCTTTCGCGCGCTGCGCTGCCTTCACCACCGCTTTGATCAGCGTGACGCGCAACTTGCCTTCCTCCAATTCCATAATAGCGTCGATGGTGCAACCCGCCGGCGTAGTCACGGCGTCCTTCAGCAGCGCTGGATGGTCTCCGGTCTCAAGCACCACCCGCGCCGCTCCCAGCGTGGTCTGCGCTGCCAGCAGTGTCGCGATATCGCGCGGCAAGCCAAGCTTCACGCCCCCCTCCGCCAGCGATTCGAGGATGATGTAGATATAAGCCGGGCCACTGGCTGAAAGCGCGGTCACGGCGTCCATGTGCTTCTCATCGACCACCACCGTGCGTCCAACGACATCAAACATGCGGCAGGTCAGGGCGACGTCTTCTGCGCTGGCATGCTTGCCTTTGCAGATCGCAGTCATGCCCGCGCCGAGCAGGCACGGCGTATTGGGCATAGCGCGAATCACCGAAACATTCGGCGGCAAATTCTTTTCGATCATCGACGTGGGCACCGACGCCGCCACTGACACAATCAGCTGTCTTGAGGTAATGTGCCCGCTGATCTCACGGATCACCTCCTCGACCACCTGAGGTTTCGCTCCAATCACGATAATGTCGGCGCCCTTAGCGGCCGCGACGTTGTCGGTGCCGACTTTTATTTTCAGCTTCGCAGCCAGCGCATGGGCGCGCTCCTCATGCGCCACGGTCGCGCACGTCGACTTCGCCGAGAGCATCCCGTTCTTCAACAGCGCTTGCAGAATAATGCCGCCCATTTTGCCCGCACCCAGGAACGCGACTTTCTTCCCTGTCAGATCATTTCCCATAGATTCCCTCAGCACTTCAAATGCTTGCACCACAGAGGATCGAGAGTTTCACAGAGGTTCCCCCCAGAGAACTTCCTCTGTATGTCTAGCTCCTCTGTGGTTAAACGCGCTTTGCCTCTCGCTGCCTCTCCATAAACTTCCATGCGGTCGCGACCACCTCGCGCAGCCCCCGTGTTGCTTTCCACTGCAGCAGAGCCTGCGCCTTCGCCGGATTGGCCACAAGAATGGGCGGATCCCCCGGCCGCCGCGGAACCATCTTGCGCGGCACGCTCCTTCCAGTCGCTTCCTCGACCGCGTTAATCACTTCCTGCACAGACGCTCCGGTTCCGGTCCCAACGTTCACAGCAAAACTTTCCTTCCCTGCCGTCAAGTGATCAAGCGCCTTCAAATGCGCGCTCGCCAGATCGTTCACATGAATGTAATCACGCACGCAGGTTCCATCCGGCGTCGGATAATCGGAGCCAAATACTTTCAACTCCGGCCCCACCCCCGCAGCCGCGCTCAGAGCCAGCGGAATCAAATGCGTTTCCGGTTCGTGCAATTCGCCGATCTCTCCGCTCTCATCCGCGCCCGCCGCGTTGAAATACCGCAGGCTGGCGTAGCGGAACTCGTAGGCGCGATCATAAGATTCCAGCGCCTGCTCAAAGAACAGTTTCGATACGCCGTAAGGATTCACCGGCTGCCGCGGCGTCGTTTCCTCGATTGGAACTTTCGCCGGCTCTCCGTACACGGCACAGGTCGAAGAAAAAATGATCTTCTTCACTCCCGCGTCGAGCGCCGCGTTGAGCAGCGATAGCCCGCCCTCAACATTATTATGGAAATATTTTTTCGGATTAGTTACGGACTCGCCAACATAGGCACGCGCCGCGAAATGCATGATGGCGTCGGTCTGGGGCAGCACGCGCGCCAGCGCAGCCCCGTCTAGTATGTCCCCGTTGATCAACTCGAATCCGGCCGCCAGAGTTTCAAATCCGGTGCTGAGATTATCGAAAATGATCACCTCATGCCCCGCGGCCCTCAACGCTCGGGCTGTATGACTTCCAATGTATCCCGCACCACCGACGACCAGAACGACCACGTCATTTTCCTTTCCGAAGCTCTTGCCACGACTTTCTGAAGTTCATCGCCAAATCAGCGCGCAACGCGCCGTCCACAGCGATGTCAACGGCAATGTCCAACGGCTTCATTGGTCGCCGGAGTACGTTCCAGAACCGGGAGGGAAGCAGAACCACATTGTACACAGAACGGAATCGAAAGTACTTCGGCGGGGCGCGAGGCAGGAGCATAGAACCCTCCCGTTCATCTACTTTGTTGGCCTGCTAAGATATCCCTTCCTCCTGGGAGGTTTCGTGGAACCCGCACTGCCACCAGATCCCGGACCGACGCCAGAACCAGCGCCTGCGCCGCCTCCAACGGCGATACCAGTTGTCTCCACCGCGGTCACTCCACCGCTCCCGGAATCGCCGGCATTGTCCGTGCCCGCCTACCGCGACCGCGGCACCGGCTTAGTCATCTTCGGCGTGGCCCAGATCATCTTGGGATTGCTGGCCGCGCTCGTCGTGCCTCTGATCGCTCTCAGTGCATTCATGGCCAGACTCGCGCCCGGCGGCACCATGCCTTTCGCCCGGGTGATTGCCGGAGCGATCTTTTACGCCTTCATCGCTGCGCTTCTGCTTGCTCTCGGCATCGGGTCAGTACGAATGAAGCGCTGGGCGCGCGCGCTCACCCTGGTCACTTCCTGGTACTGGCTGATCCTGGGCACACTGGGCACCGTCTGGCTGACTGCAGCCTTGCCCGTAGCCATGAAGACCGCGCTGGCGCAGGCCCAGCAAAACTCCGCAGAAGCATCTTCTCCGGGCATTACCACGGGCGTGATGGCGGTGATTATCACAATGATGATTGTTTTTTTCGCCTTCTTCCTGGTAGTGGTACCAATCGCGTTCGTAATTTTCTACAGCCGTGAAGATGTAGCCGAGACCTGCCGCCGTCGCGACCCCGTCGAGCGTTGGACCGATCGAGCGCCACTGCCCGTGCTTGGGGCTAGCGTCGCGTTTTTCGCATTGTCGCTGCGCGGGCTGATAACCGGAATCACGGCACCCATGTTTCCCTTCTTCGGACGCTATCTCACGGGGATTCCGGCTGCGGCAGTTCTAGTCGCATTGGCAGCTTTGGACCTCTATCTGGCCGTCGCGCTCTTCCGTCTCCGATCGTCCGGCTGGTGGATTGCGATTGTTGCCACGCCGATCCGAATGTTGGCTGTAGCCTTCAGCTATAGCCGGGCAGGCCTGATGCAGGCTTATTCGAAGATGGGCTGGTCCGACGAACAAATGAATATACTCAACTCGAGCCCGCTCTTTCGCAGCCGTGTCGTTTTGTGGTGGGGTGTAATTCTGATGATGCTGTTCTTCGGCTATCTCTTGTGGCTGAAACGCTACTTCAAGGCACCGCGTGCCGCGACCCCGCTAGAGACACTCCCTTCTCAAGCAGGCTGAAGACTTCTTATTGAGTTCTACGTTCCGAGGTGAAGTTTATGACCGAGCATCTAGCCGACAAAAAGTGCGTGCCCTGCCGCGGCGGCGTTCCGCCACTCAAGGGCGCCGAGGTGGAAAAGCTGCACCGCATGGTTCCCCGCTGGACTGTCGTCAAGGATCATCACATTCAACGCGAGTATAAGTTTCCCGACTTCAAACAAGCGCTGGAATTTGTTAATCGCGTGGGAGCGCTGGCGGAGGAACAGGGACATCATCCGGATATTCTGCTGGCCTGGGGCAAGGCCGAGATCACGCTCTGGACCCACAAAATTGACGGCCTGACCGAAAGCGACTTCATCATGGCGGCGAAGATTGACCGGCTCAACGGCGAATAAACCCGCGGTGACTAAGCCGGCGGCGTTTGTTCCAACCCAGCTTCGCAATCCTTGCGAAGTTCGTCGAAGAATCCCTTGGTGGCGTGTGCGATAACGGGTGCCAGGGCAAAATCGAGGGCACGCGAAGCCGTGCCCGCCAACTGCACGACCACATTCACCGCAGTCTCACGGACGGAAACAGATGTGAAAGTAACGCGCGTCTCACAGGTGATCCCCAAGGCGTGGCTCAGGTAAGACACGCTTTCATTGGGCGCGAAATGCTGTACGACCTGGTCAACTGTGGTGCGGATCGGAACCCGAGTCTCGACACGCAACCGGCTTCCCACTTCCCATGGCTTGCCCTGCACCCACCGAATCTCGCCGAACTCGTTGCGGTTACACCACCGTTCGGTATCAACATAAATGGAGAAAACCGTTTGCAGGGGACAGTGCAGCACGACTTGAAAATCGAAAGACTGCATGGCGTCGGCGTGAATAAATTGGCAGGCCGGATTCTAGCCGTGCCAGCCGTACGCGAGTGTAGGAGAAAACCAAACTGAGAGCAATCATGAGCTCTCGCCCTTAGCGCTAGACCGGCCGCTCCAAAGGGCCCACGCCAGGATCGCAGCCGGCAAGAGCATCACCACCCCCGTGCTGGTGGCGAGGGTATGAGCCGGAGTTCCTGCATCCAGGAAGCGGCCAGCCAGATATGCCGTGACCGCGAATGTAAGACTGCCCAGGCCAAGGTCTGCGGCAAACACGCGTCCCCGGAACCGGTCATCGGTGTGCACCTGTAGCAAAGTGGTCGAGAAGACCCACACGGTCGACCCTCCTGCATGGGCGAGCATGGCACAGGCGGCAGCCATCCACACCGTTCGGCTCACGCCCAGCATGCCATAGCCGAACGCTACGGTGATGTAACCAAACAGAATTCCGAGCCGAAGCCGGTGGTCATTCTGCCCTGCCCAGCGAGCGGATACGAGCGGGCCCACCAGTGCCCCCAGTCCACGTCCTCCGATCAGAATGCTCATCCCCAGCATGGCCCCGCCTGCGGCATCAATGCCGTGCCCGTGCACCGCAAACTCACGCGCACCCATCACGGTGAAGATGACCCAGCTCGGTCCCACCATGAGTTCTCCAGCCTTGGCGAACACGGCGGGAAACAAGGTGGGATGATTGCGAATGTAGCGAATCCCCTCCAGCACGGGAGAAAAATCGACGAGATCGCGCGGGCGCAACGGAGCCGCCGCTTCGGCATGCGGCTCGGGGAACCGCATCCCGCTAATCAGAATGGCGGAAGTAAGAAACGAAAGTGCGTTCAGAATGAGGACCGTATTGCGTCCGTAGAGCGCGGCCACCACTCCCCCAACCGCTGCTCCAATCATCAGATTCACCGACCATGTCGTCGCAGTCAGCGTGTTGGCAACCAGAACTTCACTCTCCGCGGCGATGTTGGGAATCACCGAACTCCGCGCCGGCTCGAAGAAAGCGGTCATGGAGGTTTCCGCCACCAGCAAGGGATAGACCAGCCACACCATCGATCGCGAACGCACCAACAGCATCGCCAGCACAACGCCGCAGCGAACCAGGTCGGCCGCGATCATCACGTGCTTGCGCTTGAGCCGGTCGTTCACCACGCCCGCCATCGGTCCCACAAACGTCTGCGGCAGGACCTGCGACCCCAGCGCCAGCGCCACAGAACCGGCGCTTCCGGTCAACTGCAATAGCAAGGTATAAATCGAAAGCGTGTAGAACCAGTCGCCAATCTCGCTGACAATCTGGGCCAGCCACAGCCGCCGGAAATTACGGTTGCCGCGCAGCAGCCGCGTGTAAGCGGCGAGCGAGATCGTGGCCGCGCCGTGCTCCGGTTCAGGTTCCATGGGGAGTGTTTCAATCTACAGGGTGGAAGCACTTCGGGCAAAGGCTGAGGCCCAACCTCCTGCTCGCAGTCGGAGGCTCGACACTTAAGGTTTCAGCTTACGCTTCAGATCGTCGGCAATCTGTTTGCCATGAAAACGGCCGTTCTCGATGAAGATTTCGTTGGTCCGCGATCCCGCGACGATTACTCCGGCAACATAGACGCCCCGAACGTTGCTCTCGAGGGAAACTGGATCGCACACCGGACGGTGTTGCTGTTCCGACAACTCGATCCCCACACTGCGCAGAAAATCGTAGTCAGGATGGTAGCCGATCAGGGCGAGCACGAAATCGTTTTTCAGCCGTATCGGTCCGCCCGGCGTGTTGATGACCACGTGGTCGATGCCGATTTCCTGCACCGAACTGCTGAAGTAAGCTTCGATCTCCCCTGCCTTGATGCGGTTTTCGAGATCGGGCTTGATCCAGTATTTCACGTGGTGATGCAACCGCTCTTCGCGGTGCACCAGGGTCACGCGAGCTCCGTGGCGCCATAAGTCGAGCGCGGCAATCGCGGCGGAATTCTTGCCCCCAATCACCAGCACATCAGTATCGTAATAAGGATGCGGCTCGCCGTAGTAGTGCGAGACCTTCGGTAAGTCCTCGCCGGGAATGCTCAACTGGTTCGCCAGATCGTAATAGCCGGTCGATACGATGACCTTCTTTGTTTTGTAATCATGTGGCCGCCCTGCGCGGTCCGTCGCGGTAATGCTGAAATCTCCATCATCGCCCATGACGGTTTTCACCCACTCGTACTGGCGCAGATCGAGCTCGTAATGCTCGGCAACTTTCCGGTAATACTCAAGCGCTTCTTCGCGCGTGGGCTTCTGCAAGGCAGTGGTAAAGGGGATGTCGCCGATCTCCAGCAGTTCCGGCGTAGTGAAAAAAGTCATGCCCGCGGGATAGTGGAACAGCGAGTTCACCAGACACCCTTTGTCGAGGACGATGACTTTGAGCCCGACTTTCTGCGCCTCAATCGCGCAGGCCAACCCGGTTGGCCCCGCTCCGATGACCAGAACGTCAGTGCGCATCTCCGCGCGCGGCTTGACCTTCACCTTCGGCAGAGTGGCGAGTTCTTCGGCGGCAAGGAAATCAGGCATGGAAGCAAGTACTGAGTCGGTCGAGGTGAAAAAACGGTTCGAACCCAACTCGGAGACCGATGATTCTAGCACGCGAGGGGAGTGCAGGTTGGAGTCAGCAATGCGCCGTCAAGATGCTGCATGGGCCGCGGCCCGCGAAGCCGGCCGAACTTCCCGTTCAATGACCCGCGCAAGCCTGTCTTGCGCAACTTCCAGATCATAAGCGGACTGCAGATTCACCCAGAAGCCGGCGCTGGTATCGAAATACCGGGCGAGCCGCAAGGCCGTATCTGGAGTAATCCCGCGGCGCTGGTGCACAATTTCGGCTACTCGCGTTACCGGAACACGCAGGTCGATCGCGAGACGATTCATGCTGAGACCGAGCGGTTCCATGAAATCCGCACGCAGAATCTCCCCGGGATGAATCGGAGGAAGAAGTTTTTGAGCTTTAGCCATCGGATGCCGCTCCTATATCGGTCCCGCCGGACCGTGATGATCTTATACTCACGAATTTCTAGTGGTAATCCACAATCTCTACGTCGTAAGCGTTCCCTTCCTGCCAAACAAAACAGAGACGCCACTGGCTGTCGACTCGAATGCTGTGCTGTCCCCTCCGGTTACCTCGCAGTGCTTCGAGACGATTCCCGGGCGGCGCTGCCAGGTCACGCAACTCAGTGGCGCTGTCCAACTGCCGGAGCTTCCGGCGGGCAACCTGCTCGATCACCCGAAAGCGGCGGCTCGGCAGCCGCCGGTGCAGCCGCTCAGTCTCCGCGCAGCGGAAGGACCTGATCACATGTCGATACTATAACGCGCTCCGTTTAACGTCAAGCAGTAAAGCCATACATCCGACAGTGTTCGAGCCGAACTAAGCGCTATAATTTGCGGTTGCATTCATCTATTTGCTCGCTCTGGAGTCGTCATGTCCGCACTTACCGAGCCCGCCACCCAGACCCAGGTGAAGACCCGCATCGAATCCGACAGCATGGGAAAGATCGAAGTCCCGGCGAATGTTTACTGGGGCGCACAGACGCAGCGCTCGCTGTTGCACTTCAACATCGGGCGCGACACCATGCCGCCAGAATTAATCCGCGCATTCGGCACGCTCAAGAAAGCCTGCGCGCTGGTCAATCAGGATCTGGGTAAGCTTCCCGCCGACAAAGCCAAGCTCATCGTGCAGGCCGCCGACGAAGTCATCTCCGGCAAACTCCGCGACCAGTTCCCGTTGCGCGTCTGGCAGACCGGCAGCGGCACCCAGACCAACATGAACGTGAACGAGGTCATCTCCAACCGCGCCATCGAAATTGCGGGCGGAGAAATGGGATCGAAGAAGCCGATCCATCCCAACGACGACGTCAACATGTCGCAGTCGTCGAACGACACGTTTCCCGCGGCCATGCATATTGCGGCGGCCGACCGCGTCAAGAACGCGCTGATTCCGGCGATCAAGACCGTGCACCACGCGATCATTGCCAAGGCAAAGGAATTCGACAGCATCGTGAAAATCGGCCGCACTCACCTGCAAGACGCCGTGCCTTTAACCATTGGACAGGAATTCGGCGGCTGGGCCAGCCTGTTGGAACGCGACATCCATCGCCTCGAACAGGTGCTCGACGGACTCTACGATCTGGCGATCGGTGGAACCGCAGTCGGCACCGGACTGAACACGCATCCCGAATTCGCCGAGCGCGCAGCGAAAAAGATCGCGGAACTCACGAGCCTTCCCTTCCGCTCCCATGGCAACAAGTTCGCGGCGCTTTCGGCGCACGACGAGACCGTCTTTGCACAAGGCGCCATGGAAACTCTGGCCGCCTCATTGATGAAAATCTCCAACGACATTCGCTGGCTCGCTTCCGGCCCGCGCTGCGGCCTCGGCGAAATTTCGATTCCAGAGAACGAGCCCGGCTCCTCCATCATGCCCGGCAAGGTCAATCCCACACAGTGCGAAGCCATGACCATGGTCTGTGTGCAAGTGCACGGCGCAACTGCCGCAGTCGGATTCGCCGGATCGCAAGGCAACTTCGAGCTTAACGTCTACAAGCCGGTCATCATCTACAATTTCCTGCACTCCGTCACGCTCATCACCGATGCCTGCCACGGCTATGTCAAGTACATGCTCAACGGCATTGAAGTCGATCGCGCGAAAGTCGACTGGTACGTGAAGAATTCCCTGATGCTGGTCACCGCGCTGGCCCCGAAAGTGGGATACGACAAGGCCGCGCAGATCGCGCACACCGCGCACGTCGAGCACTCCAGCCTGCGCGAAGCCGCCTTGAAACTGGGATATCTGACCGGCGAGGAATTCGATCAACTCGTGAAACCGGAGAAGATGACGCACCCGTAGCGTCGAATCGCTGGAATCCGGTTCGCTGTGGAAACTATTTCTTGATCAGGCTGGTATGGCTGGCGACGCACTGCCACTTGCCGGCGTCCATCACCCAGGTGTCGGTGAAGCGACCGACGTGGTCATAGGGTTTGCCCTGGTAGCTGCCCTGCGTGTGATAAATTCCCGTGACTACCGCTGTGTCGCCAAAGAAATTCATCTTCACATCCTGGATGTTGAGCACGGCAGGTTTGAAACGGGGGTCCCGGATATCGGCAAGAAACTGCTGCTTATTGCTCAACTCGCCGTCCCACTCCGTGTTGACGAAGCGGCTCGAAACCAGGGCATCGAGCGCAGACCCGTCCCGGTTCACCTGCGCCTCGTTCCATAGACGTTCCAGAACCAGCAACTTGCTTTCGCGTGGATCTGCCTGCTGGGCGGCCAGTCCGGTCGCGCCCAAAACCAGCAGAACACAGCAGCAGATGGTGGTCCGAATCATTGGCTTACACGCTCGCGACATCCCAACGTGGAGGGACGTTCTAAAACGATAGCAGCCCCCGCCCGGCCGAAGCCACGGAAATAGACCACGGAGAGGTTACCAACGTTACGGACCGTCA
>Ga0210390_10005354_pt1 | contig 10752 bp, 7 predicted proteins | sample IncBWH11OmetaG_FD_161050 | JGI IMG/M metagenome (GOLD analysis project Ga0210390, IMG submission 161050) | Forest soil microbial communities from Barre Woods Harvard Forest LTER site, Petersham, Massachusetts, United States - Inc-BW-H-11-O ... | reverse complement strand
GACCACGTATTGCACATCGCGCCGGTAGAGCGAGTGGGCTTTGATGGCCACTTCTACGTGGTGCTTCAGATCCCAGTTCTCAGGGTCGGCAATGTTGCCGATGCCCAGCAACTGCTCGATCTTTTCCCAGCCCTCATCGGTCACGCTGATGGTCTTGTGTTTCTCATCGACCACAAAATCGCCGGTGAGGATTTTTTCTTCTCCGCGCTCGATCTCTTCGCCTTGTTCGAGTGAGGGGAGAATCCGATTCACGCGAGCGTATTTATCGGTGGTCTGGTCGGTGGGGCCGCTGATGATCAACGGCGTGCGGGCTTCGTCGATCAGAATTGAGTCAACCTCGTCGACGATCGCGAAATAATGCCCGCGCTGCACGCAATCGGCATTATCAAACTTCATGTTGTCGCGCAGGTAGTCGAAACCAAACTCGTTGTTGGTGCCGTAGGTGATGTCTGACCCGTAGGCGGCGCGCCGCTGCCCGTCATCCAGATCATGGACGATCACGCCTACGCTCAGGCCCAGGAACTCGTAGATCTTGCCCATCCACTCGGCGTCGCGTTTGGCCAGGTAGTCGTTGACCGTGACCACGTGCACGCCGTGACCAGCCAGCGCATTCAGATAACAGGGCAGAGTCGCGACCAGGGTCTTGCCTTCACCGGTCTTCATTTCGGCGATTTTGCCCTGGTGGAGCACCATGCCGCCGATCAACTGCACGTCAAAGTGCCGCATCTGCAGCACCCGCCGGCCAGCCTCGCGCACCACGGCAAAGGCTTCGGGCAGAATCTCGTTCAGGACCACTTTCTCTTCGGCGACCCGTTCTTCAGCGTCGTCGATGCCATCGAGGCGGGCGGCGATCCGGGCTCGGAATTCCAGGGTTTTGGCCCGTAATTCCTCATCCGACAGAGCCTTCATGGCAGGCTCGAGCACCCCGGTCTGTTCGACCATTGGCTGTAACCGCTTGATCACACGCTCGTTGCTGGTTCCGAAAATCTTGGTTAAAGTGCTTGCGATCAATGAATAATTCCTTTGTTGCCCCGGTGGGTACCTTTACTCTTCTAGTTTAGTTCACACCGGGTCTTTGGTGCAGAAAGATACCCTATGCGGAAACGATGTCTAGTGTTGCTGATGATTCTGATGGGAACCGGCGCCGCCATGGGGCAGATGAAGATAGCCATGGACGACAGCGGAGATCCGGTCCCGCCGGAGCAGCTGCCCCCGCCGCAACATATTGACGGCGTTGGCAATGTTCGGTTTCCTATCTCCGCCAATGCGGAGGCTCAGAAGTGGTTTGAACAGGGGTACAACCTGCTTTACGACTTTTGGGACTACGAGGCCGATCGTGCCTTTGAGCAATCTATCCGCGCTGACGCCAATTGCGCCATGTGTTACTGGGGGCTCTACCAGGCAGAAATCTTCAACCACAGCGTTACAAAGACCTACGCCGATGCCTCGCTGGCCAAGGCAATCGCCCTGGAATCCCATGCGAGTGAGCGCGAGAAGCTCTACATCCAGGCGGCGGAGGCACACCAGGCTGCCATCCGGCAGGCGGGCTCCGAGGACAAGGCAAAATTCGATCGCGAAATCGAGATTCTCCGTACCCTGGTGAAAAAGAACAAGAACGACACCAATGCTCGCATCGCTCTGGCCGATGCTGTCAACGACGGCTATGACGAGGCAGGCGAACCGCGCAAAGGTAAGAAGGAACAGCTGGAGCTGCTTCAAGGAGTTTTGAAGGAGGAACCGCAGAACTCGGCAGCGAACCATCTCTGGATTCACGCCATTGAGGCCGGTCCACACCCTGAGCAGGCTTTGCATAGCGCGGAGATACTGGGTTCGCTCGCGCCTGCATCGGGACATATGGTTCACATGCCCGGGCACATCTACTACCGTACCGGGGATTATGCACACGCGCAGAATTCATTCGATGCTTCCGCCCAGGCCGACGAAGAGTACATGCGGGCACAGAAGGTTGCCGTCGACAACGACTGGAATTACATCCACAACCTGATGTATTCCGTTGCCAATCTTTTAGAAGCGGGCAGGTTGCAGGACGCGCAGCAAGTTTCCGCGACACTTGGCAAAGCCCGCGGCCATTTGGAGAACACGCTCTACCCCTGGTCTCCTCGCGACGCCATTGCTCGTCTAAATCCCGGATTGCCCGTTGCTCTGCGCACTTCAGACTGGGGCCGTGTGGTCCAGCTGGTCAATGCTGCAAAGCTTTCTCAGGATATGCCGCACATGGAATTCCTCGCCGGCGGGCTTTCTCAGTTTGCGCTGGGAATGCAGTCTGTAGAGGCACATGAGCCCGATGTGGCCGAGAGGCACTCGGTGTTGCTTGATTCCAGCTTGTGGCGGATGACGCAAGAGGTGAGAGAGCAGGAAACGAAGGAGAAAAAGGCTGGGCCTGTCACTGGAAACCACAGTATGTCCCCCGATCCGCTGGCGGAACCGCTGGTTAAAATGCTGTCTATTATGTCACTCGAACTCCGCGCCTCGATGCTGGCCACGCAAGGCAATACCACGGAGACAGATAAGCTCTTTTCTATGGCCCGCCGGGAAGAGAAAGATCTGGGTTACCATGAACCGCCTTTCTACATCCGTCCGGTGGCGGAAAGCGAAGCGGCGGCGATGATGACGGCGGGCAAATGGAAAGATGCCAGGGCAGCTTTCCAGCAGGCTCTGGAACAGCGTCCGAATTCCGGCTTCGCGCTTTATGGAATTGCCCAGGCAACGGAGAAGACGGGCGAGCTTGACGCAACTACGGTTGCATATCAACAGTTCCTCAAAGCGTGGAAGACAGCTGACCCAGGCTTGCCGGAGACGCAGCACGCAGAGCGATGGCTTAGCCAGCACGCTGCGGTTGCTCACGCGGGCTCTCACTGAGAGCACGAACATGGATTTCTCGAGGCACGGTGGTTGTGCAGGAAAACCCGCTCGAAAAGCAGCCTCAGGCGCTAAACAGGCCGCGGAAAGATTCGAGACCGGGCAGCAGAGGCAGGGGCTAATGCTCGCTGCAGCGAGGTAGCCCGACATATTCTCAGTTGCTTACGGCCCGACTAAAGTCGTGCCCTGATACAAAGCCCAGTTCTCATGCAGCCTCTAAACCCATTTTGTTTAGAAGTTTAGGTATACCAGAGCTAAAGAAAAGTCGCTGTTGCGAGAGGTCTCGCGTTTTGGGCTAGTCTCAGCCATCTTTTGTATGCAGGGGGAGCATCTTGGACGAGCTTTTGCCACCGGTGATTGCAGAACCGCCGAAACACCGCACGCATTGGGTGTTCATCGGCCCCGATGGTCTTCGAGCGGGTTGGGGAGTGGTGCTTTTCGTCCTGCTTTATCTGGTGTTCATCTTTATCACTGGCTGGGTCTTTCGATCGGATCTTCTCCAAGTCCGCCATACGAAGGCGCTTTCCGTACGGCTGGGTCTGATTATCGAGATCACGCAATGCCTGCCTGCAATTCTTGCAACCTGGATCATGGCCTCGATCGAGCGCCGTCCGCTGCTCGCCTACGGATATCAGGGTCCTGCGAGGGCGGTTCGCTTCTTATCCGGCCTGGTTTTGGGTTTTGTTGCGCTTTCCGGGTTTTTACTCGTTTTGTGGAAGGCCAGGCTCCTGGTCTTTGACGGCCAGTTGCTGCATGGCGGCGCGATCTTGAAATACGCTCTTGGCTGGGGTCTTGTATTTCTACTGACCGCCATCTTCGAGGAATCAACTTTGCGTGGCTACCTGCAGTTCACGTTGACCCGCGGCATCGGATTCTGGTGGGGCGCGTTACTGCTTTCGCTCCTGTTTGGATTCGCGCACGGCACCAACCCAGGAGAAACGCATGTAGGTTTATTAAGCGCAGCGGGGATCGGTTTGGTGACCTGCCTCAGCCTCTGGTACACGGGCTCGCTTTGGTGGGCGGTCGGCTTTCACGCCGGCTGGGATTGGGGACAATCGTATTTTTATGGCACGCTGGACAGCGGTTTGGCGGTGCAGGGACACCTGTTGGGCACACACCCAATGGGCCCACGGCTATGGAGCGGCGGCGCCACCGGCCCCGAAGGAAGCCTTCTGGTGCTCCCATTGATAGTGATTTTCGCCCTGTTGATGTGGCTGTGGTGGGGACGCAGAGTGCAGTCCCCCTTCCCAGGCAGTGGCTGGAAACCGGTCTCGCCAACTACAGGTAAGCCGGATCGGTAGTCTCGGTCTCCAACCCTAATTCTGTGAATGCCTGCTGGGCTCGCTCCTGGTCGAATTTTCCTTCGCGGGCCAGCCTGGAAAGCGTCGCAGCCACGATGGATTCCGCATTCACCTCGAAGTGGCGGCGCAGATACTCACGGTTGTCGCTGCGGCCAAATCCGTCTGTGCCCAGCGAAACCAGGCGGCTCGAAAGCCAGGGCGAAAGTTGATCGGGCACGACCTTCATGTAATCGCTGGCTGCGATAATCGGACCCTCCGTTTCGCGGAGCTTTTCGAGGATGTAGGGAACCTTTTCCGGCTGGGTTGGATGCAGGCGATTCCAGCGTTCCACGCCCAGCGCCTCGCGACGTAATTCGTTGTAGCTGGTAACGCTCCAGACTTCGGTCTGCACACCATACTTTTCCGCCAGGATCCCCTGTGCCCGGACCGCTTCGTTGAGAATGGGTCCGCTGCCAAAGAGCTGCGCTTTGGCGTTGCCGCCCGGCGCGGCCTGGAAGCGATAAATGCCGCGGACAATGCCTTCGCGAACCCCTTCCGGCATAGCCGGCATGGCGTAGTCTTCGTTGTACATGGTGATGTAGTAGAAGATGGGCTCGTTTTCCTGGTACATGCGGCGAATGCCGTCCTGCACGATCACCGCCAGCTCATACACGTAGGCAGGGTCGTAGCTGAGGCAGGTGGGAACGGTGCTGGCTAACACATGGCTGTGGCCGTCCTGATGCTGCAGCCCTTCTCCCAACATGGTGGTACGCCCGGCGGTTCCGCCCATCAGGAAACCTTTGCCACGCGAATCGGCGAAGGCCCAGATCATGTCGCCTACCCGTTGAAAGCCGAACATCGAGTAGTACATGTAGAAGGGGATCGAGGGCAGGCGGTAATTGGAGTAGGCGGTGCCGGCAGCAGTAAAGGATGCCATTGCGCCTGCTTCGGTGATGCCCTCCTCCAGGATCTGGCCATCCTGTTCTTCGCGGTAGTACAGCAGGATGTCGCTATCATGCGGCGTGTATTTCTGCCCTTCGCTGGCATAGATAGCCACCTGGCGAATGGCTGACTCAAGACCGAAAGTGCGGGCCTCGTCAGGAACAATGGGCACGATCAGCTTGCCCACATTTGGGTCTTTCAGCAGATGACGAAGAATGCTGACAAACCCCATGGTGGTGGAAACGGCTCTTCCCTTGGAACCGGCAGTCCACTCACTGAACTCCTTCAACGGGGGAGCCTTGAACTCGAGTTTCGGCGTATCGCGGCAGGGTAGATATCCGCCCAGGGCACGGCGACGCTCCTGCAGATAGACAATTTCCGGGCTATCCGGCGCCGGCCGATAGGGCTTGCCCAACTTAGCCTGCTGCTCCGGAACGGGAATTTTGAAGCGCTTCACGAACTGCGCCAGACCGCTGTCTGTGAGCTTCTTCTCCTGGTGGGAGGCGTTGCGGGCCTGGTTCGCGCCCAGGCCGTAACCTTTGACGGTCTTGGCCAGGATGACCGTGGGCGAGCCGTGGTGGTTGACGGCCCGGCGGTAGGCGTTGAAGATCTTGCAGCGATCGTGACCGCCGCGATGCAGATTCTCCAACTGCTCATCGGTCTTGTCGCGCACCAGCTCCAGCAGCTCAGGATACTTGCCGAAGAATTCCTGGCGCAGGTAGGCCCCTCCCTTGGCCTTGAACGACTGATAATCCCCGTCGACACACTCTTCCATTCGCTTGAGCAGCAATCCGGATGAGTCGCGCTCGAATAATTCATCCCAATCGCTACCCCAGACCACCTTGATGACATGCCAGCCTGCTCCGCGGAAAACGCCTTCGAGCTCGTCGATGATGCGCTTGTTTCCACGCACCGGGCCGTCCAGCCGCTGCAGGTTGCAATTGACTACAAAGATCAAATTGTCGAGCTTTTCCCGGGAACCAACGGAGAGTGCGCCAAGGGTATCTACCTCGTCGGTCTCGCCATCGCCGACAAACGCCCAGATCTTGCGCTCGGTTTTCTGGATCAGGTTGCGGTTCTCGAGATAGCGCATAAAGCGCGCCTGGTAGATCGCGTTCAGCGGACCTATCCCCATAGAAACGGTGGGAAAGCGCCAGAAGTCGGGCATCAACCAGGGGTGGGGATAAGACGAGAGGCCAGGCTTTCCTCGTAGTTCGTGGCGGAAATTCAGCAGCCGCTCGTCATCAAAGCGGCCTTCGAGGTAGGCGCGTGCATAGACTCCAGGGGAAGCATGGCCTTGAAAATAGATAAAATCGCCCGGCTGATCGCCATAGGTGGCATGGAAGAAATGCTCATAGCCCACTTCCAGCAGAGTGGCCAGCGACGAGTAGGTGGAGAGATGGCCGCCGATCCCGGCATCCTTCTTATTCTGGCCATGCACCATGGCCATCGCATTCCAGCGGATCAGGGCTTCCAGCCGCTCCTCGATCTTGCGGTCCCCAGGATAAGGTACTTCGTCATGCTTGGGAATGGTGTTCAGGTAAGGGGTGGTGAGAGCCCCAGGGGTGGAGATGCCCGCCTCGCGTGCCCGGTGGCGCAGGGCGGCAATCAGCTCGGCGCCTTGTTCCGGACCTTCGCCGACGACCACGTCGTCAAAAGCCTCAAGCCACTCTGCTACCTCTTCAGAAAACTTCGATTGCACTGGAACCGCGAGTTTAGTGTTCATAAAATAAGGGCTTCTCTACCTCTTGTAGTATATCCGTCAGCACAGAATCCGCAGAAAGGCTCGGCTCATCCGATGTCGACCTCTTCCTTCCATAACACCCAGGACGAAGTCATTGACCTGCAACAACAGGTAGCCCGCCTGCAGGCTCTGCTGGAGGTTTCCCGGCAGGTGCATGCGGCGGTCCGGCCTGAAGAGGTGCTGCATAGCGTTCTGCGGATCGTGGTCCGCGAATTGGAGATGGCCGGCGCGCATGTCACGGAGCCACCCCTGACCGTTGGCGAGATGCCGCCTGAGCCGCACGACGACTGCGCTCGCTTTGCCTTGCTGAGCAAAGACGGACACCAACTGGCCGAACTGGTGGTGAATCCAGGGCCGGGCAGGTCATTGTCGATTTATGAGCAGGATTTCCTGGAAGGGCTGGTGCTGCAGGCGGGAGTGGCCGTCGAGAATGCGCACTACCACGAGCGTGCAGTGGAATGGGCCCGGGTGCAGCAGGACCTGGACGCCGCCCGCGCCATCCAAAATAGTCTGCTGCCACAGCAGCTGACGGAAATTTCTGGATACTCGGTCGCCGTTCGCTCGAGCACCTGTTACGAGGTAGGCGGCGACTATGTTGACATTGTCAATCTGCCGGATGGCGGCGAGATCATGGTGGTGGCAGATGTGGCCGGCAAGGGCCTGGCCTCGGCCATCGTTGCTACTTCGTTTCGCTCGGCGTTCCGCGCGATGGCGCTCGCCGGGCTGCCGCTGGCGGAACTGGCCGCGCGCATGAACCAGCAACACTACGGCGAAGGCCAGGAGGCCCGGCGACGCTATGTCACGGCGATCTTCTTGAAACTGGACTCCAGGCTACATCGCGTGGAAGTGGTCAATGCGGGCCACAATCCTGGGTTCCTGCTTTCTGCGGACAAGACGGTACACCAGATCGAAGCGAGCGGTACGCCCATTGGGCTGGTGCCCATGATGCAATACACGTCGGAGACGCTTGCCTTCCCGCCTGGATCACGCTTGCTCTTCTACACCGATGGGCTCACCGAGGTGTTTCAGGGCGATGACGAATTCGGTCCGGAACGACTACTGGCAACATTTCGAGAGTGCAAGTCCGAGGATTGTACTGCTATCCTCAAGGTCCTGTGGCAGCAATTGGCTGAATTCTCCCGGGGAGAGCCGCAGCAGGACGACATGACGGCGCTCGCATTGGTGCGAATGCATGTGGGCGAAGGAAGAGCAAATGGTTGAAACCAGAGGCACGGCGGTGGAAGTAAAGCTGCCATCGCGGCTGGGCTTCGAGAAGGTCGCGATGGGTACGGCTGCCAGCGTGGCCAAGCTCATGGGCTTCCCCGACGATCGTATTGAAGACCTCAAGACCGCTCTTGCCGAAGCCTGCATTAACGCCATCGAGCACGGAAACCGCCTGGATGGTAACCTCTGCGTCGGCGTGATCCTTTCCGCCAGTGATGAAGCGCTGGAGGTGAAAGTGATGGACAACGGATCCGGTATTGCCAAGGCCCCTTCCAAGCCAGACATTGACCGCAAGATGCACGGCGAAGAGGACCCCCGCGGCATGGGCATGTTCCTGATCCAGTCTCTGGTGGATGAAGCGGAGTGGGTTAAAGGAAGCGCGGGCAAAGGGAGTTACGTACGACTGGTCATCAGGCTGGCCAAGGAGAGTGAGTAAAGTGCAGTCGGAGACGAAAGCTAAAGTGGATGAGGTTATGGGCGCGAACGGGAAGCCGGTGACCGTCCTTCGCTTCACGGGCGATATCTCCAGCACTTCGCGAGATACGGTGCTGGGGACTTATGAGGGCGTGATGAAGAGCCGTCCTGTTCTGATCGATTTTTCTAAAGTGGACTACATCAATTCGAGTGGCATTGCTTTGGTGATCCAGATGCTGATGGAAGCCAGCAAGGCGGATCAGACGATTGCTGCGTTTGGGCTTACTCCCCATTTTCAGAAGGTGTTCACCATGGTGGGGATTACCAAGTACGCCGCTTTGCACCGGGATGAAGCAACGGCAATTGCGTCCTTGTAAGGCGGAGTAAGCTACAGATCCCTACGCTCTGTCGAAAAACATTTCCAAGAAAGAGCCTGACGTCCTCCCTGGATCGTGCGTTTTCCCTGCGACTTACCACTGTCATCAGCCAGCGGTGCTAAGCCCGCCAGCTTGGAGATCCTCTTGTTGGAGAGTGTACCGATCTCCGGCATCTCGGCCATGAGCCGAGCCACGGTTCGATCGGCCACGCCCTTGAGGGGGTAGCTCTGGTTGGAGTTGTTAGAGGGATGGAAGAAAAAGCACGTGGGGCACCCGTGCAGAGCTGCTGCTGTTTTACTTTGCGCGTGGATGGGTTCGGTCGTAGACCTGCGTGACTTGCCCGACCGTTAACTGGGTATAGCGCTGCGTGGTCGAGAGACGCTCGTGGCCCAGGAGTTCCTGGATGGCGCGCAGATCAGCTCCCTCTTCCAACATGTGGGTGCCAAACGCATGACGCAGGGTGTGGGGATGAATTTCGGCCGGCAGGCCCTTGGCCAACGAGATTCGCTTGACGATGCGACCTACGCTGCGGGTCGTTAGCCTGCCTGTTCCCCTCATCTGCAAGTTCAGAAGGAGAGCTTCGGAAGTCTTACCTGCAAGTTTTGCCTGCCTTGACGGAAGATAAGCGCGAATTGCGTCTGCCGCGGCGTCTCCCAATGGAACATAGCGCTGCTTCCGTCCTTTACCCCGCACCAGGATCACTTCGCGCGCCCAGTGCACGTCGTCCACATTCAGGCCGACCAGTTCCGCGTTGCGAATGCCGCAGCCGTACAACAGCTCGAAGATCATTCGATCGCGCTCCGGCCACGCCGCGCCTTCTCCCGAAGAAACCGTCTCCACCAGGTGGTTCATCTGCTCGATCGAGGGTACGCGCGGCAGGTGCTTGGGCAGCTTAGGAGTGGCGACCAGCACAGCAGGGTTACTGGAAACGTGCCCGGTCCTGGCCAACCAGTGAAACCATGAGCGGATCGCGGCCAGCGATCTGGCCACCGAGGCCTTGACCAGTCCCCGATCGTACAGTTCGCCGAGGTAGCGACGGATCTGTAGATGATCCACACTGCGCACTTCTACGCCCTGCTCGGCCAAGTAGGCAGCGAAGTTTCCGACTTCGCGCCGATAGGCACGCAAGGTATGCGGCGAAGCGGCCCGCTCATGAGTAAGCATGGCCAGGAAGTCTTCTGCCAACCGCGTTGGTTCCGGCTTCATTTCGCACCTCTTCTGGTGGCTCGCGGATGATGCGCCCGATGTACCGCTTGCAGCCTGCTGAGGGCGAGGTGGGTATAGACCTGGGTGGTGGAAATGTCAGCATGCCCTAGGAGGGTTTGGACAGTCCTCAAATCGGCTCCGTTCTCGACCATGTGGGTGGCGCAACTGTGACGCATGACATGTGGGCTGGCGCGAGCATCCAGTCGCTTCACCAACTGCCAGACCCACTGGCGGGTAAGCCCAACGCCCCGCACGGAGAGAAATAAGCGGCCCACGCCCGAGCGAGTGGCCAGACCTGGCCGGCCGCGGGTCAGATAAGCCTCCAAAGCCTCGACGGCATTCCGCCCCAGAGGCACAATGCGCTCCTTATCGCCTTTGCCACGAACCAGCATGCGGCCTTCGGCGAGAGACAGATCTTCCACCCCCAGGCCGGTGAGTTCAGAGACGCGCACCCCGCCGGCGTACAGCATTTCGATGATGGCTCGGTCGCGCAGGGCTACGGCATCCGCCTGGGGATGATTGGCGGCCGTCCCAGCCTGCTCCATCATTCGCTCCACCTCGGATTGCGCCAGGGCCTTGGGCAGGATCTTCCAGGAGGAGGGGGATTCCAGGTTCACCGTCGGATCATGGCCGATCCGCTTGTCCAAGAGCAACCATTTGTAGAAGCCACGTAGACAGGAGAGCT
>Ga0210390_10005353_pt1 | contig 10753 bp, 8 predicted proteins | sample IncBWH11OmetaG_FD_161050 | JGI IMG/M metagenome (GOLD analysis project Ga0210390, IMG submission 161050) | Forest soil microbial communities from Barre Woods Harvard Forest LTER site, Petersham, Massachusetts, United States - Inc-BW-H-11-O ... | reverse complement strand
CGTTCGCTGCGCGCTGCGCTGGGCGAGCCGGACTGGGCCGCCGGTGCCGAGCTCGAGTCAACAGCCGGGCGCCGGCGTGCCGAGGACGAGATCGACGCCCGCCTTGGGGAGTGGTGCCGCGACAAGAAGGCCGAAGAAGTCGTGCGCCGGCTCTCGGACGCCGGAGTGCCGGTCGCCGCGGTCACCCAACCCCACCACCAGCCCGACCTGCCGCCGTTCCAGTCGCGCCACTTCTTCGAGGAAGTGAAGCACCCGGTGATCGGCAACTCTCGCTACAGCACGCTCCCCATCAGGTTCGAGCGCGGCCCCGAACGGTGGCACACGCGCCACGCGCCCCTGCTCGGGGAGCACAACCGCGAGCTCCTCGGCCAGCTCGGCCTCACGAGCGACGATCTCGATGCGCTGGAGGCCGAGGGCGTGATCGGCGAGTCACTCGTCGCGGGAGCCTGAGCGCGTGGCCCGCCCGCCGTATTCTTCGCAGATGGGCTTTGAAGCCGCCCCTTTTGACGTCGTCGAAGCCTCTCGTCGCGTCTGGCTGCAGCGTTGGGATCCCGAGGCCGCGTCGGGGATGGCCGTGTTCACCGGGATCCTCCGCTCGTACCAGCTCCTCAGTGATCAGATCCAGCACGTCATGCGCAGGCACGATCTCTCGTTCGCCCGTTACGAGGTTTTGACCTGGTTGGCGACCGACCCCGACTCGGCCCTGACCCTCAGTTGGATCAGCAAGACCCTGCGCATCCCGCCCGCCACGGTCACCAACATCATCGACCGGCTCGAGGACGAGAAGCTCGTTCGCCGCGTGCCGCACCCCTCGGACGCACGTACCACGCTGGCCGAGATCACCGCCCGAGGCCGCCGGGTGGCGATGGCCGCGACGGACGAGCTGAATACAGCCGTCTACGAGCAGATCGGGCTCAACGAGCGCCAGCGCAGCCAACTCATCGACCTGCTCGCCCAGCTGCGGGCGAGCGGCAACGAGTTCGATGTCGAACGTTCCGAAGAGGTCATCGCTGAGTTGTCCGCACGCGCCGCAACGAACACCGGCAGCCGACGCAACGGTCGCAAAGGCGGCCGTACCGAGGTCGCGTAACCCCGAACCGAGACCCCCGCCACGCACGATCAAAGGCTGGGCCGCTGCCCCCGCCGGATCGCGTCCTCGACCAGGCCGATCGCCCAACCCACGGTCCCGATCGCCTGATCGCGGTCCATCCCCCAATCCGTGGTGAGGCGCTCGTAGGTGGCGACGTTCCAGAACACGTCGAGCATGCCGGCGGCGGCGGTCTGCTCCGGGACGCTCCAACCGGCGGTCCGCTCGGCCAGTGCCGCCAGCAACGCGTGCTTCTGACGGACGCTCGCATCGCTGAGCGTCGGATCCAGCGGCGGTTTCGGGCGCCCCGGGTACGCAGAGACATGGGTGAAGATGCGAGCGGCGAACCCTGCAACGTCCTCGAGCTGCATGCCCTCCAGCTCGATCCCCGCCTTCACCTCCTGCCGGTGCATGACCGCGTCCCGCAGGCCCCGCTCGTTCCCGAAGTAGCGGTAGACCGTGCGCTCGTTCACCCCTGCGTGTTCCGCCACGCCGCGTATCGTCAGCGCACGCCAGTCGCGAAGGCCCGAACGTCGGAGCAACTTGCACCCGGCGTCGATGATCCGCTCCCGCGTCTCGAGAGCCCGCTGCCGCCGCACCGGGCTCTCGTACCGGCGTGGCGTCGATGTCTTCGGTGTGCGTGCCGGTGCCGGTGCCGCCATCGTCAGGACCTCGGGCGTGACATCGACGTGTCGGTCACCCGATGAGCGCCGGCAGGGTCTCCCACCCGCGCACCGTCGAAGTGGGCGACAATTTGGCCTTGTCGTAGTCGATGGACCACTCGGGGAAGCGCAGCAGCAGCTCCTCTAACGCGATGCGCCCTTCCATCCGGGCCAGCGCGGCACCCATGCACAAATGGATGCCGTTGCCGAACGTCATGTGCCGCGTGACCTCCCGGTGGATGTCGAAGCTGTCGCCGTCCGGGAAGCGGCGGTCGTCGCGGTTGGCCGACCCCACGAGGAACACCATCACGCTCCCGGTTGGGATCTTCGTGTCCCGCACCACGAGGTCCTGCTTCGCCACGCAGCGGCCGACGTGCGGCGCCGGCCCCTCGAAGCGCAGGAGCTCTTCGATCGCATTTGGCACCAATGACGCGTCCTTCACCAGTTCAGCGCGTTGGTCGGGGTGCTCGGCCAGCACCTTGGCGGTCCATCCGATCAACCGTGTGGTCGTCTCGTTCCCCGCGCCCGCGAGCACCTCGAGATACGTCAGGAGCTCGCCCCGGCTGAGCTTGCGCACGGTGCCCGTCTCGTCCGTGAACTCGACGTTGAGCAGCTCGGTCATGATGTCGTCGGAGGGATGGTCGACGCGCCAGTCGATGTAGTCCGCGAACATCTGGCCGGTCACGAAGGTCCCCGTGACCTCCATAGGCTTGCCTTCCTCGGTGCGCAGGCCTCTGTCGACGTGGTCGCGCACCGCTTCCTGGTCGCTCTCCGGGATTCCGAGGAGCATGCTGATGACGCGCATCGGCATCTGCGCGCCGAAGTCGGCGATGAAGTCGAACCCGCCGGACCCGACGAGCGGATCGAGGCTGTGCGCGCAGAACTCGCGGATCTTCGGCTCGAGCTCGGCGACGCGCCGCGGCGTGAACGCACGCGACAACAGCCGGCGGTGGATGGTGTGCGTCGGCGGGTCCTCGAAGATGATCACGCCCGGCGGGATGTCGATGTCCGACTTGATCACCTCGAGGATGGCGCCCTTGCCCGAGATGTAGGTCTGCGCGTCGAGCAGTCCCTTCTCCACGTCCTCGTACCGGCTGACGGCCCAGAAGTCGTGCGTGTCGTTGTAATAGAGCGGCGCCTCTTCGCGTAGCCGCCGGTAGACCGGATAGGGGTCAGCGTTGATCTCGACGCTGTACATGTCGTAATAGACGTCGCTCACGCCTGCCTCCACGAGTCCGCGCTGCCGCCGGAAAGTTCGTGTCAGACTACGACGTGAATATCGGAAAGGGCAAGGCCACCGCCCGATTCCGCCGGACTCTTACCGGCGGGGTGGATGTTCCACCTGGTACTTGGCGGGAGGCAGGCTGGCCGCGGGCACGCCCGTAGCGATGGGATGGAACCCCGTCGACTCTGAGCCCGAGTTCACAGGAAGCGGGCCCTCGAAGGGGTTGAGGGGGGCGGCCAACGCGGGCGGATGCTCGAAGGGAGGTCGCCCCGAGAAGTCGAAGAATTCCAGCATCGCTCCCGCGTTGGCGTCCCGATACGTCATTGCCGGCAGGTTCCATTTCGTCTCAACGAACTTCAAGAGGCTGGTGTGCTCGTGTACCACATGAGAGACGTAATGGCGCTTGGCGAACGGTGAGACCACGACGCAGGGGACGCGGAACCCGGTGTAGTCGTAGGCACCAGGCTGATCCGGGGGGACCGTGATCTCGGGCGGGACGTTGTCCGGACGGACGGCGGGTTGCGGCGGTACGTGGTCGTACCACCCGCCGTGCTCGTCGTACACGAGGAACATCACCGTGTGGGGCCAGTTGGGCGAGTCCAACACCGCGTTGATGATGCGGGCTGCATAGGCCTCGCCGATGGAGATGTCGCCGTCCTCCTCCGAGTAGTTGGTGTACGGATCGACGAGGGAGAACTGGGGGAGGGTCCCTGCGGCCGCATCGGAGAGAAAGTCGTTGATCGGAGCCAGCCGGCCGTCGTGGACGTTGTCGCTGTACTCGGGGAGGAACAGCGCACAGGTCGGTACGTCCGGGAAGTAGTCCTTCCAACTGATCTTGTAGGTGTCGAGGCGGTCGAAGATCGTCCCGTTCGGCGCGTCCTTGGGCGAGATGCCGCTCGCGTTGGTCGCCACGTCGCCGAGTGCCGTGGCGGCGATCAGGAAGCGGCGGTTCGGGTAGGTCTGCCCCATCACCGAACAGAAATAACGGTCGCCGATCGGGAAGTGGGACGCCAGCGAGTAATAGAAGGGAAGCTGCGCTGCCGTGAAGTGACCCATCGACGCGGGACCGCAGGTGCGGGCGAATCCCATGTTCGTGCCGTGGTCCCAGCACAGATGGGACGCATTCCAGTCCTGGCCGATCTTCGAGTCGACCGGCACTGCCGTGTTCGGCATCGGATACGACAGGATGTACCCACCGTCGGGCGCGGGGTTGTAGTTGAGGGGCGTCCCGCTAGCGGTAAACGTGAGCCCGTCGCCGCGACCGAGGCGACCGAAGTGGTCGTCGAACGAGTGGTTCTCCATCATCAGGATCACGACGTGTTCGACGTCGGGAAGCATGTCGGTGCCGGCGGGTACGTGCGGGTGGGGCAGGCTGTCCGGCTGTCGCAATGCGGTGGACAGACGCCGTCCCGCCGCCCCGGACCGCCCGGCCGCTCCGATTCCCGCCGCCGTCCCTGCGATGGCGGCACCGCCGAGGAGAGTTCTCCGTCCGAACCGTCGTTCCGCCACGGCTCCTCACCGTACCCGTCGCTCCGGGCGCCAGGGCGGGCGGGCCAATAAGGTCATTGCGACGCCGACGAGAAGGGATGGGCCAATGGCGACCGTGCAGACCGCAAGGGGTGCAATCGACTCCGCGGACCTCGGACCGACCTACATGCACGAGCACGTGTTCGTCCTCGACGCCGATGTGCAACAGAACTTCCCGTCCGAGTGGGGGAGCGAGGACGAGCGGGTGGCCGATGCCGTGGGAAAGCTCAGGGCCCTGGCCGCCCAGGGTATTCGCACCATCGTCGACCCCACGGTGATCGGTCTCGGGCGCTATATCCCCCGCATCCAGCGGATCGCGGAGCAGGTGCCGGAACTGAACATCATCGTGGCGACTGGTTGCTACACCTACGACCAGGTGCCCTGGTTCTTCCACTACCGGGACCCCGCCTTGTATGCCGCAGTTGGATGGGACGAACCTGACCCTATGGTCACGATGTTCAGCGACGACATCACCAACGGCATCACCGGAACGGGGGTCAAGGCGGCCTTTCTCAAATGTGCCATCGACCAACAGGGTCTGACTCCGGGCGTGGAACGGGTCATGCGCGCGGTGGCAAGGACGCATCGCGCCACCGGCGCGCCGATCACGGTGCACACCCATCCGGGTTCCGAGGCTGGTCTGGTTGTGAAGAGGGTCATGTGCGACGAAGAGGGCGTCGACCCGACGAGGGTGGTGCTCGGCCACTCCGGCGACAGCCCCGACGTCGACCACCTGAGCGCGCTGGCGGACCTGGGTTTCATCCTGGGCATGGATCGGTTCGGCCTGTATTTCGAGACGAACTTCGAAGCGCGGTCCGACACGTTGGTGGAGATGTGCCGGCGTGGATATGCCGATCGCATGGTGCTCTCTCACGACACGTCGTGCTACCTCGACATGATCGATCCCCGCATCGTCGCTCTCATGACGACGTGGACGTATCTCCACATCCACGACGAGGTTCTGCCCTACGTCAGGGAGCGGGGCGTGACCGAGGAGCAGATCAGCACCATGCTCGTCGATACCCCGCGGCGCTACTTCGAGAACAACAGCGCCTACTGACCCTCGGAGTTGGCACCACTGTCAGGGTGCCGACGTGGGGATCAGAGCCGGTAGATCCGCTCCGCGGTTCCGGCGAAGAGCGCCTCGCGGGACGCGTCGTCGAGGCCACTGGTGACCGCGTCGAACGTGGTGTAAAGGTCGTCGAAGCTTCCGGCGGCCGAATCGACCGGGAAGTTGCTGGCGAACATGCAGCGATCGGCACCGAAGGCGTCGATCGCATACTCGAGCCACGGGCGGAGGGCATCGGCTTGCATCGACCCGAGCGGCATGGCGAGCCCCGAGAGCTTGCACGCGACGTTGGGGCCGAGCGCGGCCAGCGCGTTCATGCCTTCTCTCCACAGCGCGCGCTCCTCGTCCGAATCGCCGCGGGGCCACCCCGTGTGCTCGACCACCACGGTGAGGTCGTCGAAGGAGGACAGCTCCTCGGCGGCGCTCGAGAGCAGGTCGGGGTGCGTCATCAGCTCGAAGACCAGGTTGCGGTCCTGCAACGCGCGCATCACGTCGGGGTCGGGGACGGCGACGCCGAGGCCACCCATCGGGCGGACCCCGCGGAAGCGGGGCGCCGCCATCTGCCGGTCGATGGATTCGATCACGTCGGCGACGGAATCGGCCGGTGGGAGCCCGCCGACGATGGCGTCCGGGCCGCCGCGCTCGGCGGCCATGGCATCGAGCTCCAATGTCTCGTCGACCGAGTTGGGACCGGTGGCGGCCGCCACGTTGACGATCTTCTCGACGTGCCACCGCGCGGACTCGGTCCGGTAGGTGTCGACGTCGAAGCGCCGGTACATGCCTGTGCCCGCCGGCACGCCCTGGGGTGGGTGGGACAGGTAGGGGTACCAGTCGGTTCGCGCCGGGTCCCAGAGGTGTACGTGCGCGTCGACGACGCGAGTGGGCGGCGTCATCCGGCCTCCACATCGTGCGGCGGCGCGGGGCCGCCGACCATCTCGCGGAAGGCGTCGTCGATCCATTCGGGGACCTCGGGGCCGCCGTAGGTCACGGTGCCGACGGGCCGGGGATGGCTGCGCAGGCCGAGCCAGCCGGGGCCGATCACGAGCTCCGCGCCGGCCAGGGGCGCGGCTTCGGGCTCGGTGAGGAGGTGCCCGACGAGCTCGCCGGCCACCGGCGCGGCGTCCGCGTCGGGTGCCTCGATGCCAACGGCGAACGCGGTCACGCGCTTCTCGGTGGCGCCCGCCGCCACCCGGGCCAGCTGCACGGCCGCCTGGGCCCGGCTGCGGCCCGCGGCGCTGGCGGCCGTGGTCAGCGTCACCAGACGCACGGGGCGGTTGGCGCGCGCGGCGTAGTCGGCCACCGCCCGCGACCAGGCGGCGTCGGCGTGCAGGTGCTCGACGATCCCGTGGTGGTCGGCGAGGATCGAGGTCCACTCCTGCGGTGTGGTGGTGGAGGTGGAGGAATGCGCACCGAGGGCGAGGACCACGGCGTCCACGGGTCCGGCGCGGTCGACGATGGCCTGCAACGCCTTCGAGGCGCCACCGAAGTCGCGCGCGGCCGAAACCTGGTGACAGGTGATGGAGCGCGCCTCGAGCGCCGCGATCAGTGGTCCGGCCATTTCGGCGCGACCGTCGGCGACCACGGCACAGGAGCGCACCTCGGCGACAGCTCCAGGCTCCACGTCGGGCGCCGGCTCGTCGAAGATCCGGCCGAAGCGCGGGTTCCCGCCACCGGCGCTCGCCTGATTGGCCTCGGCTTTGAGCAGGGCGCGGGGAACGAATGACGCCAGGAGCGTCCGCAGCGAGGCGGCGCCGGTCGTGCGTACGACCTCCATCAGCCGGGGCCGGTCGACGATGGCCGCTTCGGGCCCGCTCGCGAACACGACCTGGCCCGTACACCACCCGAACGAGTCCCCGACGAGGTGTGCGCCGAGGGGCCCGAGTTGGTCGGGCCCGGGCATCGAATCGAGCGTCAGGCCACCCCCGCCGCCGGCCCGGCCCTCCTGCCGGGCGCGCTCGACGGCGGCGGCCACCATGCGGGTGTTGGCGATCGGTGACAGCGCGTTGACGGTGACCCCCGGTGGCGCGTGCGCGCCCAGCTGCCAGGTCAGGGCCGCAACGGCGCGCTTGGCGGCGCTGTAGCCACCGGCGTCGGCCGCGCGCCATCCCGAGCCCGAGGTCACGCCCACGATGCGACCGTGGCCAGCTGCGGCCATGAGCGGCAGGGCGGCATCGAGCACGTTGAGGTACCCGCCGAGGTGCACCGAGAGCAGCGCCTGCCAGTCCTCCTCGGTGCCTCGGGCGTAATAGCTCTGGCGCGTGATGCCGGCGACGTTCACGACGGCATCGAGGCCGCCGCGCTCGGCCGCGAGCTCTTCGAACAGCGCGCGCACCGCGCCGGCGTCGGTGACCGAGGCCGACGAGGCCCGCGCGGAACCACCGCCGGCCAGGATGCGCCCGACCGTGGTGGTCTCGGGCTCGGGCAGCTCCTCCGTGCCCTCGAGCGTCACCATCGGGTCGACGGTCACGACGAACCAGCCGCTGTGGCCGAGCGCCTCGGCGATCGCCCCGCCGATGCCGCCGCCGCCTCCCGTCACGACGACGACCCGCTGGCGCGTGGTCACGGCGCGGCCGAGCGGACTTCGAGTTCCAGCCCGTCGAACCGGCCGTCTTCGACCCAGTCCTCCAGGCGCTCGCGATAGCCGAACCAGTCACCCAACCCCCCGCGGTACGCACCCACGAGCGGGCTCCTCTCCTCGGGATGTCCCTCGTTGTTGATGCGCGACGGCGTGCAGGCCGCCATGACCCGGCTGGCGTCGATGTACGCGTCGACGATCCCTTGGACCCACTTCTCCTCGGCCTCGGCGCTGACGTCGAACACGTCCACCCCCTCACGCTCGAGCAGTGCGATGGCGCCCCCGACGAATTCGCCCCCGAGGATCGCGAGCTGGGTGTAGTTCACGGTGACGACGGACTGCTGGAACGGCCCCGGCATGATGAACATGTTCGGGAACCCCCGGCTCATCATGCCGAAGAGGCTGTGCGGACCGTCTGCCCACTTTTCCGCGAGCGTCACGCCGCCGCGCCCGACGACCTCGTGGCCGGCGCGGCGGTACAGCGGCGTCTGTTCGGGCTCGAACCCCGTGCCGTAGACGATGCAGTCGACCTCGTACTTCTCGCCGTCCACCACCGGCCCCTTCTCGGTGATCCGCTCGATGCCGGCGGGGCAGTCGATCAGGGTGATGTTCGGCGCGTTGAACGCGGACAGGTACTCGTCGTGGAAGCAGGGCCGCTTGCAGATGTAGCGGTAGTAGGGCTTGAGGATGTCCGCCTTGACGGGGTCGGACACGAGCTCCTCGACCCGGCGCCGGTGCTCCTCCATGACCTTGAAGTCGAGCTCCTCGCCTTGGCGCGCGATGTCGGCGCCCGTCATCCCCTCGACGACCTTGGGATGGTTGACGGCGGCGAAGTGGTGCGTCCACCCGTCGTCGACCAGGTCGTCGTCGACGGGGAGGCCGAGCATGATCGCCTGGAAGTTGTCCATGCGCGCCTGCTGCCATCCGGGTCCGAGCTGGTCGCCGAAACGGGCGTCGGTGGGCCGGTTGCCCCGCACGCCGATTGCGGAGGGGGTTCGTTGGAAGACGTAGACATGTTCGGCCGACTCGACGAGCGGCGGCACGCACTGGATGCCGCTCGCACCCGTGCCGAGGACCGCGACCGTCTTGTCCGCAAGCTTGCTGAGCGGCTCGTGCGCGGCGCCGCCCGTGTACTCGTAGTCCCAGCGGGCGGTGTGGAACGAGCGGCCTGCGAAGTCCTCCATGCCGGGGATGGCCGGGAGCTTGAGGAGGTTGAGGATCCCGACCGCCAGCACGTACCAGCGGCACCGGACCCGGTCGCCGCGGTCGGTCGTGACGAGCCAGCGCCCCTCCTCCTCCAGCCATTCGGCGCGCGTCACGCCGGTGTGGAACAGCGCGTCGTCCTCGAGCCGGTAGCGTGCCGCGATCTTCTGGAGGTGGCCGAGGATCTCCTCGCCCCAGGCGTAGCGCCGGGTCGGGATGTAGTCGAATTCCTCGAGCATGGGGATGTACATGTACGACTCGACGTCACACATGACCCCGGGGTACCGGTTCCAGTACCAGGTGCCCCCGACGCCCCCGGCCTGATCGACGATGCGGATCCGCTCGATGCCCGCCTTGCGGAGGTTGGCGCCTGCGAGCACCCCGGCGATGCCACCACCGACGATCAGGACGTCGACCTCGTCGTCGACGCGCTCCCTTTCGATCCTCGGCGTGAAGGGGTCGTCGCGATAGTCGGAGAACTCGGGGTCGTGCTCCAGGTCGCGGATCTTCGCCCTGCCCTCGACCAGCCGCCGGTCGCGTTCGGCCAGGTACTTGGCGCGGACCGTCTCCTTGTCGAAACTCGGGACGTCCGGATCGGACTCAGTGGTGGGCACGGGCAGTCAGGGGGCGGGGGTCGAAATTTGCATCTGACCTCGAAGTTGGCGTCCCGGCAGATTAGTCCTGAGGGACGGCGCGGAAACAATGCCGCTGGAGTGTCGTGCGCGGCGGAGGTTGACGGGCGCCCGGGGCGGAGGCAGGGTCGCGCCGTGCCCACGGAGTGGAACGGACACCGGACCGATGAGAGCGATGAGACCCGATGAAGAGGACTGACGAGCTCCTGGACCTGAGCGGCAAGGTCGCGTTGGTGACCGGGGGCAGCCGGGGGATCGGCCGTGCCGTGGTGGAGGCTCTGGCCGGCGCAGGCGCCGACGTTGTCGTCGCCAGCCGCAAGCTCGAGAACTGCGAGACGGCGGCGCGCGAGATCGCGGCGGCGACGGGCCGCCGCGCGCTCCCTGTCGCGTGCCACGTGGGCAAGTGGGAGGAGTGCGACCGGTTGGTCGAGACCGTCTACGCCGAATACGGCCGTTGTGACGTCCTCGTGAACAACGCCGGCATGTCGCCCGCGTACGACGGTCTCGCCTCGGTCAGCGAGGAGCTCTACGACAAGGTGCATGCGACGAACGCGCGGGGGCCTTTCCGCCTGAGCGTGCTGATCGGGGAACGGATGGCCCGGGGCGACGGCGGGTCGATCGTGAATATCTCGTCCATCGGCTCCCGGCGCCCGAACACCGTCGACCTCCCTTACGGCATGGCCAAGGCCGCACTGAACGCGCTGACCATAGGGCTGGCGGGCGCGTGGGCGCCGAAGGTGCGCGTGAACCTCGTCCTGCCGAGTGCGACCGAG
>Ga0210390_10005350_pt1 | contig 10758 bp, 8 predicted proteins | sample IncBWH11OmetaG_FD_161050 | JGI IMG/M metagenome (GOLD analysis project Ga0210390, IMG submission 161050) | Forest soil microbial communities from Barre Woods Harvard Forest LTER site, Petersham, Massachusetts, United States - Inc-BW-H-11-O ... | reverse complement strand
GTATCCAGCACGTCGTGGACGTCCGGCCGGAAGGGCATGAACTGCGCGGTTACGGCGCGTCCGATCAGTTTCTTTTCCGGATGCAAGATTTGCCAGTGGCCTTCGTACTGGTTTTTATAGCCGACGCGATCGAGGATGGTCCAAACTTCCTCGGCGCTCATGGCCTTGAATTTTTCGAGCAGCGCGTCGGGTACTTTGGGACGACCGTCGGCGAATCGCTCGAAGGGATTCTTAGCGGTATACTCGATGATCTGGTCGCGGCTGAAGGTGAAGACCTGGGCTTGGCCGGCTGCTGCCGCGAGAAGCGTGATGATCAAAAGGACATTCGATCGCATAACTTTCTCCCGGAAGAGAATATCATGAATCGAGCGAGTCAAACGAGGATGCTATGGCAGCACGCCGATCATTCCTATCCCGGATAGCCCTGCTTCCGTTCGCGCCACTGCCCGGATGGGCGGCGCAGAAGGCGGCGCGCCCGGTTCTGAAGGTGCTGATGAAAAGCGCGTGGGGCTCGGACGATCCAACCAAGGCGGCGTTTCCATTCCTACACGCCTTGGCGCTGGCGGAAGCGGGACACCAGGTACAGATTTTCCTATTGGGCGAGGCGGTGAATGTGATGCGCAAGACGGTGGCCACGGCGGTGGTGCCGGTGGGCTGGCCGCCGCTGGTGGAGACGCTTGAAAAGATGTCTGGCAAAAACATCCAGATTTATGCGTGCGGAGCTTGCTCACGAGCGAGAGCGGTAACCGAAGCAGACCTGAGTCAATGGGGAGCGAAATTCGGAAATCCCACTATTTTTGTGTCGCTGGTGGAATGGGCCGATCGGATCATAACGGAGTGACGGAGTGGATATGAAAACACGGAATCTGAGTTCATCGCGGCGGGGGTTTTTGAAGTCGGGGATGGCCGTTGCCGCGGCGGGGTTCTGGGCCGACGAGACGCTGGATGCGTTGATGCAGCACACCAACACGGCATCGCGTCCCAGCGATCTGAAGATCACGGATCTGCGAATTGCCACGGTGGCGCGCGCGCCGTTCACGTGCCCGGTAATACGCATCGATACCAACCAGGGAATCTATGGGCTGGGCGAGGTGCGGGATGGCGCGTCGAAGACGTACGCGTTGATGCTGAAGAGCCGCATTCTGGGCGAGAATCCCTGCAACGTGGATAAGATTTTCCGCAAGATCAAGCAGTTTGGATTTCACGCACGGCAGGGAGGAGGAGTTTGCGGAATCGAAATGGCGCTGTGGGATCTAGCCGGCAAGGCTTACAACGTCCCGGTGTACCAGATGCTGGGCGGGAAATTTCGCGATCGCATTCGGATTTACGCCGATACGGTGGAATCGGAAGATCCCAAGATTTATGGACAGCGGTTGAAGGGCCGGATGGAGCAGGGGTTCACCTGGCTGAAGATGGATCTGGGAATCGATTTGATCCAGAAGCAGCCGGGGATGGTAACGCATCCGCTGGGCATGGATCCGACGCGCGACGTCACGCAAGTGCAGCATCCTTTTACAGGCATCGAGCTTACGGACCGCGGTGTGGCTGCCATGGCCGATTACGTGGCTACGGTGCGGGAGATCATCGGAATGGACGTGCCGCTTTCGGCCGATCACTTTGGACACATCGGCGTCAATTCGTGCATCAAGCTGGGCAAGGGGCTGGAGAAATACAACATGGCCTGGCTGGAGGACATGATTCCGTGGTATTACACGGATCTCTGGAAAAAGATCACGGACGCCATCGATGTTCCGACGCTGACGGGCGAAGACATTTATCTGAAGGAGCCGTTCGCCGAGCTTTGTAAGAATCACGCGGTGGATTTGATTCATCCCGACCTGGCGACCTCGGGTGGGATTCTGGAGACCAAAAAGATCGGCGATATGGCGCAGGAATACGGCGTGGGGATGTGCATGCACTTTGCAGGGACGCCGGTGTCCTGCATGGCGAGCGTGCACTGCGCGGCGGCTACCGAGAATTTTCTGGTGTTGGAGAACCACTCCATCGAAGTTCCCTGGTGGGGCGATCTGGTGGAGGGCGTGGAGAAGCCGATTGTGAATCGCGGCTTCATCAAGGTTCCGGAAAAGCCGGGGTTGGGGGTGACGTTGAACGACGAAGTGATGAAGCAGCACCTGTTTGAGCCAGGCTATTTTGAGCCGACGCCGGAGTGGGACAAAGAATCGAGCCATGACCGGCTGTATTCGTAAGGAGAGTAATGAATAAAACACTTTTAGTTCTTTTTGTGGCGGTGGGCTGCTTCGCGCAGAACCAGTATGATTTGGTTTTGCAGGGCGGCCACGTGATTGACGCTAAGAATAACTTGAGCGCGGTGCGGGATGTGGCCATCCGCAACGGTAAGATCGCCGCGGTGGCGGAGCACATCGATCCGGCGCAGGCCACGAAAGTTGTGAACGTGAGCGGGCTATATGTGACACCCGGTATAGTAGACATCCATGTTCACGTTTTCGCGGGCACCGGCGAGCCGGGATCGTACGCGGGAGATCTTAGCGTGTATCCGGACGGATTTACTTTCCGCGCGGGAGTGACGACGGTGGCCGATGCGGGATGCGCGGGCTGGAGGAACTTTGAGGATTTCAAACAGCACGTTATCGATCGATCGAAGACGCGGGTGCTGGCGTTTTTGAATATTGTCGGCGCGGGCATGCGCGGGGGGGCGTATGAAAATAGTCTCGAGGATATGGAAGTGTATCCATCGGCCCAAATGGCGCTGCGCCACAAGGGCTTGATTATCGGCATCAAGACGGCGCACTATGCGGGTCCGGAGTGGCTGCCAGTAGAGCGGGCGGTGGCGACTGGGACCATCGCCAATATTCCGGTGATGGTGGATTTTGGAGCCAACCGGCCGGAGCGTCCCATGAGTGAGCTGGTGACCAAGAAACTTCGGCCCGGCGACATTTACACGCACTGCTATTCGGGACTGAGAAACGAACAGACGGAAGACGGGCATGTGAATCCAGCGATGTTTGAGGCTCGCAAGCGCGGGGTGATTTTCGACGTGGGCCATGGAGGCGGAAGCTTTTTGTGGCGCATCGCCGTGCCTGCGATGAAGGAGGGATTTCCACCCGATTCCATTTCGTCGGACCTGCATACCGGCAGCATGAATGGCGGCATGAAAGACATGCTGAACATAATGAGCAAGTTTCTGTTGCTGGGCGAGACGGTGGACACGGTAATCGCGCAATCGACATGGAATCCGGCGCGGGAGATTCATCACGAGGAGCTGGGAAATCTTTCGGTGGGCTCGGGCGCTGACGTGGCGGTGTTGCGCGTGGTGAATGGAGATTTCGGGTTTATCGATACAGGTGGAGCGAGAGCGCACGGGCATCAGAAACTGGAGTGCGAGTTGACGCTGCGCGACGGCAAAGTGGTGTGGGATCTTAACGGCATTGCGGCGCCGGATTGGCAGACGGTGCCGCACGCGGGCGAGCCGAAGTAAGAGGCCCAAAAATTGTGGAGGCACGTCTGCGCCTGTTAAGGTTGGAGTGGTGCGAAGAATAGCCCGGCATGTCCCCACAATTTTTCAAAAATTGGCAGGCGAAAGCGCCTGCCCCATAATTTAGTGGGTTAGGTCGTAGACGAAGTAATTCATGGCGACGCGGAATGCCAGCGAGGACCATTTCTCCAGATAGCGAGGCTCATCGGCGCACTCCCAGGCATCGCCCAGATCCATGTTGTGGCAGATCACGACCATGATTCGGCCCTTGGCGTCACGGATGCAGCGCCAGTGCGGGACTTTGCCGCTGGGCCCCTTCTCGTAGGTGATGCCGGTCCGAAAAAACTGCGCGCCGGGAACCTGGAAGCGCTCATCCAGATCGAAGAGGGTGTGGAAGATTGGATCGTTGTCGGGGATCTCCTCGATGGCGCGGCCGGGCAGCACTTTTTTCATGCTGTTCATGAAAGTGGACCATTCCTCATCGCCGTGAAAATCGTCGCACATGAAGAAGCCGCCGCGCATTAGGTAATCGCGGAATTGGGCAGCCTGATCGTCCGGGAGCAGCCAATGTCCCACTTCAACGCCATATAAAACGGGCCAATTGTAAACGTCGTCGGAGTGGTCGAATTCGGTTACCTGCTCGGCCAGGCGCGTGTCGATGCGAGTGAGGCGGCGGACGGCGGCCAGGAGATGGCGGTCCGAGCGCGGGTAATCCATGGTCCAGTAGCCAGGGAACTCACGGCCGCTGCTCATCATCAACTGACGCTGAGGATAGCCGTAAATATCTGGATAGCGGAGGTGGGCGCGGACCCATTCCGTTTTGGTGTTGAAGTCGGGCGGGATGGGGAAATTTTCGTACTCGATGGCCGGATATTCTTTGAAGGGTCGCTGCGCGTGGAGCACGCCCCAAGCTGAAATCAGTCCAAGAAAACAAACCGCTACGGCGGTACGGGGACGCATACGACGCTCTACGTTGGTCTCAGAATATCACGTCGGCATGAGTGCCGACGCTGCAGGCAAGAGTGCCTGCGCCACAAACACCTTCTGATAGCATGGCTGCATGAAGTTTCCGCGATCCAGTGGGATTCTGCTGCACCCCACCAGCCTGCCTGGCCGTTTTGGAGTGGGCGATCTTGGCCCGGAGAGCTACCGGTTCGCGGATTTCCTGGCCGAGGCGGGATTGCACATCTGGCAGGTGCTGCCACTGGCGCCCACCGGATATGGCGAGTCCCCGTATCAGAGCTTGTCGTCGTTCGCGGGGAATCCGCTGCTGATCAGTTTGGAAAAGCTGGCGGAGCGAGGTTACCTATCGGCGCAAGATCTGACCGGCGGGCCGGCTTTTCCGGAAGACACGGTGGACTTTGCGAGCGTGATTCCGTACAAGTTTAAATTACTGCGGAAGGCCTTCGACAAGTTTCGAGCGACGCCGGAGTTCGAGGATTTCTGCACGCAGCACCGGGCCTGGCTGGACGATTTCGCGCGATTCATGGCGCTCAAGGATGCCAACGGCCAGAAGGCGTGGACCGAATGGAGGATCAAGGAGGCGGATGCGCAGGAGATTGAGCTTCAGAAATTCTGGCAGTGGGAATTCTATCGGCAATGGGCGGAGCTGAAAAAGTATTGTCAAACGCGCGGCGTGCGGATGATGGGGGACATTCCTATATACGTGTCGCATGACAGCGCTGACGTATGGTCGAATCCCGATCTGTTTGAGCTGAATCCCGATGGCAGTTCCATCAAGGTGGCCGGCGTTCCTCCGGATTATTTCAGCGCCACGGGTCAGCTGTGGGGTAATCCGATTTATCGCTGGGATCGGATGCAGGCCACCGGTTATAAATGGTGGATCGAGCGGTTGCGAGCGACGCTCCAGATGGTGGACATGGTTCGGCTGGATCACTTTCGAGGCTTCGAGGGATATTGGGAAGTTCCGGCCGGAGAAGCGACGGCGATCAATGGCCGCTGGGCAAAAGGGCCGGGAGCGAGTTTGTTTGAGGCGCTGGAAGGGGCGCTGGGGGAACTGCCGATTGTCGCGGAAAATCTCGGCGTAATTACTCCGGATGTGGAAGCGGTACGGCATCAGTTCGGGTTCCCAGGCATGAGCGTGTTGCAATTTGCGTTCGGAACGGATCCGCAAGCGCCGACGTTCCGGCCGCACAATTATCCGAGGGAAGTGGTGGCTTACACGGGTACGCACGACAACGACACGACGGTGGGATGGTGGCAAAGCCAGGGCGCGGGAGACAGCACGCGCTCCGCGGAAGATGTGGAACGGGAGCGGGGATTCACGAAGGCCTACCTCAACACGGATGGGCGTGAGATCCATTGGGCCTTCATTCGAACTATCATGGCCTCGGTGGCTGACACGGTGATTGTCCCGTTGCAGGACGTGCTGGGGCTTGGAAACGAAGCCCGCATGAATCTGCCGGGCAGCACGAAAGGGAACTGGCGTTGGCGCTCGCGGCCGAATGCGATCACGAAAGAAATGAAGGACCGGCTGAAGCAACTCACGGTGCTGTACGATCGTTAGAGGCAAATTCAATGGAAAAACCTCGACTGCGGTTCTGGCAGATCTGGAACATGAGCTTCGGCTTCTTCGGCATCCAGTTCGGCTGGGGCCTGCAGATGGCGAACATGAGCGCGATCTACGAGTACCTGGGCGCGCGCGCGGATCAGATTCCGATACTGTGGCTGGCCGCGCCGTTAACGGGATTGATTGTGCAGCCGATTATCGGCCACATGAGCGATCACACCTGGGGACGGCTGGGTCGGCGGCGCCCGTACTTCCTCACCGGCGCCATTTTGAGTTCGCTGGCATTGCTGGTGATGCCGACCTCTTCCACATTGTGGATGGCGGCGGGGCTGCTGTGGATTCTGGACGCGTCCATCAATGTCAGCATGGAGCCGTTTCGCGCTTTCGTGGCGGATTTATTGCCTGAGGAGCAGCGCACACGCGGATTCGCGATGCAGAGCTTGTTCATTGGGCTGGGGGCGGTGATCGCCTCCGCGTTGCCATATGTTTTGACGAACTGGATGCATGTTGGCGCGGCGGGAACCGCGGCACACACCATTCCAATCTCGGTGCGTTTTTCTTTTTATGCCGGAGCGGGGGTATTTCTGGGCGCTGTGCTGTGGACGATTTTCACCACCAAAGAATATCCGCCGCAGGATTTAGATGCGTTTCGAAAAGCCAAGGCGGAGGCCCAGGGGCTGGCGGCGAATGCGCGCGAGATATTTCAATCCGCGCGTGCGATGCCGGTGACCATGCGGCAGCTAGCTGCGGTGCAAATATGCACCTGGCTGGGGCTGTTCTGCATGTGGCTTTATTTTCCGGTAGCGGTGGCGCACAATGTGTTCGGGGCGACGAGTGAGACATCGCCGGTTTATAGAGATGGGGCGGAGTGGGCCGGACTCTGCTTCGGGATGTACTCCGCAGTCTGTTTCCTATTCTCGTTCGCGCTGCCGGGGCTGGCTGCGTGGCTGGGACGCAAGAACACACATTCGCTGTGCTTGTTGTGCGGCGCTGCCGGATTGCTTTCGGTGGCGGTGATCCATGACAAATGGCTGTTGTTGTTTTCGATGACCGGGGTTGGCATTGCGTGGGCCAGCATTCTGGCCATGCCGTACGCCATCCTGGCCGGGTGCCTGCCGGTGAATAAAGTGGGCGTTTACATGGGGATTTTCAATTTTTCCATAGTGCTGCCGGAGATTGTGGCGTCGCTCGGGTTCGGGTGGTTGATGAGCCACGTGTTCGACAACAACCGGCTGGCGGCGGTAATTACGGGCGGCGTGTTTATGATCCTGGCGGCGATTCTGATGCAACGGGTGCAGGATCGTACGGCGGTGGCGCCGGTCCGGTTAAAGGCGGTTCCGGTTACGTAGCGCAAACACCGTCGGCATGAGTGCCGACGCTGCAGGCAGGAGTGCCTGCGCCACATTATGCTCAGAGTGATCGCTTTTATAACTGCGGCTGTGGTTCAGGCTGCTCCTACTGTTACTAAGGTTGATCCGCCTTTTTGGTGGGTTGGTTCTTCTATCAATCCGGTGCGGTTGTTGGTTCGCGGGACTGGACTTACCGGCGCCAGCATCAAAGCTTCTAAAGGGATTGAGGTGGGTGAGCCGCGCGTGAATGCCAAGGGCACTTATTTGTTTGTGGATGTCACTATCAAACGCGCTGGGTCTTATTCGTTGAAGATTGACACTGCCGACGGTTCTGCTACTGCTGCTTTCGAAGGGCTGACGCCACTTGCGCGGGAGGGACGATTTCAAGGATTTTCCCAGGACGATCTTATTTATCTGATCATGCCGGATCGGTTTGCGAACGGCGATTTGAGCAACGATGATCCGGCCATTTCAAAAGGACTGTTCGATCGCGGCAAGGCTCGCTATTATCATGGCGGCGATTTGCAGGGGGTGATCGATCATCTGCCGTATCTCAAAGATCTGGGCGTTACCGCGATCTGGCTGAATCCGGTTTACGACAATGCGAATCGGTTGAACGAAAAAGAAAAATACGATGGCCAAGCGATCACGGATTATCACGGGTACGGCGCAGTGGATTTCTACGCCGTGGATGAGCATTTGGGAGACTTGGCGAAGTTGAAGGAACTGGTGGATACGGCGCATCGAAGCGGCATCAAGATCATTCTCGACATGGTGGCCAATCACACCGGTCCTTATCATCCCTGGGTGGAAGATTCGCCGACGCCCACCTGGTTCCACGGCACGCTGGCGAAACATCTGAATGAAACGTGGCAGACCTGGACGTTGATGGACCCGCACGCGACGCCGCTTCTGACGGCCTCCACGCTGGATGGCTGGTTCATCGACATTCTGCCGGATCTCAATCAGGATGATCCGGAAGTGGCGCGCTACATAATTCAGAACACGCTGTGGTGGGTGGCGTCGACGGGATTGGATGGCATCCGGCAGGACACGCTGCCGTATGTTCCGCGCAAGTTCTGGCGCGAGTGGTCGGCTGCGATTAAGAAAGAATATCCAAACTTTCGCGTGGTGGGTGAAATGTTCGATGGCGATGCGGGTCTGGTTTCGTTCTTTCAAGGAGGTGAGAAACGGTTCGATGGCGTGGACTCGGGTATTGACGCGCTATTCGATTTTCCATCGTTTTATCCCATTCGCAGGGCGTTTGCGGAGGGCAAATCCATCAGGGAAGTAGCGTCGACGCTGGGACACGATTATCTGTATCCGAATCCGAAGAATCTGGTTACCTTTCTCGGGCTGCACGATGTGGCGCGGTTCATGAACGAGCCGGGCGCGACGGTGGATGGCCTGAAGCTGGCTTTCACATATCTACTGACATCGCGCGGGATTCCCATGATTTACTACGGCGACGAGATCGGTATGGCGGGCGGAAACGATCCCGATAATCGGCGCGATTTTCCGGGGGGCTGGAAAGAGGACGCGCGGAACGCTTTTCTTGCTGAGGGCCGCACTGCCGATCAGCAGCGCGTTTTCGAGCACGTTCAGAAGCTGGCGCAGCTCCGGCGCGATTATCCGGACCTGCGGCATGGCGCACTGAAACAGTTGGGCGTGAGTGACGATGTTTACGTCTATACGCGGGGCGCCGCGATTGTGATGTTGAATAACGGCACGAATCCGGCGCGGGTGATCGCTCCGGCGGCGAGCGGCACCTGGCGGGATTTATTGGAGGTGGTGGGAAATATCCCAGTACACGATGAGATATTAACGGTGACGCTTCCGGCGCGATCGGCGGCGGTTATGATCCATCGTTGAGCGGTCAAATCTTTAGGAACCAGCGGCGGCGATACATGACGTAGGCGATCAGGTACATGGTGAGCATGAAGGCGATTGAAAAGAGCAGGGATGCGTTCAGCGGGCTGGCAACGTTGAGGAACAGGTTGTAGATCCGATCGTGAAGATCGGTCATATCCAGGATCTCGGATCCGAACTCGGAAATCATATATATGGTGATGGCGTTCATACCCATGATGACGGCCGGCTTGACGTATCTTTGGTAACCGAGGTGGTCGATGAGCCAGAGGAAGCCGGCGAGCAGAACGAAGTCCATGCCGGCCATGAAAATGGTAAACGAATCGGTCCACAGCTTTTTATTAATTGGGAGCCAGTGATCGCAGATCAATCCAACGGCGATCAAGACGTTTCCTATTAGGAAAAGCCAGGTGACGCGCTCGCTCAGAGCACGCTTCACGCGCAGAATGTGGCCGGCCATGACTCCCAGCAACGCGGTGGCGATGGCTGGCAGCGTGCTGACGATTCCTTCGGGATCCCAGGTGTCTCCAGAATAGTTGTGGTGGCCCAGAACGATGCGGTCGATGTAGTGGGCCAGGTTCCCGTCCAGATCGAGACGGCCGGCGCCGAAGCCGGGAACGGGCACCAGCGTCATGAGCAGCCAATAAGCGGCGAGCAATGAGAGCATCCAGATGAGCTGGCCGCGCAGGCCGGCATACAAATAGATGAGCGACGCAATCAGGTAGCAGATGGCGATCCGCTGGAGGACGCCTAGGATCCGGAATGAGGAAAGATGGAATTCGGGAAACGCGTAGATGGCCAGGCCGAAGACAAAGAGGATGGCGGCGCGGCGGAAGATTGGTCCGAGCAGTTTCCTGCGCTGAACTCCGGCGGCCAGGCGATTTCCCAGGGACAGAGTGATAGATACGCCGACGATCCAGAGAAACGTGGGGAAGACGGTGTCGGTAAGGGTCCATCCATGCCAGGCGGAGTGGTTGAGCGGGGCGTAGGACTTCGGTCCGCCGGCGTTGTTGACCATAACCATGAGAGCCATGGTGACTCCGCGAAAGGCGTCGAGGGCGACCAGGCGTGTGGTGGATGCGACGGGTGCGGGTGATTCTGTGGATGCCGGTTTGGTTACTGTGGCCACGATTTAGTTTGGCACATCAGACCAAGCGTTTACACGAGTGTGAACGCGGCAAACTAAAGTTCGCGCCACGTATACTGGAAGCGTGTTTCATCGCCGGGATTGGTTGAAATTGATGGCGCTGCCGGGTGTTGGCGCGTGGGCGCAGGGTGTTTCTACGCGCTCTGTGAAACCTATGCCGAAGGGCAAGCCTTCCGGGCTGCCATTTCATGCCAGGTTCACCGATATCGCTGCTGCCGCCGGATTGCGCGCGACGACAATTTATGGCGGCATCGAGAAGAAGCAGCAAATTATCGAGACCACGGGGTGCGGTGTGGCTTTTTTCGACTATGACGAGGATGGATGGCTGGACATCTTCGTGTTGAGCGGCACCCGGCTGGAGGGCGATCCGCAGGAAGCCACCAACCGGCTTTATCACAACAATCGGGAC
>Ga0210390_10005348_pt1 | contig 10762 bp, 13 predicted proteins | sample IncBWH11OmetaG_FD_161050 | JGI IMG/M metagenome (GOLD analysis project Ga0210390, IMG submission 161050) | Forest soil microbial communities from Barre Woods Harvard Forest LTER site, Petersham, Massachusetts, United States - Inc-BW-H-11-O ... | reverse complement strand
GGGTTGTGTTTGAGGATTTGCCGTGCGGCGTCCAAGCCATTGAGTTCCGGCATACAAATATCCAAAATCAGAAGATCGGGCTTCAGCCACTTGCACTTCTCTACCGCATCCCGTCCATCAGCGGCCTCTCCGCAGACCTCCCATCCTTGGTGGGACCTAATCATGGAACACAGACCAGTACGGAATATCGGATGGTCGTCAGCCACTAAAATGCGAAATGCGCTCATAGAACCTCCCCCAACTATCGGATTAAACGTATCAGGACGATTCGACACTGTCTGAGCAACATTGCTCAGTTGACAGCACCTGACAGTGCCAATATTAGGTAATGGTTTGAAGGGATCATTGGATGTTCCGACGCTATCCAGCCGGAGCGTATCGACAATCTGGGCCTACTTACAGAGGAGAGCGAGCCGCTAAACAGTTGAATAATAGGATGATCTATTGTGAGCATTATTGACCAGCCTAAAATCTCTCCGATGCTGCACAATTAAAGCTGGCGGTATTCCTTGCCGTTAAGGACGGCCTTCTGGAAAAACACACCATGACCGCGAAGAACCAATCGCATTTCAATCCCCATGCCTTCCTTTCAACCATTGGGAAAGGCAGGAAGTTGGTGTCTTTTCCGAAGAAGAATACGATCTTCACTCAGGGCGATTCTACTGACGGATTGTTCTTCATCCAAACCGGGAAGGTGCGGCTCAGCGTTGTGTCAGAAGGCGGGAAAGAGGCAACGCTTGCCATCTTGGGTGAAAGCGATTTCTTTGGGGAAGGTGGTCTTGCGGGGCAGCTTCTGCGCATGTCGTCTGCGATTGCCGTGACAGACTGCGTTCTTCTTCACGTCGCGAAGAAGGCGATGATGGTGGCAATGAGTAGGGAGCCGAAATTGTCGGCCATCTTTGTCAAGCATTTGTTGAAGCGAAACATCCGATATCAGGAAGACTTGGTCGATCAACTGTTCAATTCCAGCGAAAAGCGGCTAGCGAGAATCCTTCTGTTAATGGCGCGTTTCGGCAAAGAAGAAGTCTCCGAAATGGTGGTGCCGAGACTGAGTCAGGAGACTCTGGCCGAGATGGTGGGGACAACCCGTTCGCGGGTCAGCTTTTTCATGAACCGATTCCGCAAGCTCCGCTTTATCAACTACGACGTTGGGGAGAATTTGCACGTCCATAGCTCACTTCTTAACGTTGTTCTTAATGATGACAACGGGACGACTCTAATGCCGGAGGTCGAGAATCGAAGTGCCCGTGTCAAGAAAACTCTGGAGCCGCCTGCCACGCCCGGTGGCCCTCCCGACAATGAGCGTGCCAAGAAGCCTCCCCTGCCCGGTGTCGAACCACGCCGGAGGTAACGGGCGCATACCCCCAACGACACTCTAGGCACCACTACTCACCCACGGTCCCAATCCTGTCGCCGAACGGCCACAGACAATCCTGCGGCCATTTTCGCAAAAAAAGATATGGCGCAGCGGTGGCGCTGCGCCATCAGGGGAACAAACGACCGTGGGTCGCATAGTTCCCCCACACCCTTCTTGCAAACAATCTAAAAGGGCGGGGTGTTGGGCGAGTGTTCACAAGTGCACAGGATTTGAAATAAATGGGCAATTTGCCGATTTGCGAATAGATGGTTCGGGAGCGAGAAGGCAAGGAGAAGGCCGAACCTTCGCGGGTCCGGCCTGAAACGTGCCTGTACTTTAAGAAAATAGAGCAGTCGTGAGGGCCGAACGTCGATACTATCAATCGACACTAACCCATGACTGCTCGGATCGAATAAATGGAATAATAGATTCAGGAACATATTACGTCTGTTCAAAATTGCTCACTTTGGCACCCAATCACTAGGAACCAAGATTGGCATGGTTGATGACGAAGGTGCGCAATCGCTCCGACCCGACAACGTTGTGGCGAAAAAATAAGGAGACTTGGGCCCGACTAAAGGCAAACCCATGTGCACGGCATTGTGCAGGGTTTGTGTACTCCTCGCTGTGCCCTGATTGAGTCGTTGGTCAACGGCGCTCGGAAGAGTGTTCGGGGCTTCCCAACGTTCCTGCCCTCAACGTCTTGAAAGCAATCGTAAATAAAACCCTTGCGCTTTCTCCTGTCGCTTGTCATAATTCGTGACTGTCTTCCCTACTTCTTGTCCTTATTCTTCATTCTTCATAGGGCCGCCTTCATAGGGCCGCGGTTTCGCCGCAACTTTTCGCCGGAGCAGCCAGTCCACTGATGAGCGTCAAGAAGAAACGCGAGTTTGACCCCAATGCATTCCTTGCCAGCATCGGCGAGGGTAGGAAGTTTGTGTCTTTTGAGAAGAAGCAAATCATCTTCGCGCAAGGGGATTGGTCTGACGCAGTGTTTTATATCCAAAGCGGCAAGGTGAAGTTGACGGTCGTGTCGAACAATGGAAAGGAAGCGACCATAGGCATCTTGGGCGAGAAAAACTTTTTTGGTGAAGGTTGCCTTGCGGGTCAGTCGCTCCGCATGGCTGCTGCCACGGCAATGACCGATTGCGAGCTTCTGCGCATTGAGAAGAAAGCGATGATGCAGGCTCTCCACCGAGAACACGCTTTATCCGACATGTTCGTCGCCTACTTGCTGACCCGGAACATCCGATACGAAGAGGATTTGGTTGACCAGCTTTTCAATTCTAGCGAAAAGAGGCTAGCTCGAATTCTGCTCTTGCTCGCCCAGTTTGGTAAGGAAGGCACACCCCAGACTGTAATCCCCAAGGTCAGTCAGGAGACCCTCGCGGAGATGGTGGGCACGACCCGTTCGCGGGTTAGTCATTTCATGAATAACTTCAGGAAATTGGGCTTCGTTGACTATGGCGAGGGCGGGATGCAAGTCCACAGTTCACTTCTCAACATCGTTCTTCACGATTAAAATCTCGTTCCTACAAATGGACTGGGCCGATCCCGCCGAACTACTTTCCGACCACTCTTTCGATCTGCCCAACTTTCTTCTGAATCACGCCTTTGTTGTGTTCGGCTTTTCCTCTAGCCTCTAGATCAGCGTTACTGGTGACTTGGCCTACTTTTGCCGTTTACAGCATTAGCCGCGACGACGGGAGTATTCCCATCCCCCGCCACTGAGCAACAACAGCACTACAAGAGCAATCCACAAGGTTTCCATTTTGTACCTCCACTTGTAATGAGGAAGCTGGGGGTGGCCTCGTAACGGGCGTCTTCACTTCTTCACTACGCAAGATGATAGGACTGGCGAAGGCAGATGTCTGGTCACATTGGAACACCTGAACAATGCACATCGAGGCAGTTGCTACAACCGTACACCCAACGTAGTTGTGAGAACTGTGCAGTTTGGACCAGCCGAACTGTTCTTTCCAAGCCTATGCTATATCTATCGAGGATGTATGGCGCAGCAAAGCGTGCTGCGCTGACTCGTGGAAGGGGGAAATATGACCCGCGTCACCAATAAGCCGACGAGCGGGCTGGCAAACGCAGAAGCCGTGACCCACGAATCAAGAATTACTAAAAGAGGCATGCCAAAACTCTGCTTGCGAATCCTCGTTTTCTTGGTGGCGCTCGCCTTTTCGCCACAGATGCCTGCGTCCACTCCAAAAATCAAATTTCCCGATCTCAGCCTCATAGTGCAACGCTTGGAAGATGTCCAGCAGCAGAACCGTGCTCAATCTCAACCATATGAGGTAACCCGACAATACAAAGTGTTTCGCGGCAACGATAAGCAGCCCACCTCGGAGGTCATGACGCAGATCGATTTCGTTCCTCCCGACATTAAGACATACAAGATCACTCAAACACGAGGAAACTCAACGGGCGACAAAATGGTTCGCGAGATTTTAGACCGAGAAACCGAGTCAGCGAAGAAAGGACCCGGTAGCGAGATCAATCGGGCAAACTATGACTTCATGTTTGTTGGGCAAGAGAACTTCGGCGTCATTCCAGAGTACGTTTTGCGGATCGTCCCGAAGCGGAAGGATAAATACCTTTTGCGAGGCCAAATCTGGGTGAACGCGAGCACTTTCCGAATCCGGCGAATTGAAGGTGTCCCCGCCAAGAGTCCATCCATTTGGCTCAAGGGTATTCATATCACTTTGCAATTTGCTCAACTGGGCGCTATGTGGATACCCACTTCTTTTGACGCCATCGCTACAGTCCGCCTTTTAGGTCGTTACACGCTTGCAGGCCACAATGTTCGAGCCTCCGACGCGCTATCGGGCGGGAAACGTCGGGACGGGCGTTTACGGCCTGAATCTTCGGCGTGTGCAAAATTGAACAGTTTTCAGTCTTTGAAAGACTCATTATGTCAAACGTAAGTTTTTCTCAAAACAGGAGAACCCGAGCACGCCATGACTACGGAACCTCGTTGGTACGAATCTTTTAGGGCCGCCGTGCTTGAAACTGATTGGACAAGGATATACGAGCTAATTGTGGTAGCGGAGTTAGAAATACACAAAAGGCAGCAATTGCTTGCGGAGGACCAAGGCGAAACATCAACAGAAAGATATGCACTCACGAACGCCACGAACAGCCTGAGGGGGTTGCAGCGAGACTTGGCGTTATGGCAGGAATCGGCGGCCCGAGTCGCTGTCGTTACACGTTTCTACGAAAGGGCTTCGCCTCGCAGTCGGGCCACGGAATCCCCCGATCTTTAGCGACAGAAAGAACCGCGTCTCAAGGAGCTATCCAAGAACCACGCGGGTCAGCGCCTGTCAGCGAGATGTACGCCTTTTCCCAAAGCCACCCCAATTGATGAGGCAAAGAAGGCTTCCAAATAAAGCTGGTCTTCACTTCGAAGACGTATCCCTCCCAACATCGCCGCGCTTTTAGAAGCGGCTGAATTGCTCGGCTTTCAGAGCTATGTTTCCGAATTAACCACTTAGGTACTGTGTGCAATTGTGTATGACCTTTATTGAGCAGCCAAGCCAGATTCCTGAGCCGTATGATTTAGCCTCTTTTTCTAGGAAGGGGAAGGGCATTTCCACGTGAATTGATGCTGCCAACGAAACAAAATGGTGAATAAACATCGTCTCGGTTTCAGTTCCACAGTTTTCCGCAAAAAGTTCGGCTCGGGAATGGCTGGTCGGAGCTACCGAGACAACGAGGTCATTTTTTTGCAAGGGGATGCTGCCGATGCTGTGTTCTACATCCAGAGCGGTACGGTGAAGCTCACGGTGGCCGCCACGCGTCGGAAGAAAGCCATAATCGCCGTCCTGCTGCGGGGTAGCTTTCTTGGCGAAGGCTGCCTCGGAGGGCAATCTCTGCGGATGTACACGGCGAGGTCAATTGGGACGTCCAATGTCACTCGTCTGGAGAAGGAGAGCATGGTTCGCACGCTCAAGCGAGACTCACAGTTTGCAGCGCTGTTTAATGCATATCTGCTTTCCCGTGTCATCCGAGTCGAAGAAGACTTGGTAGACCAATTCTTTAATTTCAGCGAAAAGCGACTGGCGAGGGTCTTGTTGCTGTTTGGGCAAATCATCAAGGAATCAAAGCCGGAGCGCCCCCTGAAGGTGAGTCAAGCCACCCTCGCGGAGATGGTTGGTACCACCCGCGCAAGGGTAAGTAAATTTATGAATGGGTTCAAGAAGAAAGGCTTTGTCAGTTACAACGGCGGCTTGCAAATAAATAGCGCGCTTATCAGTGCCTTTCTGCAGAATCGGCCCATGTCCGTTGTCAGGAGGGCCTAGAGCGTCCGTTGTTCGTAAGTCGGTAAGTCACTCATTGCTGCTTCACTGTCGTTGGCAGGCTCCCGGGAGAAGCAGAACTGCGAACAAAGCAGAAGAACAGTCGAGAGGGAGAACCACCGTGTCATTGCGATAACCTCCGCAAGTATAACTGACACCACATCCGGACGAAACGGCCACCCGATCCCGACATCGAGAGGATCGTCACTGCGCTGCATGATCGGTTCAAAGTCGAATACGTTGCCCGCGCGGCAAAGGCGATCTTCGACAAGGGCGCGATTCCTGAGCAAGCGCCATTCTTCCCTTATCTGAAAGGATACGTCGCGTTCTATGCGGGCGATTACAAAGCGGCGCTCGACGAGTTAACCAAAGCGAACCAGAACGATCCATTCATCCAGTGCCTCATCGGCCAGAGCTACGAAAAACTTGGCGAGAAGGAGAAGGCGCTGGAGTACTACCGCAAAGCTTCCACGGCAATTTCACACAACACCGCCGCCGCATATGCAATTCCTTTCGCGAAGAAAAAACTGTCCTAACCGCTCAAGTCGTGGCTACGAAAAGAGAGAATTCTGAATCTGGGCAAGTTCTACGGGTGCGGAGCATTCCTCGTCATCGTTCGCAACATGGTTGACCCGCGTGCCAATATGGGATACAGCACTCGGCATCGTCATTCCCCACGTGCTTGACCCGCGTGCTGATCTCTGAAGGCGATCTGCTCGTCGCCATAATCAGGCAAGGAACATCTCGCACTAGCCGGGGACTCGCTGAACCCTCAGTTTACTCTCAACTCCTCAAGTCTTGGATAAGCTAGTAGTACGTGCCCCATCACCTGTTCGAGATGCCGAATCTTCTTGGACTGCAAGTTTATGATTTGGGATTGATCGCGTATTGTCTTCAACGCTGCCGCCAGATCATCTCGGGTCGGCTGCTTCTTAAATTTAGATTGCTTCATCACGCGCTCGTTTGCGTGTTTGATATGCGGGCGTAAAATGCCGTTGCCCTGCGTCATAAGGATAGTCGCGGATCGTGACAATCCCGCGTATGCCTTGCCATTGTGGCCGAAGGATCAGTCCGAGACTTGCACGGGCACGAGCGGAGAGCGCAAACTCAGGGAAAGCGTACAGGCTGGTAACTACGGTCCCTGCTGTATGGCTTTTACGGGGTGCTTCCCATATTTAGCCGTTGAGTTTAGATCGAGGAAGCTCACAGTCGAACAACTCCAACTCCGCTTGAGCATCCTCGCGGACAAGATGGTCAGAAACCCGACCGCATTTCGCACAAAACCATTCCTCAAGCTCGGGGTTCCACCGGAGTTCGTGTTTCATTACGGACTTCAACCAAGCTTTCCCTCGAATTCGAGCTGCCCTATCAACGGTCAAAAAAAATGCTTTCGACACATCGAAGCGTCGGATAGGGCTAACTTCTTACCTCTGCGGTGGGGCAACTATTCATCTTTCGCGTTCTGACCACCCTCTGGCCTGCACGTGTGGGTATCAAACGCTGCCTTGATTTCGGTGACTGCATCGTCCTGTGAGACTTTGTTAGACGTGAACCGGGAGTTGCAGCTTTCGCAGATACCGATTGCTGGGAGCGGTGGTTTCACGATTCGCAATCTAGGTTGCTTCATGGCTTCGACTGATTAGATGACCCGATACCTCTGGGCATTGCAAAAAGGCGTTAACGTGGGATCAGGCTGCCGGGATGCTGCGGTCAAGAATACGTTCCAATACTTTGAGTATCTCCGCTGCATTTGCAAGGTCGCGCCGTTCCTTCATCCCGAGAGCGGTACCCGCTTGAGATAAGCGCGTGGCGATGGCGAACCTTGCCTCTCCGATTCTTCCCCTGAGCTTGGCGTCATCCAACTCGAAGACTGCAGCTTGATAGCAAGCTTCCCAACCATTGTCCAAATTCATGAGGCAATTCCTCAATGAAACTGGTTCGAACTGGCTCCGAAAAACCGACTTATATCACGTCTCGTTGAACCTAACTGTTAGTTGTCGAACACTCCAACCCGATCTCGTGCCGAAATCGCGCTCGCACGCCTAAGCCTCAGTCTGGAGGAATTGCCCCGGACTGTGGTCGTCGGAGCAGAAACTAACAAGGGGTATATGTTGTGGGCGGGCAAAAAACGAAGTTTCCGGTTGGGAGGAAGCTATGAAATTCCTAGGAGGACCCGACCGCGATTACGGCAAAGGCGAGCTAGCCACCGGGGGCACACTCCTCTCATATCAAGTTTGGCTCAGTGTGAGGAATCGCACGCAGGATGAGTAGTTCACATTGAACAGAGGTTCCCACCGATCACCGAACTTGTCTCGCACGTCGCTCTCATTCTTTATTGGAATCCCGATCAAGGCGTTGACCGACCAACTTGGCACAATACTCAACCAACTCGCGATCCTCTTCCTTAAAGGCTGCGTGAACGTGACTGTCGATATCGAGCTCTCCCGCCACTTTGCCGCGAACAAAAATAGGAACGACGATCTCTGACTTGGTTTCGAGCGAACATGCTAGATAGCGAGGGTCTTTGCTAACCTCATCCACGACAACTGTCTTTCCCGTAGAAGCCGCCGCTCCGCAGATTCCTTGGTGTAAGGGAATTCGCGTATGCGGGGTCATGGCTCCCTCAAATGACCCCAGCACGAGTATGGCTTGTTGGGGCGAGTTCTCCAACCTATAAATAAAAGCCCACCCAGTTGTACTTCTGCTCGTGGAGCAGTTTGACAATCGCTGCCATGAGATCGTGGGCTGACCTTGTTTTTTTTTAGCCAACTCGTCGATCTCGGTCTTGAGGTCTTTGGCTTTTGACGCTTCGAGCATAAGAAAATTTTATCCGCGTCGTTGCGTCATATGCACGGTACGTTGGTAATGCCAGTTGGAACTCGCGCTAGGTCGAAGAACGGTGCCCGCGAAGCCTGCACGCGCCGTCCCTCGCGGGTCAACAGGGTTGACTAAGGGGCATCGGCTTGCGCTGCGGCTCGACACGCCGGATGAAAAGCTCAGCACCCAGATTCGCAGTGTCAGGTGACGGTCAGCTTAGGCGAGCAGCAATGCAAAAACGAAAGCGCCCCGGACTCATCGAGTCGCGAGGCGCATTCTTTGAACAGCCCTCCCCCGAAGTCTGCTCATGACCACCCTACTTCCTGATCTGCACTGTGAAAATGGCTCTTGCGTGCCACGTGGCAGCACCGCTGGGCTATACGGGCATCCACGCGCATGCGATAACGTGCAATTTGCATGAAAGTGCTGAAGCACTTGCCAACAACGGGGCGGCATCTCCGCACTCGTCGCCTGAGCCTCGGACTCACTCTCCGGGATGTCCACATGGCCAGTCTTGGTGTGGCACGGGAGCTCCGGAAGCCTGCGTTCGTCCTCCCGCCCGGCCGATTGCACGACATCGAAACAAAGAAGATAACTCCCAGCGTTTATCGGCTATACACGCTGTCGCGTGTTTACAGGTGCAGACTGAACGAACTCCTCTCGTGGTACGGGATTCCGCCCGCGATAAGAGAGTGACCGCTGGACGGAGAGAACGTTGCGATTTCCTGCGAACTGTCCATCAACCAATATCCGCCCAATACAATCCTTCCCGATGAGGAAAGCAATGTTCATCTCGGCTCCTCGTTTCGGCAAATTAGATAAGTCGCGGTGTAACGCGATTCTCGGTACTCGCAGCCGATGGCATAGGACTTTTGTAATCTTCGTGCTGCACAGTGGGCAGGGTACTCTGTTCCTCCCCGACCTCAGTCGGTCAGATCATTCCAAATGATGCATTCCCTGACACGTGGTTTTTCGTGGGTTGCCTTGCACAGGCAGACCAGCGCAGTGATCGCTTGTGCCGCTTGTCGGAATCGCGGTTACGACCACACGGTGTCTCGAAACCGAACAAGCCAAATCCAACGTGCGGAGCGTAACCGAAAAAAATAGTTCGCACACTCGCCGATAGGATTTCGACCTACGGACGCAATGTCCATCAACGGTACCCCACAGGGGACGTGGTGGTCGGCGAGTGCGACCTAGCTGAACAATTTCGCAAGCGCCCCGAGTCTATTGTCACGGCACTGAACATCCTTTTAGCCTTTTAGCCGAACGAAAAGTCCAGAAGGCTCCCCTCAACGGATATTGGAAGCTAAACCTCTGATCTCAAGTTGCGGCTCCCCATAGGCTGCCTCTGATTGTCGTACTTGCCATGATCTACCAACGTATCCATAGACGAGAGTGCATTTGTACCAAGTGGCGGAGCGAAATTACACGCTGGCTCGTATCAGCTTCTGCTACTGCGGCAAGCACTTAGCATTTTGGCAAATAACATGCTGTTTTACCAAAACGGGGACTCAACCTTGGACACTGGAGGCACAGAATGGCCGGACACAAGCGAAGGGATTGGCGCGAACTGTGCGTTGCTGTAACGAACGAGACCGACTCCAGCAAGCTTGACTCTCTGGTTGAGGAATTGATCAGGGCACTGGATGAGGGCGAGCAGGAATGGCGTCACTCCATTTGCTCGCCTGCCGCAATCGGCACGAATCGGGAAGCCACTAAGGAGGTTCTCTATGGCTGACGCTCCACGAATCACAGTCGAAGAACTGAAAAGGCGAATGGACGCAGGAGAAGACTTCACGGTGATTGACGTGCGTAATCCCACGGTTTGGGCGGAAACGGACACGGTGATACCGGAAGCCATTCGAGTACCGCTGGACAAGCTCGAAGAAAATCTCCCCAGAATCCCAAAGAGCAGACCTGTAGTGGCGTACTGCACGTGACCAAGCGAAGGGTCTAGCGCCAGTTTGGTGCAGAAACTTCAGCAGCGTGGTTACAAAGATGTGTGGGCTCTTCAGGGCGGATTCCGTGCGTGGCAGAGCGCGGGGTTGCCAGTCGAGTCAAAACGACGGGCGGCCTAGCGGACCTTCATCAGTTCTGGCACGTCAGAGTTCCGGCAGTCTTTAGTCAACCCCCTCGGACTTCTCCGCATCGTAGTCTCGTCACGAAACCGTATCCCTACTATGCGAGTGAAGTTTCATGACCCTCACCGCCCAGAAATCCGTCTTGATCGTGGATGACAGTGCGTATGTCCGTCAGGCGCTCTGCGAATTGTTCAAACGAG
>Ga0210390_10005346_pt1 | contig 10763 bp, 10 predicted proteins | sample IncBWH11OmetaG_FD_161050 | JGI IMG/M metagenome (GOLD analysis project Ga0210390, IMG submission 161050) | Forest soil microbial communities from Barre Woods Harvard Forest LTER site, Petersham, Massachusetts, United States - Inc-BW-H-11-O ... | reverse complement strand
GCTTGCGCTATTGTCGTCGTCGTGGTCCGATTCAGTTTCGGCGGCGTTTGCTGCGGCAAATACGGGTTCGGGACTAGGTTTAGCTCCCGCCACGGGAATCGGCGCGCCCAATCGCGCCAGAGCTTCCTCGGCTTTTTTCTTCCAATCAGCGCGGCGGAATCGTTCCGCTGCAATTGTGTACCACTTCACGGCGTCCTCATTTCGTTCGGCTTTTTCTGCGACGGCTCCCAGCTCCCAGGCCACCATTGCGTCGTGGGTGCGCTGGTACAGCTCGGAAAGTTTCGTCTGTGCGTCGGCGCTGTTCTTCGCTTTGCGAATACGCGCCTGAATTTGCCGCCAATCAGCCATGGCGGCATTGTAGCAGCCGATTCGGGGATAGGCCAATGAAAGCGGTGTCCGAGCGGCAGTTCAGTCTCGGGTTTGCGCGTTAATCAGTCGCTCGAACCTAGCCCCGGCGCACGCTCTGCGGCACGGGCGTCTGCCAGGCACTAAGCAGAAAGGCGAAAGACACTCGGTATGAAAACCAGCTCGAACGCCGAATCATGGGGTAGACTCATCGACGGAAGCTACGATCAAGAGTACCTTGACGAGTTTGTATGCAGAAAAACGAGCGCAGAAAGTTGGACGGCGGAGATCGAATGGTCTTCGCCATAGTTGGTGTAGTGGCAATCATTTATGGCTACGGTCAAATCCTACGCCACAAACCGATCTACACAACTTGGCTGGGTCAGGATTCGACCGCTGGCATGCCCATTCTTCTTGGAACGGTGTTGCTGCTAGTAGCAATTCTTCCGTGGGGCCGCATTCACTCTTTCTGGAATTCCAGAAAGGGCAGGAACTAAGACTCGCAACTTCAGATAGGGCGCGCACCCAGAAACAGACCCACCACCAAGAAGTCGGGACGACGCGCAGCGCTGGAGATCGATGCGCACTGCTTCCCACTCTAGCGCAGGCGGATTCCAGTGTATAATCCGCCGCATTCGCGTCCTGCGAGGCGGCTGATGGCTTCGGATAATTCTTCCACGATGTGGGTTCCGGTGTGCTGCGAGCGCGTGATGCGCTGCAATATGTTCCGGCAGGCGGATGGCGGGACTTACGCTGCCCTCGTTTGTACGGTCTGCAACAAGAACATTACGTTGGAGCAAGAGCCTCTCACCGCGGCGGATACATTCGGTGAAGGCTCGAACATTCTGAGTCTTATTGGATCGCCCAAACCGCCCAAGACGGAAAGAAGAAAACCGGTCAGCGAACCCAGTCGTGACGATCCAACGCTCTAGCCCGAAATGCCGCTCCTCCGGAAGTTCGCCTGCGCATGATTGGCCAGACCATTTCGCACTATCGCATCGTGGAGCAACTCGGCGCCGGCGGGATGGGCGTGGTATTCAAGGCGCAGGACAGCCGGCTGGAACGCGCAGTAGCTCTGAAATTCCTTCCTGAAAAACTCGCGCAGCAGCCGCAAGCACTGGAGCGGTTCCGCCGCGAGGCGCGCGCCGCATCCGCTCTGAACCACCCCGGCATTTGCACAATCTACGACATCGGCGAACAAGACGGCCGCGCGTTCATCGCGATGGAGTTCATTGACGGCGAAACGCTGCGCAGTCACATCCATGGCAAGGCGCTTCCGGTGGAAGACCTGCTGGAGCTGGGGATCCAGATCGCTGAGGCTCTGGACGCCGCGCACAGCGAAGGAATCATTCACCGCGATATCAAACCCGCGAATATTTTCGTAACCAAGCGCGGGCGAGCGAAAGTGCTCGATTTTGGCCTAGCAAAACTTGTTCCCAAAGGGGTCGCGATTGCGGACGCGGATTCCGGCGGCGAGACATCGACCTCCACTTCGATTGCTGGAATCATAAGCGGCACTCCTTCCTACATGTCACCCGAGCAGGTGCGCGGAGACGCTCTGGACACGCGCACGGACATCTTCTCGCTCGGTCTGGTGCTGTACGAAATGGCCACGGGCCGCCAGGCATTCGGCGGCGGCACGGGAGGCGCGATTATCGAGGCGGTGTTGACGCGGCCGCCTGTTTCAGCGCGCATCATCAATCCCAACATCCCGTCGGCGCTGGAAGCAATCATCAACAAGGCACTGCACAAAGATCGGGATCAGCGTTACCAGCACGCGGCTGATCTGGTTGCGGACCTGCAAGGGCTGAAGCGAGATTTCGATTCGGGTTACAAACTTCACGTAGGAGATTCGGCGTCACTCCTCGCATCAGCGTCTGGTCCTGTGTCCTCGACCAGCCAGGCCATCCCGCGGACAAAGACACAACAAAGCGGCAGCTTCCGCGCGCCGCGCGTCTCAAAGACCATCGGCTCGCTGGCCGTCTTGCCTTTCGAAAACGCGAGTCGCGACCCGGAGAACGATTACCTCAGCGACGGAATCACGGCGAGCCTGATCAACAACCTCGCGACGGTGCCAAAACTGCGCGTGATGGCGCAGAGCACGGTGTTTCGCTACAAAGGCCGCGAGATTGATCCGCAAGCCGTCGGCCGCGAACTCAATGTGCGCGCCGTGCTGACGGGAAGAATGATGCAAAGCGGCGGCTCGTTGCGCATCGGCACCGAGTTAGTGGATGTGGCGACCGGCTCGCTACTCTGGGGCGCGCAATTCGATCGCAAGCCAGGCGACATTTTCGTGATTCAGGATGAAATTTCGAGCGAGATATCGGGGAAACTGCGCCTGCAGCTGACGCACGCGGAAAAAAAGCGGCTCGTCAAGCGCCACACGGAAGACGCCGAGGCTTACCGGCTGTACCTGCAAGGGCGCCATCATTGGAACCGCTGGACGGAAGAAGGATTTTACAAGGCGATTGGGTACTTTCAACAGGCGATCCAGAAGGATCCCAGTTACGCTCTCGCGTGCGATGGCGTCGCCGATTGCTACGTGCTGCTGGGATGGAACAGCTATCTGCCGCCGAAGGATGCGTTCCCGAAAGCCAGAGCCGCCGCGATGTCCGCGCTCGAAATCGCCCCTGATCTTGGCGAGGCGCACACGGATTTGGCGGCAGTGTTGTGGCTGCACGATTGGCGGTGGCCGGAAGCTCAGAATGAATTTCAACGCAGCCTGGAATTGAATCCCTGCTATCCGACCGCCAATCATTATTACGCCGAGTGCCTGATGACCTTGGGCCGCAACGCGGAAGCTCTCACCAGGATGAAAAAAAGCCTGGAGCTGGATCCTTTGTCGCTGATTATTAATGTGGCGATCGGATGGGCCCACTATCATGCGCGTCAGTACGACGAGGCCGTCGCACAATTGCTGCGCACCGTGGAATTGGATCCGAACTATCCCATGACTTATTGGATTCTCGGGCTGATTTATCGGGGAACGGCTCGCTACGATTTGGCGATCAGCGCGGGTGAGAAGGGCGTGAGTCTTTCAGGCGGCAGTCCGCTGATGCGCGCGGCGCTGGCGCAGACTTTCGCTGTGGCTGGTGCGCCGGAGAAAGCAATTCAGATCGTGGATGAGTTGAACGAACTAGCAAAGCAAAGGTATGTCGCGCCGCATTTCTTCGCCGGAATCTACGTTGGCTTGGGTGAGCACGACCGCGCGATCGAATATTTGGAGAAATCCTGCGCGGAACACTGCCACTGGCTCATCTATCTTCATATAGACCCGAGCATGGACGATTTGCGGAACAATCCCCGCTTCCAGGACTTGTTGCGGCGCGTCGGCCTTCCGGCTTAGATTGCTCCCAGCTAGCCCGCCATTCCCTCGCCGCTGCGCGACTGAAATTCTCCCGATGGCTTCGCGTTTTATTTGGCGGCGAGCGATTGCCTTGCGAGTTCAGCGCGGAAGCCTTGTTCCTTTTGTGCTACGAACTCTTTGTAGCCCGCAGGGTCAACGAACGGGTTCGCGCCCTCGTCCTTCATGCGCGCATATTTTTCATCCAGCCCGAAGTAAGCGCCGTGGGCGCCAAGGAAAATATCGCATGGCAATGAGTTTAAGACTTCGAACATGCGCGCGTAGTCTGCGGCGATCTGCGGGTAGTTGTCGTTGTGCACGAGCTTGTAGCCTGGGTTGACGTTGGGACTGCCAACGATCACCACGTTGTAGGTCTTGCCTCCCTCGCTCACTTTCATGGTCCACGTGGTGCAGCCTTTGGTGTGGCCTGGAGTGAGGTGGGCTACGAGCACCGTGCCGCCAAGCTTTACCTCGTCGCCATCGTGCAGCACGCGATCTACTTTCGTCGGCGGATAAAGAAAACCAGGAGTGTTGCCATACTGAAAATCGAGCTTGCCACCGGATTCGATCACCGGCACGTCGGCGTCCATCACCATGTAACGCGCGCCCGTCAGCTGCTTGATCTTCGCGCTGCCGGCATCGTGGTCAAAGTGCGCGTGGCTGATCAGCAGAATTTTTGTGTCCTGGAACTTGAAGCCGAGCTTCTCGATGCTTACCTCTATCATCGGGACATTGGCTTCCAAATCGCTGTTGATCAGGATGTTCCCTTGCGCCGTCACGACTAAATAATTCGCCAGCCCCTTGCTTCCTACGTAGTACAGGTTGCCTGCGATGCGAAATGGAGGGAACGGTTCAGTCCATTCGGGGTCGGCTTGGGCGAGCAGACTGCCGGCGCCGGCCAGGACGAGGATTGCTAAGCAGAAAACGAAATGGATGATTTGCCGCATTGACGGACTATAAACCAAATCATTGGCGCGAGCGAAAACTGTCCGATTACGAAGTGTCCGGGAGCGGGCATGCGCGTCCGGCGCGATGAAGGCGTCGGTGAGGCGCGACAGGTTCCGTTGATGGCATGATAGCGGCATGGATTTGGCTGGACGGACACGCTGGATTTGCGAGCAGGCACGCGAGGCGGGGTTTGATTTGTGCGGCGTGGCGCCGGCCGATGCTTTCCCAGAGCTTGCGCAAGTTCCGACGTGGCTTGAGAGCGGACATGCGGGTGAGATGAATTACCTGCGCGATGAGCGTCGTGTGGATCCGCGATTGGCGCTTGCTGGCGCGCGCAGTTTGATTGTGGTGGCATTGAATTACAACTCTCCGCAGCCGTATTCCACCGAGCAGGCTGGTGTGCGCGATGATGACTCCCCGCGGGGATGGATTTCGCGCTATGCCTGGGGTGACGATTACCACGAAGTGCTCCGCGAAAAGCTGAATGTGCTCGTTGCGCGAATGCATGCGCGGTGGCCTGAGCCTTTTGAGGCGCGCGCTTACGCGGATACGGGGCCGGTGGTCGAGCGCGTGGCGGCAAAATATGCAGGACTTGGGTGGCTGGCGAAAAATACGTGCCTGATCAACGAGCAACTCGGTTCGTGGGTGTTTCTCGGCGTCATTCTTACGACGCTGGAGCTGGAACCGTCGCTTGGTCCCGGCGAGCCGCCGCCCGCCGATCTTTGTGGGAATTGCACGCTCTGCCTCGATGCCTGTCCCACGCAAGCATTCGCGGCGCCGTACGTGCTGGATGCGCGCCGTTGCATTTCCTATCTCACGATCGAACTGCGCGGGGCGATTCCTGAAGAGCTGCGGCCAGCGATGGGAAATGCCGTGGTCGGCTGCGACATTTGCCAGGATGTGTGTCCCTGGAATCGCAAGTCGCCTGTGACGCGGCTGGCGGCGTTTCAGCCACGCGCGATTGAATTGCCACGCCGCGCGAAAAGTGAAAGCGGAAAAGAGAAAACGGAAAATGGCGCGACGTTGTTTGCGCCGGAGCTGGAATGGCTCGCTTCGTTGTCGCAGGAAGATTTCAGCCGGTTTTTTCGCGGCAGCGCGGTGAAACGCGCGAAGTGGCGCGGTGTGGTTCGCAACGCCTGCATCGCGCTAGGGAATTCGCGCATGGCGCGGGGTTCGGAAGCCTACACGCGGGTTGTGCCGCTGCTCGAACGGCTCGTCGCATCCACCGATTCGCTGCTTGCCGAGCACGCGCGCTGGGCGTTGCAGCGTCTCGGCGTGCCGCATCATTCATCTCGTAGCTCCGATTGACTTGCCGCAGCGGATTCCGCTAGCGTAACGGCGCATGCCGCAGTGCGCGATCGAAAATCGCGCAGGAGGCCGTCGCATGAATTTTTCGCACTTGGCGTTTTTCTTTCACACTGTGGGGCCGCAATTCAATTTTCCGCAAGGTCCCGCGGTGGAACTGATCATGCTGCGTTGGCTGCATTTTATTTTTGGAATTATCTGGATCGGCCTGCTGTATTTTTTCAATCTGGTCGGATTCCCAACGATGAAGCAGCTGGACGCGGCGGTGCGCGGCAAGGTTTTTCCGGTGTTGATGTCGCGCGCGATGAGCTGGTTTCGCTGGTCGGCGCTGATTACCGTGGTGGTGGGGCTGCGCTACTACTTCATAATTCTTTCCGCGGACGCGCACAATTCCGGCAATCCCGGGCTGACGCTGCGCTGGTTCGGATGGTGGCTGCTGGTGTGGCTCGCGGCGTTCGCGCTGATTTATCCGTTCCAGTTGCCGGGCAAAGGGCTGCTCGATAATTCGTGGGTGCGCACGATTGCGATTGGCGCGATTGTGCTTGCGGCTTCGTGGATCGATCTTTATCTAAACAGCGGGCCGGTGGTTTCGAACGCGCATCTGTGCATTAGCGTGGGCGGCGGGCTAGGTTTTCTGATGCTGTTGAATGCCTGGGGCGTGGTGTGGCGCGCGCAGAAAAAGCTGATTGCCTGGACGCGCGCGAGCGCCGAGCAAGGCACGCCGATGCCCGCAGAGGCGGCGCGGCTGGCGCGTTGGGGATTCCTCGCCTCGCGCGTGGGCTTCTGGCTGTCGTTCCCCATGCTTTTTTTCATGGGCGCCGCGGAACATTACCCGTTCCTAAGCAGCATCGGGAATTGAGGAAAGCTGTACCCTTCGGTTACTTAGGCGCGTCCCAACTGACAGCACTGGAGACACCATGAAACCAGCCGCTCGCTCCGGTCTAGTCGTTCAGTTCGCGACGATCGTAATCGTTCTGATAATCGCGCTGCCTGCTCTCGCATATCAGTACCCGCTATCGACTTCTGATATTCGCAATGCCTATCTGCTGGGCTACGCGAAGGATCAGAACACGACTAGTTTTTTCGCTCAGTACGTGACCCAGTTACCTATGCCCGAAACCGGCCCGCACGTTGCGACCATCGCTCTGAAGACGCCGTACGCACAAGTGGTAGAGTTGGGCCAGTCCGCGGTTAATTCCGATATGCAGGGCGCCGAAGAGGAATTGGCGAACACGAAGTTTCCGCTACTTGTAAGCGTGGGAATTGACCTGACGCCGACGTATCCTGACCCGCCTATCACAAACCCCGCGTCCGGTTCGCCGGTGCCCGATTTTCAGCAGGACTTCAACATCCAACTTATTCAGGACGGCGCGAAGATTGAGGCGCAATCAACGCGGGTCAATTTGCTCTACTCTGAGGGAGTCGGCAACACCTACGAAGTCTCTGGTGCGATCATCGTATTGAGGTATGACCCGGAAAAGGTCAACCCTGACGACGAGGTGATTGTGAAAGTCCACACGCCGGATGATCAGCACGTGAAGGCGACGTTCGATCTGGGGCATCTTCGATAGGCGCACTACGCCAGCGCTGGTTCGCGGTTTTTTTCGGAGAATGAAAAGGATTACGATCGCCATCGCAACGTAACTGGACCATTCATCGGATGACGCAGCGGCGCGCCGGTGCGCTGGGCTTCCTGATACGCGGCTTTCAATTCGAAATACCAGCGCGCCTGGCGGTCGGCATCGTCAATCAACATCATGCGGTCCTCGTACTGCAATCCCATGGCTTGTTTTTTGATCACTTCGGTGTCCTGGCGGATGAAGCGCGGGCCGAACACATTAATGATGAAGGAGACGACGGGAAACCACGGCAGGATATTCCACGCTGCGCAGAAATCGAGGCGGCAGAAATCGTGGCAGACGGGCGTGACCGTGGTGCGGCTGGAAAGCCAGTACCGTCCGGCGCGAATTTGTTCGAAGCGCTGATTGGGCAGCACGAAGTCAATCATCGTGGTGCCTGGTTCGCCGGTGAGCAGCTTTAAAATTTTGTAGGGCGCGCTGTTGGCGGAAGGCGCGTGCGGGCTCATGCGAAATCCTTCGGGGATCGGCTCGAAAGTTTTTTCTTTGTTGCGAATGCTGCGGCGTGTGCGCCACCACCACGCTTGATGCACGAAGGGACCGTGCGCCGGGTCCATCAGGCCAATGATGGCCTGGTCCACGCCGCAGGGTAGGTCGGCGTAAAGGTGCGCGATTTTGTAGCTGGCGCTGAAGACCGGCAATTGCGGCGACGCTGGCGGCTGGTCGTTGACTGCGCGGCCTTCGGGATTGGTCATGAAAGCCCAGACGTAGCCGTCGCGCTCTTCGCAGGGAAAGCTACCGGCGTAAATTCGTTCGCACTTCAATTTCGAATCTTCGGTAAGCGATGGGATGGTGCGGCACTGGCCGGTGTGCGCGTCAAATTGCCAGCCGTGGTACGCGCATTCCACGGTCTTGCCGTCGAACTGGCCGAAGGAAAGCGGAAACGCGCGGTGCGGGCAAACGTCGCGCAATGCGAACGGCTTTCCGGCGGCGTCGCGGCCCAGCACCAGCGGCACGTCCAGCAGCATCGCGCGCACCAGCTTGTGCCGCCGCACCTGTTCGCTGCGCAGCGCGGGATACCAGAAGCCCCACAGCATGTCGCTTGCGCGCGCGCTGTCCCGTGAATTTCCTGAGTCACTCATTCTCGCCGCACATCGTAGTACACACTATGGCTGCAGCAAAGGGCGGCATTAACTGTTACTGCGAGGACCTTCTCGCGCGGGATTGCCGGCGATCCGACATGAAACGCAGCGCGGCAATTAATAGGATGAACGCCGAGGTTAGTGCTGCAGCGTAGAAAACAGGTAAGAGGATGGCCCATGGGCTCGTGATGGGTACATTTAGCAGTTCTAACAGTCCCATCATCGCCGCCGCGCCAACTGCAACTGATAGCCCCCAAGAAAGTAATGAGGTCAGCCGCTCTTCCGTGCAAGCCCAAATCAGTCCACCGACAAATGCTACCAGTAGACCGAGGAGCTCTATGCAAAGGCTTGTGACGCTCCAAATGTCAATTAGTGAGAATTTAGAGAGAAGCCTGTAGAGAGGGCCGCCGAGTAAGTTGGCAATCATCCCGAAAATCGCAATGCAAACACCGAACCGGATCGCTCGTTTGCCAAGGGAATCGAGCATAGCCAATCCTACTCTTACGCAACCCAACTGTTTTCGATTTCTGACCTGGGCCCAGTTTCGTGGTTGCCCGAAAACCCAGTCCACCGCACGGTGTTTGACTGGTGGCTGTTTTGCGGCTATTCTTCTGTTTGTGACGACTGCAATGTTTGCCGCGTTCTATTAGCGATACCTCTCGACCCCGCCCGGGGCCATGCTTTCGTGCAGCTGCATCCATTTTCCGACTTCCCTTTTTGATTTTCTGCAACTTTGAGGTATCGCCATGGCGAATTTGACGCTGTTCCAAAAACTCGAAAATATCGAGTCGAAGTATGAAGAGCTGACCCAGCAGCTTTCGTCGCCCGAAGTGCACAACGATTCGGCGCGTTTCCAGAAGCTCGCTAAAACGCACGCGGACATGGCCGAAATGGTGGCCAAATACCGCGAGTGGAAAGAAATTGAGAAAGGCCTGCTGGGCACCAAGCAAATGCTGGTGGAAGCGGAAGACGCCGAATTGAAGCAGATGGCGCACGACGAAGAGCACGAGCTCGAAGGGCGCCGCGAAACCGTGGAGCGCGAGCTGAAATTCCTGATGCTTCCGAAAGATCCGAACGACGACAAGAACGTGATCCTGGAAATTCGCGCCGGCACCGGCGGCGACGAGGCTTCCCTTTTCGCCGGCGAACTTTTCCGCATGTATTCGCGTTACGCGGAATCGCAAGGCTGGAAGCTGGAAATTTTGGAAAGCTCGCCGTCGTCCATCGGCGGAATGAAGGACGTAGTCGCCGCGATTCAGGGCAAGAAGGTCTATTCGAAGCTGAAATACGAAAGTGGCGTGCATCGCGTGCAACGCGTCCCTGCCACCGAACAACAGGGCCGCATTCACACTTCGGCCGCGACGGTGGCGGTGCTGCCCGAGGCGGATGAAATTGACATCAAGATCGAGGCGAAGGATTTGCGCATTGATACGTTCTGTTCGTCGGGACCCGGCGGGCAATCCGTGAACACCACGTATTCCGCGGTGCGCATCACGCACATTCCCAGCGGGCTGGTGGTTTCGCAGCAGGATGAAAAATCGCAAATCAAGAATCGCGCCAAGGCCATGCGCGTGTTGCGCGCGCGCCTGTATGAAATGGAGCAGAACAAGCAGCATGAAGCCATCGCGGCCGAGCGTCGCGACCAGATCAAGACCGGCGACCGCTCCGAAAAAATCCGCACCTACAATTTTCCGCAGAATCGCGTGTCGGACCATCGCATCGGCTTGACGCTGCACCAGCTCGATCAAGTGATGGAAGGCAAGCTGGGGCCGATTGTGGACGCGCTCTCGACGCATTACGAGTCCGAGCGGTTGAAGCAGGAACTGGTCGAGGCGTAAGAAGAAGTCTGAGTGCAAGCGAGAGTGGCACGGGCAATCCTGCCTGTGCGATTTTTTTCGCGCAGCCGATGGCGGCTGTGCCCCAACCACCGTGGCAAATTCAAATCCAATGGACATCCGCGCCGCGCTCAAAGAAGGCATGGCGCAACTGCGCGCGGCGCAGATTCCTTCGCACACGCTCGCTGCTGAGTTGTTGCTGATGCACGCGCTAGAGCGCGATCGCGCCTGGATTTACGGCCACCCCGAAGAATTTCTGGACCCGCCG
>Ga0210390_10005342_pt1 | contig 10768 bp, 9 predicted proteins | sample IncBWH11OmetaG_FD_161050 | JGI IMG/M metagenome (GOLD analysis project Ga0210390, IMG submission 161050) | Forest soil microbial communities from Barre Woods Harvard Forest LTER site, Petersham, Massachusetts, United States - Inc-BW-H-11-O ... | reverse complement strand
CCGAGCAGCTTCGCAGAGATCCGTCGTTGGTAGACAACGAGGAGTTCGTGCGGAACCATCCCGCGCTGCAGGCTTATTTGCGGGAGCATCCGGAGCTTCGCGAGCAGCTTAAGCAAGATCCGAATGCCTTTATGCAGCAGGAAGCTCGTTATGATCGCCGTGACGACGATCGCGGCCGCGATATCAACCGCCAGGAGCTCGCGCGCTTCGATCAGTTCTTGGATAGCCACCGCGAAACCGCCGAGCAGCTTCGCAGAGATCCGTCGTTGGTAGACAACGAGGAGTTCGTGCGGAACCATCCCGCGCTGCAGGCTTATTTGCGGGAGCATCCGGAACTTCGCGAGCAGCTTAAGCAAGATCCGAATGCCTTTATGCAGCAGGAAGCTCGTTATGATCGCCGCGAAAATGACATGGATCGCGACTCCACCAGCCATCGGCGGTCTGCCAGCTTCGGCGAATTCCTCGGTGGCCATTCAGAAATCTCGCAACGGCTCGCCGAGGATCCTTCTCTCGTGAAGAATCAGGAGTACCTGGAAAATCATCCTGAACTCCGCGAGTATCTGGACGCTCATCCCGATGTGAAGCAGGATCTGATGGCGAATCCTCAGAGCTTCGTCAAGTCCGCGCAGCAGTTCAGCAACACTGCGCCGGCTATGAAGACTCCGGTGCCGGATCCCGCCAAACCGAAGCAGTAAGCAACGACGCCTCGAGGATGGGAAGGCCGCGCAACCGGCCTTCCCGTTCGCGAGCCGTTTTTTTTCCGTGTGGGCGCGCTGGCTCCAGCTGGCTGGCGAACGGCCAACGAGTTCGTATTACGCGGCGAGTGTTTTTTTAAGGAGGAATTATGAGTGCCAAAACTGCACTGTTTCTTACGATCATCCTGGTGGCCGCAATTCCCCTGAGCGCCGGCGGCAATAAGAAAAATCCGCCCGAAAGGGCCATGCTCGAAAAAATGGAAGCGGTTCCTTGCGGCGCGAAAGAAAAAGGCGTCACGGGCCTGGGCACCGTCTGGGCATCGGCGGGCATCACCCACGTGAACTCCGATGAGAAGCTTTGCCCGCAGTACGAAGTGGTTAGCGACGAAATGGAGTACCACATCCGCCCCACGGACACCAAGCATCCGATCGTTTTGCCGGTCGGTAAAGAAATCGTCTTCAAGATCAAGAAGGACCGCATGTATCTGCGAGTCGCCGACGGTGATCAAAAAATGCTGACCTACACCGTCGTCGCGGAGAAACCGGCAAATTCCGACACCAACGCGCAAAATGCCGCGCCCAAACCCGACAGGCCGTAGGCGGCTAGTCCCCGTAGCCGTGTAATCGAGAAAAACACGACAAAAACGAGCGATTGATTTGGGTTGCCGATGATTGTTTTCAGTAAGTTGCAATGGCTTTCCATTTTGTTTCGCTAACGATCGATTTGGGCAGTGATGAATGACCAGTGATGAGCGATGAGACGCGGGCCAGGGCGCGAACAGGCGCTGTGCAGGGGTGGAGATCTGAGTTCGCGCCAGACCCGAGTAGGTTGCCTCCCTGGGGGGGCTTAAAGACTGTCCCGACTCACGCTGACACAATTAGCTTTATGGAGATATTCGTAGAAATACGGACGGGTACCAACGTCAACGGCGGCCGCTAGAACTTCAATGGCAGGACCTTCGGCAATGACTGTGCGAGGCGGTTTGCGCATGCGGCGAACCTCTGCGAAACTAGGTCCATGCGAAAACTACCCAACATCGCAATCAGCCTAATGGCGACGGCCCTCATCTTCGCTGGGACTGCGGCAGCGCAGCAGACCTCGGCGACAAATCCAGCAACGACACCTCCACCAGCGAGCGCTCCCGCTGCTACGGACAGTTCGACTCCAGCTGCAAAAAAGCCTGCGACGCCCGCGAAGCCGGCTGCAAAACCTGCCGCGACTTCGGCGACGAAAACGCAGAGTGCGACTTCGTCACCGAACGGCGCGTCGTCGCAAACTGCTGGGGCGGCGAAAACGCAAAGTGGCACAGGGGCGAAGAATCCAGCGGGCGCTGCAACGCAGCATCACGCGGCAGCAAGTCCTTTGCTGCTCAAGACCGATAAGGATAAAGAAAGCTATGCCATTGGGATGAACATCGGCAATAGCATCCACAGAGATGGCGTGGACGTGAATCCCGATATTTTATCGCGGGGTCTGAAGGATGCTCTCGCCGGCGGCAAGACGGTGTTGACGGACGACGAAGCCAAGGCCGTAATGACAAGTTTACGGGCCAGATTAAACAAACAACAGGCGGCGAAAGCTCAGCTCGCAGCGGAAGCCGCCAAGAAAGTTGGTGATGCCAACAAGGCAGCAGGCGACGCGTTTTTGGCGGAGAATAAGACCAAGGAAGGCGTGGTGACGCTGCCCAGCGGTCTGCAATACAAGATTCTGACCGAAGGCACCGGCCCCAAACCCACGGCGACTGATACGGTGGTGTGCAATTACAAGGGCACGCTGCTGGACAACACCGAATTCGACAGCTCGTATTCGCGCAAGCGGCCGCTGACGATCCCGGTGGGCGGCGTGATCAAAGGCTGGACCGAAGCGCTGCAATTGATGCCGGTGGGATCGAAGTGGCAATTATTTATTCCGCCGGATCTGGCGTACGGCCCGCAAGCCAAGGATCCGATCGGGCCGAATGCGACGCTGATTTTTGAGGTGGAGCTGCTTTCGATTCAGCCAAAGGTCGAACCAGCAAAGTAGTCTTTGCAAAGCTAAATGGCGCGGTCATTCCGAAGCCGCGAACGCGGGTGAGGAATCTGCCTTTTCGGTGGTACTCGCGCCGCCGCGGGCTACGCGGGGACTTTGGCTTCGCGCAGGAAGCGGGCGGCTTCTTCGGGCGGCGTGGGATTGATGTAGAAGCCGGTGCCCCATTCGAAGCCGGCGACTTTGGTTAGCTTGGGCATCATTTCAATGTGCCAGTGGTAGTGGTCGTTGATTTCTTCGCCGATAGGCGAAGTATGGATGACGTAATTGTACGAAGGAAACGCGAGCGCGGCGTCCAGGCGTCCCAGAAAATCGTGCAGCACGCGGGCCAGATGCGCGTAGTAGGGCGCGGGCATATTTTCGAACGAAGAACTGTGCTGGCGTGGAAGAATCCAGGTCTCGAAAGGAAAACGCGGAGCGTAGGGCGCGAGCGCGACGAAATGATCGCTCTCGATAATCATGCGCGAACCGGTTTCGATTTCCTGGCGGACCATGTCGCAGAAGATGCAGCGCTCTTTTTGCTCGTAGTAGCGCTTGGAGCTGGCCACTTCGTCGCGCACGCGGTTGGGAACGATGGGCAGCGCGATCAATTGCGAGTGAGTATGTTCGACGGTGGCGCCGGCCGGTTCGCCGTGATTTTTGAAAATTAAAATGTAGCGGAAGCGGCGATCGTTTTTTAGATCGAGCATGCGGTCGCGGTAGGCCCACAGAACCTCTTCCACGCCCTTTTCGCTGATCATCGCGAGCGTCTTCTGATGATCCGGCGATTCGATGATCACTTCGTGCGCGCCGACTCCATTCATGCGATCGAAAAGGCCTTCGCCTTCACGGTCGAGTCCGCCTTCGATCCCGAGCGCGGGGAATTTATTGGGAACCACGCGGACCGTCCATCCGGGAGTGTCTTTGCCGCCACCGTTGCGTCCGTAGGCGAGGATTTCCTTGGGCGTCTTGCCTTCGTTGCCCGGGCAGAAAGGACAGACGGCGGGGTTACCTTTTATGTGCACGCTCTCCCGAACGAAATCCATGGGGCGCTTTCCGCGATCAGTGGAGATGATGACCCAGCGTCCCGTGATGGGATCCTTGCGAAGCTCCGGCAAAATTTTCCTCCTTGTTACGTCGCCCGATTATTCTACTACGGCTGTTGCGCGTCGCGGCGCTACGAACCAAGGCAAAGACGAAGGCCAAGTCCACGGCGCCCGCCAAAAAAGCAGGCGGTCGCTAGCAATTCAAAAGCAACAGCAAAGGCGCAGCCGTTGCGCGCAAATCATCCGCCAGGCGAATGCGGGTGCTGCTGGGCGTTGCACGCGCCTTGGTGCAGTCGCACCACGGGCTTCTGGCCGGGACGCGTTTCGATGGCCAGCACGTCGCAGCGGCAGGCGGCTTTCTCGATGTGGCGCGCGCGCAGATACTGGCGGGCCATGCGCGACAGGTTGCGGCGCCTTTCCCAGTTGACCGCTTCCTCTGGCGTTGGCCGTGCGGGCTGAGCCGAAGGCGCAGGATCGCCGATGGTGCGCCTCTTCACTTCCACAAACGCGAGCGTCGCGCCGTCGTAGCCCACCATAGCAATTTCGCCGTCGATGCCGGGCGAGGTGAAATTGCGCGCGACGAGAATGTAGCCGTGACGGCGCAGGTACCAATAAGCGTGGGTTTCGCCGCGAACGCCGGTTTGGCGCGCGCGATGTTTGGCGGAATCGCCAGCGGCGCCGGACGGCAAATGCGCGGACGGGGGCGCGCCCAGGCCCTTGCGGGCGGCGCAATCAATTATCGCGAACATGAAACGCGCCAGCACTGGTGGAAAAACCTACTTCACGACTTCGAGTTCCCATTCGACTGTCTTGCCGCGAATGACGAAGCACAAATAATACTCCCAGAATTTGCGGAACCAGCGGAAATGATTCACCAGGATTTGAAAACCGAGCGCACGCCAGATACGCAATAACGTGACATGTACGCGGCGCTCGCGGAATTGCGCGGGGGCGTAGTAATCGTATTCAGCGGGTTTCTCGCTGAAAAACCAGAGCGAAAAACTGGAGAGATGCCAGCGGTGCGCCGGGCTGCAGTAAGAGGCGTGATCGGTGTAGTGTGGCGTCATGATCACCACGCGCGCGTTGGGTTTCGCGACGCGATGCGCTTCCGCGAGCACGCGGAAAATGTCATCTACTTCTTCAATCATGTGGATTAAGCGGACTTCGTCGAAGGTGCTGTCGGCGAAGGGCGTGCGCGTCCAATCGCAAAGCACGTCGGCCTGGCCTGCCGGACTCATATCGATGCCGATCGAGCCGGGGTATTTTTTTCTGCCACAGCCGACATCGAGGATGAGCACCCGCGCACTCACTTGATGACCTCGAAAGTGAACTCCATCAATTTTCCGCGGATCACGAAGCTTAGATAATGCTCCCAGAATTGGCGGAAGAAGCGGCTGCGGTTCACCAGGAATTCGAAGCCCAGAGCGCGCCAGAGATTCAGCAGGCGCAGGTTGAGTTTGACCTCGCGCATGCGGACCCTGGTGTACCACATATCGCGGCCATGCATTCCGCCGGGATAAAAATAGAGAAACGAATACGTATTCAGGTGCCAGCGATGGGTGGGGTCGCGGAACGAGCTGAAATCCGTGTAATGCGGAGTGGCGATGAAAATAGTGCCGCCGGGTTTGGTGACGCGGTGAAATTCCTCCATGGTGGCGATGATGTCCGCGACGTGTTCGATAATGTGCTCGGCGCGGAGGTGGTCGAAAGAATTGTCGCGGAAGGGCAAGCCGCCGCGGTCCAGATGGCAGAGGACATCGGCGGCGGTGGATGGATTCATATCGAGGCCGATGGAGCCGGGGTATTTTGTTGGCCCGCAGCCTACGTCGAGAATGCGCGGCAAAGCAGCTCCTGCGGAAGATTTTACAGCCAATTTTCAGTTTCTCACGAATACAACAAAGCATGCGGGAAACAAAATAGCACAAGCTCGCGGGTGTGGGCCTGCGCTATTTGCGAGACGGTTGAGCGACGGTGCGACGTCGCGTGCTTACATGGAGCGTTCGATTTCAGTGAGGCAGGCATCCACGGTGCGGACGGCGAACTCGGCCTGCTCTTCGTCTATCAGGAGCGGGGGGCAGAAACGCAGCGTGGTGTCGCCCGAGCCCAAGATGAGCAAGCCTCTGTGGAAGGCCATCTGCACGATGCGGTTGCGCAGGTCGGGAGCGCGTTCTTTGGTTTTTTGATCGCGCACGATTTCGATGCCGATCATCAGGCCCTTGCCGCGGACTTCGCCAACAATTTTGTGGCGCGTGGTCCAATCGGCGGTCAAGCCGCGGATGAACTCTCCCATTTGCGCAGCGTTCGCGATGTAATTGCGCTCAAGCAGGCCGATGGTAGCGAGCGACGCAGCGATGCAAACGGGATTGCCGCCGAAGGTGGAAGCGTGCGCGCCGGGAGTCCAATTCATGACGCTGGCGCGGGCGATGATGGCGCTGAGTGGCATGCCGGAGGCGATACCCTTCGCGGTGCAGATGATATCGGGCTCGATACCGGCGTGATCGCAAGCCCACCACTTGCCGGTGCGTCCCATGCCGGATTGCACTTCATCGGCGACGAGCAGGATGCCGTGCTTGCGGCAGATGCGTTGCAGGCCTTGCAAGAATTCCGCGGGTGCGGGTAGATAGCCGCCTTCACCCTGAATCGGTTCGATGAAAATTCCGGCGACTTCGTCGGGATCCACGCGACGGCGGAATAGCTCGTTTTCGAGGTAGGAGAGGCAATCGCCGGAAGCATGTTCGGCGCGAATTCCGTAAGTGCCCCGATAGGTGTCTGGAAAAGGCATGTGGAAGACGCCGGAGAGAAGCGTGCCAAATCCCTTGCGCTGGACGGCGCGGCTGGCGGTGAGCGAAAGCGCGCCCATGGTGCGGCCGTGGAAAGCGCCGTGAAAAGCTATCAATTTGTCGCGCTTGGTGTGAAATTTCACCAGCTTGATGGCTGCTTCGATGGCCTCGGCGCCGGAATTGCCGAAGTAAACGCGCTTGGCTTCCTTGCCTGGCGCGATCGAAGCCAATTTTTCGGCGAGTTCAACCATGCTGGGATAGTAGAAATCCGTGCCGGACATGTGAATCAACTCGGCGGCCTGCTTCTGGATGGCGGCGACCACTTCCGGATGGCAATGTCCGGTGGCGACGACGGCGATGCCGGCGGCGAAATCGAGGAAGGTGTTGCCGTCCACATCTTCGACCGTGGCGAACCGGCCGAATTTCGCGACCAGCGGGTAATCGCGAGTGTAGGACGGCGAAACGACGTGATGGTCCCGCTCAACGAGTTTTCTGGCTTTGGGACCGGGCACTTCGGTAATGAGGTGCGGCAACTTCGAATCAGCTTTCGTATCTGTCACATGCATTACATCCTCCAGAAAAGAATTTTGCAATCAGCGCGCAGACCGGTTCCTTCCGGGAGCGTGCTGAAAACGAAAGTTGGAGGGGCTTACTTAATCAACGCCGTAGAGATTCGGGCGCTCGTGAGAGGGCTGGCTACGCAGCGAGAGGTCGTGTTTTGCGGAGATGGTCATTTGTACTTCCAGCGGACAGAGCCGTCACGCGTGTCCTCCACGATGATACCAGAGTTCAGGAGTTCCTGGCGTATTTCATCGGAACGTTTGAAATCGCGGCGTTTTTTGGCGGCGTTGCGTTCGGCGATGAGCTGCTCGATTTTTTCCGGAGTCCAGCGGGATTGCTGGGGGCCGAAGCCGAGGTCGCGAAGTTTTTCGTCGTCGTCATCGGCAAGGACAGCGAGAATCGCATCAAATTTTTCCAGGGCCGAGACGACGATGGGCGCGTCCTGCTGCAGGAATTCGCCGCGATCCATGGCGGTGTTTATATCGCGCACCAGATCGAAGATGGCGGCGAGCGAGAAGGCGGTATTCAGATCATCGGCGAGACCAGCATCAAAATCGGCGAGGGCCTTTGCGGCGCGCTTGGCGATTTGCGGATGGGAGCCGGCGGCGAACTGTTCGGTTTTCAGGCGCGAGGCGAAATTGCGCAGGCGTTCGACGGAGTTGGCGGCCTGCGTCAAGCTATCGGCCGTGAAATTCAGCTGGCGGCGATAGGGCACGGAGAGAAGCAGGTAGCGGATCGACGAGGGCTTGCTGCCCTTGGCGAAGAGATCGCGCAGCGTGAAGAAATTGCCGAGCGATTTCGACATTTTCTCGCCGTCAACGATTAAGTGCTCGGCATGCAGCCAGATTTTCACGAAGGGCTTGCCGGTGGCAGGCTCGCTTTCGGCGATTTCGTTTTCGTGATGCGGGAAAGCCAGATCGATGCCGCCGGTGTGAATGTCCAGGGTTTCGCCGAGATATTTCATGGCCATGGCGGCGCATTCGATGTGCCAGCCGGGACGGCCAGGGCCGATGCTCGTCTCCCAGAAATGCTCGCCTGGTTTCGGGGCTTTCCAGAGAGCGAAATCGCGAGCGTCGTCTTTTTCGTAGCGATCGTTGTCCACGCGGGCGCCGGCTTTCATTCCGCCGAGATCAATTTTGGAAAGTTTGCCGTAATCCGGAAATTTGGCGATGCGGTAGTAGATGGAACCTTCACTCGGATAGGTGAGGTCTTTTTCCTGCAGGCGGGAGATGAGCGCAACCATGTCTTCGATATGGTCTGTGGCGCGAACCGTTTCCTCGGGCGGTTGAAGGTGCAGCGCGTTCATGTCTTCGAAGAAGGCCTGCACGTATTTTTCGGTGTATTCGCGGATGGAGACGCCGGCGGCTGCGGCGTTTTGGATGATGCGATCGTCGACGTCCGTGAGGTTCATGACTTGCAGAACGCGGAGACCGCGGGAGAGCAGGAAGCGGCGCAGTACGTCCTGGAAGACGAAAGTACGGAAGTTGCCGATATGTGCATAGTCGTAGACCGTGGGGCCGCAGCTGTAGATGCGGACTTCGCCCTTATGAAGGGGCTGGAGCGACTCGAGGCGGTTTGAGAGCGTGTTGTGGAGGTGTATGTCGGTCATTTTCAGGACATTGGCAAGAGGACGATTGTAGCTGAGGGGCGGGTTTGGGGCAAAGGCCGGAATGGAAATGCGATTGCAGAAATGTAAGTAGAGAAATGGGCTAGTGCCTGCGACGAGCGACGAGCCGAGGAAGTGCGTGGTCTAGCTGCGCCATACTGGCCGCTGCAAAATCGTTTTTTTCCAGTTGGGTCTGTGGGCACAGACTGCGCATTTATTTTGCGCCAGGCGCTAGGGGAGCAGTTGGACGCGGCGGCTGGCGATGGTGCAGTCGCCTTCGCCGAAGGGAGTTGCAGTTAGCGGGCGAGACTTTAGCAGGAACATGCCCTCGAGAGGGAGTGCGTAGGTTACGTCGAGCACATAAACTTCCACGGGCTTTCCCACCGGCAGAGTGAAGCTGACTTCCACGCCCTTCGCGGGCATCGCGTAAAAATCGTAGGAATACCAGCCGTTCTGAGATTGGCGAACTCTGTCGGTTTGCGGTTGCACCGGCTCGTCCGCGGCGCGAACTGAATCGATGCGCGACTCGGGAGGAAACATGACGAGGGCTTCGGGGGCGCCGCGCTCCGAACGAAGCAGGGTGCGATAACGCCGTCTTGCGGGAAGCTCGGAGGATTCCAGGATCGTGAAGGTGGGTGGCGCGACTTCGACGTGCGGGGCGGCCGCGAAAAATGCGGGGTCTGGGATCCACGGGAAAGCACCGGATTCTTGGGCGCGGAAATTGGTGGCGAGGCGAATCGGTTCGGGCAAATGGCCGGAAGCGGGATAGACAACCCATTGCGAATTGCCGGAGTCGGCTTCCTGAACGTAATGCAGGTTGACGTGCTCGGGCGCTTTGGCGGAAAACGCGGGGACGACGATGGCGGCGAAAGACGCAAGCAACATGGTGGCGCCGGCAAACCAAGGCAGCGCGAGAAGAGATAGGCCGCGGGCACGTTGCAAATCGGCGCAGAGGGGCGCGAGCGGGCTGAGGAGCAAGCCGACGAGCACGGCGATCAAGGGCAGCGCGCGGCCGCCGAAGCCCGGATAGAGCAACAGCGCGAGCGGAAAGCCCACAATTGCGGAAACGGCCAAGGGGAGAATTGCCGCAAGGGACGAGGACTTCGGACGAAACAAGAGCAGCAATCCGGCGAGCGCTGCGCTGCAGGTGGCGACAAGCAAGACGTAGCTGAGGCCGGGAATTCGCGCGGCGAGGGTTACGGAGAGCAACGCCCACCAAATCCACGTCCCCGACCACAGTCCGAAAAATCCAGCTCGCGAGGCAAAGCGCAGTGCGGTGAAATCCAGCAGCGCAATCGCGAGAGACCAGAAAGCGATTTGCGCGGGATAGGGATGAGCGGTCCAAGGCACGGGCATCGCGCCGGCTTTGCGCAAAATGAAACTTAGAAGAAATGCGAAAGCGGCAACGGCCAGAATGGAGGCAGGCCATGCGAGAAATCCCCAGAGAAATTCCGGGCCTGTGAGGCGCTTCTGGTAAAACAGCCAGGCGATTTCCAGCAGTAGGAGAAATGCGGCGGACAAAGCGATCGCGACGGTGCGAGTGGCGGGCCAAAGGACAGTCCAACTGCCGAGGAAATCGAAATAGACCGCGTCGGATTTGGGAGGATTGGAAATATCGGCATTGGCGAAGGTTTGCAGAGAACTGAAAGCGTCGTCGCCGTGATGTTGCAGCGTGGCGGGATCGGCATTTCCGAAATTGTCGCGGGGCGTGTGGTAATGGACGACGTCGTGAATGTTGGCGAAGTTGAGGCCTTGATATCCGGCGGCCTTGAAAACCGTGAAATCAGTATCGTTCGGGAATTGCTTGTACGCGGTGTAGAAAATGGAGCTGGTGACGGGATGCGCGGCGTGTTGCGCGAACAGACGCACGGCCCATTCGTTGGCGTCACCGGTTTCGAACATCAGGCTGGGGCCGGAGGTGCCACGACTGTCAAGGTTGACGACGGCGCGAACATCTTTGGCCCAGGGATGCTGATTGACGAAAACGCGAGCGCCGAGTAGGCCGGCTTCTTCGCCGTCATCAATCAGGAAGATGATGGAGTGGTGTGGCTGCGGGAGCGATTTGACGATGCGCG
>Ga0210390_10005341_pt1 | contig 10768 bp, 12 predicted proteins | sample IncBWH11OmetaG_FD_161050 | JGI IMG/M metagenome (GOLD analysis project Ga0210390, IMG submission 161050) | Forest soil microbial communities from Barre Woods Harvard Forest LTER site, Petersham, Massachusetts, United States - Inc-BW-H-11-O ... | reverse complement strand
AAAATTCCCTATTTGAGGAGCCACATAACGCACATCATACGTTACTGCATTTGAATTATAATAAATGATAGGCACATTAGGTTGTGTCGGGTCGTTCATTTCCTCACGCTGGTTCCTTTGGTATGAAAAAATGGCTTTTATTGCACCATCGCCTACTGCAATACTGTTATCCCAAACCAATTTGTAGTGATGAATATATTGGTAAATAACAAAGGGGGTATAGGTTCGCTGGTCTTGTTGGTTAGGTTCTACATAAGCAAAAGGGAACGGTGGAGTTGGTGTAATGCCGGTGTAGTATACAGGCATCAACTGGTTTCCTACTGAGTCCCTTGTTCCATCTACAATTCCGGTGTTCATGTAAAAATAGCTGGCATGAAGTTGGGTGTATCCCCATTTCTTATGTATGCCAATAGTTCCGTCAGCATTAAAATTACTGAACTGCGAATTCAATACATATCCATCATATGGATCCTGGTAAGCATGAGCCATAATATTATCAACCCTTGCACTCCAAGAAACACCACTCATAGATGTTCCTGCCAGGTGAAACATATTATTTATCAATCCGTTATTAGTTTGGTAATTGAATAGAACATCTCCTTTGGTTTGCCCTGCAGGCAGTGGGTCTTCAGGAATAAGGTTCAATACGCCGGAAATAGCATCGGAGCCGTAAGCTAATGAACCGGGGCCCTTTAATATTTCATAACGGTTAACTGCGTCAGGATCGGCTTCAATACCAAACTCATCGAACCAGGGCTGGTCAACTTGTTCAACTCCGTCGTTAATTGTGAGAACGCGGTTATATCCTAATCCTCTTATTATAGGCTTGCCAATGCTTTGCCCGTCGGTTATTACAGAAACTCCCGGTGCAGTTGCTATAGCATCAATAACATTTGTGGAAGAGTGCTGGTTAATATATTCGTTGGTTACATCGGTAGTAGGTTGCGGGTTATGCTCTGCCTCTGCTGCTTTAGAGTTACCTGTAACAACTACTTCGTCTTCCTGGAATTCTGATGGTATCAGCGTAAAATTCTGATTTACTATGCCATTTATCTTTATCGGCATTGAAATTACTTTATATCCTAAAATATGCACTTCTACAACAAAGGTACCTTGTGGAATATTGTTTATAGCATAGCTTCCATCGGGCGCTGATTGCGCTGCCACTTTAAGATCGGGAATATATATAACGGCGCCAGGCAAAGCTGTACCACTTGTTGTATCTATAATCTTTCCTGTTAATCCGTTTTGTGCAAATACTGAAAAGCCTGCAAATAAAAAGGCAATAAATAATAATGTCTTAAATGTTCTCATAGTAAATTAGAATTTGAATTGGGGCTAATTACATAACTCTGCTTCCTCAAGCATGAGCAAAGCCGCTTCCTCAAAAAGAGAATGCGCCTATAAAAAGATAATTAGCAGAATATTGGCGGGTGCCAGATACTGGTATCTGTACAAAGCGATGCAACTTTTATATTGTGTGAAAAGTGAGCAGTATAAGTAACATCGGGAGACATTACCTTAATTGTATTCAGCGGCAAATATTCATTTTGAAAAGCTGAGATAACACTTTCCACATTTTTGTTACTCTTGCTGTTATTGGCAGGGAAGAGTTGTTTTACAAAATCATTCAAGGCTTTTACCCATTGTGTTTCGTTCTTGTCGGAATATGCCTGAACAGAATAAATACCATTGGTATTTGAAACACTTACCACGTCATACAATTGTCCATTGTACGAAAACTCCTTATTGCCTTCGGTCCATTTCACCTTGCTGTATTCAGTTTTATCGAATTGCAGTTTTTCAAGCACTACATTCTTCTTTTTCATTTCAACCGATGCATATGATTTGGCATCTTTGGTCAGCATAAAATAAACTATCCTGTAGCCCGCAAAATAATAGGTCATTGCAAATAGCATAGCTACTGCAATACTACGAACCCATATAGGAGCATTTTTGATCATGCTTATTTTTTCTTTGCTGAATCTTGCGATGCTTTTAACATCTCTACACTCCTCTGGTCAATATATACACACGACATATCGAGGTAGTTCATTGAGTTAGGATAGAGAGCCATAATTGGCCAACGTGTAAGGCTATAGTTCTGATCGTACCAAAGAACCATAATTGGAGCATCGCTAATTGCTAATTGTTCCGCCTGCTGGTAATATTTATAAGCTTCGTGTATGCTATTTGCTGCAAGGCCCTGTTCTATCAGCTTATCGTATTCAGGGTTTTTGTAACGGGTAATGTTGTAGTACGAAGGTTGACCTGCAGAATCAGGAACATTGGTACCCAGGAACAACTGAAGGAAATCTACCGGGTTAGGATAATCTGCTATCCAGCCTGAACGGATCATATCATACCTCAGGTACCTGCCATCTTCAAGCTTTTGGCTGAAACTGGCAATGTTGAAATTGATATGCACATTAAGATTCATTTCAAGTTCTTTCTGAACTTCTAATGCTACACTTGTATTGATACCACCACCGCTATTCAGTTCAAGTGATACGGTAGGGAATTTCTTTCCGTCAGGGAAACCTGCTTCGCTCAATAATTTTTTAGCTAACTCAACATTCAGTGAATCGCCCTTTATGTTCGAAATATCGTAGTTGTCCTCAGGGTTACTAGCATACATAAATGTAGGAGGAGTAACGCCATGCAAGCCCGGTGCAAATGCTTCGCCCTGTAATACTTCACTCACAATTTTATTACGGTCAATAGCTAAACTGAATGCCTTACGCACCCTGATATCGTTGAATGGCGCCTTAGCCAAATTAAACGCATAGTATTGAGTTGACATTTCGGGCATGCGAGCCAATAAATACTTAGGTGGCCTGTGTTGGAAATCAGCTATTTGTTCTTCCACCATTTTATCAACCTGGGTTGAAGGAACGCTAACTATATAATCTAACTTGCCGTCAATAAACGTTTTAAATTCTTCTGCCCTGTTCTGTATAAAGGTTACATCTAAGGTATCAACATACGGTAAGCGGTTACCGGCACTGTCGAACCTGAAATAGTTAGGATTAGCCGTAAGTATTAATTTCTCTGAATCACTCGCAGCACTGTATATGAACGGACCAGTACCCACGTGTAATCCTTTACCATATTTTTCTACCGCTTCCTGTGCCAATACAAAGCCACCCGGGCCAGCCAGCATATTCAGGAAAACAGGGTTTCTTTTAAGTAATTTGATCTGAATTGTAGAGTCATTCAGCACTTTTACTCCGCTAATGGTTGAAGAAGGTTTTCCTTTTTTGCTGCTCTCATAATACTCATTGGCTCCTTCTACAGTATTCTTAAAAGTAATCGAAAACACTACGTTATCAGGGGTAGCTGTACAAAGCTGCTCCATCGAATATTTAAAGTCGTTGGCTGTAACTTTTTTGCCTTTGCCATTCGCAAAACAAGGGTCATCCTGGAAATTCACATTGGTATTAAGATGGAAAGTATACAAAGTACCGCTTTCATCCAAATCCCATTTTTTAGCAATATCCGGAACTACTGAAAGGTCCTTCGGGTTGATCTTTACAAGGCCATCATATATCTGACAAGCAATAGCATAAGAAACGTTATCGTAAATGTAATATGGGTACAGATCAAGTACCGGTGTACCTTCATTTAAACGTATGGTACCACCATAATAGCGGTTACCTTTGGCTACCCTGTTTTCCTTCTTTCCGCCCGAAGGATTACATGAGTAAAAACATAAACCGGAACAAATAGCAAGAAGCAATAAAATTCTTTTCATAAACTTATAGACGGGGTGTTTTCTGCAAAAATAATATTCCGCCCGATATAATGGGCAAAAAAAGTGATTTTGGAGGGGTAAATGCAAAAAAGGAGAAAACTCTTTTAAATATGGAATTAAGTTGTTAATATTGCAGCGCAAAAATTCCTGGCCAATAATATTTAGAACTACAGTTTTTTCTATATTTGTGAACATTGTGAATAAGAAAGTGACCAAGTCAATTATATACATCATCATATTTTTTGTGGGAATAGGTATTTCTCACGCTGGCGTTATAGTACTTGAAGGTAATTACCAGGGCAAAAATTTATACGTTCAAAACCCATTCGCCAGTAGCGGTGTGGGCTTTTGTGCATATGAAGTTTCTGTTAACGGTCAGGTTACAACCGATGAGGTGAACTCAAGCGCATTTGAAATTGATTTTAAGAATCTCGGTTTAAAACAAGGCGATAAAGTAGTTGTAAAGATTGAGCATAAAGACGATTGCACACCTAAGGTGCTTAACCCTGAGGTACTTAAGCCTAAAAGCACATTTACCATTCAAACCATTGCAGTTGACCCTAAAAGCAGCACACTTAAATGGACCGCTAAAGACGAAAGCGGTAAACTTACATACGTAATTGAGCAGTTCAGGTGGAACAAATGGGTGAAAGTAGGCGAAGTTGATGGTATTGGTACCGCTGACCCGCATGATTACCAGTTTAAAGTATCTCCTAATTCAGGCAAAAACAAATTCAGGGTTAAGCAAATTGACTATACCGGCCAACCACGTATGTCGAACCCTACCGAGTTCAACTCTGACCAGCCAGCAGTAACTGAAGGCCCGGAAGCAGTAAAAGATGTGGTTAACTTCTCAACCCCTACTATGTACGAAATTTATGATGAGTATGGTAATATTGCCAAGAGAGGTTTTGGCGATAAGGTAGATGTCACTGACTTGAAGAAAGGTATTTACTACCTTAACTATGATAACAGTATGACCCAATTTGTAAAGAAGAAATAATTTTCAATACAGTATTTATAGAACAAACCCGAGCATACTACTCGGGTTTCTTTTTTTAGAACTCTCTATCATGATCAAAAAAATTGAACATTTGGGTATAGCGGTTAAGAACATTAACGATGCTAATACCATTTATAAAAACCTCTTGGGAACCCCTTCTTACAAGACCGAACAGGTGGAATCAGAGAATGTACTCACTTCATTTTTTAAGGTAGGAGAAAGCAAAATAGAGCTGCTGGAAGGCACATCGGCTGATAGCCCTATAACCAGGTTTATTGAAAAGAAAGGAGAAGGAGTACATCATATAGCTTTTGAGGTAGATGATATAGTAGCCGAAATGGAAAACTTAAAAAAGCAGGGTTTTACGTTGTTATCAGATAAACCCAAAAAAGGTGCAGACAACAAGCTTATATGTTTTGTGCATCCTAAAAGCGCCAGTGGAGTACTTATAGAGCTTTGCCAGGAGATCAAGTAGGCTATCCTTCAAAATATTCGAACAGACTGACACCCGGCACGCAATGCAGGGTTTGAATGCCAACGCTATCAGCGCCCTTTACATTTTGTATAGAATCATCTATAAACAGGGTTGAAGAGGCTTCCAGTTTATTTTCGGTTAGTACATGCCGGAATATTTCAGCATCTGGTTTACGCATACCCATTTTGCATGAGTAGTATTCTTTTTCGAACATCTGCCCCATAACGCCAGGGCCATGCTCCCTGTACATCATTTGCATAACTGCTGGCAGGTGTATTTCGTTGGTGTTACTCAGCAGCAGTATCTTATACTTGTTCCTCAACCTTTTCACCAATTCTACCTTTTCTTTAGGAAACCCAATCAGTAATGCATTCCACGCTTTATCAACCTGCACGTCGGTAGTAGTTGCAGGCAGCCACTTAAGCACCTCGCGCCTGAAATGAGAAGCAGGTATATTGCCTTTTTCAAACTCATCGAAAACACCATGCTGCACCTGCTGAGAATATTGCTGCTGGAAGTTGGCAGCCCCAAGCGCTATAAACGCCTTCTGGGTAAGGGAATAGTCAATATCAAAGAGTACGCCGCCAAGGTCGAATATGACGGTTGTAATATTTTTAGATGCTTTTTGGTTCATAGTAATGCACAAATCTTTAAATCCGCAGCCTCAAATTATTCAGGGCCTATAGCTCAGACGGTTAGAGCAGTCCCGACTCTTTGTCGGGATTGGCCGGAGGTTCAAATATAGTTCAAAGGTGGAACTCATACCAAATCAAACTTTCTTTTTCACTTATATTTTACAGTCTGAAACTACTGCTGGGCTCTATATTGGTTATACATCTGATATTGAAAACCGCTTAAGACAACATAATGAATCAACTGGAAAATATACAAGTGGTAAAGGTAAATGGAATATTCTTTTTTATAAAAAATTCGACAATAAAACACAAGCTATTTCTCTTGAACGGCAATTAAAGAAATGGAAAAGCAAAAAAAAGATATTAGAATGGATTGAAAGAGAAAAATCCTCGCATTTTCAGCAATAAAAAAATTGAATTCCGAAACTTAGCTATCCCAGACCTAATTGGAAACCCATCAATTGCTCTATTAAATTAACAACCTCAAATTATTCAGGCCTATAGTTCAGACAGTTGGAGCAGTCCCGACTTTTGGTCGGGATTGGTATAGGTTCAGACATAATTTCATGAAGTATTCCGAATGAAATCAAATATTCTATTAAATTCGCATCCTCAATTTATTCAGGGCCTATAGCTCAGACGGTTAGAGCAGCGGACTCATAATCCGTTGGTCGTAGGTTCAAGTCCTACTGGGCCCACTTCATTATCAAGCACTTACGAGTTTCGTAGGTGCTTTTTTTATTCGAGGTGTAGCTTTTAGGTGTGCGGTATTTCTTGAAATCAATGAAAGAACTGGCTGCAAAGATAATGAAACATGGTAAAAATCTGGTCCGCTGCTCTAACCGTCTGAGCTATGGGCCGACAACCACACTTAGAATAATTTTAATTATAATTAAAGCCTAAAATATAAGTATGGAAACAATATTGTTACACGGTATCTCGCCAGATGAGTTTTATGAAAAGATAAGAGCTATTATAAAGGAGGAAATGAAACAAGAACAACTGTTAACGAGAGAAGGGGCTTTAAAAATGGCAGGAATAAGCAATGCTACATTTCTTAGAGCAATAAATGAAGGAGTGGTAAAGCCTCAGTTAGTCAAGGGAAGGAAAAGAGCAATGTACCTAGAATCAGAGGTACTTAAAATTGAGAAGTACAAGAAAAAGGGGAATTGATTTAAAGCTTAATCATTTCGCTTTCAGGTATAGGGTTGAAAACCTCTTTCTTCTTGGTAGTTTCAAATATAAGGCGTGTTACAAGATTAAAATCTGATACCCATATATGTATCCTTCTACGTACTTTAGGTTCAATAAACTTATGGATGTCCCATAAATGCTTTGACATTGCATACCCCTTATGAATATCAATATATTCAGATAACTTTAGTTGAATGAATTCTTCCTTTAGTTTTTCAAGTTCAGCTTTCAATACTTCTGGAGCTGGTAATTTTGGTGGAGTGCTATTTATATCCATTAATGCTTTAGGAACTTTAAATTTCCTCTTCTTACTTTTTTCTCCTTTGTTTTGAAAAACACTTGCAATGTAACCTTCAAGTTTCTGTTGGTCAGCTTTTAGTTCCATATATCTACCTAGATTAACATTTCGCTTTTTGAGGACTTTTCCTAAAGCAATAATATCATCTCTAAAGTAGTAGTAGTTACGTCCTCTCTTGAAGTAGTTTGTGAAATTAAATTCGTCCCTAATGAAAGTACCGACATTATAAGGAGCACCTTTAATATACTTGCTGATATTATAAGAGTCCACCCATTCGTCACGTTCAATAATTAATTTTTGAAATTCCTTTGCAGCTTTTTCGACAGCTTCTGGAGAAAAGGATTTTTTACCAGATTGGTCTGGGATTCCAGTTAACTTGGCTATCATAGACCTTAACTCCTTGAGTTCTTTTAGTATTTCCTTTGAATCTTCCATTTGTTGTACTAAGGTAAAAAGAAATTCATTCTGGTTTGAGCTGTGTACCTCTTCTGAAAAACTATTTCTTTTGTTTAAATTGGATTGTATCTTTATGGGTAGTATCGACTTTAACTGTCATGCTTGATTGTTTTTGAGTTGAGGTCTTCTTGGCAAACATAATAGGAACAACTGAAATAATTATTGAAACAACTATTCCCCCATATACTCCATATAGAGTTAGCTTATCTAGTCTTTTCTTTCCTTGGTATTCTTTTTCCTTGCCAACATATCCCATATTCTCTATATCTCCAAGAGTAGCAAATCCCTTTGGAGTTAATCGAATATATTCTCTATCATGCAAATAACTATGTATCCCATACTCTTCCTTTATAGTGTACTTTTCTAATAGGTCTTCACCGAGAAGAAAGTTTAGTTGATTCTCTACGACAAAGTAATCACCATCAATAATTTTAAAGAATTCTTCACTATGGATTTCATCCCAATTAAAGGATTTATTTCCTCTGAACTTGGTAATAATTGCATCGCAAACTATTGCTTTTCTCATCCTATCCATGTGCCAAAGATAGGAAAGGGAGACAAAAAAATTCTAAATAATAGTAACTGATACCACTAGAAATCAAAGAAGTCTTTGACATTACACTTCAGAACGGCACTGATTTTAATTAATGTCTTTACTGTAGGATTTACCTTTCCATTCTCTATTCTTGCTAGGTTGGATTGGTCGGTGAATATTTCTTTTGCCAATTTATATTGAGACATTTTCCTTTTCTCACGAATCTCGGCAATATTCTCACCCAGTTTCTTTAAATAAGCATCAGGGTTAACCTCCATAAATTCTGTATTCACACAAAATTCGTGGATTGATTGGTGGCTATTGCTATATTATAATTATACTAGTAATATAAAACTACTATATTTGTAATACTGAAATAATACTTACCATGACTGAAAATAAGAAACTCACCAGTGATTTCGGGGTACTAACTACAGGGCTGATTTACCTATACTTTGTCCTCACTATATATGCCATATTATCGTTATGCGGTGTTCCATTCAATAAATTATTCACGAGCAACAAAGAAGATGCTGTCAGCAATACTTATAATAGCAGCAAGGCAAATAATCCATCAAATACTAACAAAGCTGACCATAAACAAAATCCAGTATACCAGCAGGGCCATTCAGCAGGTGTATTGGCAAAAACACTAAATGACAATAGCGGTTGCAATGGTGATAAAGCCCAAGAACAAGGAGCTTGTGTCGACCAAGTATCAAAAGACCTATGGTGCGAAGGCTATAATGATGGATATTATGGAAGGTGATAAAACATATTAGTTTATATCAATGACACTAATCATCTGTAAGGAGTGTAAAACTGGCTTTAGCGACTCTGCTAATTACTGTCCCAATTGTGGAGCAACGTGGTCCGCAGCAAGAGGTAAACAAGAGCCAATGGGCTGTTTTACTATTATGTTTCGAGGGTATCTCGGTGGGTTCTTTATCCTTGGTGGGCTTGTAACGTTTGTCCTGTCATTTGCTTTCGATTATTACTCTGAAATATATGTTCCATTTATTTGCCTAGTGATGGGGATATTCCTTATTAAGCCAATATTCAGAAAGCCAAAAGACCGTCAATAAAGAAAGTATTGGTTAGCCCTTTTCAGCTAGCTTAAAAAGTCTCATCTCAAAGTGGCCCCATTCGGTTGCCCAATCAGTAATACCTCCAAACACCAAAGTAATTTTATCGAAATCCAATTCTTCAATTATCTTCATCTGATTCATCCCATCAATATCCTTATGCGATGATACATTATTTCTTATAATATGAAATTCTTTTATAAATGCGTTCTTATATAAGTTTAATAGCTTCATAATTCTATTCAGTTCCTTCTCTAGTTCTACATCTTTAAAAGGGAGTATTAATAGCATTTCTCTGAAATTTTTACCCAAGATTTTAACTGGTAAATCATTGGCAAACTCATAGATTTGACCACACATCAATCGCATAAACAAGTTACGTTCAAATTCGTATTCAGCAGTCAAGGCATACTTGAACAATACCGTTATGTCTAACATAGCCAATCTTATTTTCACGAAGGCATCCATTGACTGTTGGCCTTTTTTATTGAGCTTATATGTTACTATAGCCTCAGACAATGATTTTCTCCAACGGGGAATCTCATCATTATATCTTTTCAATATTGAGTCTACCCTTGTAATGATTTCTTTTTTCTCCTTCTCTGTAATTGTTTCAATAAAACTCATTTTGTACTTCAATCAACGGTCACACTTTCCTTAATGGTTTCACAATATGCGCTGATAGATTTGGCACTTTCTCAAGGCAGGGTTCACAGATGTAAAACTTATACTTAATTGTTTCGAGTTTCAGTTGATGAACTTCATCCCTTTTAAAATAACCACCACATTGGCAACATGGAACAACTAAGTTTTCTTTATTATTTTTAACCATGAGAGTGAAAAGAAGCGAGGCATGACCTTTAATTAGATTAAAAGCTTGACTCCACCACTCAAGAGCTGCCTCGCATTACAAATGTACTAATTTTCAATTCCGACTGGGACCACCTATTATTTTTGAAGGGTTCGGAGCAAGTGAGCAACTACATCAGCCGTAAAGCTTAACCCCACTAGCTTCATCTTCTCGGTTCTGCTTATCCCACCCACTCCACTTATATACCCATCAGGAAAAGTCATAAGTCTTTCAAGTTCCAATACCGATGGTAACCTATAGCAACCATTATCAAAGACATAAACATCTTTATTCCTACTAGCCTTTGCAACATATCCACTGGCCTTTAATATAGCTGGGTACGCATCTAGTTTCGCTTTGGTTGGCAATTGTGCGAATGCCTTATCCTTATAAATTACATTACTGATTCTACGTTTAAAATGTCGGAATAGGCCATTGGTAAGCGTAAGCGAACTAGTCAATATTACATTGGCCTTTTCACTG
>Ga0210390_10005340_pt1 | contig 10769 bp, 6 predicted proteins | sample IncBWH11OmetaG_FD_161050 | JGI IMG/M metagenome (GOLD analysis project Ga0210390, IMG submission 161050) | Forest soil microbial communities from Barre Woods Harvard Forest LTER site, Petersham, Massachusetts, United States - Inc-BW-H-11-O ... | reverse complement strand
GACCCATGCGCTAGTTACATCTCGTTAACTCCGCGGCGGAGTCCACACTGATCCCTCTTGTCGTTTTGCCGTGAATCAAATGGGCAAACGTTTTGCGGCCGTCTGCCCTTGACCGCCTAACCGCGCGTGCCAGTCGCAGCATCGTCATCCGAGGAAAACTGCTTGCGGACCCGATCGCCCATTTCGTGAACCCGTCCGGCGATCACGCTGCGAGTTTCTTCACCGCTGGCTGGAGCGAGAATCAGGCCGACACCAAGGCCGACGCCTACTCCCGCGACGAACCGCAGAGTATTGCTGAGCACGTGGTGATCTTCGCCACGAATGGCTCGCGAGGCTCTCGCCATACGGTTGGAAGCGGTTTCATACTTCTCTTCGGCAGCGTCGCGCAAATCTGAAAGCTGGTCGGCTGCGCGATCCCTCATGCCTTTCGTCGCGCCGTCTGACTGCTCCAGTAGGTAGAGGCTGGTGCCGAGTAGTAGCTTGAGGAACTTATTCATAGACTTTCCTTTCGATCGTGTGACCATTCTCATAATTCCACGAGCATAGCACCATGATTTATTGGTTGCTATCAAGTTGATGCTGTATCCACCTGCGTTAATCTGCGTACTGACGGGAGTAAGCATTCATGCAGCCGCTCATGCAACCCAGTCAGCTATTTCCACAACCAAGTGTTGAACTTGGGAGGCGTCGTGAAACAGCATCGTTCGTGGCTTTCCCTGCTTGTTTTTTTTGCGGTCATTACGCTGGGGTCATCTTTAATCTTTGCGGTCGTGTTCGCGGGCGTTACGGCTGTCTTTGCCGGCGGCGAATCGGCGCAAGCCGCCGATGAACAGCAGGTGGCCCCGCTGGTACCCAGCCAGACCTTCTCTGGAGTGATCACCGACTCGCATTGTGGCGCTAGACATATGGATTCAAAAAGCAGCGCCTCCGAGTGCGCCCGGATGTGCGTGCGCAATGGTTCCAGCTACGCTATGGTCGACGGTGACAAGAGCTATGAACTGGCAGGCAATGCGACAGGTCTGGGCCAACTCGCCGGTCAGCGTGTCAGCCTCATCGGCGTTCTCAGCGGAAGCACGATCAAAGTGACTTCAGCCAGCCCACAGGTCGTGAAGATCGGAGATTGAGAAAATCGGGGAACGAAAGGTCGCAATCGATACCGTGTCCCGCCAGTTACTCTACGGGGAATCCTGTATTGAGCGTCGTCCGGTAACCGTGCCAACATTCACCGGGACTCAAATGACACGCATTGATAAAACCTGGACTCGATGTAAGTCGCTCCCAGGGTTCCTAGGGGGTCAGGGAATGCCCGTCCGAATCTTGATTGCGGATGACGATGTGTCCATACGCTATCTGCTGCGCCGAATCCTGGAGGAACGTCCGGGCTGGGAGGTGTGCGGGGAGGCGTCCAATGGCAATGATGCGGTGGCCAAGATCAAGCAACTGGCGCCCGATCTGGCGATCATTGATCTGGCAATGCCTGATAAGAACGGGATCGAGGCAGCACGCCAAATCTTATCCGTTTCCCCATTAACCGCCATGCTGCTGCTGACCGTGCAGGAGGTTTCCGCTGAGTTGGCGCGAGCCGCCCGCGAAGCCGGTTTCCGAGGAGCGGTCACTAAGGGCAGTGGCCGCGAAGTAGTTACCGCAGTGGAGACACTGTTGGATAAGGGGACGATGTTCCAGGTGGAAGGTTCCGCCGAACGCGCTTGACTGGAGTCCAGGGGCATACTGGGAACACCCGATTGTCAGGCACCGGCTACTAGCGCTAACTTTTAGAGGTTCGGAGCCGTGTGTCGCTGAAGATCTCGACGCTGGCTTTAGGCGGTCAATGGGTTAGTGTCGGCACTGCCGACGTTTGGACCCTCACGACCGCCTTTTGTCTTATGGCCGGTCACTTGCGAAATGACGTATGGGATTGAGCTTCGATTCGGTATGATGTCTATAAAGGGGCGGTGTGAGACGAGCAGCGCTCACCCAATCACACTCTCAGTTGCTTTCGCCCCCCTCAAGCAATCATCGACTTAGGATCCGAAATATGGCAGAGCAGGAGGGTTTCTGGAGCGGCTGGCGTGAGCGACTCACCGCTCTTCGCAATGTCCCGCCTGTTCTCGGAATCGTGTGGCAATCGGGGCCGTCTGTCGTCGCTGGCGGATTGATCTTCCGCCTGTTCGCTTCGCTGCTCCCGATGGCCCTGCTGTGGGTTACAAAACTAATCATCGACGGCATCGTGCATGCCTTGAACACCCATCAGCCCGTGCTTCGCGGATTCTGGTGGCTGGTCGCGGCAGAGTTTGGGCTCGCGGTAGTGAGCACCATACTCACCCGCATCATTGATTACCTGGACTCGCTTCTCGCCGACAAGTACACCCGCCATGTCAGCATCCGGGTGATGAAGCACGCGGCCGAACTGGATCTCTTGGCCTACGAGGATCCGGTCTTCTATGATCGCCTCGATCGGGCTCGGGTACAGGCAACTGACCGGTTGGGAATGATCCAGTCGATCGGGCGTTTGGTGCAGCAGATTGCGACCGTTGTGTCGTTATCGATTTCCATCATGCTTTTCTCTCCCTGGCTCATGCTTCTGCTGATTGCCGGCGTGGTTCCGGCATTTCTGGGCGAGAGCCATTTTGCATTTCTGGGATACGCCAAGAACTTCCGCCAGACGCCGATCCGGCGAGAGTTAGACTATTTGCGCATCCTGGGTGGCAGCCGGGAAGCGGCCAAGGAGCTCAAGCTATTTAATTTGAATGGCTTTCTCACCGAGCGCTTCACCCGGCTTTCCGACGAGATCTACATCGAAAACGTCGGCTTGTCGCGTCGCCGGCTGATGGCCGGGTCGTTCTTGTCGGTCATCGGTACCATGGGTTACTACTCCGCATACGTGTTCGTGATTTGGCGAACTCTTGCGGGCGCCTTGACGATTGGCACTCTGACTTTTCTGTCAGGCGCCATTCTGCAAGCCAGCACCAACATCCAGCAGATTTTCTCGACGCTTTCCGGCATCGCGGACCAGGCGCTGTTCCTCACCGACCTGCTGGCGTTCTTTGACATGCAACCCACCATCCGGTCCAAACCGAATGCGCTGATGACTCCGAGACCGATCGTGCGCGGATTTGAATTTCGCGATGTTTCATTCCGGTATCCAGGAAGCCCTCGTCTTATCCTGGACGGGCTGAATTTCCGCCTGCAGCCCGGAGAACGAGTGGCGTTGATCGGGGAAAACGGCCAGGGCAAGACCACTGTGGTGAAGCTGATCACCCGCCTTTATGATCCTTCAGAAGGACAAGTCCTGCTGGATGGAGTGGACCTGCGCGAGTACAGCCTGGAAGACCTTTATCGCGAGATAGGTGTAATTTTTCAGGATTTCATGCGCTATGAAATGAAGGCGCGCGAAAACATTGCGGTCGGACGCGTCGAGGAAATCAACAATCTGGCGCTGTTGAAAATGGCGGCTCGCAAGAGCATGGCGGACAATGTCATCGCCCGGCTTCCCCGGGGTTATGATCAGATGTTAGGCGGCCGCTTTGACGGCGGTTTAGATCTTTCAGGCGGAGAGTGGCAAAAAGTTGCACTGGCTCGCGCCTATCTGCGGGATGCGCAGTTGCTGATTCTGGACGAGCCTACCGCGGCCCTCGACGCGCGCAGCGAGTTCGAGGTTTTTCGCCGCTTCGCGGAGCTTACCACGGGAAAGATGGCGCTTTTTATTTCGCATAGATTCTCTACCGTGCGTATGGCAGATCGCATCGTAGTATTGGACAAAGGCAAAATAGCCGAAGAGGGAAGTCACGAGCAGCTGGCCAGCATGGGTGGCCGGTACGCGGAAATGTTTGAAATGCAAGCCGCCAGCTATCGCTAGGAAAATCAACGGGATGCCACAGAACACTCATCTGGAAATGGTTAGCGCGGAAAGCGAACGCCGCTTTGAGCCAGCGCGAGAAATGGCGTTGCACGAGCGCGCCTTGCGCTCCAGCGCGGCGGAACTGTCGCGCAATCTGTCGTGGCTGCCCAGTGAAAGCCGGTCCACGGTCGCTGCCGAACGCAGCCGCCAGCTATCCAAGGCGCTTAGGCCCCTGCTAAAGAAACTGGAGGCCCGGTCGCCGGGCATGGCCATTTCAGACGACTCGCGTTGGTTATACGACAACGTCCACCTGTTGAGTTCGGAGCTTCAGAGTGTATGCGAGACCTTCAAGGTCCGGCAGAAGGCGCCTCAGGTCCGCACTCAGAGTGGAGCGATCATCCCCAGGGTGATGGTTTTGGCGGAAGCCTTTCTGGCTGAAACGGCTGACCAGTTTAATGAAAAGAGCTTCACGGCTTACATCGAGTCCTTTCAGGAACAGACAGTTCTCAAGACGAAAGAGCTGTGGATGCTGGTTCCGGCGCTCAAGCTGGTTTTACTGGAGAAGATTGCGGCTCGGGGCTCGCAGGCGATCGCGAAACCAACTGAAACCTACGGCGTTGGGGTCTGCGTGGCCAGTCTTCGGGATGTCAGTCAAACAACCTGGAAAGATGCGCTCGAACCTCTGATTCTGCCCGATCACGTTCTGCGCGAAGACCCGGCCGGGGCCTATTCCCGGATGGATCTGGAGAGTCGCGATCTGTATCGCAACAAACTGGTAGAGATCGCCGAACATTCCGACTTCAGCGAGATGCAGGTTGCCGCTGAAGTGCTCGCGCTGGCGCGAGCGGCCCAGCAACGAAAAGAGGCAGATCCGCGCGTAGCCCTGCGATGCTCCCATGTTGGTTATTATCTGCTGGGAGAAGGAACCACTCTGCTGCATCAAAGGGTGGGCTACACGCCGCCGGTCAGCGAACGAATATCCTCCCTGCTTCGCCGTTACCCCGATGAGTTTTACCTCACCACCATACTGCTCACGACGTTGGCAATGATGTCCGTGGTTGTTTTGCTGTTGATTGATCCCCAGGTTTCGCCCGGGCTTATTTTGTTCTCGATGCTGGCGCTGTTTCTGCCCTGCTCGCAAGCTGCAGTTCAGCTCACGAATTATTTCATCACGTCCCTGCTGGAGCCGCAGATTCTGCCCAAGCTCGATTTATCCGAAGCAGTTCCCGACGATTGCATCACTCTCGTAGCTGTTCCCAGCCTGTTACTGGACGAAGTTCAGGTGCATAGGCTGGTTGACGACCTTGAAGTACGCTTTCTGGGCAATCATGATCGCAACCTGCATTTTGCGCTGCTGACCGACTTGCCGGATTCGCGCTCGGAGCCTCGCGAAGGCGACCCGCTGGTGGATTTGTGTTCCGAACTAATAACCAGATTGAACGACAAGTATGCTGGTCAGGGGATGGGATCGTTTCTTCTGGTGCATCGCCATCGCGTCTACAACCCGCGCGAGAAAGTTTGGATGGGGTGGGAGCGCAAGCGGGGCAAACTAATGGATCTGAACCGCCTGCTGCGCAACCAATACGACAGCTTCCCAATTAAAATCGGGGATCTCTCCATCCTGCCGCAGGTTCGTTTTGTCATTACTCTTGATTCGGACACGGACTTGCCGCGGGGCTCGGCCCAACGCATGATTGGAGCGCTGGCGCATCCGCTGAATCAGGCAATCATTGATCAGGAAAAGAATATTGTGGTTGCCGGTTACGGAATCCTGCAGCCGCGTGTCGGAGTAAGCGTGCAAAGTTCCGCGCGCTCGCGGCTGGCCAGCATCTACTCGGGAGAAACGGGATTCGACATTTATACCCATGCCATTTCTGACGTGTATCAGGACCTGCATGGGGAAGGTATTTTTGCGGGAAAGGGAATCTACGAAGTTGATGCCGTGCGGCAGGTTCTTGACCGCCGCTTTCCGCGCAATGCTTTGCTGAGTCACGATCTCATCGAAGGCGCTTACGCGCGAGCGGGCCTGGCCAGCGACATCGAGGTAATCGAGGACTACCCTTCGCATTACAGCGCTTACAATCGGCGCAAACATCGTTGGTTGCGAGGCGATTGGCAAATTGCGGGCTGGCTTTTGCCGCTGGTTCCCGATGAGTCGGGGCAGCGTGTTGCCAATCCGATCTCAATTACTGCACAGTGGAAGATTCTTGATAACTTGCGGCGGAGTCTCGTCGAGCCGGCCACCTTCGTGTTGCTGGTTTTGGGGTGGGTGGTGCTGCCGGGATCTCCGGTGTTGTGGACCCTGGCAACGATTGCCATCTTGTTCGCGCCAACGTGGTGCGAATTTATGTTCGAGCTGATCCGCGCCGCAGTCGAAGGCAAATCGGCGATTGCTCGCGGCGCTCTGGACGTACTAGTTCAAGCTGACATCAATGTTTTCCTGAGTCTGACGTTCCTTGCGCACCAGATGTTAATTTCTTTGGACGCCGTGGTGCGCACGCTGGTTCGACGCATGGTGACCCAGCAACGGCTACTGCAGTGGGAAACGGCAGCTCAGGCAGAAATTGGCGGTCACAAGCGCACATGGCTCGATAAATATTTGGATTGGACCCCCGTCCTGGCCATTGGATTAGGTGTTCTGGTGTGGTTTGTTCGTCGCAGTGCCCTTCCCGCGGCGCTGCCGGTTCTGCTGCTTTGGGCGGGCAGCCAATTGTTGTCACAATGGCTGAACCGGCCGCCCCGCCCTGTGCGTAGCGCAGTGCCGGCGAAGGATGAACTCATGCTCCGCCGCGCCGCTCTTCGCACCTGGCGGTACTTCGCCGAGTTCAGCACCGAAGAACATAATTGGCTGGTACCGGACAATGTGCAGGAGGAACCGGCTTCGATCGCGGCCCGCATCTCGCCCACAAACCTTGGTTTTCTTCTGAACGCGCGACAGGTCGCTTGCGAGTTCGGATATCTCACGATTCCTGAATTTGCGCTGCAGACTTTGCGAACTCTGGGTACGATGGCGAAGCTGCAACGGTATCGCGGGCACCTGCTCAACTGGTATGACACGCGATCGCTCGCGCCCCTGTCGCCTGAGCTCGTTTCTGCCGTCGACAGCGGCAATTTGGTGGCTTCACTCTGGACTCTTAAGCAGGGCTGTTTAGATCTCCTGGTTCGTCCCGTGTTGCAGACCTGCGCATCCGACGGTTTCCTGGATCATCTTCGCGTGCTGGCGGAGCTGGGCGTGTTCCCGCGAAAACGTGTTTCTGCTTTGCAAAGGGAAATCAAGAGAAAGAAGTGGCTGCCGAGCCTGCTCAATATTCCGGATGCCGTACTCGAAGAGGTAGATCGCAAGACCGCCAAGTCGAAGCACACGAAAGATGCGCCATGGTTCTCGGAACAAGCCCGTTCGCGGCTGGACAACGTCAAGCGAACGACCAGTGCTTACGCGCCCTGGTTACTGCCCGAGTTTGTTTCGCTGTGGGATGATCCGGCCATCAACACGACTTCCGCCCGGGACCTTCCCACGCTTGAGCGGATGCCGGATTTCATCAATGCTCTCGCTCTTCGGCTGCGCGGCGTTCTCGATTCGACGGGGGCGGCACCGCAGAAGGCTCTGTATCAGCGTCTCGAGGTTTTGCTGCCAGAGGCACGTGCCAACACCGTACGCCTGATACAGGATCTGAAGAGGATTGCGGCGAATGCGGGAAAGCTTGCGAACGAAATGGACTTTCGCTTTCTCTTGAATCAGCGCAAGCTTTTGTCAGTCGGCTTCGACGTTGAATCCGAGCAGGTTCATCCTGCCTGTTACGATTTACTGGCCACGGAATCACGCACTGCCGTGTTTATCGCCATCGCGAAGGACGATATACGACAAGAGAGCTGGTTTCAGCTCGGCCGTCCGCATGCTTTAGAGCATGGGCATCCTGTCCTGCTCTCATGGACGGGGACCATGTTCGAGTACCTGATGCCGCTGCTGTGGATGCGCACTTATCCCAACACGCTGCTGGAACGCGCGGCACGCGCGGCGGTGCAGTCGCAGCAAGCTTATGTCCAGAGTCGAGGCATTCCCTGGGGTATTTCCGAGTCAGCGCATTTCCGAACTGATGAAGCCGGGAATTATCAGTATTACGCTTTTGGTGTTCCCCAACTTGCGCTTAGCAAAGGGGAATTGAACGCACTCGTGATTTCCCCCTACTCGTCGTTCCTGGCTTTGCATGTGTGTGCTGCGGAGGCTTTGAAAAACCTACATAGAATGAGTCGCGATGGATGGATGGGATCCTATGGATTTTATGAAGCTGCGGACTTCACGCCCGCCCGGCGGCGTTCTCGGCTCCATCGCTACGAACTGGTGCGCTGCTGGATGGCTCATCACCAGGGCATGAGCTTGCTTTCAATTGCCAACTTCCTGCACGATGGTGTCATCCAACGCTGGTTCCACAGCGATCCACGGGTCCAGGCTACAGAGTTGCTGCTGCACGAGAAACCCGTTGCCCACGGCCGCGCCACCCGCATGAACTACGGAGCCAGTGCCGCATGAATCCAGCCCCGGCGGCTGGATTCAACGTGCAATCGAGTCGTTCGTGTCTTCTGCCAAGGCGCTTGATGCGGAAATCCTATCCAGTCCGGATGTTGGTCGTCGTCGCCACGTTCGCTCTGGTCGTGTCGGCGGCGGATGCTCAAGTCACTCCCAAGCAGGACACAATCGTTGTAGACGCGAATGCTCCCTCTCATCCCTTCCCACACTTTTGGGAGAAGATGTTCGGCTCTGGCCGAGCCGTGCTCAGTCTGCGAGATAACTACCGGCATGACTTGCGCGAAGTCAAACAGATCACGGACTTTCAGTACGGACGGTTCCACGCCATTTTTCATGACGAAGTAGGCGTCTATGACGAAGACGGCCAAGGTCATCCCCTGTACAATTTTTCTTACGTCGATCAGATCTATGACGGTCTGCTGGCCACTGGGGTGAAGCCGTTTGTTGAACTCAGCTTCATGCCGCAGAAGCTGGCGGCTCACAACCTCCTGCATGTTTTTTGGTACAAGCCGAACATCTCTCCGCCCAAGGATTGGGACAAGTGGAACGATCTCATCGCTGCGTTTACGAAACATCTCGTCGATCGCTACGGCATCGATGAAGTCGCACAGTGGTATTTCGAGGTCTGGAACGAACCCAATCTGGATTTCTGGGGCGGCGAGCCGAAGCAGTCGACCTACTGGGACCTTTACGACAACACCGCCCGCACAATTAAGAGCGTGAGCCAACGGCTTCGGGTGGGAGGCCCAGCGACTGCACAAGCCGCATGGGTGGATACATTTATCAAGCATTGCACGGATAACAAAATCCCCATGGACTTCGTCTCAACCCACGTTTATGGCAACGACAAGGCCGAGGATGTGTTCGGAACCAAAGAAGAAATTCCACGCGACAAAATGGTCTGCCGTGCGGTGAGCAAAGTTCACCAGCAGATCGAAGCGTCGACGACGCCAAACCTGCCACTAATCTGGAGCGAGTTCAACGCCAGCTACAAGAACGAAACCGAAGTTACAGACTCGACTTACATGGGCCCTTGGCTGGCCGATACCATCCGTCAGTGTGACGGGCTAGTGAGCATGATGTCCTATTGGACTTTCTCGGATGTGTTTGAAGAGCAAGGTATCGTGAAAACGCCTTTCTACGGGGGCTTTGGACTGATCGCCGCCGGCGGCATTCCGAAGCCCGCGTATAACGCGTTCAACCTGTTGCACAAGCTCGGAAGCCAACGCATCGCGCTGGACTCCGATTCAGTGCTGCTTACTCGCAGGGACGACGGAACTTTGGTTCTCGCCGTGTGGAATTATGCTCCGCCCGAGCAATCGGGTTCGGCAAAAACTGTCACTTTACGTTTCCAGAATGCGAAAATACGGATTGCCACGATTTCGCGCGTGGATCACGAACACGGCGATTTTCATGCAGTCTACGAAAAAATGGGATCGCCTCGTTATCCTACCCAGCAGCAGATCCAGGAACTTCGCCAGTCGGCCCAACTTCCTAATCCCGAAACCAGCAAGGTGAAAGACGGCGAGCTTACTCTCACGCTTCCTTCGCAAGGCCTGGCGGTCATCGAACTGAAGTAGAGGTCGTGATCGGTATTCAAGAACGCGGCCGCATCATCCTGCTGGCTGCGTATTTGGAGCCTGGTAAGTCTGAAATCCAGCGCGCTCCATACCCCGCTTTGCTTCCGAATTCTTCATGAACGTCTCCCAAACAAAACCGGTCCGCGCATTTTCGGCCATCACCATGGTGATCCCGGTGTCGATTCCAATCACGTCGCTGTCGTACCAATTTTTCAAGGGATTGAACGCGTTCACGAATCCATACCGGCACCAGGCTCCGCCGTAATGATTTTTGATGTTTTGCAGAACCCGCATCACCGGCTGAGGCAAAAAAGGAAGGGACCCTGCAGATGCACTGGGAACAACGCTTCCATCGATCGGCCCCATCGCTGGCGGCCCTCCCCAAATCACGTAGCCCGTTTGCGAATCGGACGCCGTAATACCCCACAGATCATCGCTGTAGTCTGGAAACTGCTTGGCCAGTTCAATACAGAACCTTCGATGGACGTCGGTAGCAATCGCTGAGTTGTGAAAATAATCTGCATACTTGTCGCGTTTGCCCCGGAAATCAAACCAAGCCTGGGAGTACTGATGCACGAACAAAGGCGCAAACGAACCAATGTAGCGAAGGCCGTCGTATTCGAAGATTGTTCGTTTCCACGCGTTCCAGGTTTCGACCCGCAGCGGATAAGCGGAGGATCCCAATCCCAGCAGGTACATCATCATCAGTTCGCTATAGTAGTCCCAGCGGTAAGGCAGAAAACCAACCTCTGGAGTCCATCCGTGGGGCAGCAAAGATGTGTCCTCAGATAGCCAGCTCCAGTCCACCCGATTGAAAATCTCGTAT
>Ga0210390_10005339_pt1 | contig 10770 bp, 8 predicted proteins | sample IncBWH11OmetaG_FD_161050 | JGI IMG/M metagenome (GOLD analysis project Ga0210390, IMG submission 161050) | Forest soil microbial communities from Barre Woods Harvard Forest LTER site, Petersham, Massachusetts, United States - Inc-BW-H-11-O ... | reverse complement strand
GCGTGTACAACGTAACCGAAACCCAAACCTCGCTTGAACTCCTCGACCGCAAAATGGACAGCGTGCAACAGACCAAAGCCCAAATCATCGCCACAGCCAACCCCGGCTGCATCCTGCAGCTCCGCGCCGGCGCCGCGATACACCGCACCAACCAGGAGGTCTTGCACGTAGTAGAACTCCTCGATCGCGCCCTAGCGTAGCGCCGGGACCGTCCGGTGTTCAGGTAGGGGCGCTGCTTGTGAACCGCCCGCGACGTGACAACACTACACGCAATCCTACGCACGGGAACGATCCGGAATGATCAAAAAGGGGGATGCGGGCGGAGCGTGGGGGAGATTTCCGCCCGCAAGTTGAGGCTGAGCTACTGGGGCCGTGCAATCTTTAAACGCGTGCCGCTTATTCCTCGGGCGCTGGAGCCGCACCGCGTCCGCCGCGAAATTCTCCGCGCGGCGCTGCTTTCGACACGGCGTAATCCGTCGGCACCTGGAACAAACTCGCCGCCGGCTCCGTCCGCGCAATGCTGGTCATCTGAAAAGTGGCGTCGCCCGAACGCGGATCGCTGCGCTTGGTCATCACCACCATCTGCAAATCCGCCGAATACCAGCGCTCGGTCACGATCACGATCGGCTTCGCGTTCCCGATCTGTCCGGCGGGAATTGTACGCGTGTAGCGCGTGCCCTCCGCCGCCACGCCACCAATGGTTTGCGTACCCAGCGAGGTGGTCACCACATCCTTATCCACCGCTGCTGCGCCCGTGTGACCCTTCCTTGCAAACTCAGCCTTGTCGGGAGGTGGCGGCATCTGTCGCGCCGTTTTCGTATCCGCTTCCAAAATGTAACGCGTGCCCGCCACCGGATCGTTCACAAACGTGACGTGCGGCGCAGTCTGCCCCGCCACAGCAGTCGCACCAAACGCCGGCAAAGTCATGTCGCGCCGCGTGCGTCCCTGGCTGTCGCGCGCGATGGTTCCAGTCGAAGTGTGCTTGATCTGGTTTCCATCGGCCAGCGTCTCCGTGGATTCCGTCGTGAAGCTCGCGCTGAACGGCGCGCCGGTTACGACCTTATCGCCGAGCCCGGCTTCAAAACCCAAAAGCCGGATCTCGTCACGCCCCGGCCCGTGCCCATACCCGTGGCCTGGAGGTGGCGGCGGGGGTGGCGCTGACGCCGCGTCCTGCGCACGCACACCGGCACCGGCCAGCAGCAGAATCATCGCCACTCCCGCCATCGCAAACATTTTCGCCTTGTGCCTCATCTCAAGTTCCTCCGAAGAAGTTGATCGTGTTTCTAAAAGTCCGAGTCCGCATCAGAATTCGCGGCAGACTGCGCCACCAGCCGAATCGCTTGCGGCGTCCCGTCCTGGCTGATCACCATATCCGCCGTCACCTGGTCCCGCACGCCCATTCCCTCGACAGGCAAACCGTAAGAAACCAGTGCCGCCCGCGGCAGCACCACGCGCACCACCGCAGCACCCTCCAGTTCCGATGGATCGTACGCATACGGCAGCGGCATATAGGCCGTTGCATATTCGGCGTCGTCAGCCACGGCCGCGTGCGTACTGCCATCCACCGCAGCTGCAGAAGTCTTCGTTGCGGCCGAACTGTCAGGCGCTGTCGCCGCAGTTTGCACAGAACTGTGCGCGGAATTCACGCCCGGCGGCGTCACCAAATGCTGCCGGTGCAGCGAAAGTCCCAGCGCCAGCAACACCGCGGCAGCGATGCCAAATGCCGCCAGCTGCCAACGCACTCCGCGCGAAGCCGTCGCCGATTTTTCCCGCCGAAATTCCGCCAGCAGTAAAGTTTCCAGCCGCGCCGGCGCCTGCGCTTCCGCCGATACGTCTGCTAGCTGCCGCAACGAAAAAGACAGCGCCTCCATTTCCGTCAGCTGCGCGGCGCAATCGCTGCATGATTCCGCGTGCGCCAGCGCGCGCTCGCATAGCGCGTCACCCTCGGCGCCGGGACGCTCCAGCTCGTGCAGCACTTCTCGAAATTGCGTGCAGTCCATGTGTTTCATCCTGTTCACTTCTGTGAAAATGTCCTTGCCGGACTCCTCTTTCATTCGCCCACCGCCGACGCGCGCCGCACGGGTTGCGCGTCGCGCAATTTTTCCACCAGAATCGCCCGCGCTCGGTGCAGTCGCGAACGCACTGTGCCCACCGGGCAATCCAACGCCGCCGCCGCATCCTCGTAACTCAATTCATCCAGCTCGCACAGCACCACCACTTCACGATAATTTTCCGGCAGCGTCGCAATCGCCTGCCGCACCCGCATCACATTTTCCAGCGAAGCGAAATCGTCGCGATGCAGCATATACGCGCTGGCGCCGACGCCGTTGCCATTGCCGTTCAAATGTCCGTGCCCGTTCCCGTTGCCATATCCTGACGTCCCATTTTTCCCGCCAACGCGCCCCGTGCTGCTCCGTGCCATGATCGCATCCAACTCGTCCGCCGATTCCGGCAGGGGCACCGAATTTCGTTCCTGCTCCCAACGCCGCCGCAAGTGATTCCGCGCAACGCCGAAAAGAAATCCGCCCAGCGTCCCTCGCGCAGGATCAAACCGCTTGGCGTCGCGAATCAAAGTCATGAAAACCTCTTGCGTCACGTCCTCCGCGATCGCCGCGTTCCCACTCATGTGCAGCGCAAAGCGGTATATCGCCGGATGCTTCCGCCGGTACAGCAGCGTAAACGCAGCCTCGTCCCCGGCCACCATCCGCCGAAGCAGTAGCCCCTCATCTATGGTTTCTATAACCCTGTTCATCTCAGACGATTGGACGGCCCGGCGCAACTCTCGTTACATATTCCGCCCCACCCCCAGGAAAGTTCCAGAAAAATCCGGCTTTTGACTCTGTAGCAGCCGCCTTTAGGCGCGCGTATTTGACTTCGCTGTTGACCCGCTGGCTCCCGTCTGCCGACAACGCCTCGTCCGGGAAATGGGTAGGGGCGCTGCTTACTGCGCCCCAGCTTACCCGGGCGTTCAAAATTTCGTGGCGCCGCATTTTCCTGTCGTTTCGGACCCACTCTGCGCGGCTAACATAGCCCTCGGCCCCGGGCGCCGCAACCACCCCTCCACCCCCCAATCCCCTCCTTGACCAAATCCCTCCCGTTCAATAACGTATGGGCGGGCAAACGACCGCCTTTGCCCCGGTCAGGCAATCACTCGCCGCCAATGCGCCGCGCAGGAACCACGGAGGAATTGCCATCATGCAGGAATTCGATCCGCATGTCCTAGAAGAGCAGCCCATCCCGCCGCCCGAAGAATTCAGCAAAAAAGCGCGCGTCGGCTCGCTCGAGGAATACCGCGAAATGTATGCCGCTGCCGCTGCCGATCCCGCAGCCTTCTGGGGCGAACAGGCCAAGCTTCTCCACTGGTTCGAAGCCCCCAAAAAAGTTCTGGAATGGAATCCACCCCACGCCAAATGGTTCGTCGGCGGCAAGCTCAACGTCTCCTACAACTGCCTCGACCGCCACCTGGAAAAGAATGCCAACAAACCCGCGCTAATGTGGGAAGGCGAAGACGGCTCCACCATCCAATACACCTTCGCCGAACTGCACGAGCGCGTCTGCCAATTTGCCAACGTCCTGGGCTCGCTCGGCGTCAAGCCCGGCGATTGCATCGCCATCTATATGCCCATGGTGCCTGAGCTTCCCATCGCCATGCTCGCCAGCGCCCGCGTCGGCGCCGTGCATTCCGTGATTTTCGGCGGCTTCAGCGCCACGGCCATCGCTGACCGCGTCGCCGATTGCAAAGCCAAACTCCTAATCACCGCCGACGGCAGTTTCCGTCGCGGAAAAATCCTCCCACTCAAAGAAACCGCCGACGCCGCGATGAAGACTTGCCCCACCATCGAAAAATGCATCGTCGTGCAACGCACCAAGGAAGAAGTCGCCTGGCAGGAAGGTCGCGACCTCTGGTGGCACGACCTGGAAGAAAAAGCCTCGAAGGATCACATCGCCGCGCCCTTCGATTCCGAACATCCCCTCTACATTCTCTATACCAGCGGCACCACCGGAAAACCCAAAGGCGTCCTGCACACCTCCGGCGGCTACCTACTCCAATGCACCTGGAGCACTCAATTAGTTTTCGATCTAAACGAAGACGACATCTATTGGTGCACCGCCGACATCGGCTGGGTCACCGGCCACAGCTACGTAGTCTATGGCCCGCTTTCAAACGGCGCGAGCATCGTAATGCATGAAGGCGCGCCAGACTTCCCGCAGAAGGATCGCTTCTGGGAAATCATTGACCGCTACAAGGTCACCATCTTTTACAGCTCCGCCACTGCCGTGCGCGCTTTCATGGCCTGGGGCATGGAGTGGATCACTCCGCACAAACTCACCAGCCTTCGTTTGCTCGGCACCGTCGGCGAACCCATCAATCCCGCTGCATGGAAATGGTATTTCGAAGCGATTGGAAAAAATCGCTGCCCCATCGTGGATACCTGGTGGCAAACGGAAACCGGCTCGATTCTGATCTCCCCTCTTCCCGGTGCCACACCCACAAAGCCCGGCTCGGCCACTCTGCCGCTGCCAGGCGTCATCGCGAAAGTTGTCAACATGAAAGGCGAACCAGTCGGCCCCGGCGAAACCGGCTACTTGACGATCCAAAAACCCTGGCCCTCCATGCTCCGCACCATCTACGGCGACGACGAACGCTACGCCCGCGAATACTGGAACAAAATCCCCGGCGTGTATTTTGCCGGCGACGCTGCGCAATGCGACAAAGACGGCTACATCTGGGTCCTCGGCCGCGTGGACGACGTAATCAAAGTCGCCGGCCACAGGCTGAGCTCCATGGAAATCGAAAGCGTCCTCGTCAGCCATCCCGCGGTAGCCGAAGCCGCGGTAGTCGCGCGCCCCGACGAAATCAAAGGCGAAGCCATCGTCTGCTTCGTAGCCCTCCGCGTCGGCCATCAACCCAGCCCAGAACTACGCAAGGAATTGATGGACTACGTAGCCAACACCATCGGCTCCATAGCTCGTCCGTCCGACGTCCGTTTCACGCCCCTGCTCCCCAAAACGCGCAGTGGCAAAATCATGCGCCGCCTCCTCCGCGAGCTAGCCACCAAAGGCGCGGTTACAGGCGACACCACAACGCTGGAAGACATGGCAGTAATCGAGCGCCTACTAAAAGCCCAAGCCGACGACGAGGAATAATCCACAGCCGTCGCGGGACCATCTTTCGCAAAGCGTGATCCAGATCCGCGCGCAAGGGTTTTGCTACGTCTATGTGGTAGGTTTCTGCGCGGCGTGCTTAAACCGCGTGCCTTCCCGGTTCATCGAACTCCAGCAGGATTTTGAAGCCGATGACGTCCGCCCCAAACCGTATCTTCAGCTCGCGGATCCCAAACGCAAACGCCTTCGGCAATGAGCCGCTCGGCACCGCCGAGGGGTCTTCCGGCAGTCTCCAAGAAAAATTGCAGTGCGGGCAAGCGATGGGAATATCGCGTATATCGTCCGGCGAAACCGTGAGCCGCGACTTACACTTGTGGCATTCAAACGTAATCGCGCGAATCTCTTCCAGTCCCACCACGATCTTGCGTTCAAACGTCACGTTGCCCGAAGTGTACCACGCCAAGCCATCCCCGCCGACGATCCTCCTGCGACCGCCAATCTCCCGATTGGGTTAGTGTGTCACAATCCATTCACGCGTCAGCCTCGGTAGGGGCGCTTCTTGTGAATCGTCCGCCGCGGCGGACGATTCATCCTGAGATCCCGCTGCGCGGAATCGAAGGGGTGGCCGCAGCTCGCCCAGGCGTCAGCAATCTCGCTCACTTGCCTTATTCCCAAATTGGAACTCCGCCGCCCCCGCGAACCCCTTGATTACCCAATCAAAACTATGACATAATAGTTACTAGGCCATGCTACTATTCGCTCATGACACGGGCATCGGCACCAAGCCGGACGCGCCGAGCACTTCGCTCCAGTGCACTCCCCTCTGCTCGTCCGCCAGCACCCTCCGCCACCCGCCTGCCACGCCTCGCCCCAAATTCCTAATCAACGGCGCAAATATTAGAAATCAATCTAACTCTCGCAGAATCACCGCAAACTTCTTTTCTAATCGCAAGTATTTCGCTGTTTTTCAGCACCGCCCTCATCATTCTGCGGGGATTACCACTCACATCCGCAAAGCTACATATCCCCACAGCCAAGAACGATAGCCCGCCGGCCCCGATGCTGTTATTCTTGCGATGAACGATTCCACAGAGGTCGCGCTGATGGCTCAGTCCGCATCCCCAGCAATTCCCTACTCAACAGCTCAACACGACACCGACGCGCCAGTCCCTTGGTACATCTGGTCCGGCCTTCTCGGTCCAGCTTCCATCGTTTTCGGCCTCTACTGGGACATTTCCTGGCACATGAGCATCGGCCGCGACACTTTCTGGACCCCTGCGCACCTGGCGATCCAGCTAGGCGGCATTCTGGTCGCTCTCACCGGCGTCTATCTGATTTTTTCCACCACCTTTGGCTCCAATCCCGCCGCCAAAGCTGCCTCCATTCAAGTCTGGGGATTCCGCGGCCCGCTCGGCGCGTTCCTCGCCTGTTGGGGCGGCGTGGTCATGGTCACCTCCGCGCCCTTCGACAACTGGTGGCACAATTCCTTCGGACTGGACGTAGCCATCGTCAGCCCGCCCCACATGGTTCTGGGCGTCGGGATCCTGGCCGTCGCGATCGGCGCGCTGCTGCTACTCGTCAGCTGGATGAATCGCGCCGAAGGCCTCGCGCAAACCCGGCTCCGCCGCATGTATTTCCTTCTGGGCGGCGTGATTCTCTCGCTTCATTGTGTGCTGCTCACCGAATATACCAGCGGCAGCCAGATGCACGGCCCCGCGTTCTATCGTGCCTTGTCGCTCGCTGTACCGATAATCCTCATAGCGCTGTCTCGTGCCGGCGGCTACCGCTGGGGCGCCACCATCGTCGCCGCAATTTACACCGCGTGGGTGCTGGGCCAGCTCTGGCTGCTGCCACTGTTTCCCGCAACGCCGAAACTTGGTCCGGTGTTTACCAAAATCACGCACATGGTTCCGCTGGAATTTCCCACGCTCATCATCATTCCGGCCATCGCTCTGGATTTTTTGCTGAATCGCTACGCCAATAAAAATAAATGGACTCTGGCCGTCATGCTCGGCGCTGCGTATCTCGTTGTACTACTGCTGGTGCACTGGCCGCTCGGCGATTTTCTGATTTCACCGGCCGCGCGCAATTGGATTTTTGGCCAGAATTATTTTCCGTACATGGAATCGCCCTCCGAATATCACTTCAACTGGGAATTCGTGGACCTCGCGCCAACCGCAGCAAAGTTTGCGTACGGCATCGGCATCGCGCTCGTATCGGCGATCATCGGCTCGCGCGTCGGTCTCGCCGCCGGTGACGCACTGCGCGGCTTGCGCCGGTGAACATCAGATTGCGGCGTGGAATCGCCTCGCGGCTGCGCGAGCTTGCAGTCGCGTGCGTCACCGTTCTTTTACTGATCGTGCCTGCATGGGCGCACGTCGGAAATCCAGATGTCTATTTTCAAGGCGCCGCTGGACCCTATCACCTGATCATCACCATTCGCACGCCACAGATGATTCCCGGCACGGCGGACGTCGAAATTCTCAGCGCCACTCCGGGCATTTCGAAAATCACCGTCGTCCCGCTTTACATCGTCGGCCCCGGCGCGAAATATCCTCCCGTCGGCGACTTGCTGGCGCAATCGAAAGAAGATCCGCAATATTTCTCTGGAAAAATTTGGCTAATGGAATCCGGTTCTTGGCAGGTGCGCGTGCAAGTCGAAGGCACGCAAGGCAATGGCGAGCTCGCCGTCCCGGTTCCTGCCGCCGCGCGCCGGACGCTGCCGATGCAAAAATCGCTCGGCATTCTGCTATTCGCGCTGATGTCGATGCTCGTCGTCGCGATAATTTCAATTGTGGGCGCCGCACGCCGCGAATCCACTCTCCCGCCCGGCGAATTTCCGACTGCGGAACGATCCCGCCGCGGCCGCTGGATGATGCTCGGCACAGCCGTCGTAGTTTTTGGAATTTTATATTTCGGAAACTGGTGGTGGAATTCGGAAGCCAGCGCCAAAGCCCGCCAGATGATTTACAAACCGCCGCCGCTCGACGTTTCTCTCGAACCGAACGGAAAACTCCTGCTGAAAATGGGCGAATCCGCATGGCACCGCAATCGTCCCGAAACCGTGATGACCACTCTCATGCCCGATCACGGCCACCTGATGCATCTTTTTCTTCTGCGCGAGCCCGGCATGGACCGTTTTTATCACCTGCATCCGCAAATCGTTCCGCCCGAGCCAGGACTTCATCCGAATACAGGAATTTCGTTCGAAACGGATCTGCCGGCGATTCCCGCGGGCCGCTATCAAGTTTTTGCCGACGTAGTGCGCGAGTCCGGATTCCCCGACACCATGATCGCCGAAATTAATTTGCCGGACATTCCGGGCGTTGCGCTTACGGGAGATAACTCCGCCGCTGTATATTCGCCGCTTTCGACCGATGGTGCGAAAGCGAACAACAATAGCGACCCGAATGGCAACGATCCTGCCGGCAGCACAGCTGAAAAAGTGAGCGTCACGCCCGACGGCCCGACGGCGACTCTATCGGATGGTTACAAAATGATTTGGGAACGCGGCACCGCGCCGTTCACAGCTAATCATTTCGTCTGGCTGCGTTTTCGCCTCGAAACGCCGGACGGCAAGCCCGTCAGCGATTCCGAACCATACATGGGAATGGCCGGACACGCGGAAATTGTAAATTCCGATCGCTCGGTCTTCGCGCACATTCATCCCGACGGCTCAGTCGCAATGGCCGCGCTGGAACTCACGCAGAAAAATTCAGCAGCGGGAAATGCGAACGGCGGCATGCAAGTGGGCCCGAACGCAGACGGCGAAATGGGTGGCATGGACATGTCCATGCATCCGCTCTCGGCAGAAGTTTCCTTCCCGTACGGATTTCCCAAAGCTGGCGAGTACCGCCTCTTCGTTCAAATGAAGCGCGGCGGAACAATCGAAACAGGCGTCTTCGATACGCAGGTGCTTCCGTGATTCAGACCAAGCGCTGGCGCGCAATTTCCGCGCAGTGGTTTGAGGTTTTTTCAGTCTCGTTACGAATTACCGGCCCGCATCATTTTCGCGGCCATTCTGGTGACCAGGCTTCTCGGCGCGAGGCGCTGCCCTTCTTTCATCAGGCGATTCATGAAGCCGGAAATTACGTAGGGCTTCCCTGCTGCTTGCGCTTCGAGTCCCACGCGAGCCACTTTCTCCGCCGTCTCCGCATTTTTGAAAGCGCGGTCGGGCTGGTGCGCGACTTCCTGAAATTCCGTCACGGTTGAACCCGGACACAACGCGCACACGCGCACTCCCGCTTCCCGCACTTCCTCGGCGACACCTTCGGCGAACAGCAGATCAAATGCCTTGGTGGCCGCGTAGCAGGCATTGTAAGGAAGCGGCTGGAACGCCGCGAGCGATGCCACAATCATCACGTCGCCATGCCGCCGCTCAACCATTCCAGGCAAGTACAGCCGCGTGAGATGCACCACCGCGGAACAATTTACCTGGACCATTTCCAGCATCGTCCCTGCGGGAATTTCGGACGCGTTGCCGTATGCGCCGAAGCCCGCATTGTTGATCAGAAATTCGACCTCGATCTTTCTGTTGGCCGTGAACGCGTAAATCTCTCCGGGCGCCTCCGGACGCGTCAAGTCCGCAGCAAACACCTCGGCCTTAATGCCATGCTGCGACGCCAAGTCCGCAGCAAGTTTCTGTAACCGGTCAACGCGCCGCGCTGTCAGCACCAGATTCGCGCCACCAGCCGCGAGCAGCTTCGCCAGCTCCAGTCCAATCCCGGCGCTCGCACCAGTGATGAGCGCCCACTTGCCCCGCCATTCCTGCTGCCACTTTTCCGCCACAGAAACCTCCGTTCGGACCAATGCCAGCCTTCGACGCCGTCACCGAAAACTCTATCACAGCGACGCTGGTCTGATTCGAGCGGACTAATTCGAAGGACGAGTGGGATGAAAGCACAATCCTGGAGGCCGCCAAAGGAGGAAATACCGCAGGTCAGTGGTAGAAGAGGGTCAGGCGTTGTTGGGCTTTTCACGCGGCATCACGGAATCCCGGAGACGCACTCCCTGCTCCTTCAAGCGATCGAGCAGCCGCCGAGCCCAGACGAACTCCGCGGCAAGAATGCCGAGCGCGAGCATGATCGTAAGCCAACCAGGCCCGGGAGTAACAATCATCACGATTCCCAAGGCGAGCAGCGTGAACCCGATCAGCACCTTGACGAACCGCTTCGCCTGCTGGAACGAATCGATAAGCACTTAGAGTCTCGCTTCACGGGAATCACCACCGCTCGTGGCCGCTTGATTGGCCGTCTAATCGTTAGATGCGGCTCAAGCAATTACGTCTCTGCATGCACGCCGATTTCCATCGTAAAATCTTTGCACTCGACTGAAATCGTGATTCGCGCGCGAACAACAGTGGTTTTGCATCAAGAGTCGGTGCGCCCTGCCGCGCTGCGCTCAGAACGATTGCCGCAAATGGAAAGATTCTGCCGGGAGAGTGGCAATGCGGGACCATATGCGCGGAACCGGACGGCTCTGCGAGTATTAGAACTTGTACACGATACCCACGGACGCTTTCGGGCTGATCTGGTAAGTGTTGAAGAAGCGGCTGGCGATGCCGTCAATCGCCACTCGCAGGGCGACGTGACGATGATGGGCGTTCAAATCCACGCCCACGCCTGCCAAACCAGCGAGCGCGCCCTGCCCGCCATACGGCTTCTG
>Ga0210390_10005336_pt1 | contig 10773 bp, 8 predicted proteins | sample IncBWH11OmetaG_FD_161050 | JGI IMG/M metagenome (GOLD analysis project Ga0210390, IMG submission 161050) | Forest soil microbial communities from Barre Woods Harvard Forest LTER site, Petersham, Massachusetts, United States - Inc-BW-H-11-O ... | reverse complement strand
CGCTCCGAACGAGCTACCCCAGCCAAAATGTTGAGCGATCCAGGGAGTGAGCGAGGCGGTCACCGCGCCGCCTATCTGCCCACCCATGTTCACGATGCTGGAAAAAACGCCGGAGCTGCGTCCTGCAATATCGACGGAGACAGAGAAGAACGAACTCTGCGAGAGGTACAGCATTCCGGCGCCCCCTGCCAGTATCAGTCCAGCCAGGCTGCGACTATGTACCTGTGAACCCAGGATCAGGAAAATGGAGGTTGAAAAAAGCCCGGCGGAAGCGAGATAGCAACGACCAGTGCGTAGACCGAATTTATGCGTCAGCCGATCGCTTAAAGCACCGCCAGCAAGGCAGAAAACCGTCATCGAAACAAAAGGCAGCATGGAGATGCGGGCACTTGATTTCAAATCAAAGCCGCGGACCTGCGCCATATAAAGAAAAAACCAGCTGAAGAAAATCCAGGCGATGTAGCCGAAACCGAAATATCCGACCATCAACGCGGCGAGGTCGGTACGGTGAAAGATTGCGCGCCAGGGGATCCCAGAAGGATGTGGTCGTTCTGTTATTTTCGCCTTTGCTGCGGAATGCTCCTGATATGCTTCGAGGCCGTCCTGAATCTCTTTCAGTTCAGCCGCGGAAACTGCGGGATGCTCCTCGGGCGTATCACGAGCAGCAAACCACCAGATCATGCCGGCAACCACTCCGATAAGGGCGCTAAACCAGAAGGCGGCGCGCCAACCGTAATTTGTAATGAGCCACGTTAACAACGGGGGCGTCAGGCCGCTTCCTGCTCCGACACCTGCGAAGATGAGGCCGTTGACGAAGCCCCGCTCCTGCTGCGGAATCCATCGTGCGACAAACTGGTTTGCTGCTGGATACACAACGGACTCACCCGCACCAAGAGCAAATCGGATCGCGATCAAAACAGTAACTGCATGCGACATATCCGGCGGCAGTAGCGCGGTAAGCCCAGTGACAACACCCCACCACAGAACTCCAAAAGCAAGCACTCGACGTGGGCCAAAGCGCGCAGCCATCCAGCCTGCAGGAATTTGAAAGCCGGCGTATCCAACAAGAAAGGCCGAAAAGATCCAACCCAGATGCTGATTGCCAAGCCCATATTCAAGGCTGATCTGCAGCCCGGCGATCGAGATGTTGGTGCGATCGAGAAATGCGACGGCGCTGAGAATGAAGAGAAGAAATGAAAGATAAAAACGTACTTGCATGCGGCGTTCGGGTGGCATCTACACTCCGCTGAAAAATATCATTCCGCGTCAATGCGCATCGAGCCCATCGATCAATCCGTTTCGATATGCGCGAATGGCAGGCACACAACCGAGCAGCGCGCCCGCCAGTACAACTACACAAGCATATAGGGTCACTCGCGACGAGGCACCGACCATCGCCAGAGGCCGAAGTGGGCCACCATGGGAGCACGTGCAAACCATAGCAACCCATGAGGTGCCAGCTACGATAACCTGTTTTCTTGCTTGCCCACTAAAGTTCGGTATACATTCGCTGGAAATCGTACAGGGGATTCCTGCACTGTGACGATGGGAGAATTGTGGCGAGGTGACATGGGTGAAGGCTACGAACGACAAGGTGAGTGCTATCGCTCAGAAAGCTCACTCCTCATGAAATCTGGCTGTCATTTTTTGCGCGACCATTTGGGACAGCAGGCCACATGGGCCTTGCTGCTTTTGTTTTGTGGGTGTTCGTTTGCACAGACCGCTCCGGCGAAGCGCCCTTTCAAACTCGTCGCGAAAACGGCTGCGTTCTGGAGTTTGATCGACCGTGACGCAAAGATGGAGACCATGGCTACGGGTTTTGGCTTCACCGAGGGGCCGGTGTGGGACAAGTCTGGCTATCTGTGGGTCAGTGATGAAGTGCTGAATAAGATATTCCGGGTCTATCCTGATGGACACCGTGAAGAGATGATTTCGCTCGGTGATCCGGATGGAAGCACCTACGATCTGGACCACCGGCTCGTCAGTACGGCCAGCGTCTTGCGCGCCGTCATTCGACTCTCAAAAGATGGCAAAAGTTATGTCGTTCTGGCAGACCATTATGAGGGGAAGCGTTTAAACAGTCCGAATGATGTGGTGCTGGGTCCGGATGGGGCGCTGTATTTCACAGACCCCACGCTCGACCTGGTCAAAGGCGAGAGGCAGGAAACGCCGTTCCAAGGTGTTTATCGCCTGGACAAGGGCGGGAAGCTGCAATTGCTGACGAAAGACCTTTCGCAACCGAATGGATTAGCTTTTTCTCCCGACGGCAAGTACCTCTACATCGATGACGACGAAAAGAAAGATATCCGCGTCTATCAATTCCATGCGGATGGAAGCATCTCCAACGGGCGTCTTTTCGGCAGCGAAGATGACGGCACAGATGATGGTGTTCCGGACGGCATACGCGCAGACAAGAAGGGCAATCTATACGTCGTCGGGCCCCGCGGCATCTGGATCTGGAGTCCCGCAGGCGTGCACCTCGGGACGATTGAAGTCCCGGAACAGCCTGCGAATCTTTCATGGGGAGGTACGGACGACTCAATTCTCTATATCACTGCCACGACTTCCATATACAAAATCCAGACCAAGGCACACGGGTTCGTGCCCTATCACTAGCTTTTGCGATAGCCAACAGGTCATTTGCCCATAGGCTTGTCGTCATCCGGATTGAAGCTCTTGATCTTTTCGACCGTTGCGGCGTCAAGTTTTTGCAGAACAGCAACAAGTAAGTCAACCGCCTGGTCGAAGTCCTTCCGATCGATGATGCCGTTGTGCGTATGGGTATACATGGTGGGAACGAGCAGTGTTGTCACCGGAACGCCCGTACCGTTGAGTTTGATGGCTCCCGCATCGTCGCCGAATCCCTGCACGAAGTTGTATTGCAGCGGAATGCGGAGCTCGGTGGCGGTGGCCTTTACGAAGGCCAGAAGCTTTCTGTTGGGAAATTCGCTGAAGTCATACAGCATGATCGCGGGTCCTTTGCCAAGGGCCGTCTGCGAGGCCTCGGGATCATTTCCGGGGAGATCGTTGGGCGTGTCCACTTCGAGAGCAATGCCAATATCGGGATTGATGATCCGAGCGGAAGTCTGAGCGCCGCGCATTTCCTCGCTGCCTTCTTCCTGAATGGTCGCCGCATAAAATAGCTGGTTCGGATGCGCAGCTTTTGCGAGACGGCGCATTGCCTCCAGAATCATGGCGCAGCCGACGCGGTCATCCCAGGCCTTGGCCATATAACGGCCATAGGGCAGCTCAACAAAATTCGAGACTGGAGCGACCGGATCGCCCGGCTCGATTCCAAGAGCCAACGCTTCGCCGGCGCTGCGTGCGCCGACGTCGAGATAAAGCTGCTGGCGTTGAGGCTGGCGGTCCTCCGCCGTATGGGGAGCGATATGGGCATCATAGAGTGCCGTCAGAGCGGTAACCGGGCCTTTCGACGTGTAAATCATCCAGCGCTGATCAGGGAGCGCCTGAGGCAGCCACCAGCCTAGCATCTGCATGGTGATAAAGCCGTCGGGCCGGACGTGGCGGATCATGCCTCCCAGCTCGTCCATGTGTGCGTCTATCATGATGCGCGGCCCTGTATTGCCCTGCCGCGCAATCACCGAGCCCAGGCCGTCATACTGAATCGAGTCGGCGTAGGGGCGCATCTTCTCGGTCATGAATTTCCGCATGGGCTCTTCATACCCCGGAGGGCTGGGTACATCAGTGATCTGTTTCAGAAGTTGCGGGAGAGAGTCCTGCGCATGGAGAGTTGTCGGGAGAGCCGTCAGAAATACAAGAAGGATTTTCTTCACTATATCGTCCAGCATTTTTTAAGTTGGGTCGATGATAACCAATTGCGGTGGAACAGCCTAGGGCAACGCGAAAGTGAATAAGTCATTGCCCGATGCGATCGAAACGTACTGTTTGCCGTTGACGGCATAGCTCATGGGCGATGCATGCAGTGTTTGTCCAGTGTTGAAATGCCACAAAGACTTTCCAGTTTTGCCATCTGCTGCCTCGAAGAAATCCGCATCGTCAGCAAAGAAAACCAGGCCTGTCGCAGTAGACATCACTCCTCCCCAGGAGTGGCCTTCTCCTATCTGTGGATACTGCCATGCGATCGTTTGTGTGGCGGGGTCGAACGCCAGAAGCACTTTCTGGCCTGGCCCATCGGGGCTGCGCTTTGTTCCACCCGAGTAATAGGTGCTGCCTTCCGCAAAGGGGGACGGCTTGCGAAAATACACGGAGCAAGCCTCCAAGGCCATAACGTAGAAGAGGTGTGTCAATTCGCTATAGGACGGCGAGAACCAGTTCGTTCCCCCGACAACACCGGGGCAGATGAGCGTGCCGTCTGCGGTTGGCTCGGAGATCGGCGCAATCGGACGGCCATGCGCGTCGATCCCTTTTGCCCAGGTGAGCTTCTTCACGAATGGAGTCGCGGAAAGGAATTCTCCGTTCGTCCGGTCAAGGATATAGAGAAAACCATTGCGATTCGCTTCTATGAGAAGCTTTCTTGGCTTCCCTTGATATTGCGCATCTACGAGAACCGGGGTTTGAGCGCCGTCGTAGTCGTAGAGGTCGTGAGGAGTGAACTGGAAATACCATTTCAATTTCCCGGTATCAGGATCAATCGCGAGCACACTCGAAGTGTAGAGATCGTCTCCGGGACGGACGTTGCCATCGTAGTCCGGCGCGGCGTTGCTGGTGCCCCAATAGATTGTGTTCAGTTCCGGGTCGTAGGTTCCAGGCATCCATGTGGTGCCGCCGCCGTGCAGGTACGTCTCGCCGGGCCAGCTTGAAGAGCCAAACTCTCCTGGCGCTGGGATCGTCCATAACCGCCACGCCAGCTGTCCAGTTTCGGCATTGTATGCTGCGAGGAATCCACGCACGCCGTCGTCTCCCCCCGACGTTCCGACCAGCACGTTGTCTTTGACAATCAACGGAGCACTGGTCGCACCGTAATTCTTGTTCCAGTCCGCATACGCGACATCCCAGATCAGGTGCCCCGATCGCGCATCAAGGCAGAGCAGATGGGCGTTGTCGGTCTCCATATAGAGACGCGTGCCTAGTAGTGCCACGCCTCGACTGATATGACCCGAAGCATCGTCGATCAGACCGCTCGAGATCGGCATCGAGTAGTGCCAGAGTATCTGCCCGGTTTGCGCGTTGAGGGCATAGGCATCGTTCGATGCAGTAACGTACATCACGCCGTTTACAACTACGGGCGTGACCTCGAGAATCCCGGCGTTTCTACTGTGAAAGACCCATTGGGCTTGAAGATGCGCAACATTTTGCGGAGTAATTTGTGTGAGACTGCTGAAGCGCCGTCCAGTGTAGTCGCCGTTATACGACGGCCAGTTATCAGTGATAGTCCGAGAAACCAAGTGGGTCGGCTTCACATCGACCACAGCTCCGGTGCTCGGATTCGGGCTTTGGGCTGACGCTGCAAAGACGAATGCGCACCCAGTGAGGAGGAACTCGAACAGCTTGCGTGGCCTCATTCATTCACCGCTGTTCATCGCCTGCGGTGATCAACACCTCGCCTAAAGCCCCGCGGTCCAGACCGCTAGTGTCGATCAGGTGGAGGGAAATTCGCGCGATATCGGGTGTGGCTGCAATTGTTTGATGCACGTCAATCGCATCTTGTGGACGGACGGCCTGAAGCAGCATCTCGTTTTTCTCTGTGCCTTCCGCATCGTACATAAAGACTCTGAGTTCTCCCGGGAAGAAGACACCGAAGCTGCCTGAGATCTCAATCTTTCCTGCGGTCCTGGCGGCAGTCAACGGCCTTATCACCAAGCCAGCGTCGGTGACGCTGTCTATCGGGGCGTGACTGGCGCGCGTCGGGAACCATTGCGAATCCATCGTGTATGTCTGCCCGGGAGTCAAGACCGCCATCGGACTATTCAGCTCTGCCTCCATGTAATAGGGGGTCTCCTCGAGGCTGCTCGATGTCAAATGGGGCATTCCATCAGCATTCAAGCGCACGGAGGGGCCGCTTTTGTAAAAGATAACAGTCGCCTTTCCGGGATAGTTTGCGCCGGCGAAATACTTTGTCTTTTCCACCATGGCGTAGTGAGTTGCGCCATCGACCACGGCAACCCAGCCTGCAGTGGAATCGAGCCATACTTCATTTTCCAGATACTTCCAGTTCAGACGAAACAGGCCGCCAGTTGGCTTGAAAGAAGGATCCGTTGCGAAACCATCGTAGACATGGTATCCGTTCAGATAGGCGGAGTTGGGATTAAGGGCGGCGAATGCCCAGAAGTCGTGATTGTAGCGTGTTGGATCGTTGGCGTCTGAGAGATCGTATTGCGAGACAGACTGTACCGACCATGCGATTGAATGACCCGAGACGTTCTTCGTGATGGAGTGGAAAAGAATCTCAGGGGAATCACTGCCGATGCTGATTTCGCGCGTGTACTGCAGACCGGTCGGCTTGTCCGGAGGACCATCGAGACGCACGACACAGCGGGGACTTTGCGAAAGGATGGTGAAGTTATACATGCCATCATCGAGCGCCGTGGACGCTCCATTCCAGTGCTGCTCGTCATCATTGCCTTCCGGCAAAGGCCAGATTTTATCTCCGCCATAGTTGATCCAGCGGCCATTGGCCTCATCCGGCGAAATGTACTTGCCCTTGTAAACCGGATTCACAAACAGGTAGCTATGCCCGTCGAATGTGACCTGCATGAGCCGGCCGCCCAACTGAGGAACGAACGTCAAGCGGACCCAGTCATTTGCAACCTCTTCACCGTGCCACCCGTCGAATTCCACGGACTGAATTGTGCATGGAGACGGTGGATGGGGAGCGCTTTGCTGAGCGAACAAAGAAGAGGTCGTCATGACCGTAGCCATAAGCCACTTTGCAATGGGTTGCTTCATTCGAAAGGCTTTCCTGTGCACCATGAGATTTAAGTCAAGACATTCATCGGGCCGGCCACTGCCCCTTCATCGACCTCCGGTTTCGACTTTGCCTTTCGCGCTCGCCGCAGACAGTAACTGCCGCAGTCGCCTGCCCACAATGATCTCTTCGCCGGGCTTCAGCGTCATAGAAACAATCTCAAGCTTGTTTGGCTGCGAGCCCTTAGAGATTTTGCTGGGCGTGTTTTTTCGAGACAGCACATCGCTGGGGTTGTCATCCGTAAGCACTGCAATGCTTGGAGATCCGTCCAGAAGGTCCCGTGCGCAGTCGGCGGTCGTATAGCCCCATGCGGATTCATTCCAGGACACGACGAGGGTCGGATATTGATTTGTTTCCGGCGTATAGATTTTCGTTTCAACCCCCGGGACGGTTCCGACCAGGGACGCGATGCGCTGCACTCGCGTGGACCATTCTTTGTTGAGAGCGCTCACATCCATGTGAAACCAGGCTTCCACTGCGGCAAGACATCCGATGATTTCTTCCTTGCCAACTTTCATCGGGCGGCACACAGCGCCCTCCCAGGGACTGGTGTTGGCGAGAGCTGCATCGATCAGGTCTTTGCGGCCAAGAAGAACTCCGCTGCACTGGGGACCGCAAAGGCCCTTGCCGCCGCTGACGGTGTAGAGATCGCAACCCATCCTGGCAAAGAGCTGCAGCTTGTCTATAGGGGGAACGCCGTCGGCGGCATCCATGAGGATGGGTATGTTGCGGCTCTTTGCAATCGCGATCTCTTTGGCGAGTTGCTCCGGAGACGAGGTGGTATAGATCATTGCGGTATTCGCGCTGATCGCATTCGCAAGCTGCTCGGCAGAATCGGTGAGGACGAGCTTGCCGCCGGCCAGACGAATGGCGCTGTCGAACGGGCTTCGTCCGCCCACCATGACTACTTCGTGTTTGAGGCCGGTCGTGTCGGGAAGTTGCCAGATTCTATCCGGATCTGTTCCAGCGATACATCCCGCCGTTGCTGAAGCCATGGCACCTGCCGCGCCTGAGGTGATCATTCCGGATTCGGCGCCAGTCAGTGCTGCGAGGCGACGCCCGACCCCAACCTGAAGCTCAAAGATGTTGACGTAGTGCTGCGAAGCTGCTTCCTGAGCGGCTTTGACCTCGGGCAACTCGAGAGTCGCGCTCAGGTAGGTCCAGGTGCCGCGGCCATTGATGATTGGCTTGACACCGAGCCGGGTGTAGACATTGTCGGTGGAGTTCTTCGCTACCTCAGCCCACCCCGATCCCATTGCCTGCTGAATACTGACGCGCGCGAGCAGGGGAAATGCCGCCGCCCATTTCACAAACGTTCGACGCTTCAGTTGAAAGTCAGCCATTATTTGCTTTCTCTCTTTTAGTGTTTCTGCTGTCTGACGGCTATGAATGAAATTTGTTCGGCGGCCTCGTCGTCGGTCTCGATATTTTGCTGCAGCACTGTCCAGGCGGGATATTTCCCTTTGAAGAATTCTCCGTACAGCGCGTTCATCCGATCTTCGTCCTGCATTTGACGAAGGTAGACGGTGCTGAAAACAACGTCGGAAAAATCCATGCCGGCTTCCTCGAGACCATCGAGAAGATTGCGCATGGACTGACGAAGCTGCAAGTTGAAGTCAGGCGTAACGATGCCTTGGCCCGGGATGAAGCCGTCTTTCGCGGAAAGGTATAGCGTGTCGCCGTACAACACGCCGGGGCTGGCGGTCGGACTCGGCGGCATATTTCTCGGGCGCACTGCTTTTCGCTTGCTCAGTTCTGCTCCGGCTATACAGCTGAAGACAATGTGGTTTCCTTTAGGAAGACCCATGACCTGGATAGTTCCGCGCCCGGGCGTGTTGCCGAATTCAAAGTAGGTTGCATAGATCTTGCCCATCGCATCGTACTGGCCACCGACGCTCATGTACGGGTTTACCCACACCACATTCTTTGTGCTCATGTCGGCTGCCTGCAGTACCGTGCTCACGTTGTCGAGTGCTTGTTTCACTTCACCAGCGAAGTCAGAGGCCAGCTTCCCGGTGCGAGGATCCGCCCCGCCTTGTGCCGACAGATACAGAACGTCTCCGGCCTCGATCCCCGGCGGGTCTGAGTGCGGATCGTTCGGCCATCCCTCCGGCCAGATTGCCCGGCGGTGGACTTTGTCCTGAACCGCAATGCAGTTAATTTCAACCCGGTCTCCATCCGGAAGAGCGGCCACAGTTAGCACAGTACGCGCCGGAGGGCTGCTTCCAATCTCGCGCCAATACACGTCTTCCATGCCAGCGATGTCCGCTGTCGACGTGAGGTAAACATTCATCCACACAACGTTGTCGAAATCCATTCCCGTGCCGTTCAGGATTGCTCGCAAATTATGCAAAGCCTGATCCACCTGTGCCGGGAATTCCTGGGGACGGCTTCCATCCGGCTTGCGGCTTCCCTGGCCCGATACGTAGAGAGTTCCGTTCACGAGAACGCTGCGACTGGCTGATGCGGGATGCGGCGTTTGCGGGCCTTGAGCCGAGGCGCGGACGAAAAATACTGAGAAGAGCAAGACGCAGAAGAGCAGGACGGAAGTCTGCCCGCACAGATCGATCATTTCGATACGAACTCCTGGGCGTGGGCGTACAGGAGCTGCCATCCAGCTGAGTAGGTTCCGCATCGATGTGTCTCTATTCCTCGTCATCGCCTGCGGAAGCATCTTGAGGTTTCGGAGACTGCGAGCCAATGCGGATCAGATAGCTGACCAAATCGTTTACCTCGGCATTGTTCAGCCTTGACCCGTAATCGGGCGGCATCAGAGAAAGGACGCCGATGTCGAGAGATGTAAGCTGCGATTTTGGAAAGTAATAAAAAGCACCATCCATGGTTTGTATCGAGATTGAGAAATTGTCCTGGGCTCGAAGTGCGCCGGAATATCTCTGCCCATCAATTGTGGTGATCGTAACAGCCTTCTTTTGGGCGGGCAGGGAGTTCGCAGGATCGAGAATGACCTGACGCAGCCGGTCCGCACTCGTATTTGAATCTGAAATTGATAGATCTGAGGCAATGAAACCGCCCTTGCCTTGGGCCATATGACACTCCGCGCACTGTCCTTTTCCAAAGAACAGCTTTTCTCCCTCTTCAGCGTTGCCAGGCAGCGCAACGGCGGTATTCTTACCCTGCAAAATCCGAAGGTAGGCATTGATCGCGAGTATCTTGTCTTGACCGAGCCAGTCGAATCCGGGCATACCGGTCCCTGTGATTCCATTTTTAATGATGTCGATGAGTCTCTTGTCCGTCAGGCGACGCACATCAGAAGCGGTTGCAATGTCCGGAGCATGCTCACCGCCGCGGCCATCTGCTCCATGGCAATTGGCGCAGCTTGAAGCGAAGAGAGCGGCGCCATGCGATCCCGTGTCCGGATTGGCGCTCGACCTGTCCTGGGCCATGAAGGCCCCCGGCATGCCCAGCATCAGCAAAATACAGAGGCGGGCAGTCACTCCACACCTATGCCACATTGAGTCGAGTTCTCCTGATGGGACGTGCCCACCCTTTGGTTCCCACCACCTTAGAAGAGGAACTTCAACGCAACCTGCATGATACGGGGGTCACGGGCACCAGTTACAAAGCCGAAACCACCCTGGCCGGTGTTGTTGACGAGCCCATTCGGATTCATAAATTGCGCATGGTTGAAGACATTGAATGCTTCTGCCCGAAACTGCAGCTTAGTGCTCTCGGTAATGTCAGTACTCTTTAGGAGAGCCATATCAAAATTGTTGATGCCTGGACCGGAGAAGTATCGCCGCATTGCGTTGCCTACTTGCCCGATTGTTTCCGGGACGAAGTAGTTCGGATTGAAATATGGCAGCCCCTTTCGCGGGTTCCGATTTATATAAAGAGGGCTGCCGTTGTTCGCGTAACTTGGCACATCT
>Ga0210390_10005335_pt1 | contig 10774 bp, 8 predicted proteins | sample IncBWH11OmetaG_FD_161050 | JGI IMG/M metagenome (GOLD analysis project Ga0210390, IMG submission 161050) | Forest soil microbial communities from Barre Woods Harvard Forest LTER site, Petersham, Massachusetts, United States - Inc-BW-H-11-O ... | reverse complement strand
TAGCAAGCATAGGCTTCCAGCCTGTGTTCTCTTCGCAGCGATTTTGTGGGCGCTATTAGATTGCCTTCGAAACGTATCTTGTAGGCCAGTCATCCGCCCAGAGGTCAAGGGGCCACAGATTGGGACACGTCCAAATTAAAGTGGCCCTTCGGGGGCGCCCATTGAGCGTTTGACCGGGCACTTACTTCGGACCAGGAAAAATTGTCCAAGTAAAATTGCCACCATCACAGAAGGTCCAATAAAATCTGCCTTTCGGACTGTAAAAGCCTGCCTTACGATCCTCATCCATCAACCAAAAAGGGGGCTATTCTGATTGATTTTGAGAATTTAAGGCGAGCTTTTAGAGGCTTCGCCGGCGACACCGCTCGACTGCCGCAACAACGGGGCATGCCGCCGGAAAAAGATGGCCAGCACTCCGAGCGCCAGCATGAGCCACACCGGCAGCCAGATCAACGTGCGGCCGAAGGTTTCTTCGGCGCTGCCGCCGTTGCGCAGGGCGCGAAGCAGAAGGGCAAAGAGGAGACTGATCAAGCCGTAACCGAGATTGAAGGCCACGCTTTTGAAAGAAAGTACCGTTGCCCGCCGGCTCGATTCGACCAGGGCGTTCAGATAGTAGGAGAGGAAAAAACCGATCGCGACGATCAACGCGCCCAGCGCGAAGGTGAAGGCCACCCCCCACCAGGTCGAGCGCAGCGCCAGCCCCGCCAGGGCCGTCAGGGTCAGGACCGCGAGCCAGGCGAAGTTTCCTGCGGGCGAACCCCGCTGCACCATCCGTCGCGCAACCGGCGAGACGAGGAAGCCGAGTGCTCCGAGGCCGGCCCAGATCAAACCGTAACTGGCTGCCGGCAGATCGATGAGCCGGAAGTAAGAGCTGGAGAAAGTCAGGAACAGTCGAATGACAGAGTCGAGGAGCAGGCCGGCCAGAATGACGAAGAGCGCAAGCGGCGAGTGCGCAATCCATCTGCCAGCGGTCAGGATCGCCTGGATGGCGGTTTCCTTGCCGGGCCGTGGTTGGGCATCAGGTCCCGAGGTGTCGGGTGTCGATCTGCGGTTTGGCTCCCGCATGCTGAGAGCGACTACGAGGGTAAGCGCCGCCGTGATGAGGTTGAGAAAGATTGGAAAACGGAGGGTCATGCTCTGCGTGAATCCGCTGGGGTAGCTGAACGCGCTGGCAAGCGAATTCATGAATCCGGGATCATAGATTGCGCCGCCGATGAGCATGGCGATCACCAAGCCCACCGACTGGCAGCGGGTGACTTGGTCGAGTACCTGAGGCCATTCCGCGGATCGCCCGCTCTCAGCGAGAGAATCAAACACCAGTGCCTCGTCCGCGCCGCTCGCCAAGCCCTCTGCGATGCCGCTGAGCAATCGGTTCGCCAGGCAGAGCAGAAAAAGCAGAGTTCCACCGCCGACCGGAGCCACGCAAAGAACTGCCATTTCGATCACCATTGCTATGGCGGCGCCGACGATAAGCGGGCGACGGCCGACCCGGTCTGCAAGCGCGCCGGCTGGCAGGTCCGTGCAGACGATGGCAATTGCCCAGGCGAAGTTCAGCAGGGTGTATTGAGTTGCCGTGAGACCGAGGTCGAGGAACATCACCGCCAAAACCGGGTAATAGAACCGCGAGTTGAAGAGCACGCGGAAAAGGACAAAGCGCCGCCAGTTGCGATCGGCGGCATCGCTAAAATCGGAAGTACGCATGCGAGTTGCGCCATCCTATCGGCTTTTGCCTGCCTCGTTAACAAATCCTTGAAGTTTTGTCAGCGATGCGGGCTGTGGCAGCAGAATTCTTCGGCAACGCGTGGAAGTTCCATTGCTTTTTGTGGCACCCTCATTGTCCTGTCTGTGCTAGTGCTGTTCGCCGGTGTCGCTGACAGCCAGGAATCGACTCCAACTCCGGCGACCCCGCGGCCGCACCTGGTGGTTGGCTTGATGCAGTCGCCGCCATTCTGCATCCGGGACGAGGATGGTTCCTGGAGCGGCATCAGCGTGGAATTGTGGCAATGGATTGCCGCTGACCTCGGTATCGACACAGAGTTCCGGGAAACCACGATAACCGGACTGTTCGACGGCCTCGCTCCGGGAGGCCCATTGGACGTGAGTATCGGTGCGCTGACGATAACCGCAGAGCGCGAGGACCGACTAGACTTCAGCGAGTCATTTTTCCTATCCGGACTTGCCTTGGCGGTGAAAACTACGTCGGGTACTGGGGGGATATGGCCATGGCTCGGGCGGTTGTTGGTCTGGAATTTCTGGCGGATCGTAGCGGCGCTCCTTGCCTCGCTGGTGCTGGTGGCGCTGCTCATCTGGGCGCTGGAGCATAAGGGAAACCCGAAAGAATTTGGTGGCGATGGCAAGCTCCACCGGGGTATTGGATCTGCCCTCTGGTGGAGCGCGGTGACGATGACAACCGTCGGCTACGGCGATTTGGCCCCGCGCAGTCCTGTCGGTCGATTGGTGGCGATAGCGTGGATGTTCGTCAGCTTATTTCTGGTCTCTTGGTTCACCGCCTCGATGGCTTCTATCCTGACCGCAGAACGTCTGGACACCGGCACTGGCGGGTTGGTGGTGCGCGGACCGGACGACCTCCGGCGTCTCCACGTGGCTGCTATCGCCGACACCTCCAGTGAAGACTACCTGAGACGCCATCACATTGACTACATTCGGGTTCCTCCAAAAGATCTGATCGAGGTGCTGTTCACCGGCCGCGCGCAAGCCGTTCTGGGCGACGCGCCAACCTTGCGCTACGCCGCTCGAAGCGAAGCTTATGCCGGGAGGATCACTGTTCTCCCGCAGACCTTTGAAATAGAATCTTACGGCATCGCCTTACGCGATGGCAGCCCTTGGCGCAAGCCGGTGGACCGCGCGCTGCTGCACCGGCTCGCCTCTCCGGAGTGGCAGGACTTGGTCTATCGTTACATCGGGAGTGCAGAATGACAAAATCAGGAGTTCAGGAGTTGCAGGAGTTCAGGAGTGCAGAAGGATGGGCGGGTGTCGCCTTGACCGGAAAGGCGAATCGCATGAGCAGAAATTTAGCGCAATCAGTGAGCGCTTCGGCTTTAGTCAGTTGCCAGTTGCTCCTGTAACTCCTGAATTAGTGATGTACGACGACAGGCAAACACTCTTTCGTCTGGCAATGAGTTCGCAAGTGGGCGCCTCGCTCACTGGCAATGTTCAGTACCTGGCGAGTCAAACCGCAATTGCATTGAAAACTGAACTGGCTCGCGCAGCACAGGACATGGGAGACTGGAAAATCGTTTGGGGCCCGGCTGTCTACTCTGCACCCGGGTCAAGAATACCTGACAATGCAATGTTCGCGGCCGAGAAGAGTTCGGGATCCGGTTCCCGACCGTGGATCGTTCTTGCGATCGCAGGGACCAATCCTGCATCCCTATTTGATCAGCTTTTCGAGAATGCTTGTATCTTTCCGCTGCATTCCTGGCCTTGCCGCAACCCCGCTCTGCAACCAAAGGTCGCTCACGGCTCTTTCGTAGGATTTAACATTCTGAAGAAAATGGCTTCCGGCCATTTTAATGCAGGTGGTGATCTTAGCTTCAGGGAGTTTATGATGCGGAACACGCAGGTTCCCGCCCGACTAACCATTACTGCTCACAGTCTTGGTTCTGCCTTAGCTCCTTTGTTGGCGCTTTGGCTTTCTGAAACACAGCGCGAATGGGATCCCGAAGGTCACGTCACGATCGATTGTTTTCCGTTTGCTGCGCCAACCTCGGGCAACGGAGATTTTTCCAATTACTATACAAACTCCGACCTCGGCAGGCGGTCCAATCGGTACGACCATCCGCTCGACGCCGTGCCGCATGCCTGGAAGGCGGAAGATCTGAAGCAAATTCCGGTCTTATATCGCCCGCACATTGAGGTCGGATTTTTGAAGCCAGTGGTTCACGGGATTTCATTCCTAGCCGCCAGAGCGGGTTTTGAGCATGTCCTTCCACACGCTGAGCCACTGCTGGGTAGCAGATTCAACCCGGATCGTTTTGATCCCAAACGGCCTGCAATTCAGAACTTCATCGATCAGTGGAACTACCAGCATGTCGGCGCCTACTTTGACCTGCTGAAGATCGGAGCCGAAGCGGGAGAGCTTCGCCGGAAACTGGAAGGAAAGGCGGCTAAATATACTTGAGCCCAAGATACGGAGAGAGGCAGGGTCGAGGACGATAACGAGAACGAGCACGATTGGGAGCGAAACGGAATGCCGCGCTTTGCGAGGTAGGTGAGGCGTCCTCGCCTTACTTCTTGCGTCAGCGTCCTATGCCCTGCAGGGGTTAAGCCGTTCGCAATTCTCCTTAGCTTATCTCCACACCTCGCCGCCCGTAGAAGAATTCGGCGACAATCGCGAGGAAGATGGCCGTCGCCCCGAAGCCGCAGACGCCCCACCATCCCGCAACATGCCAGCCCCAGGCACCCAGGTAAGAGCCGATGGCTCCCCCGATGAAGTAGCAGAACATATAAACCATGTTGAGACGGCTCCGGGCGCTCGGGTCAATGCTGTAAATGCGGGTTTGATTGGAAACGTGGCCGCTCTGCACCCCAAGGTCCATCAGGATGACGCCGACGATCAGGCCGGCGAGGTGCTGGCCCGCAAAACCCAGAAAGAGAAAGGCAATCAGGGATAGCCAGAGCGCAACCCGGATGGTGAAACGGGGGCCGTGTTTGTCAGCCAGGTGACCAACCGTCGGTGCTCCCGCAGCCCCGACAGCGCCGACCAGGCCGAAGAAGCCAGTCACCGCGCTGGCGCTGCCGTAGTGGTAGGACGGGCCGGCCAGAAAGAAAACCAGTGTGGTCCAGAAGGCGGAGAAAGCGGCGAAGAAAAGCGCGCCCAGCAACGCCGATTCGCGGAGGACGGCATGCTGGCGAACCAGCCGAAACGTTGAGCGCATCAGTTCCGGCCAGGAGAGAACCACTTCGGGACGGCTGACAGGGAGCTTAGTCCGGACGAGCACGGCGAGGATCAGCATCGCTCCCGCTGCGATGCCATACACGGCACGCCATCCGAGCAACGCGCCGACGGACCCGCTAAAGGTGCGTGCCAGTAAAACTCCAAAGAGAATTCCCGCCACCACGGTACCCACCACACGGCCACGTTGTTGCGGCGCGGCAAGATGAGCGGCGAAGGGTACAACGATGTGCACGTTGGCCGCGAAAAAGCCAACAGCAAAGGCGGCGCAGCCGAGCCAGACTGCGTTCGGAGCGGCGGCGATCAGCAACAGCGATCCGAACTCGCCGATTATCAGAAGAAGAATCAGCGAACGGCGCTCGTATTTATCGCCCAGAGGCACGAACAAAAACATGCCAAGCGCCGTGCCGATCTGGCTTAGCATGGCAACGGTGCCGGCCCGGGTAACTGACAAGCCAAAGGCGCCGGCAATGTCGGCCAGCAAAGGTTGGACATAATAGATGTTGGCGACGATCACGCCAACAGTGATCGCCATCAGCCAGACTGTCGTTTGCGGCATTAGCGCCTGTTCTGCCCCCTCGACGACCGGCTCCGTTCCAGCCTCCGGTTTATTCATTCCGTGATCCTGAGGTTTCGAGCGTCATACTGTACTGAGCGTAGCTTTGAAATGTTGCCACGCAAAATCAGAACCGCCAAAACGCACCTATCTGCGTCGAAGCCACCCCCGCCCCGAATCGATAGTCGAGGCCATCGCTAAAAAGTTGGGCCGGCCCCATTTTGTCCGTGTCCTCGGTGTCCTCTGTGCGATGATTTGCAAATTTGAAAGGTTGATGCATTGAGCGATGTGAGATGGGGAGATGTTGAACAATGAGACTTGAGGAGGTGCACCGCCTTTTGGACGCCCGAAAACGCGTCCCATTCTGGATTCAGGTGGGAACGATATGTTTGATGGGATTAATCTTTTGTGGAATCGTCTTCTGGGGTTTGTTGATTCCAGCGGAAAAACGGAAGATGGCTCGTGTCGAGACACCGGCATCGCAAGTGCAACAAGCGCCGAGTGCGCCGCCAGCAACGCAAGTGAAGCAGGAGGAGCAGAAACGACAGCAGGTCACTGGGCCACAGACAAGGGCTGTACCCGCTCAATATGAGACTATTCAGGCAGCCATTGACGCGGCGAACGTTGGGGACACTGTCTTGGTTAAAGCGGGCGTGTACCAGGAGGCTTTGAGGTTCAAGGAAGGAATCGAGTTGCGGGGCGAAAATCGGGACACCACGATCGTTCGGTTTTATAGCCCGCCCACCAGTATCGTGGGCCAGGCCCGTTACACTATACCTCTTGAAATCCGAAATTGCGCGACCGGTACGATCTCCAACATTGGCTTCGATCAAGAAAGGAGTGATGAGCGCACGGATCAAAACGTCTGGATGGCCGATGCGATCGAATTGTTTGACTCTTCCATTACGATCGAAAACTGCCGAGCCCATAGCGAAGCTGGGGCGGGAATTCTGATCACAGGGACGAAGTCGGCACCCACGCTGGTAAAGAACGAGTGCCGCCAGAGCAAGGAATGCGGTATTTCTTTCGAGTATGGAGCGCGTGGCAGGGCCGAGAACAATGTCTGCGAGGGAAATCTGTACGGGATAATGGCTCGCGGCTCTGGGACGTCCCCGGAACTTGTGAATAACCAATGCCGCAATAACGAGGTCACCGGGATTTTGGTCAAACAGGGGGCGCAAGGCAAAGCGGAGGGCAATGTTTGCGAGCAGAACAAGCAAGATGGAATATCTGTCAACGACTCCGGGACGTCACCGGAGCTGGTGAACAACCAATGCCGCAGCAATGCGCATTTCGGCATTGATCTGTATGATGCGCAGGGAAGAGTCGGGGGAAATGTGTGTGAAAAAAATCATTGGAGTGGAATCGCCGCGAGCGGTTCTGCTGCTGCGCCTGAACTCGCGAACAACCAGTGCCGCAGCAACGAAGTGGATGGTATTCTCTTTCAGAACGGTGCCCGTGGCAAAGCCGATGGCAATCTGTGTGAGAGCAACAAGGCCAGTGGAATATCCGTGGTCGGCTTCAGGACATCACCCGAGTTGGCAAACAACCAGTGCCGCAGTAACGCAAAAGCTGGGATCTATTTTGATTCAGGTGCCAATGGGAGAGCGGAGAGAAATATTTGCGAAGGGAACGCCTCCTCGGGCATCATCATCAGCGCCTCATCGCCCTATTTGAGTGCTAACAAACTAGGCAACAACGCTCAATACGGATTGGTCTACGGCAAATCTTCAAAGCCAACATTTGGGACTAAGAACGCGTTTGCTGGCAATGGCAAGGGAAATACTTTAACCAACGCGACCTTCGCGAATTGAAGCCATTCTCCCATCGAAGCGCCTCGGAATTATCTTAGAGCTTAGGGCGTCATGTTGGGGCGCGCCAACCCGGAATTCCGGTTTGGGCGAAGCCTCACCCCTACCTGAACCGTAACTTCGCGCGTCGGCGGCTCGCAATGCATTCATACCCGTTTGCAATTCCATCTCTCCCTGTAGGTAAGGCAGCCAAACTCCGCCGCAATTTGAGATGCGTCTTTGCGAAACGGGTATCTTGATTTAGTTATTCTAATACCTTCAAAGGGGTGTCGCTCAGGACATGAAAATACTCTTAATCATAGCCTTGGCCTTCGGTTTCGCTGTGCTGGCTCTTGCGGGACAGACAGATCCGACCGATGCGCAATTAATCGAAAAGCTGAATGCGCTTGATAAGAGCTTTGACGAGGCCTTCGATCGGAACGATGCTGCCGCACTGGCTGCCCTCTTTACGGAGGATGCGGTTCTGGTTAGGCCGCAAGGACCGCTTTACGGTCGTCGGGCCATCGAGCAATGGTATTCAGGAGTTTTTCAGAAATGGCGTTGCAGCGACCATTTCGGCCAGCGTGACCAATATTCCCCTCATAGCATTGGGACGACTGGCAATGAGGTTTGGTGCACTGGCCAGTTTGGTCTGACTATTGAAGAGCAGAAAGGCCCTTTCCTCATCAAAGAGACGGGATATTGGTCGTCCATCGTCGTTCGCGAGGGTAATGACTGGAAAGCACGGATGTTATCCTACAGCGCGACAAACTGAGATAATTCGCGCTCCACTCCTAACCGAACCGATCATTTGATTAGGCTCGGTTAGGAGAGCGATCTCTTCGCTACGGAATCGCTCGAGAACGCTTCAAACCGATGGTCTTCCTCTGAAGATCAGAGAAATTACAAACAGAACTAAGAATAGAACAAATAGCACATGGGCAATCCATGCAGAAGTGCCTGCTATCCCCGTGAAGCCGAATATCGCGGCGATAATCGCGATAACTAGAAAAACAATTGCATAATGTAACATGATTTTTTCCTTAATGATTGGAACGTTTTTCAGTGTTCGCATTAAGCTTTGAGGGTGGTTGTACCGCGTCGGGAAATCGAGCGGAAGAGGGAAGCCTGCCCAGCGCCAGAGCAGTTAAAGCAACGCTTTCCCATCGACCAACCTCGTCGTAAGGCACGGATGAAGGATTGGGAGTTAGGAAACAATCGATCAGGATATCCGGTCAAGGTGGATCGGCGGAGCAAAAAGCGGCGGATCATGCGATTGAACAGGTCCGGTTTTTCGATGGGCGGCAAATGACCGCATTCAGGAATCAACTCGAGGGTTGAATTCTTGATCAACCGGTGGGCGCGTTCAGCCCAAGTAACCGGCACAATTCTGTCTTCCATCCCATGCACCAAAAGCGTCGGAACTTTGATCTCGGAAAGTTGGCCCAGATAGTTGGTCCGCATTCCTTTCCACTGATATTCGCTCCGTTGTAACTGGCGGAACGCAGTGCCGGCACCGGCTCGGCGGGCAAGGCGGAGATATTGGTCAAGCACTTCCTCGCTGAACAACTCCTTCTGGCTGAGCAAGGCAGTACCCAGATTTCGTCGCGCCAATGTTCGACTGGCAGTGAGCGCGGTCCAACTCAGCTCATCTAAGAGTGGCATCTGTACTCTGATATAGGATAGGAGACCACCCGGAATCTCGCTGCCCAAGCCGGCACTATCGACCAGTACCAGGCGCTCAACCCGCTCAGGAGCTAGGAGGGTGAATCCAACAGCAAATGCGCCACCCATAGAGACGCCAACCAGACTTACGCGCTTAAGACCGAGCGCATCTAAAAGTCTGCCAACAAATTCAACACACTCTTCCACGCGCCACGTAACGGGCATTGGATCACTCTGGCCAAAGCCAGGCAGGTCAGGGGCGAATACGCGATGACGCTTCGCCAGAGCAGGGATTGTTTTTTGAAAGCTCAACCCAGCTGCGTCCAGACCGCCGCCGTGCAGGAGTAAGACCGGGCAACCTTCAGTGCCCGCTTGCAGATAGTGAATACGCAACCTGTTAACTTCTAACCACTGGTGCCGGATAAGAGGCTCCGCGAAGGGCGCTGCCTCACGTCTGCCCGCGAACCATCGAATGAATCGTAAGCATTGCATTTCACCGCTCCGCTTCTCTCGCACATCAAACTTATCTACTGAGACCGGTGCGGAGCCAACATCATTCGTGGATTTGCGACTCGAATATGCGACCCTTACCTCTGAATCAGGGGACTGCCTTAAGGGATGGTTAATATAATGCGTTACGTTTACCCAAAAGAACCGCTATGGATATCTTGGCCCATCCCTCAAACCATCAGTGGTTTGTCGCGGATGCCTTTGGCATGGTGCAACAAGTGAGCGTTTATGAGTGCAAACCCCGCGTCATCACTGGTCCGTCCCACGCTTCTAGCGGCTGCCGATCATCGACCGTCGATTAATCTCAACGGCGCTTGGCGGACGATCGTTGATCCATATGCGACCGGCCTTTACACCTTTCATGGCAAGCTGCGTACCGATGGCTACTTCATGAATGGAAAGCAGGCGCCTGGCGGCGAACCGGTGGAGTACGATTTTCAAAAATCATCGTTTCTCCAGGTGCCCGGCGATTGGAATTCCCAACGTGAATCGTTGTTCTACTACGAAGGTCCGATCTGGTACCAAAAGGACTTTTCGTACCAACCGAAGACAGGGACGCGGGTGTTTTTTCATGTGGGTGCGGCCAACTACCGATCCTACTTATGGGTGAATGAGCAGATGGTTTGCGAACACGAGGGCGGATTTACACCTTTTGACTGTGAAGTAACTGGTCTGCTCAAAGAAGGCGCTAATGTTGTGGTCATGGTAGTTGATAATACGCGGTTGGCCGACGGTATCCCGACATTGCAGACCGACTGGTGGAACTACGGCGGTCTCACACGCGATGTTTCGCTCATCGAAGTGCCAGAGCAATTTATCGACGAATTCGACTTGCATCTTAAGCGCGGTAGTCGGACCGAAATCGAGGGCTGGGTGCACGTCGAAGGAGCTGCCGCTGGAGTTCGAACCACCGTAAGCATCCCGGAGCTGGATGTCGTGGCAGAAGCGTCAGTGGGACCGGACGGGCGCGCAGCGTTTCACTTCGAGGCCGGTAAATTAGAACCTTGGTCGCCGGAGAATCCACGACTTTACCAGGTGCGCATTCATGCCGGCCAAGACGCCTTGGAAGAGGAGATGGGTTTCAGAACGGTCGAAGTGCGTGGTGCCCAGATTTTTCTAAATGGCACGCCTGTTTTTCTGCGCGGCGTCTGCATTCATGCCGAGGCTCCATTTCGCGCCGGACGTGCTTGCAGTGATCAGGACATGAGGACTCTGCTCGGCTGGGTGCGGGAGTTGGGTGGAAACTACGTCCGTCTGGCGCACTATCCTCACGACGAACGCATGACCCGTTTGGCTGATAAAATGGGCATCCTGGTCTGGTCTGAGATACCGGTCTAT